>Ga0302319_10006040_pt1 | contig 24159 bp, 21 predicted proteins | sample Bog_T0_2_FD_203319 | JGI IMG/M metagenome (GOLD analysis project Ga0302319, IMG submission 203319) | Peat permafrost microbial communities from Stordalen Mire near Abisko, Sweden - Bog_T0_2 | ecosystem: Environmental > Terrestrial > Soil > Wetlands > Peat | place: Sweden: Abisko, Stordalen Mire...
GCGATCAAACCGAACGCGAGTTTCTGGGAGGAAGTCATGTTGGCCCGAGAGGATACCGCGCAAGACGGGCGAGGCAAGCCATAGGTGACGGCGAAAGTCCCGATTTCGAAATTCGAATTTCGAAATTCAGAGATCTTTGTCCGTGACGGCGCCCTCCGAGGCGGTGGTGACCAGCTTGGCGTACTTGGCCAGAACGCCCCGGGTTTCCTTGGGCCGCTTGGCCCGCCACTGCCGCAGCCGCGCCTTGAGGACGGAGGCCGGCAGGCCGAGCGAGATCGTGTTCTTCACCGCATCGATCGTGATGGGATCCCCGTTGCGCAGGACCGCGATCGGACCGCCGATCGCCGCCTCCGGCGTGATATGGCCGACCACGAGCCCGTGACTGCCGCCGGAGAACCGGCCGTCGGTGATCAGCGCCACATCCTTGCCCAGACCCCGCCCCATCACCGCGCTGGTCGGCGCGAGCATCTCGCGCATGCCGGGCCCGCCCACCGGTCCCTCGTTGCGGATGACGATGACGTGTCCGGCCTTCACGCGCCCTCCGAGGATCGCGTGCAACGCGGCCTCCTCGGATTCGAACACGATGGCCCGGCCCGAGAAGCCCAATCCCTCCTTGCCGGTGATCTTGGCCACCGCGCCGCCGGGGGCGAGGTTGCCGTAGAGGATGCGCAGGTGGCTGTCCGGTTTGATCGGGTGGGAGAGGGGACGCACGACGTCCTGGTCGGGGGGATAGGGCGGCACGTCGCGCAGGTTCTCCGCGACCGTCCGGCCGGTCACCGTCAGGCAGTCGCCGTGGAGCAGGCCGGCGTCGAGCAGCATCTTCATCAGCGGGGGCAGGCCGCCGATCCGCGAAAGGTGGGCCATGCCGTACTTTCCGGAGGGCCGGAGGTCCGCAAGCACGGGAACCTTCTTCCCGATGCGGGTGAAGTCGTCGAGCGAGAGCTTGACCCGGGCGGTGTGCGCCATGGCCAGCAGGTGGAGCACCGCGTTCGTCGAGCCGCCGAGCGCGATCACGACCGTGATGGCGTTCTCAAAGGCCCGGCGGGTCATGATGTCACGGGGCCGGATCCCGGCCTTGAGCAGCGCGAGCGCGGCGGCGCCCGCCCGGCGGCAATCCTCCCGCTTCTCGGGACTGATCGCGATCTGGGCCGAGCTGTTGGGCAGGCTCATGCCCAGCGCCTCGATGGCCGAGGCCATGGTGTTCGCCGTGTACATGCCGCCGCAGGACCCCGGGCCGGGGATGGAGCAGTCCTCGACCTTCTTCAGCCCGGCGTCATCGAGGCGGTGCGCGGCGTGCTGCCCGACCGCCTCGAACACCGAGACGATGTCGCACTCCTGCCCCGTATCGGGATGGATGCCGGGCAGGATGGTGCCGCCGTAGACGAAGAGGCCGGGACGGTTCAGCCGCGCGAGCGCCATGGCGCAGCCCGGCATGTTCTTGTCGCAGCCGCCGATCGCGACCACCGCGTCGAAACCCTCGGCGCCGGCCACGGTTTCGATCGAGTCGGCGATCACCTCCCGCGACACGAGGGAATAGCGCATGCCCGGCGTCCCCATGCTGATCCCGTCCGCGACCGTGATGGTCCCGAAGATGATCGCCTTGCCGCCCGCCGCATTGGCGCCCGCCTCCGCCTCGCGGGCAAGCTGGTCGATGTGCATGTTGCAGGGCGTCACCATGCTCCAGGTCGAGGCCACGCCCACGACCGGCTTGCGAAAATCGCCGTCGCCGAAGCCGACGGCGCGCAGCATCGAGCGATTGGGCGCGCGGTCGGGCCCATCGAAGACGATGGAGGAGTGGGGCCGGAGGGAATCGGTGGGATGGCTCATGGGAGAAAGGCAATTTGAGCAAGGAGACCTCGGGCGGGCAAGCGTTCTCCGCGCAAAGAAACCTTGTCAGGACGGCGGGGGCGGGCATTCACTGGGTCAGCTTATCCCCATGGCGTTCAATCTCAAAAAGGTCCTGAAGGCGCTGCTGCTTTCCTCCGGGCAGGCCGTCTCGATCAAGGACATCCAGGCCGCCTTCACCCGTTTCCATGAGGCGGCGACGCCCGCCGCGCCCCCGGTGGAGGCGGCTGCCGATGCCGGGTCCGCGGCGCGCCCCGCGGTGGAGGCCGAGGCCGCCGCGGCGGAGGTCTTCGGCGAGCCGGCGGATGAGGCCGAGCTTTACGCCGATGTGCCGTCGCTCATCACCCTGGCGCAGATTCGCGAGGCGATGGATGCGATCGCGGCCGAGCTGCGCGCCGCCGACGACGGCCTGCTCCTGATCGAAGGGGCCCACGGCTACCGCCTGGTGACCGCCCCGCGTTTCGCGCGCTGGGTCCGCATCCTGCGCCAGGAACCGCCGCCGGTGCGCCTGAGCCAGTCGGCGCTCGAGACCCTGGCCGTGGTGGCGTATCGCCAGCCGGTGACCCGCACGGAGATCGAGACCATCCGCGGCGTCTCGGCCGAGGCTGGTCTCAACCGGCTGCTGGAGCGGGAGCTGATCGGCATGGTGGGCCGCGCCGACCTGCCCGGGCGCCCGCTGCAGTATGGCACGACCGACCGGTTCCTGGAGTTTGTCGGCATCAAGTCCGTCGACGAGCTGCCCGCCTCCGATGTGCTCAGCTCGCGGCAGATCGACGAATGGCTGCGCACGTCGGCCAGCCCGCACCACCCCGGCGACGCGGAAATGGGCCTGACCGAGGAACCGCTGCCCCTGGCCGACGGCGCACCGGCCGCCGCGGGAGCGGCGCCCGAAACCTCCCCGACCTGACGCCATGAGCCTGGGACCGATTCGTGAAAAAATCGACGCACTGGATGCCCAGCTCGTCGACCTGATCAACCAGCGCCTCGCGCTGGCGGGGGAGATCGGCCGGATCAAGCGCCTGACCGGCGGCGAGATCTACGTTCCCGAGCGGGAGGACGCCGTGCTCCGGAAAATCTGCGCCCAGAATGCGGGCCCGATCAAGACCGAGGCGCTGCGGGCGATCTATCGCGAGATCATGTCGGCCGCCATCGCCCTGGAGAAGCCCCTGCTCATCGCCTACCTGGGGCCGGAAGCGAGCAACACCCACGCGGCGGCGATCAAGAAATTCGGCGCCAGCGTGGATTACCACGCCATGGGGGCGATCACCGACATCTTCACCGCGGTGGAAAAGGGCGAGGCCGACCTGGCGGTGATCCCGATCGAGAACTCCACCGAGGGGAGCGTCCGCGAGACGCTGGACAGCTTTGACGAGAGCGAGCTGAAGATCGTCGGCCAGATTTATCTCGAGATCAACCACGCGCTCATCTCCCAATCGCCGCTGGACCAGATCCTCCGCGTCTACTCCAAGGACCAGGCGCTGGCCCAGTGCCGCAACTGGCTGCAGCGGAACCTGCCCCATGCGCAGCTGCTCGACGCCACCAGCACCTCGCGCGCCGTGCAGATCGCGAAGGGCGACCCGGGCGCGGCGGCGGTGGCGGGGGAGCTCGCCGCCGACACCTACGGCGTGCCGGTCGTGGCGCGCAACATCCAGGACCGGTCCGACAACACGACCCGGTTCTTCGTCCTGGGCCGCAAGCCGGCCGGGCCGGTGGGCGGCGGCAAGGACGTGACCAGCTTCCTGATCTCGCTGGGGGACGAGGCGTCCGCGCATTCCGGCTCGCTGCTGGGGATGCTCAAGCCGTTCGCGCAGCGGAGCATCAATTTGTCGAAGATCGAATCCCGCCCGAGCAAGAAGCGCCCCTGGGACTACAATTTCTTCATCGACGCGACCGGCCACTTCGACGATGCGCCGATGAAGGAGGCCGTGGCCGAGCTGAAGAAGTTCTGCTCGCGGGTGAAGTGGCTGGGAAGCTATCCGGCGGCGAACTGATGCGATGAAAGTAGTAAGGAGTAATTAGTGAGTGATGAGGAATCTCCACTTACTGATTACCACTAACTAATTGCTACTTTCCGGCATGGTTATCCCGATCGACAGCCACGTCCATCTTTACCCGCCCGAGGTGAATCGCGATCCCGCGGCCTGGGCGGCGGCGCAGGGGGAGGAGCCGTGGGCCGTGCTCGCCACGCGCCGGCGGCGCGACGGGCGGTCGGTGCAGGGTTTCCCGGACGTCACGAGCCTGCTCGACGCCATGGACGCGGCCGGCGTGGAGCGCGCCGTGCTGCAGGGCTGGTACTGGCAACGGGCCGCATCCTGCGTGCTCCAGAACCGCTTCTACCGGGAGTGCGTGCGTGCGCATCCCGACCGGTTGTCCGCCTGCGCCACGCTCCATCCGGCGGCCGGCTCCGCCGCGGTGGCGGCGGAGCTGCGGGCCGCGCGCGATGACGGCCTGTGCGGGCTTGGCGAATTGTCGCCGCATGCCCAGGGCTATGCGCCCGACGACCCAGTCTTCGGCGAGGCGCTGGCCCTGGCCGGCGACCTGCGGTTTCCCGTCAGCTTGCACGTCTCCGACCCCGGCGGTCGCGACTACCCCGGCCGCGTGGCCACGCCCTTGGCGGATTTCGTCCGGCTGGCCGACGCCTTTCCCGCGGTCCACTTCGTGCTGGCGCACTGGGGCGGGCGGTTGCCGCTGGTCGAGCCGGCGGCGGCGGCGCGGGCGAACCTATACTACGATACCGCGGCCTCGCCGCTGCTTTACGACGCCGCCATCTGGTCGCGATTCGCCGGGGCCGTCGGGCCGGGGCGGATCCTGTTCGGCTCGGACTTCCCCCTCAATCTCTATCCCGGGCTTGAGTCCGGCCCGGAGCTGAAGCGGTTGGTCGCCGAAGTCCGGGACGCCGGACTCGCGCCGGACACCCTCGCTGGGATCCTGCGGGGCAACGCCCTGAAACTTTTTTGCAACGCGGCTTGAGTCGTGCGGTCACAGGGATCCGGCGCGGAGATTTTCGAGATTGCCAACCCCTGGAAAATCCCGCGCTCTGGGCCTTTAATCCTCCCGTTCATTCGATGCCGCTTCGTATCCTCTTGTCCCCGCGTTGGTCGCGTCGCGGCGTCCTCCTGGCCGTCGCGGCGGGCGTCCTCACCTGCGGGCGGGCCCAGGAGATCGGGGTGGCGGGAACGATGCCCGAGGATTTCCTCCCCGGCCTGCGCAGCCTGCTCGCCGTGGCGCTGAAGCAGTCGCCGACGATGGTCGCCGACGAGCTGCTGGTCGCGGCCGCCGACGCCCAGCGGGGCATGGCCGGGGTGGCACCCATGCTGCCCTACGTCGCCTTCTATCCGGGCTACGGGAAATCGGTCGAGACCGTGTCCGGCGGCGGCGCCAGCAGCGGCCAGAACGGACTGATTTACACCGGCACGATTCGCCAGAATATCTTCGAATGGGGCACCTTGAAGAACCAGCTGGAGATACAGAAGGCGGTGGAGCTGATCACGGCGAAGAACTATGCGGAGGGCTACCGCAATTTCGCCGCCAGCCTGCGCCGCCAGTACTTGGCGCTGATCGTGGCCAAGGTCGACCTGCGCAATGCGCAGTACGGCCTCAAGCTCAGCCAGCAGGCGCTGGCGCTGGCCCGCGACAAATTGCAGCATGGGACGATCGCCAGCTCCGAGATCACCGGCCCCGAACTCGACGCCGACGAGCGGCAACTGGCCGTCGACCGCGCAACCCAGGTCTATGTCTTCGCCCGCCAGACCCTGGCCCATCAGGTGGGTCTGAAGGACATCGCCGACGAGACCATCCCGCTCGAGATGCCACGGCCCAAGTACTCCCCCGAGGCCTCGGAATATCTCCTCGCCGGCCTCATGCGGGACGGCGCGCGCGGCAACTTCCAGGCGCAGGTCGCCGAGCTCAATATCCGCGAGGCCGATCTCAGCTACAAGATCGCGCGGGTCCGGCTGCTGCCGCAATTCTACGCCACGGCGGGCATCAGCCAGGAGGACAACACTTCCGCCACGGCCCAAACCGTCCAGCAGACGCTGGTGACCAACAAGAGCTATTATCTCGAGGTCAGCTGGACCCTCTTCGACGGCCTGGCCACCCACTGGGCGAAGGTCCAGGCGCTGGACAACAAGCGCTACTGGGAGCGCCAGCTCGAAGTCGTGACCGACAGCACGATGGACCAGGCGGAGAACGCCCGCCACAACGTCGAATTCTCCTGGCGGGCGCTCGGCCTGGCGGAGCGCCGCTGGAACATGGCCAGCGGGTACCTGGTCCACACCCGGGCGGAGCTCAGGCTGGGCAATGTCTCGCAGGATGACGTGGCCGCCGCCACCAACGGCCTCTACCTGAGCGAGTCCGCGATCGCGTCCGCCCGTGCGGATTTTCTTTCCACCTGGAGCGATTTCGTGTCCCTGGTCGGGGCCGATCCCGCCCTGGCCCAACTCCCCGCCCATTATGTCCACGACCTCCGCTAGCGCCCGTCTCCTCCTGAAGCTGCTGGCCGTGCTGGCGGTGCTGGTGGCCGGGGTCGCCGTCCTCATCGTGATGCTCCGGCCCGTGGCCGCGGTGGAGCGGGTCGTCCCGGGCGACGCGATCGACGCCAAGCCCGGCAGCGTCACGGTGGTGGAGGAATACTCCCAGGAGCTCAAGGCCGAGATCAGCGGGCGGGTGATGCAACAGGGCTTCAACCTGGATCCGGGCCGGCACGTGAAGCGGGACGAGGTGCTGGCGCAGCTCGACCCCGGCGACATTGTCCTGGAAATCGACCAGATCCGGATCGACGCCAAGGCGGCCAAGGATGGCTTCGAGGCGGATCATTCCCAAGAGCTGAAGATCGAGTCGGCCAACGCCGACCTGGCGAATTTCGAGCGCCTGAACAGGCAGGGCATGTACCCCGACAAGGACCTGGCGGAACAGCGGCGGGGGCTGCAGGCCCTCCAGCAGGCGCTGGCGCTGGAGAAGATCGACCACCAGAAGGTCCTCGATACCTATGCCAACGAGATCAAGATCGACGAGCGGAAGATGGAAAAGATGACGATCCGCTCCCCGCTCGACGGCGTCGTCTCGGAGGTCTTTGCCCATCCCGGCGACCTGATCGCCCTCGATGCCCCGGTGGCCACGCTCATCACCACCAGCAAGGTGGTGGAGGGGAAGATCAGCGAGGAGGATTTCGCCCAGATCCGGGTGGGCGAGGAGGCCAAGGTAACCTTCCTGCCCTATGGCGACACCGAGTTTGACGGGAAGGTCAGCAAGATCCTGCCGACCTCCGATCCCGAGACCCAGCGTCACCTGGTGTTCGTGGACGTGGCGATGGACGCCGCCCATCCGCTGGTGCCCGGCATCAACGGCGAGGTCATCATCATCGTGGGCCGGCGGCACGCCGACGCCGTGGTGCCCCGCCGCGCGGTCTTCGACCTGGACGGCAAGAACGTCTTCGTGGTGAAGGACGGCCGGGTCGAGCTGCGCAAGGTGGCGACCGGGTACCTCTGGTCCCGCGGCGCCGAGATCCTGTCGGGGCTGGCCCCGGGCGAGCAGGTGATCGTCGACGAGCTGGAGACCTTCCACCCCGGCGACCGGGTCCGGGTCAACGAGATGCCGTCGGACGTGGCCAAGTAACCGGCGCAACCCATGTCGCCCAACATCCGCATCGCGCTGCGCTTCCTCACGGCGAAGAAGAGCGCCATGCTGATGAGCCTGTCGTGCATCGTGCTGGGCGTCGGCCTGTTCATCGTCACCCAGGCCACGACCAGCGGGTTCAAGAGCTATTTCATCAAGACGATCCTCGGCACGGACGGCGCGGTCCGCATCCAGGACAAGATGCAGTCCAGCATGCAGACCATCGCCGCCGGCGGCGCCGACTCGCCCTTCGAGATCCAGGTCCAGAACGGGCGCAAGTACATCGATGGCATCGACTATCCGGTGCAGCTGGAGTCGATGCTGCGGACCTTTCCCAACGTCTCGGCCGTTTCCGAAGTGTTGCACGGGCAGGCGACGATCCGCAGTTCGTTCATGGACGACACCATTCAGGTCTACGGCATCCACCTCGATGACCACCTGCGGGTGTCGGATCTCGGCAGCCAGATTGTCGAGGGCTCGCTGCTGGACTTTCGCACCAACCCGGACCTGGCGTTGCTCGGCCGGGAGATGGCCGACCGGCTCCAGCTCAAGATCGGCGACTCCTTCCAGCTGCAGGCGGCCGACGTGATCCACCGCTACAAGGTGGGGGCGATCTACGAGACCGGCATCGAGGACGTCGACCGCATCCGCCTGTACCTCAACATGGAGGAGGCCCGCTCGCTGCTGAAGAAGCCGACCGGGGCCTCCTACCTGCAGGTCAACCTCATCGACAAGGACCGGGCGGACCAGGACGCCGGCTGGATGGAGCAGGTGCTGCAGCACAGCGTGGCGTCGTGGCAGTACCGGGAGAAGACCTGGCTGCAGGTCTTCACCGCGCTGAGCGTCTCGACGGTCATCACCGTGTCGGTCTTCACCCTGATCGCCGCGCTGGCCATGTTCAACACCCTGGCCATGATCGTGATGGAAAAGACCAAGGACATAGCGATCCTCCGCTCCATGGGCTATACCCGGGAGGATATCTCGCGCATCTTTCTCTGGCAGGCGGCGATCGTCCTGGCGATCGGCAGCGTCGCCGGTTGCCTGCTGGGCTTCGGGGTCACCTATGCGGTCTCCCAGATGCCGCTGCAGATCCGGGGGATCTTCGCCACGAACCATTTCATCGTCGAATACAACATCTGGCATTACGTGGGCGCGGTCGCGACCGCGGTGGTCATGGTGATGGTGGCGAGCCTGCTGCCGTCCCGCCGGGCCGCCCGGCTCGAGCCCGGCGACATCATCCGGGGCACCGCCCAATGAAGCCGGAGCACGCCTCGGACGTCGCGCTGCGCTGCGCCGGCCTCCACCGCTCCCTCGGGCAGGGAGCGGCGCGGGTCCACGTCCTCAAGGGGGTTTCCTTCGAGGCCCATCGCGGACAGGTGTACGCGATCGTCGGTCCCTCCGGCTGCGGCAAGTCGACCCTGCTCTACCTGCTCGGGCTGCTCGACCTGCCCGACCAGGGCGAGATCTGGATCGACGGCCGCCTGATGTCGAACAGCCGGGACGCGGAGCGCACCGCCGCCCGCGGGGAGCACATCGGGTTCGTGTTCCAGTTCCACTTCCTGATGATGGAGTTCACGGCCCTGGAAAACGTCATGATGCCGATGCGCAAGCTGGGGCGCCTCGGGCCGGAGGAAATGAACGCGCGCGCGCGCCACCTGCTCGGGGAGGTGGGGCTGGGGGACAAGACCCACCGGCTGGGCACGCAGCTCTCCGGGGGCGAGCAGCAGCGCGTCGCGATCGCACGGGCGCTCGCCAACCAGCCGTCGATCATCCTGGCGGACGAGCCCACCGGCAACCTGGACGTCAGGAATTCCGCGATCGTGTTCGACCTGCTCACCCGGCTGGCGAAGGAAAACGGCCAGGCCGTGATCCTGGTGACCCATAACCCGGACATCGCCAACCGCTGTGACCACCGCCGGCCCATGCGCGACGGGGTCTTCGTCTGAGACGGCCGCCGGGGCCGGGGATGGAATTAGCGCGGCGCATCGGGCCCGCGGTGCGCCTTATTTTAAGCCCAAAGGCCAATCTCTTCGAAATTTTGGTTTACAACCCAAACGGCCCATCGTTGTTTCGCGGGGACTCTACGACCTCCCTGACTCCTTGTGAGCCAAGACCCAACACAAAAACATTTCCTCGGCAATCTCGTCGGCGCCGTCCTGGCCGCCGCGGCCGCTCCCCGGCGCCTGCTGCCGTCCGGGGTTGAGTGGTTGGCCGGGCCGGCCCCGGCCGCCGGGTCGGTCCCGGCCATTCGTCCCGAGTCCCGCGCCGTCGCCTGTCGGGAGGGCTCCGTCTAACCGCCGCGCGGCGCGCCAGGAAACCCCGGGACCATGTCGAACCTCTTTCCGAAATCCGCGAACCGGCTGCCGCTGCAGATCATCATCTACTTGTTCCTGCTGGGCGGGATCGCGACCGCGGGCGTGACGTACTACATGACGCCGAAGTATACGCGGGTGGGGTATGCGCCCGTTCAGCCGGTGCCATTCAGCCACGCCATCCATGCCGGCCAACTGGGGATCGACTGCCGGTACTGCCACAGCTACGTGGAGCGGTCCGGCTTCGCCAATCTGCCCACCTCCCAGACTTGCATGAACTGCCACAACCAGATCAAGACCACCAGCCCCCTGCTGGCCGTGGTCCGGCAGAGCTATGAGACGGGCCAGCCCGTGCCCTGGGTCGAGATCCACCGGGTGCCCGATTTTGTCTACTTCAACCATGCCGTGCACATCGCCCGCGGCGTGAGCTGCGTCGAGTGCCACGGCCGGATCGACCAGATGGACGTGGTCGAGCACGCCAAGCCGCTCAGCATGGGCTTCTGCCTGCAGTGCCACCGGGATCCCGCGGCCCACCTCCGCCCGCGCAGCGAGGTGACGAACCTGGCCTGGCAGGCTTCCAGCCCCTCCGCCCAGCTCGAGATGGGGCAGAAGTTCGTGCACGACTGGAATGTGAACCCGCCGCAAACCTGCTCCGGCTGCCATCGATGAAACGCCCGATCGTCCATCCCTCCCCGTCGGAACGCGAGCTGACCGGCCCGCGCTACTGGCGCAGCCTTGACGAACTCGCCGATGCCCCGGGTTTCCGGGCCCAGCTCGCCCGCGAGTTTCCGGACGGAGCCGCCACGATCGACGGGGTCGATCGCCGCCAGTTCCTGAAGATCATGGCCGCCTCGTTCGCGCTCGGCGGCGTCGGCCTCGCCGGCTGCCGGCGGCCGGAGACGAACATCCTGCCCTTCAGCCGGTCGGTCGAGGGCGTCATTCCCGGACTGCCCCTGTATTATGCGACCGCGCTCCCGCTGCGCCGGGGCGCCATTCCGTTGCTGGCGGAGACCCACCAGGGCCGGCCGACCAAGCTCGAGGGCAATCCCGCCTACGCCCCGCACGGCGGCGCGAGCTCGCTTCTGGCCCAGGCCTCGGTTCTCGACCTTTACGACCCCGACCGCGCGACCGCCCACACCCGGGACGGCGCCGCCCTGACCGCCGCGGCGGTCGGTGACCTCCTCGCCGGGATCGGGCGGAAGTACGCCCCGGAGCGGGGCGCGGGTCTCGCCTTCCTCGCCGGCGAATCGTCCTCGCCGACGCGCGCCCGTCTCGTGGGTCAGCTGCGCGCCCAGCTCCCCAATGCGCGGTGGGCGGAGTACGAGCCGATCTCGGAGGAGCCGCCGGCCGCGGCCGGCCAGGCGGTCTTTCACCGCAACGTCCGTCCCCGCTATCAGTTTGCCAAGGCCCGCCGGATTGTCTCGCTCGACGCGGATTTCTTCCACGCCGAGTCCGACAGCCTGTATTATGCGCGGGAGTTCGCCAAGGGGCGCCGGGTGTCGAACAAGGATGATGCCATGAACCGCCTCTATGTGGCGGAGAGCGGCCTCACCCTGACCGGCAGCATGGCCGACCACCGCCTGCGCCTGGCCAGCAGCCATATGCTGGCCCTCGCCGCGGCCCTGGCCGCGAAGGTGACGGGCCAGCCGGCCTACCTGGCCATGGCCGCCGGGCTCGACGTGAAGCCGGCCTGGATCGACGAGTGCGCGGCCGACCTGGCCGCGTTCAAGGGCGAGAGCCTGGTCCTGGCCGGGTCGCACCTGCCCGCGGAGGTGCACTGGGTGACCCATGCGATCAATGCCGCCCTCGGCAATTTCGGAAGCACGATCGAGCTGCTCGAGGTCCCGGCTTCGGATGCCTCCTCGATCACCGAGCTGGCCGCGGCCATTCGCAGCGGCGCGGTGCAGACCCTCGTGATTCTCGGCGGCAACCCGGCCTACAACGCGCCGGCCGACCTCAACTGGAGCGAGCTGCAGAAATCGGTCCCCGACGTGGTGCGGCTCGGACTGCATCCGGACGAAACCGGGGCCCTCGCCGGCACGCAGCTCGCCGCCGCCCATTACCTGGAGTCTTGGGGCGATGCCCGGACCGCCGACGGAACAGTCGTGCCGGTGCAGCCCATGATCCTGCCGCTCTTCGGCGGTTTGACGGAAATCGAGGTCGTGGCGCGGATCGCCGGCGAGGCGAACCCCGACCCCTATGCCCTGGTGTACGCGACGGTCACCGCCCTGGCCGGCGGCGATCCGGCGCCGGCTTTCCAGCGCTTCCTGCACGATGGCCTGCTGGCCGGCTCGGCCTATCCGGCGGTGGCGCCGGATTTTGACGACGCCGCGATCGGCCGCGCCCCCGCGGCGCTGCCCGCCCTCTCGAAGGACCATCTTGAGGTCCGGTTCGTGACCGACCACAAGGTGGATGACGGCCGCTTCGCCAACAATGGCTGGCTGCAGGAGTGCCCGGACCCGATCACCAAGCTTTCCTGGGACAACGCCATCCTCGTGAGTCCCCGGCTGGCGCAGGAGCTCGGCATCGGTTCCACCGGGGCGGTCCTGCAGATCGCCCGCGACGAGACCGAGAACTTCGTGAAGGGCAAGGAGACCGCACCGATCGCCGAGCTCGCCCTGGGCGACCGCCGGATCCGCGGACCGCTGCACATCCAGCCCGGACTCTCCAACTATACGCTCATTGTCCCGCTCGGCTACGGGCGCACGGTGTCCGGCCGGATCGGGCAGGGTGCGGGCTTCAACGCCTATCCGCTGCGCGAGAGCGGCGCGCCCTACGTCGCCACCGGCGCCACGCTCCGGCTCACCGGCGAGCAGATGCAGATCGCGGACACCCAGCAGCATTGGTCGATGGAGGGGCGCGACCTGGTGCGCGAAGCCAACCTGGATGAATACCGCGAGAAACCCGACTTTGTGACGGAGGAGGGGATGGAGTCGGAGACTCCGTCCCTGCTCGACGGCCCGGTGGGAGCCAGGGGCGGAAACATGACCCTGGCCCAGCAATCCACGCAAATTCCGCGCGGCAATTCGCTGTATGTGACGCCGAAGTTCGACGGCTACCACCAGTGGGGGATGAGCATCGACCTCAACACCTGCATCGGGTGCAACGCCTGCGTCGTCGCCTGCCAGGCGGAAAACAACATCCCGATCGTCGGCAAGGACCAGGCGCTCCGCGGCCGCGAGATGCACTGGATCCGGCTCGATCGCTACTACTCCGACGGGAAACTCGACGCCGGGGCCTTCGGGGGCGACGGCAATCGCGCCACGCCGGAGGATCCCCAGGTGTCGCTCCAGCCCGTGGCCTGCATGCAGTGCGAGCTCGCCCCGTGCGAGATGGTCTGCCCGGTCAACGCCACCGTGCACGACGAGGAGGGGCTCAACGTCATGGCCTACAACCGTTGCATCGGCACCCGGTACTGCGCCAACAACTGCCCGTACAAGGTCCGGCGCTTCAACTATTTCGACTGGAACAAGCGGCACATCGACAATTTCTACCTCGGACCGCTCGGGCCCAACGGCATGCCCGAGCTGCTGAAGATGGTGAAGAATCCCGAGGTCAGCGTGCGCATGCGCGGGGTGATGGAGAAATGCACCTACTGCGTGCAGCGGGTCGAGAACGGCAAGATTCAATGGAAGGTGAAGGCCACGCGCGAGGGCCGGCCCGGAGACGTCGTCGTGCCGGACGGCACGATCAAGACGGCCTGCCAGCAGGTTTGCCCGGTCGAGGCCATCGTCTTCGGCAATATTCTCGATCCGCAGAGCGCGGTCTCCCAGGCCAAGGCGCGCGCCCAGGACTACGCCCTGCTCGGCTACCTCAACACGCGGCCGCGCACAACCTACCTCGCCAAGCTGCGCAATCCCAATCCGCGGATGCCTGACTACAACGCGCTCCCCCTCAGCCGGATCGAACACAACCTGAAGAGCCGCCCCGCCGGATTCAACGAAGGAGAAAGCAGCTGATGGCCCACGCCGAGCCAGCCGTTCCCGCCATTCTCGCCGACGTCAAGCCGGCCGTGCTGCCGCGCCCCGCCCTGGTGGAAAACCACCGGAGCTTCGCCTGGATCACGGAGAAGATCTGCGGCATCGTCGAGGGCAAGACGCCCGTCTGGTGGTGGTGGTGCTTCGCCGTCGCCTGCTTTATCGCCTGCTTCACCGTCGCGGGGATCAGCTACGCCGTGGCGGTCGGGATCGGGGTCTGGGGCCACCGCACCCCGGTCAACTGGGGCTGGCCGATCGTCAATTTCGTGTTCTGGATCGGCATCGGCCACGCCGGCACCCTGATCTCGGCCATCCTGTGCCTGCTGCGCCAGAAGTGGCGCACCTCGATCAACCGTGCGGCCGAGGCGATGACGATCTTCGCGGTGGTGTGCGCCGGCATCTTCCCGGTCTTCCACGTCGGCCGCGTCTGGTACGCCTGGTTCCTCTTCCCGCTGCCCAACTCCAACTACATCTGGCCGCAATTCCGCTCGCCCCTGGAGTGGGACGTCTTTGCCGTCTCGACTTACGGGACGGTCTCGGTCCTGTTCTGGTATGTCGGCATGATCCCGGACCTGGCGACGTTGCGCGACCGCTTCGCCTCCGTCGGGAAGAAGTTCCGCGCCCGGCTCTACGGGTTCTTCGCCATGGGCTGGCGGGGCTCGGCCCGCGGCTGGAGCAATTACGAGATGGCCTACCTGATCCTCGCCGGCATCGCGACGCCGCTGGTCCTCTCCGTCCACACCATCGTGTCGTTCGATTTCGCCGTCTCCCTGATCCCCGGCTGGCACACCACGATCTTTCCGCCCTACTTTGTCGCCGGCGCCATCTTCTCGGGTTTCGGCATGGTGCTCACCCTGATGTTGCCGCTGCGGGCGATCTACAAGCTCGAGGACCTGATCACGCAGTACCACATCGACTGCATGTGCAAGATCACCCTGGCGACCGGCTCGATGGTGGGCTACGCGTACGCCATGGAGTTCTTCATCGCGTGGTACAGCGCGAACCCGTACGAGGGCTTCACCTTCATCAACCGTGCCTTTGGGCCGTACGCCTGGGCCTACTGGATCATGATCAGCTGCAATGTGATCACCCCGCAGCTGTTCTGGTTCAAGTCGGTTCGCCGCAACACGACTCTCGTCTGGGTGCTGTCGCTTTTCGTCAACCTGGGAATGTGGTTCGAGCGCTTCGTCATCATCTGCACCTCGCTCACCCGCGACTTTCTGCCTTCGAGCTGGGGATACTTCAGCCCGACCGTGGTCGATATCTTTACCTTCTTCGGCACCTTCGGCGTCTTCTCGGTGCTCTTCCTTCTCTTCATCCGCTTCCTCCCGGTGATGGCCATCGCGGAGTTGAAGGCGGTCACCCCCCAGGCCGACCCTCACGCCGGAGCCGGGCACAGCTGAGCCACCCGCCGAGAACCTTTCCCCTCCCATGCCTGAACCGAAATACGGCCTGATCGCCACCTTCGCGACCACGGCGGAAATCTACCACGCGGCGGAGGCGGTGCGCGATGCGGGCTATCGCAACTGGGACTGTATCACCCCGATGCCGGTCCACGGACTCGACGGGGCCATGGGCGTGCGGCGCTCGATCGTCCCGCGCATCTCGCTCGCCGGGGGCATCACCGGGTTCTGCACCGGCATGTCGATGATTTTCTACATGAACGGCTTCGACTACCGGCTCACCGTCGGGGGCAAGCCCTTCTTCAGTCCCCTCTACGCATTCCCGGTCTCCTACGAGCTGACGATCCTCTTCACGGCCTTCGCCACGATCGGCGGCATGTTCTTCCTCAATGGCCTCACCAAGCTCTATCACCCGGTCCTGAAGTACGAAAACATCCGGCGCGGGATGGACGACCTCTTCTTCCTCGTCATCGAGGCAAGCGACCCCCGGTTCCACGCCATCAACACCCGCGCCCTGCTGGAGGAGATCGGGGGCCGGGACATCACCGAGCTGGAGGCCTGAGCCATGCGCAACGTCTACCTGCTCACGGCCTTCGTCCTCGTCCTCGCGGTTTCCGTCCTCGGATTCCGGGGCTCGCGTTTCACCCATCCGCCGATGGACGTCTTCCCGGAGTGGCTCTTCCCGGGCATGAAGCGCCAGGCCAAGTACCGACCCCAGGGAGCCAGCGCGTTCTTCGCCGACGGCCGCGCCGACCGCATGCCGCCGGCCGGGACGGTGCCGAGCGGCTACGGGCCGGCCGGCCAGGCCCTGCGCGACGACCCGCACCTCTACCTGGGCCGCAACCCGGACGGCAGCTATGCCCGCGGCTTTCCCGCCGCCATCACGGTCGACCTGGCCCTGCTTGAGCGCGGCCGCGACCGGTACACCATCTACTGCTCACCCTGCCATGGCGCGGTCGGCGACGGCAATGGGGTGACGAAGCACTATGGCATGGGCGCCACCCCGAGCTATTACGACGACCGGCTCCGCCAGATGCCCGAGGGCCAGATCTTTGACACCATCACCAACGGCAAGCCCCCGGCCTACAACATGAACCCCTACGCGGACAAGCTCGTCCCGGAGGACCGCTGGGCGGTGGTCGCCTACGTGCGGGCCCTCCAGCGGGCGCAGCACGGGACCGTCGCCGACGTGCCGCTGGAGCATCGCGCCGAACTCGGCCTAAAATGAGCACCCCCGCCGCCTCTCTCTCCGCGCCGCTCGCCCCCGCCGCCGTCCCCACCGGGGCCGGTCGGGCGCTCCGCGTCGGCTGCGCCGGCATCGCGGTCACCGCCCTCGGCCTGTTCGTATCCCCGCTGCACATCGTGGCCACGGCGTGGCTGGTCGGCCTGTCGTACTGGACGGCGATCGCCATCGGCATGCTGCTGCTCGTGTTGATCCACCATGTGTTCGACGCGATGTGGTCAACGGTGATCCGGCGCCAGTTCGAGCACGGCCTCGCAGCTTTCAAGTGGCTGGCGCTGCTGTTCCTGCCGCTCATCCTCGTGTCCTGGTTCGGGCCCCGCGACACCATCTGGCCGTGGATGAGCCCCGGGCACCTGATGATGCCCAAGGGCGTCACGGTCGGCCAGGACATCATCTATGCGAAGAAGGCCGGTTTCCTCAACCTGCACGCCTTCACCCTTTTCACTGCGGTATTCTTCGCGATCTGGATCTGGCTCTCCGCCCGCCTCCGCCGGGCGTCCTTCACCCAGGACATCGACGGCGACCCGAAGTGGACGCTGCGCAACCGCGTCACCGCCGGTTTCGGCATCCCGCTGGCGGGGCTCACGCTCACCTTTGCGGCGGTGTACTGGATCAAGAGCCTGGAATACCACTGGTTCTCGACCATGTACGGAGTTTGGTATTTCGCCAACTGCATGCGCGGGGCGTATTCGTGCGGCGTGCTCATCATGCTCTGGCTGTGGTGCCGCGGCGACTACCGGGGCATCATCCACCCGGACACCTGGCACAGCATTGGCAAGATGATGCTGGCCTTCACCGTTTTCTGGGGCTACGTCTCCTTCTCCCAGTACTTTCTGATCTGGAACGCCAATGTGCCCGAGGAGACCTTCTGGTACAACCTGCGCGAGTACAAGGACTGGTGGTGGATCGGCATGGTGCTCGTCTTCGGTCATTTCCTGCTGCCCTTCCTCGCGCTGCTGTCCTACCGCTTCAAGGTCACGCACACCGCCATCCGCCGGATCGCCCTCTGGATCCTGGGCGTGATCTTCCTCGACCTCTGCTGGAACATCCTGCCGGCCCTGAAGGACGGCCAGGGCAATCCGCTGCCCTTCCTCTCGCTCAGCCTGGTCTGGGCGGCGACCGCCACCATCGGCATCGGCGGAATCTGCATCTGGGCCTACCTGAAAAGTTTCGCCACCACCCGGCTCTTCCCGATCAGGGACCCCCGGATCGGCGAGTGCCTCACCCACCATGAGTGACACCCCGGCCCCGACTCCCCGCCCGGTTTCCCTGGTAACCATCCTGGCCATCCTGGGCTGCTTTGCGCTCTTCCTCCTCCTCGTCGACCTCGGCTACCTGTCGCACCGGACCGCGTTGCCGCAGAACACCGCGGCGGAACAACTTCCCGCCAACCTGAAGTGGGAAGCCACCCCCCAGGGGCGCAGCGATTATCTCGCGGAGCTGCGGGCCAAACAGCTGAAACAGGCCACGACCTATGCCTGGGTGGATGAGAAGGGCGGCATCGTCCAGCTGCCGATCGAGCGCGCCATGGCTTTGACGGTGCAGGAGTACAATCAAAAGAAATGACCTCCGCCTCGCCCACCCCGAGCCCGCTCGACGAAACCGCGATTGAGACCGCCGGCCGCGATCCGCTGGTCTTTCTGCTCGGCTCCTCGCTCGCCTGGCTGCTGGTGAGCGGCGCGCTCGCCCTGGTCGCCTCCATCCAGCTGCACCGCCCGGAGTTTTTCGCCGGCTGCCCCATCTTTACCTACGGCCGGGCCCAGGCGTTGCAGGAGACCGCCTTCATCTATGGCTGGGTCGCCAACGCGGGCCTCGGCCTGGTGCTGTGGATCCTGGGCCGCCTCGGCGGTGCGGTCCTGCGGGCGGCGAACTGGACCTTCGTCGGGGCGATCTTCTGGAATGTCGGAGTCACGGCGGGACTGGTGGGCATCGCCGCCGGCGACGCCACCGCGCTGCCGCGCCTGGAAATGCCCGGCTATGCCCAGCCGCTCCTGCTCGCCGCCTACGGCTCCATCGCGGTGTCGGGGGTGCTCGCCTGGGCGGGCCGACGCCGGCCGGTGATGTTCGCCGCCCAGTGGTACGCGGTGGCGGCCCTCTTCCTCTTTCCGTGGATCTTCTCGGTGGGGCAGGTGATGCTGGTCTGGGTGCCCGTGCATGGCGTGCTCCAGGCGATCGTACAGGGCTGGTTTGCCCAAAGCCTCTGGACGCTCTGGATGGCGCCGCTCGGCCTGGCCGGCGCCTACTACGTCGTGCCGAAGGTCACCGGTCGGGTGCTCCCCGCCTACGATCTGGCGTCGCTCGGCTTCTGGTGCCTGCTCTTCATTGGCGGATGGACGGGAGGGCGGCACCTGATCGGCGGTCCGGTCCCGGCCTGGATCTCGACCGTGGCCATCGTCACCTCGGCGATCCTCCTCTCGCACTACCTGATCGTCTGGCTCAATCTCCGCGGCGCCTTCGCCGGCGGGGGCAATGCGCTGCGCTTTATCGCCTTCGGCCTGGCGGCCTACGTTCTCGGGGGCTTTGTCGACGCGGCCACGGCCATGCGCGCGATCGCGGTCCGTACCCAGTTTACCTGGTTCGACGAGGCCCAGCAGCAGCTCGCGCTCTACGGCGGGGTCTCGATGCTGATCTTCGGCACCCTGTACTTTGCCGTGCCGCGCCTGACCGGCCGGCCCTGGGCTTCAACCGGCTTGCTGCGCGGTCACCTCGTCCTCTCCTTCCTCGGCCTCATCCTTCTCATCGGCGCCCTGGCGGGCGCCGGACTGGCGCAGGGCGCCGACCTGGCCAACGCCCAACTTTCCTTCGCCACGATCGCGGCCGACACCCGGCCCTGGCTGCGATTCGCCTCCGTGGCCCAGGCCATCCTGCTGCTCGGCAACTTCATGCTCGCCGTCAATTTTGCCCGGACCGTGGGCTGCGGGAAAATCGCCGCGGTCAAGGAGGCGCTCGTGTCATGAAAAACGGATCCCTCCTCTTCCTCGGCCTGTTCGCCGCGCTCGGGTTTTCCTGGGCGGGGATCGTGCTCGGATCCAACGCGCAGCTCGCCACGCTCCCGGCCTACTACGACCAGGGGCAGGGGCAGGCCTTTCCCCGGCGCCCGTCCGGGGTCGCCGCCCGCGGCCAGCTGGTCTACCAGGATCTCAACTGCGCCGCCTGCCATACCCAGCAGGTGCGCCGGCCGGGCTTCGGCTCCGACCAGGCCCGCGGCTGGGGCGACCGCCAGAGCGTGGCGCGCGACTACATTTACCAGACCGCGGTCCAGCTGGGTGAATTTCGCATCGGACCCGACCTGACCAATCTCGCGGGACGCAAACCGACCGCGCCCGACGCGGTGGATCTGCTCACGCTGCTCTATTCCGGGCAGGGCGCGATGCCGGCGTACAGCTTCCTCTTTGAGAATCGGAAGATCAGCGGCCAGCCCTCGGACCACGCGCTCAGGCTGACCGGCCGGCTCAAGGCCGCTCCCGGCCGGGAAATCGTGCCGACCCCGCGGGCCGAGGCCCTGGTTGCCTACTTGCTCAGCCTGAACACCTCCTTTGATTATCCCGAGTCGATCCCGGCCCCGGCCGCCCAAGCGGAGGGCAGCAAATGAGCCAGCTCCCGCCCGACGACCCCCGGCTGGATCGCGCCGCCCAAAGCGACGACGCGCTGCTCGATGCCCACGAGAAGCTGCTCGGCCGGCAGCCGGACGACCAGGCACACTACCAGCTCCTCCCGCTGGTGATGCTCTTCGTGGTCAGCGGCTGCATCCTCTTCGCGGCCACCTATCTCAACCGGTATTCAGGGCACTTCGACCCGGTGATTTACAACGAGAACCTGCTGCCTTCAAAGAATGCTCCGGTGGAAATCAAGGTGGATCCGATCGCCCTGGGCCGGCGCGTTTTCAACACGCCCGGATACTGCGCCACCTGCCATCAGCCGACCGGGCAGGGCATCCCCGGGGTTTACCCGCCGCTCGCCGGCTCGGAGTGGGTCAACGGCCCAAGCGCCCGGGTGATCCGCATCGTGCTCGACGGCCTGCAGGGCCCCGTTCACGTCGAAGGCAAGGCCTTCGGCAGCGCGGTCATGCCCGCCTTTGGACCCTCCGGCTTCAACCTGAGCGATGAGCAGATCGCCGCCGTCCTGACCTACGTCCGCCAGGAGTGGACCAACAAGTCCCCGGCGATCGCCGAGGACACGGTGGCGAAGATCCACCAGCAGGTGGCCGATCACAAGGCGTGGTCGGAAACCGAGCTGCTGGGCGTAAAGTAAGCGGCCGCCCAGGCAGGAGAAACGCGACGTGCCGTCGCGCCCGCTGAGGGACGCCACAGGATGTCGCGTCTCCGTCGGGCGTCCATCGGGCCACGGCTGACCGGTCGCACCAATCTTCCGGCGGCCTTGAACGTAGAAGTGGTGTCCCGCCACTTCCCGACGATGAACGCGGCGTCCCGCCGCGTCCGCGCTAGCCTTCCCCCAGGTGCTTACCCGGAACCAGATAATTTTGCACGTAGTCGCGGACGGCCTCCGGCAGCGGGGTCATGGGGGCGGAGTAGCCGGTGGCGCGCAGCTTGGAGATGTCCGCCTGGGTGAAGTATTGGTACTGGTGGCGCAGCGCCTCGGGCATGTCGATGAACTCGATCGCCGGGGGGCGGCCCATCGCGGCGAAGATCGCGTTCACCAGGGTCAGCCAGGTGCTGGCCTCGCCGGACCCCAGGTTGTAGAGGCCACCGGCGGAGCGCGCCGCGCCTGCGAAATGCAGGGTCATGGCCACGGCGTCCTTCACGTAGAGGAAATCGCGTTTCTGCTCGCCGTCGCGGTAATCCGGATGATGGCTGCGGAAGAGCCGCACCCGCCCGGTGGTCCCGATCTGCTGATAGGCCTTGTTCACCAGCGAGCGCATCTCCCCCTTGTGGTCCTCGTTCGGGCCGAAGACATTGAAATACTTGAGCCCGGCGATCCGCGGCAGCCAGCCCTCCCGCTGCGCGTGGACGTCAAACTGCTGCTTGGACTCGCCGTAGGGATGGAGCGGCCGCAGCCGCGCCAGGCGGTCGTCGCGGTCATCCATGCCCTGTGAGCCGTCGCCGTAGGTCGAGGCCGAGGAGGCGTAGATGAAGCGCGCCCCGGCCGCCAGGGCCCAGGCGGCGAGGTCGCGGGTGTAGGCGAAGTTATTGTCCCGGAGGTAGGCGGTGTCCATTTCCGTGGTGGAGGAGCAGGCGCCAAGATGGAAGACGGTGGCGAAGCGCCCGAGCGCGGCCGGGTCGCGGGCGAGGCGCGCGCGCAGGACGTCGGCCTCGACAAATTCGGCGAACTGCAGCGGGCGGAGGTTGCGCTCCTTGTCGCCGGCGGCGCGGAAATCCGCGATGACCACGTCGGATCGCCCCTGCTGGTTGAGGGCCCAGACCAGGGCGCTGCCGATGAAGCCGGCTCCGCCGGTGACGAGGATGCGGCCTTCGGGCAGGCTCATGATCCGTCAGCTGTCCGCCGAGAGCTCCCGCGAGCGGGCCGCGGCGGCCAGGACGGTGTCGCGGATCAGTCCGCGGAAGTCCCCCGCGGCCATGCGCTGCAGGCCGGCCAGGGTCGTGCCGTTGGGCGAGGTGACCTGGTCGCGCAGGGCCTCGGGTCCCACCGCCTCGCGGGCGAGGAGCCGGGCGGACCCGAGCAGGGTCTCAATCGCCAGCTTTTCGGCGACCGCGGGCGCGAGGCCGGCGGCAATCCCGCCGTCCCGCAGGGCCGCCGCGAATTCAAAGACGTAGGCCGGCCCGCTGCCGCTCAGTCCCGTCACCGCATCGAGCTGCGCCTCGGGAATCTCGATCATCCCGCCCAGCGAACCGAGCAGGGACGCCACCAGCGCGCGGTCCGCCGCCGCGAGCTCGCCTGCGGCGCACCAGGCCGTGATCCCCGCGCCGATCCGCGCCGGAGTGTTGGGCATGCAGCGGACCACGTTGCGCGCCCGGGAAAAGACCCGCCGGACGCTGGCGAGGCGCTTGCCCGCCAGGATGGAGATCACCAGCTTCCCGGCCGTCAGCTCGGACAGGCGGGGATCGGCGGAGGCCAGGTGCTGCGGCTTGAAGGCGACGACCACCGCGTCGGCTCCGGCGAGCAGCTGGGCGGGCGAGGCGGCGCAGGTGATGCCGGTGCGGCCGGCCAGGTCGGCCGCCGTGCGGTCGTCCCCGCCAAAGCAGGCGAGGTCGGCCGGCAACGCCGCCTTTTGGGCGAGGAGGCCGTCCACCATGGCCGAGGCCATGCGGCCGGCGCCGAGAAACGCGATCCTAGCCATTGGCGGAATGGGGGCGGGTGCGCCACTCGGTGGGATGCAGCAGGATCGAGCTGGCGCCGCCGTCCGGGCGATCCACCACCGTGACCTCGCCACCGAGGTTGCGGAGCGCGTGCCGCGCCACGGTCAGGCCCATCCCGACCCCGACGGTGTGTTTGCTGCTGATAAAGGGCTCGAAGAGCTGGTCGCTGATTTCCGTGTCGATCCCGTGGCCGCGATCGTCCACCCGGGCCTCGACGAATTTTCCCTCGGCGCCGCGGTCGACCAGGCGGGTGTGGATCGACAGGGGCCGGGGCTCGTCCGGGGAATTGTCATACGCCTCCCAGCCGTTGATCAGCACCCGGGAGAGCACGTCCTCGAACATCTCGGTATTGGTCTCGATTTGCAGGTCGCCCAGGGGGTTGTCGACGGTGACCGGGGCGGTGAGCTTGTAGTCGCGGTGGAAACGCGCGATCCCTCCCTCGAGGAGCTGCTGGACGCCCGCCCGGATGAGCGGCGGCCGGGTGTTGACCACCAGCGAACTCAACTGGCGGATGATCGTCACGATGCGCTGCACCGCCGCCTCGACGTGGGGCAGGATCTTCTTCACCTGCTCGGGCTTCTCGTGATGCACCTTGATCAGGTCGATGTAGCCGATCGCGACCCCGAGCAGATTGTTCAGGTTGTGCGCGATCCCCTCGGTGACCGCCCCGATGGTCGCGGCGCGGCGCGACTCTTCGAGCCGGCGCTGCAGGTCGAGGATCTCGCGGTTGATCGTGACGAAGCGCAGCTGGGTCTGGACCCGGGCCAGGGTCTCGTCCAGGTCGATGGGCTTGGTGATGTAGTCGACCGCGCCGACACCCAGCCCCTCGAGCTTGCTCTCCTTGGTCGTGCGCGCGGTGATGAAGATCACCGGGATCGGCCGCGTCTCCTCGTCGGCCTGCATCCGCTGGCAGACCTCGATGCCGTCCATATCGGGCATCATCACGTCGAGCAGCACCAGGTCGGGCTTCTCTTTCTTGATCAGCGCGAGGCCGTCGCGGCCATTGTAGGCGGCGACGACCTCGAGGCCCTCGCGCTCCAGCTTGCGCTTGAGCAGTTGGACATTTATCGGCTGGTCATCGATGACCAGGATCTTGAGGGCGGGCATGGGAAAAAAGCGGAAAGCGGAAAGCGAAAGGCGAAAACGTTAAGAATGAAAGGGTAAACCGGGTGATGCGGCCGAATTGTCCCGCTCAAGCGAGGTTTCCGCTTTCCGCTTTGGCGAGGCGGCAGGCTCGCACGGTATTCTTCATCAGCATCGCCACCGTCATCGGCCCGACCCCCCCGGGGACCGGGGTGATCTTGGACGCCAGGGGCGCCACGGTGGGAAAATGCACGTCGCCGGTCAGGCGGTAGCCGGACTTCTTTGCCGGGTCGGGCACCCGGTTGATGCCGACGTCGATCACGACCGCGCCCGGTTTGACCATGCCGGCGGTGACGAATTCGGCGCGGCCGATCGCGGCGATCAGCACGTCGGCCTGGCGGGTGAAAG
>Ga0302319_10006041_pt1 | contig 24157 bp, 17 predicted proteins | sample Bog_T0_2_FD_203319 | JGI IMG/M metagenome (GOLD analysis project Ga0302319, IMG submission 203319) | Peat permafrost microbial communities from Stordalen Mire near Abisko, Sweden - Bog_T0_2 | ecosystem: Environmental > Terrestrial > Soil > Wetlands > Peat | place: Sweden: Abisko, Stordalen Mire...
CATGTAATCGGCGCTCCACAGCGCAGAGGCAAAGGTGTTGCTGACCAGAGGCTTGCCGCCATGGAAACAGGAGTTGCCTTCGGTCATGCGATAGGGCCGGCCTAGCTGCTTGATCGCCGCCTGGACGGTCGGGAACTCGCCATATACGGCGGGATCTTTGCCGCGCTTGAGCAGAAACTCCAGCGTCATTTTTGGATCGGCCGGCGGACCCTCAGCATAGTAGTGGCCGCTCAGGAAATCGATCTCCGGTTGCGCGGCTGCCATGTGCGTCAGCCAATCGAGCTCCTTGGCAATGTCGGGGCCGGCAAACCGTGCGCCGGGAACGGCCTTCTTCACCGCGTCGCGGTAGATCTGCCACCGTTCCCAGTAATGGTCGAATGTCCAGCGGTCCTTCGAGCCCACAGCGTGATCCATGTCCGGCTCATTGCCGATCTGGAAGCAGATGAGCCGCGGACCCAACGTCTGGAACACGTACGCCGCCTCGGCCGTGGCATTCTCGGGAGTACCATGCCAGAGATTCAGGCCGTAGATCACACGCCAATCGCCAGCATGCGTAATGAAGTCTTTCAGATTGCGAATTGCCGCGGGCGTCAGGATCGATGCGGTCTTCGCAGCGGTTCCAGCGTCCGGGCCGATGGCATGAGGCGTCAGATTTTTCGCGGCGTCGGTGTCGTCACTGCTCCACGTTGTGTACTCCGCCGTGTTGCCGCCGATGCGCAGCACGCCGCGCGGGCTCAGGCAGCGGAATAAAGCGATGAGCCCGTGGTTCGAGCTTGAAAAGAAATCGGGACGCCCGAGTTGCGCCGACTCGTAGCTCAATCCTGTGAAGTCGGGAGGCATGGTTGCGAGCGGCTTGCTGAAATCCGCAGAGAGCGCGATCTCAGCGAGACCTGCGGCGGCCTGAGACAAAAGCCTTGCCGGAGACTGCGCAAGGGCCGCCGTTGCAGCGGCCCCGCTAATGAAGGTTCTACGTGTGGTCATGAGGTTTTTTGAAATTCCCTTCAGAACGAGAAGCGTGCCTGCATCTCAACAATGCGGCCAGCCAGCGCGCCCTGGCTTTGGCCGAACGTACCGGAAACGATGCTGGTCGTTGGACTGGAGAGGTTGGTCAGGTTGAACAGGTTGTAAGCGTCCACTCGAAAATTGAGGCCCGCATTACCACCGATTACCCGCGTCTCCGGAAGATGGAAATTCTTGGCGAGGCTGGCATTCACGCTTTGATACATGGGCCCTGTGAACGAGTTTCGTTCCATGACAGGCGGCGGCGCTGGGTACTCCGTGGTGAACGCCGCGGAATTCGGGGCCGAGGTGTAAATGGGGGGTGTGAAGAAACTTTCGCCTCCGGTGCCGGAGGGGAAATTCACGTTGTGGTTCGTGGGATAACTGGTCGAGGGCCCCGACTCAAATGCCGCGGTGCTTGTATTGATTGCGCCGCCAGTATAGGTCGCGGGACGAATCGACGTGTAGGGACTGTTTTGGTAATAGAGGTGTCCCGTTGCGCCACCCACGATGCCGGTCGAAGTTACCGGATAGGTGGGGGTCCAGGGGAAGCCTCCGTGGTACTCGTACGTGCCGCCGAGCGACCAGCCATCGGCAATGCTGTGCAGCAAGTGCTCATGGAAAAAGTTTGGTTCATACAGCCCGAAGATGCGGACGTTGTTTTGGAAGTTATAGTCGGAACGCCCATAAACGTCGTGAATGCTGATCGGTGCGTAGGCGTCTTGATTGTAGGAGGACGATCCCTCATCCATGCTCTTGGACCAGGTGTAATCTGTTTCCGCCTGGAAACTGTGCGAGAAATTGTGCTTCAGGGTAGCCAGCATCGCGTTGTAGTTCGAGTTGGCGCCATTGGTGAAGTCGGTGATCCGATTCAGTTGCGGGTTGAGGGCATAGCCGCGCACTGCGGCATATGCGTTAAGGTCCTGTTCGTAGAACAAATGGTGCCCTGAACTGCCCTGATAACCCAAAGTGGCGACAAAGTTGTCGGGCAACTGCATCTCCGTGTCCAGCGAGTAGTGGTAGACCGTCATGGTCTTCTGATTGGTATCGAAGGCGTCCACCGAGACGATTGCCGTGTTAGGGATGTTGTTAGCGTTGAAGGTGGTTTCGGCGTGAGTATTGGCGGGATAGCCGAATGGAGAATTGATGCTCGGCGCAACGTTGTACACAATCGAAGGACTGAAGGCCGATGCCGAGAAGCTGATGGCTGCCGGAACGTTCGCGTCTCCCGAGCGCAGGATGGCGATCTGGTTCTCTTCGTAGTTGATGCCGACGCCGCCGCGGAAAACAATCGTCCGGTGATAGAAACCGGGGCTCCACGCGAAGCCGAGCTGCGGTCCGAAGTTGCTCGGCTGGACCGACGCCAGAGAGCCCTGTTGGACGATTTTCAGACCACTCATCATCGATGAACCTGTGCCGAAATCAAGAACGGAAATGTTGTTTTGCTTGTCTGTCAAGCTGCCAAGGTAACTCCAGCGCAGCCCAAGATTCACGGTGAGCCCCGGGGCAACCTGGTAGTCGTCCTGCACGAAGATGCCGGCAATATTTTGGCGGTCATCGTTTCGTACCAACTCCGGCACTCCGGTGAGCGCGTTGAAAGTTCCCGATTCCGTAAGGGGTGCATCGTTCAGGAAGTCCCAGAAGCTCTCGAAGGTAAACGACGGATGCGCGTTCGAAACGGGCTCATCCAGGAACTCGACGCGACTGAGTTGGAAGCCCGCTTTCAGGCTATGGCGGCCCAGGTTCTTGGTGACGATGTCCTGGTAGGTGTAGGTCCATTGGTCGAAAACGCCTGGGATGCTCTCGCCAAATGCCGAGGGCTCGCCGCTGGGGCCGACGTCGGCGAAGGTGTCCGTGGGCAGGCCGAAGGTGCCCTGGGGATTTTGCGCGATCAGGTTATAGCGATACCCGCCAGCGCTGGCGCGGGCCTCGTTGAGCAGCGTTGGGGAGAAGACATGGTTCCACAACGCGGTGAAGGCGTTGTTGATGTCGCCGGCGTATTCGAAGTTGGAGGGGCGCGCCGGACCGTTATAACTGGTGGTCTCATTCGGCGCCCAGTAGATGATAAAGCTCAAACGGTCCTTCTTGGTCACGTCGGCGTCCATGCGCCCGTTGTATTGCGTTCCTACGAAGGTGCTGGGGTTGATCGTCGACACCTCCTCGAGATCGGCGTTGGTGCTGAGGCCGCTGCCGATGCCGGTCCCGATGCCCGTGTAGCTCGTATCATGCGATCCCAGGGGCGTCGTGAGAGGCGACCCGATGTTGAGCTCTCCGTTGGCGAGGGTCGTGCAGTATTTAGCATTCGTTATCCCCAGAGCGGAAGAGCAAGTTGTGGGGATGATGCCCGCCGATGCGGGAGGATCGCCGGCCAGCGTCAGATACTTTGAGGCGATGCTGCCGCTCGATGCGATCCCGTCGATATAAGGAGTCTCAAACAACCCGCTGCCTGTTGTTGACGAGGAATTGCGGAGCGTCTCGTAGGCGAAGAAAGCGAAGAGTTTGTTGTGGAGGATCGGCCCGCCCACACTTCCGCCGAACTGGTTGTAACGCTGCACATCCCTGAGCAGATTGCGGCTCGCTACCGACAGGCTGGCATCGGCAGGGCCTACTGAATTAGGGCCGTTCCAGCGCTGGAACGCATTCAGGCCCGGACGGTCACCCTTGAAAAAAAGGCTGCCGTGATAAGCGTTCGTGCCCGTATTGGAGGTCAACTGGATGACCGCGCCGCTGAAGCGGCCAAACTCGGCATCGTAATCGTTGGCGGTGACTTTCAGGTTTTGCACCGAGTCTTCCTGCGGGACGATCACCGTGGATCCGGCCCAACTGGCGCTGGCGGTAGGAATGCCGTCGATGACGTAGAGGCTGGTGTTGTTCTCGCCGCCGTTGCCCTCCACCTGTGGAGTGAGCTCGCCTTTTGTGAAAACGCCCTGGCTGGCCTGGATGCCGCCGTTCTGCTCGGCGGGTAAGTTGTTCTCGTTGCCGCTGGAGGACTGCGCATTGTCGCCGAACATTCCTGGCGCCAGCGAGGCCAGTTCGAACACATCGCGATTGAACGACGGCATGTGCTGGATCTGATCGCTGGTGATTGTGCCGCTGATGTTGGCTGTCGTCGTGTCGAGGCCTGGCACAGTGCCGGCATTCACCGTCACGGTCTGGCTCGTTGTACCGAGTGCCATTTGAATGTTCAGCGTGTTGGGCTGTTCAGGAATGATCGTTACGCCGGTTAACGTCTTGCTCGAGAAATTCGGAGCGCTCACGTCCAGGTTGAAGGTATCTGCCGGCAGCGCCTCGAGATAGTAAATGCCCTGCCCGTCGCTCTTCGCCGTCCACTTATGATTTGTGCTCAGATCGGTGAGCGTGAGCGTCGCGCCGGGGATGACCGCCCCTTGCGGATCCGTCACCGTGCCCTGGATGGAGGCGCGAAATTGCGCGGACGCCAGCGTCGCGGTCAGCATCAAAGCCGTGATGGTTGCGATTTGAATCCACGAAGAGCGGCGGACTCTCGCGGACAGCCTCATTCTTCGTATGGCATGTGTCATGTCTTGACCTCCGAAATGCAGCTAACGTTGAGCCGATGTGTTGAGGACCCGGCGTATTGGGGAATATCACAAGCGGACCCAACCCTATTGACCGCTGTGAACGACCGTCAAGTTCCATACGGTACATGGGCAGTGGCGGAAGGGGTATTAAATCGCTCCATTCCTTACAAGTCAACAACTTGCGCTCAGGTAGCGAGCAGCGTATGATACGGTCAGTCGAAGGAAGTAATGTGGCTTTTTAGTCCCCGCAATCATGGGTCTGTAAACTTAAAGCAACCGGCGAGGGATATACCGGTCAAAAGAGCTCACTTCGATGACGACGACCAAAGACCCAGTATTCGCTCGAGCGCCTCTGCGTGCGGAGGAACGCGTACTGGTCGAAGATCAACTCGAAAGGATGTTGGCGAGTCCGCTCTTTACGCAGAGCAAACGATACGCACCCTTCCTCCGCCATGTCGTCGACAAGACCCTCAACGGACGAGAAGACGATCTCAAAGAGAGAGTTCTGGGCAGTGAGCTTTTCGGCCGTGCTCCGGACTATGACAGCAACAATGATCCGGTCGTCCGCGTAACCGCCGGCGAGGTGCGCAGGCGCATCGCACAGTACTATGACGATTCGGCGCATCGGAACGAATTTAGGATAGATTTACCCATCGGGACATACGTCGCCCACTTTCATCCCGGTCCATCCACAGATGAAGACCATCGCGTGGCTCCGCAATCACCGGTGCGTCACGCCGATCAAACAGCCCCCGTCACTCCAACGGCTGCCCGTGAAACTGTGGCACGCGCACAGCCGCCGGGAAAACGCCTCACGGCGACCGTTATTGTTCTTGTTGTGCTCGTTTCCGCCGGCCTGATTTGGAGGTTTGGGCGCCGAAATCCATCGCCCCTCGATGCGGTTTGGAACAACCTGGTTTCGGCCCAATCTCCAGCCGTTATCGCGGTGGGCGTGCCAGCTCCCTTGTATCCGGCGGAAAACACGGCCGATGAACCGAGCGCCAGGCAGCACCTGCGCAACGACCATGTATCGCTTTCAGATCTTCAGGCCCTGCTTCGCATCGTCAGACTGCTGGACCACAAAGGCATCAATTACCGTGTGCAGCCCGCTAGCAGCATCAGCCTTGCAGATTTGCGACAGGATCCTGCAATACTTCTTGGCGGACTGGATAATCCGTGGACGATGCGAGCCCAACAGAACCTCCGGTTCGGGCTGCAGTCGGATGGGAATGGTGTTGACTGGATCTCGGATTCTCACGATCCCGGCGCAAGGAAGTGGCTGGTCGATTTCAATCGCCCGTACTCCAAGGTCACTACGGACTATGCCATCGTTGCGTACTTCCGCGACCCGGGCACCCAGCAACCCACGCTGATTGTTGCGGGAATGGGCGAGAACGGAACCAAAGCGGCGAGTGAGTTCATCACTGACGAAACGCAGCTCAATAACGCGCTCGGGGAATCGCTGCGGAAGCGTGCGGCCAGCGATTTCGAAGTGGTCCTCTCCACAGAAGTGATCAACGGCTCTACCGGAGCACCCATGGTGTTAGTGAAAGAGGCCTGGTGAGCTTGCAGTCACTGGAAGGGGACAGGGGAAGTGCGCTGCAGCTGATCATATCGACAAGTTCCATTACGGGTCGTGAGAGTTCCGCTTCCTCCAACTGACGAGGTGAATGAGGGGAAGAGGTTTGAGCTACGCCACTGTCCGGCGGAGGCTGCGGCGTGGGCCTCCGACGAATTTGGTGGCGGGTACGCGGTCGCCTTTTTTCGTGTGTCTAATATGTGTGCGGAATCGTCAATACGTGCGTTTTGGGAGTGTTGAGCGGCCTTTGTTTTCAATGCCTGGTTTGTTTTCAACGCGGCCACAGAATCCGATTCCCGCCGCCTCCACCAGCTTTTCCGGCCCTTCGGATCGGCCATGGGATCCTTCTAAGAGTAAGGTTTTCTGGACACTTCCTTCCCCGCTTGGGTATATTCAGTTCCAAGAGTTCTCCTTGCGATTACAAGCCTTTGCCGGTGTAGATGCCGTCAAAAAGTTGAATTGCAGGGCTATTCCGCGATTTCTCGACGTCTTCCCTTGTAGAGCACAACAAACGCGATTGGGAAACAAAACTGTTCACTGAACGGGCCCACATTCTCCATGCCAGCAACAGTCAATCAAAGATTGCTCACGCCCGCTCCCGGCGTCTTCGCCGACCGCTCCAAAACGGATGTGCGACGTTTTCTGCTGCTAGCAATTCCTTTGGCGCTTCTGCTCGCTTTATTCAAGGTTTACAACCTGGAGCAGCCGGCCTTCTTTTTGCTGGCGTGCCTGGTTTTTGGCGGTTTTGCAGTTTCCTATTGGCTGCCCTTCCGGTTCAAAGAGACTTTCCTTATTCTGCTGTCGCTCGCTGGAGCCTATGTTCTGCTGAGTCCGTGGGTGGCCAGTTTACTGATCGTCGTTGGCTTCGGGTTGTTCGGAATCGTGCGCAGCGGTATCGCTTTTCGCTGGCGCCTGCTTGCGATTTTGATACTCCTTGCAATTTGCCTGTATTTTCGCGCCACCTCGCACGTTCAACTCCTGGAAGGCTTCTGGCCGGTACTGGGCGCAATGTTCATGTTTCGCATGATCATTTACCTGTACGACGTGAAGCATATGACCACCCCTCCGGCGCTCAAGGATTACCTGAGTTATTTCTTTCTGCTGCCCAACTACTATTTCCTGCTCTTCCCGGTCGTTGATCATCAAACCTTTCGAAAAGGCTTTTACAAGAGAGACATTCACACGGTGGCGCAACAGGGTGTCTGGTGGATCTTCCGCGGCACCACCCATCTGTTTCTTTATCGCCTGATTTATCTGTCCCAGTCGAAATTCTCGCCTCCCACTTTCCCCGTGGCTGTGGCCGTCACCGTCAAGATTATTTCTTCCTATCTCCTCTACCTGAGAGTTTCCGGTCAATTCCACATTATTGCCGGCATGCTCTGCCTGTTTGGATACGATATGCCGGAAACCAACCGGCGCTATTTTCTGGCACGTGGAATCAACGACCTCTGGCGGAGGATCAATATCTACTGGAAAGATTTCATGGTGAAGATTGTCTACTATCCCGCTTACTTCAAGCTCCGACGTTGGGGAGTTTTGCCGGCAGAACTGCTGGGCACGATGCTGGTCGTTCTTGTCACATGGTTCCTGCATGTCTACCAGTTCTTCTGGCTCAAAGGCCAGATCCGTGTAACTACGACCGACAGTCTATTCTGGGCAATTCTGGGAACCTGCATGTTGGCAAATGTCTGGGTCGAGCACCAGCATAAGAAAAGTCCGCCCAAGGCCGGATGGCGCGGCTTGACGCAACACTTTCTCCAGGTGGCTGCGACGTTCTCCTTTGTGGCAATACTCTGGTCATTGTGGAGCGCCAATAGCATTACGGATTGGCTCTATTTCCTGCGGACTGGAGCGGAGCCTTGACGAAACTACGTTTTACATCCCAGGCAGTGGTGACGACGGTTCTCATTGCCGGCCTGCTCGGACTGCACCGGCTGGAATGGCCTCTTCTCAAATCGCATGGGGCCCGTCTCCGGCTGGGCCAACTTATTTCTGCGATAGGCGATGACCAACAGTCCCGCGAGGAAGTGGATGCCCTGGTCGATGGTTATTACGAGCAACTCCGTGCGGATGACCGTGTGGAAGGACTCCCGTCCGACAGGGGCGATATCCATTTTCGTAACGATTTCCTGCGTTACGAGCTGCGGCCAAATATCAAGAGGATGTATCCGGCCGGCATGAGATTTACCAACAGCATGGGCATGGCAAACCCGGAGTACTCCTATGCCAAGCCGCCGCACACGCGCCGCATCGCACTACTTGGCGATTCCTTGTCGCTGGGGCCGTACGGACAAGACTTCGTAGCGTTGCTGGAAAACCGGTTAAACCAGGATTGCCGGACGGCTGACATTGAGAGCTACCAGGTGTTGAACTTCTCGGTGTACGGCTACAGCATAGTGCAAAAGATGGACGTTGCCCTGGACAAGGCGCCACAGTTCCATCCCGACGTTTACGTGGTTACCTTGACAAGCCTGGAACTCCTTGAGTCAAAGGGATGGGGCACGCATTTGGGGAATCTGCTGATTGACGGAACGGATCTCAAGTACGACTATCTGCGCCGTGTGGTTGCCGATGCTGGGCTTCAGTCGAGCAAGCATCTGCCCGCAATCAGGAAAGGATTGAAGCCCTACTTTGTTCCCGTGACGCGCTGGGCGCTGGAGCAAGTGAGGGACCATGCGAATGCGCAAGGCGCCCAGACGATGGTCTTTCTGATTCCTGCTCCCATTGACCCCAACTTTACCAGCGATGATTTTAGTAAGTTCCAAGAAATTGCGGGTCCGGTCGGAGTGCCCATTCTCGATCTTCGGGACACATTCCGCTCGGTGAAACTGGAGGATATTTGGGTAGCTCCCAGGGATATTCATCCGAATGTTCGTGGTCACGCCCTGATTGCGGATAGTCTTTTTAACGAACTGCAAGCGCAACCGGATGCATTGCTCGCCCTTGCCGGACACCCCTGCCAGGTTCCCTTGTCCTCCCCGGCGGCGGAAAAATAGAGTTGTTGTCTCATGTGGCAGACGCGCGCTGCAAGGACTGCGACGAAAACTTCCGATACAAGGGGAATTAGTGTATTTTCTTAGAAAGTCAGACTGCTGCCGAGGTGGTGATGCCGAAGGTTAGTAACATAGACCCCAGCAAGAATGTACTTGCACGTGGCGCTATTCGTCCCAGGCGAGGTGAAGACTTTGACGCGTCCTACGCGACGACGCCGGCCTGGCAAATAGGCTATCCACAACCGGCATTTCAATCCCTGGCCAATTCGGGCGCTTTGAAAGGCCGCATTCTGGATGTTGGTTGCGGGACCGGAGAGCACGCGCTGATGGCAGCAGCCATGGGTTTGGATGCCACAGGCATTGACCTCGCCCAAGCCGCAATTGTTGCCGCACAGGAAAAAGCCAAGACCCGTGGGTTAAACGCTCGTTTTTATGTTTGGGATGCACTTCAACTCCCATCTTTGGGTCAGCAATTCGACACCGTTCTGGATTGCGGCTTGTTTCATGTCCTCGAAGACCCTGACCGCGGTTTGTTTGCGGCAGGTCTCAGGTCTGTGGTTCAAACTGGTGGTCAGTACTTCATGCTATGTTTCAGCGATCAGCAACCGGGCCACTGGGGCCCGCGCCGCATTGCTCAAAGTGAAATTCGAGGAGTATTCAACGACGGCTGGCGCGTAGATGCAATTGAACCGAGCAGATTTGAAGTCCGCATCTTTCCAGAAGGTGCAGTTGCCTGGCTGGCTTGCTGCGTGGCCGTTTGAGCGGCGGATGAAAGACGCACGATATCGTACGGGAGAGCAAGTACGGGAGAGCAAGAATGGGAGAGCTGAAGGAAGAAATACGGCAATTCATCCTCGCTAACTTCTTGGTGGGCGAGGATCCTGCCAACCTCAAGGACGACACGCCGCTTCTGGATGGTGGAATCCTCAATTCGCATGCCACGCTGATGCTTGTGATGTTTCTTGAAGAAAAATATGGCATCCAGGTCGAAGCCCATGAAACCAGCAACGACAACTTTGATTCCATCGACCGAATTGCGTCTTTTGTTCAAGCCAAGAGAGCGTGAGGGGACAGATGACACGATCCGCAGTGTCTCATTTGTGCAGCGACCTCGAGAAAAGTTCAATCAGTTTTCCAAACTTGCCTGCAGTGTTCGACCCGGACGGTAGCTCAGTAACATATGCGGAACTCAACCGGCTAAGCGACCATGTGGCCGGGTTCCTGGTGCAACACGGAGTAAAGCCGGGCGATCGGGTTGGACTCGTGATGCCCAAGTCCATTACCTCGTACGCGCTTATGTTCGGCATCATGAAGGCGCGTGCTGCTTATGTACCTGTGGATTGGATGGGCCCTGCAGAGCGGGCCTCGCAGATTTTCGCGAGTTGTCAGGTGCGGGTTGTATTCGCCGATCCCCGTTGCACGGGATTGAGCGACGCGGCCTGGACACTCGTTCCACTCGACGCATCGTCGTTGAACATCCTCCGGAGCTACGAGCCTCTTCAGGGTGGCGTCTCCGGGCGTAGTGCCGACGATCTGGCCCACATCCTCTACACGTCGGGCTCTTCCGGCACGCCGAAGGGTGCTATGCTGACCCATCGTAACCTCACCAGCTTTGTAGATTGGGGCGCGGAAACCTTCGGTGGCTCTGAAGTGGATCGTTTCGGAAACCATGCGCCGTTTCACTTCGCCATTTCCGTCTTTGATCTCTTCGTCCCGATTAAACTCGGCGCCAGCGTCCATTTGGTTCAAACGGAACTGGGCAAGAATCCAATGCTGCTCGCGCGCTTTATTGCAGACCGCCGGCTCACGGTCTGGTATTCCACGCCTGCCATCCTGCGCTTGTTGGCTGAATTTGGAAAACTCGAGAGCCTGGACTTCTCCTCGCTTCGCCTGGTTCTCTTCGCCGGAGAGGCATTTCAGATCCCCGGATTGCGCAGACTCATGGAGCTTTGGCCCAAGCCATCGTTCTTCAATCTGTGGGGCTCGACCGAGACGAATGCCTGTTGTTATAAGGAAATTCCCAAGCCGATACCTCAGGATAGAGTCGATCCATACCCAATTGGGTTGCCCGGCTCCCACTGCACTGCGCGGGTCTTCGATGAGAGTGGCAATCCAGTTACTCGCGGCCAGGAAGGGCTGTTGCATATTGGCGGTCCCCCTGTTTTCAGTGGGTATTGGGGACTTGATGCGGCCAATTTTGTGGACCGCGACGGCATTAGGTGGCACAACACTGGAGATGTTGTCAGGGAATTGGACGACGAAGGTTTCATCTATGTGGGGCGCCGGGACCGCATGGTAAAGCGGCACGGATTTCGCATTGAACTGGCGGAGGTGGAGCGTTGTCTCGTCAGGCATCCGGCGGTTGCCGAGGCCGCTGTGATCGCGCTTTCGGATCGTCGGGCAGGGAAGCGAATTCTCTCCGTCGTCGCGACGAGAAATGAAATGCGGCCGTCAATCATCGAGTTGAAGGCGTTTTGCAACAAGCACCTCCCTGATTACATGAACCCTGATGAGTTTGTGTTTTTGAGCAGCATTCCGAGAACCTCTTCGAACAAAGTCGACTACCAGGCACTCATTCGTAAATTTCAGAATGAACTCGGAGAGCACGCTTGATGCCGTTCCCATCCGATGGAGATTGCCAACTAGGTCAGAATTGTATTCGGTAAAATTGCTCAACTGTTCCACGGGATCTTGTGGAAGCGGCGTTGGCCAGGCGATTGTGGAGCAGGCAAATTCCGATGGGAGTTTTGCCAAGGCAATATTCACGGGCTGGTTTGCTCTGTAAGCGCCGGGAATGGCTCAGCGGTTCCGGGGTGGATGTCAATAAAAAAGAGTGAGCAGATACCTTCCATTCAAAGCACGCCCCGGGTGCAGAAGGATGGATCTGAATGGGGAGCTTCGATGACGCCTGCTAACCCAGCCGTTAACATCTTTTATCCAATGAGTGAGTTCTACGAGAGCTCGAGAGCTCCCCAGCCGCAAATCATCCAAGTGCAGGGACCTGATATTCCCGAGCCATATCGCAGCCTTCTGGTCCACGATCGCGATATGACTTCTACCCTCTCAGAGGCCTACCAGCGAGAAATGAGACTTCGCATCTTGAGGAGGGTCCTGGATCACGATGTGTTTGCCAGAGAGATCGTCCTGGAGATCGACGGTTCTGGCAAGGCGGTTGTTTTCGCGGCGATCAAGATATACCTCGACCTTTTCCCTCCCGAACCGAAGCGACTTATCCTTGAGGGCAAGCAGCCATTCGGAGCCATCCTCCACGGGCAACGAATAGCCCATATCAGCCGGCCAAATGCCTTCCTTCAGGTCATTGCCGATGACACAATCAGCCAGGCGCTCGGGCTAACTGGGCATCCTGTGTTATACGGCCGCCAAAGCGCTCTGCTTAATTCGTCGGAAAATCCACTGGCCCGAGTACTCGAAATATTGCCGCCATCCGAACCGTGAGAAATCACGATGCAGTGCGGTTTCCTGGCGAGTTTCCACCTTCATGGGAGATCGCGTTCTGCTGCCGTCTCCACCAACTTTTTGAAACCTCACAGTAGAATCTCGGTCGGTCCCTCCGTGCTACGGTATCAGGATGAACAGAAAAGGCCTTAATCCGGGACGCCTTGAGGCCATCTCCGACGGCGTCATCGCCGTGATTCTCACCATCCTGGTGCTGGAACTGAAAGTGCCGGGGCCGGACGGTGCAGCAGGTCTGCGCGCGGTGCTGCCTTCCATCGTTCTTTATCTGCTGACCTTCGTGCAGATCGGGATTTACTGGGTGAACCATCACTATCTCGTCGACGAGATGGAAACCGTCAGCCATGGGATCTTGTGGGCCAACCTGATGTTTCTTTTCTGCCTGTCGCTGTTCCCGTTCGCGACGGATTGGATTGGCGTCAAGGGCCTGTCGTCGTTCACCGCCGCGCTCTACGCCGCGGTGAGCATTTTTCCGGGGCTGGGATATATGGCGCTATGGTCACAGATACGGAAGCAAAGCGCGGCGCCCGCTCACGCAAGCTGGGGCAAGCAGATCGCTTCCGTTGCACTTTATTTCGCGGCAATTCCCGCGGCCTACTTTCAGCCATATGCTTCGCTGGCGCTGATCGGAATTGTTGCCGTGCTCTGGCTTCTGCCGCCGAAGGTCGCGAATCCCTCAAAGTGAATTGATCGCAAGTCTCCGCGTTGGACAGGGCTTCGTCTCGGACCCCGAGGTCCCGCCGATTAGGCGATTGAGGCGGATATCCGTTGGTGGGCTGCGACAATCCAATTCGCATCGGGTGAATCATGGAGTCGTTTCCTCAATGTATCGCGGGTGCGTATCAGGAGAGGTTGGATTATCGCCTCAATCATCAAACGGCACGGATAAAAAATCCTTGCCAACTCTTTGTGCAAGGAACTACCCTGCAATCGCCATTCCCTTCTCTGGAAATGGTAAGCGTATGCCTGCCCCTTTCAGGTATTCGTTCCGGCCTCATTCATTCGGCATTTTTCGTGGACGGAGAATTCGTGCCTGGCCTTCTTCAACACTTGAGGGCAGCGCGCAAATTTGCATCATGTTCCTCCACCATTTCATCTCGCGACTCAACGCGCAAGGAGAATCCATGTCTCGATTCTTTCGCATCCCTCTCGCTGCCGGCCTTGTGGCGGCCTTCGTGTTCACCCTGGGCACTCTGACCCTTAACGCCCAGCTACCCTTCGCACAGAAGTGCAAAGGCGTGCCGACGGTGCTGCTGGATACGTCCAACACAGCCGCGGTCGAGAACGGGCCCAGCGGCGGCCTTCCCGCATTCACTCTCAAGTCGCCTGCCTGCATCACTGAGGTTTGGGACTACCACTACAACAACGGCCAGGGCGCAGCGCCGGGAACCATCACTCTCGAACTGCAGCCCACCAGAACCTCCGCGGCGCATAACTACTCTTTCAATGCGCGTGGCCCCGGCAGCAGTAATGTGAATTGGACAGCACAGTCCACGCCGCCAACACTCATTCCGGCCGGCACGTACTCGGTTACAGACTCCAACCCTGCCACCTGGTCCCGCAACCAGCAGTCGGCCTATCGCTTCTTCACCAAGGTCATCGGCGTCTGCGTTGCTCCGGCCACGGGCAACGGCTGCATCGGCCAGCTCATCGCGCCTGTCGTTCCCACTTCAGGCACCAAGTCAGCACCAACACCAGCTCCCAAACTGGGAGGGCCTGTCACCACTCCAATGCCTGCGGCAAAGCCCTGCCACTACACCACCAACGCCATGGTGGAGGAACTTACGCCCGGCTGTTTCGGCGGTGTCGGAACCGCCATTACCCTCGCGGTCGTGCGCGCCTTGCCTGCTATGCCTTCGGGCATCGTCTTCAAGCAGGGACCCATCGGCATGGGCTCCGGAATGCCCGCTCCTGCGAATCTTGTGCTGGTTGAAGTGAAGACCGCTGGCACGACGAGGACCGGCAACGGCATTGCGCCCGGCAGCACCTTCAGTTTCCCCGCGCCCGCTGCCCTCTGCACTAACGCCACAACCAAACCCATCGGCACCGCAAAGAGAATTGCGTGGGATGTCTATTTAGCGGGTCCCAGCGGCGCCTTCATCAGCGGCGATGTAGACGACTTTGTCGTCGTCTGTCCCTAGCTCGCGATAAGGCTGACATCGGGGCGCTTGGGGCATCGCGAAAGGAATTTCAGCGCCGCGGCTTCATGGTGTCTTGCTCTCCGCAATCGGCGAGACCGGCGTCAAGAGCCTTGCCGCGTTTATCGGCAGCCTGAACGATTGGTCTACTGCTTGTCTAAATCGATGGACTCGTATTCGTGCCGCGCGATGCCGGCGCGAATTTGCGCGGGAGTCCAACCGGCCTTGGTCTTGTAGTAGGCGTAGAAGCCTTCCTGGGCGCAGGTGGAGCACTGGGTGGAGTGCGTGTTTTCGTAGCAACTGTGCAGGCTGGTGTGGCCCAGCGCGCGGTCGCAGCGGCAGTTGCAGGGCAACTGGTAGATGACTTCGGGAACCTGCGCGGCCAATTTATAGGCGCTCACCTGCCAGTGAAAACGGAAGTCCGAGCCCGTGAGCTGAGCGCCGTGCAGGAGGGGCGGAATGGACTTCAAGCTGAGCGGCGCGGACGGGTGATAGGCGGGAACGTCGTCGGCGGGATTGGCCCATTGCGCGTAGCTTGCGGCGGTGAGGGTGAAAGCGGCTAGAGCCACGGCCCAGCGGGTTGCGATTGGATGCTTCATCGGACTCCTTATCCATATAGTAGGGCAAGAAGGGCGCGAGGGAGCGAGAGAGCAGGGACCAAGGGACCAAGGGAACAAGGGAACAAGGGACCAAGGGACCAAGGGAGCGAGGGAGCGTGCTTTGTTGGACAGGTACTTGAGTACAGTTTCACAGTGGCTGTACCGGGAAATCGATTGGCTGCAAGGGATTTGTTTTCTGCTGGTTGCGAGGGCGTACTGGGATACTGGGGCAGTACGGCGGCGGGAATTTGCCTATAAGCTGCTGAATCGGATTGGGTTAGGTGACTGTAAAGTTTCACAGCACGTTTTTTGCGGCGGGGCCGATTTTAGTGGTCAATGAACAGGGGTCAGCGGTCAGAAATGCATGGAGCGCGCAACAGGGAATAGGAAGCAGCCGGTAGAGAGTAGAGGGCGGGCCCTGTTGTACGGAGGGATTCGAGCCGCACCTGAGGGCAGGGAACTCCTGACGGAGGGCGTTGGTCTTGATGTGCCGACAGATGTTGTGCATTTGGTTACCTCCATGCCCCCCATTTTTTTCAAAGTCCTCGTGGTAAATGGGTTGCGGGGCGGGGATCCGGTAAAGTCGTGACTCTAAAGGATCGCGTTTTGTAGAGTCTTGCATTCATTGGATTTGTCTGCATTTTCGGCGAAGTTCCAGGCGTTCGCCGGCGGCTCCTGGCCGGAAAGAACCGTCAACGCCCGGGATCATTGCCTGCATTTGGATTTCTACAGTGATTATGCGGGAAGCGGGCGAAATGATATGCAAAGTCGGGGAGAGTTTTTTGCGCGTGTTTTGAGCGGATTAGGGTGATCCGCGCGTGGCCGGGGTCTTGACGATTTCCGGGGATTCAGGAATCTGACCGGACGTGCATTATTCCGAAGGGAGCAGAGGGAGAGTCAGGTTTTCGGCGGGGGCGGGACGGCTGCGCGGGGCTTTCTTGAAGGTGGCATCGCGTCGATGTTCCCTTGCTCTGCTACCTGCTGACGAAGCCGCAGAAAGTGCAGAATCCCCTCGATTAGGCATTCGTAATCCTGGACGTAGGCAGCGATCGACTCTGGACTCAATGCGCTCATTAAACTCTCCGTGGCCGGTCTACGGCCTCAAGGGGTCGCGACAGACTGGTCTCAGCCGCAGACCCGCCTAAGATCGGAGACTGCTTGGAGGCCTGGCCGGTATTACTGATTATCCCGCAGTTTGTGCCAACCGAGAATTGACTGGATACGTGCGGGATCGCCGCTACGATCACCGAGGTAAGGGTAGGCCCTCAAAAGACGGCTTGTGGCGATCTTTGTCTGGGCGGGGGGCTCGGAGGGCTGGCGGTTGCGGACGCGGTGTAGTTTTGGCGCGGCTTCGCCGCGGCCGGGATTTCTGAAAAAATGGGCGGGCTGGTCTGCGGCTTGGGTGAAGCCAAGCCCTGATACAAAGCTCGCTGCGATGGAGTTTTTGCGGTGGTCTGAGGCGCCCGCTTGCCATGATGGATCAAGATACGATTGCCCTGGGCTTATGGGCTTGTTGGCGCCTGGCGGGGACTGCCGGGAAGGCTGCCGAGAAGCTCCTCGAATCGAGCGATTTCCAGGGAAAGCCGGCGGCGTGCTCAAAAAAAGACCCATAGACCTGTACAAAACGACTCAGCGAGAGCTTTTCATACTGACTATGCTCGGGGCGAGATGCACTCCTGGCAGCGTGGTCCGTTGTGTGACCGGACGCGCCGGAGGGCACGGTTTTTCCGCACGCAGCCACAATCGGGCAAAGGCAGATGGACCGGACAGGCAGGCGCACGTGAGCTACGTCTCCAATATCAACGAGCCGCAGAGTCTCTACGAACTGAGCTGGAACTATGCTCAGGACGGCAAGGTAGCCGTTGATGGCTCCACGGGGATGATTTTCGATGCGAATCCGGCCATGGAGGCTCTGACGGGCTATTGCCGCGCGGAACTCATCGGCATGGACGTGATGATGCTGCATCCTGAAGCCGAGCGCCAACAGATCGCGGCTGAATTCCGGAAGCATATGCTGCATCCGACGCCTCATTTCGACTTAAACATCCAGCGCAAAGATGGAAGTTTGACGCCCGTCGCGATTTGGTCGACGCAGACGCTGCACCTGGCCGGCCGAGCGCTGGTGATTGGCGAGTTCCGCGATATTACCGCGAACAAGGATGCGGTGAAGCATCTGGCGAAGATGGAAGCAAGGCATCGGGGGCTGATGGAAGCAGCTCCGGATGGAATGGTCGTGGTGAATCAGTGCGGAGAGATTGTTCTGCTGAACGCCCGCGCGGAGGTGCAATTCGGTTACCGGCGCGATGAACTGCTGGGCGAGAGGGTGACAAGCATTATTCCCGAAGGCTTTGCGGAGCGGTTGATCGCCGACGAGACCCGGACCGCAGCCGAGGCGCTGGCACAGCAAATCGGAACCGGGATTGAACTGAACGGGCGGCGCAAGGATGGGAGCGAGTTTCCCATCGAGATCATGCTGAGCCCGCTGGAAGACGACGAAGGGACGCTGGTAACGGCGGCCATCCGCGACATTACCGTGCGCAAGGCGGCGGAAAAGCACTTGACGCTGATGGAGGGCAGGTATCGCGGGCTGCTGGAGGCAGCTCCGGATGCGACGGTGGTGATGAATCACAGTGGCGAGCTTATCCTGGTCAATGCTGAAATGGAGAAGCTGTTCGGCTATGGCCGGGAGGAACTGCTGGGACAGAAGATCGAGATGCTGGTGCCGGCACGTTACCGAAGCTACCATCCACCACTTCGTAACGGCTTTTTCGTCCACCCCAAGGCGCGTCCCATGGGAGCCGGCCGGGAACTCTACGGTTTGCGCAAGAACGGATCGGAGTTCTTGGTTGAAATCAGCCTCAGTCCGATGGAGAGCGCCGAGGGCACTCTGGTGACGGCGGCCATCCGCGATATCACCGTGCGCAAGGACGCAGAAAAGCGCCTGGCGCAGATGGAGGGCCGGTATCGGGGCTTGATGGAGGCTGCGCCGGATGGGATGGTGGTGGTGAATCAGGCCGGCGAGATCGTCCTGCTGAATGTACAGGCGGAGAAACAGTTCGGATACAGTCGCGATGAACTGCTCGGCCAGGTAGTGACCAATATCATTCCTGAAGGTTTCGCGGAGCGGCTGGTCGCCGACGCTCTACGGACTAACGCGGAGGCGCTGGCGCAGCAGATAGGAACCGGGATTGAACTGAACGGACGGCGGAAGGACGGAAGCAGTTTCCCCATCGAGATTATGCTGAGTCCGCTGGAGAGTCCTGAGGGCATCCTGGTGACGGCAGCCATCCGCGACATCAGTGAGAGAAAACAACTGGCGCGCCAGTTGCACCAGAGCCAGAAGATGGAGGCGGTGGGCCAGTTGACCGGCGGCATCGCGCACGACTTCAACAATCTGCTCGGCGTCATCATTGGCAATCTGGATTTGCTCGACCGCCTGGTGGCCGGCGACAAAACGGCCATTAAGCGCGTGCGGACCGCGCAAAAGGCGGCCATCCGAGGCGCGGACATCACGCGTCGCCTGCTGGTCTTCTCCAGCAACGACGAGTTGAAGCCCGCCGTGGTGCGGCTGGGGGATTCCATTCAGAACACCATCGAACTGGCGGCGCGCGGACTGGGTCCGGAGATCAAAATCACAACCGACCTGGATGACTCCGTGCCGCCGTTGTTCGTGGACCCCGCCGGCCTGGAGAGTTCCTTGCTCAACCTGGTTGTGAATGCGCGGGATGCCATGCCCAAGGGCGGCTGCATCGTCATCAGCTCGAAGCGGGAGGATCTGGACGACACCCACCCCATGGTGCACTCCGGCGAAATCAAAGCAGGCGGCTTCGTTTGTATCCGGGTATCCGATTCAGGCCAGGGCATGTCGAAGGAGACCATGGAGCGAGCCTTTGAGCCCTTCTTTACCACCAAAACGCGGAACAAGGGCACAGGCCTGGGCCTGGCCATAGTGTATGGCTTCGTCAAGCAGTCCGGCGGCACCGTGCACGTCTACAGTGAGCTGGGCCATGGAACCACCGTGTCGCTCTACCTGCCTCTCTCCGCGGACCGCTCGCACCCCGTACTGGCGGAGACCACAACCTTTCTCCATACCCGGATGGGCGGCACGGTGCTGGTTGTCGATGACGAAGTGGACCTGCTGGAAGTAGCCGCTGCCTATCTTGCGGATATGGGACTTACCGCCATCATGGCCATTGACGGAGCCAGCGCTCTGAACATGCTTGCGGAGCGGAGCGAGATCGACCTGATGATGACGGACATTGTGATGCCCGGCGGAATGAACGGAGTGGAACTTGTGCAAAGGGCCCGCGAACTGCGCCCTGATCTCAAGATCATTTATTCCTCGGGATTTCCGGCCGAGGCCCTGGCGGAGAGAAGTATGACTCTCGTGGAGGGTTGCCTGCTTCGCAAGCCGTATCAGCGCGCGGAATTCACGGAGATCATTCACCGCGTGATGGAAAGCGATTATGCCACACAAGCACAATGATCAGTTGGCCGGTCTGTCGCCGCCAGCCGGAGCGTGAGCCAATGCAGACTGGAGAAACGATGAAGGCCAACAAAAGAATCCTGGTGATAGACGACGAAGTCGACGTAGGCGAATTTATCTGTGCCGCGGCGCAGGGCATGGGGATCGATTGCGTCGCGACCACGGATGCAACAACGTTTCTTGATGCGCTCACGCCCGATACGACTCTCATCCTGCTGGATTTGATGATGCCGGAGATGGATGGCGTGGAGCTGTTGAGGCTGCTCGGTGAGCGGAAATGCAAGGCGGGTATTGTGCTGATGAGCGGAATCGGCAAACGCACCATGGAGTCTGCCGGGCAATTGGCGGAGGTCCTTGGTCTTTCCATCGCAGGCAACCTGCAAAAGCCGTTCCGCCTGGCGGAGCTGGAGGAGGTGCTGGCGCGAAATACGGCGTCGGCAACATCGCCGATCGCAAAACCGTGCGGCTCGCAAATTACTCAAAACGAGGAGTTGCGGCGCGCGGTCGAGCGCGATGAGTTTGTCCTTCACTATCAGCCGTTGATCGATGTCGCAAACGGCCGCGTGACCGGCGTTGAGGCACTGGTGCGATGGCAGCATCCTGAACGAGGCCTGATCTTTCCCGACGACTTTATTGGCCGCATGGAGAAGCTGGGGCTTATCGACGAGCTTGGGTGGATCATCGTACACCGCGGCATGAGCGAGGTGGGGCAGTTTACCAATGGCGACGGGAAAGCTCTCATGCTGTCGTTGAATGAGTCGGTGTTTTCGCTGCACGATCTGGATTTCCCCGACATCTTTGTTTCTCTCGCGGAAGAGCATGGCCTATCGCCCGGCAGTGTCACCATTGAAATCACAGAGAGCGGCTTGATCAACGAACTTTCAAGAACATTGGACATCCTGACCCGGCTGCGCATGAAACAGGTGAAGCTGTCGATCGACGATTTCGGCACCGGCTATGCCATGATGCAACAACTCAAGAACATTCCGGCGACGGAGTTGAAGATCGACAAGTCCTTCGTCCAGGGAATGAGCGGCAACGACAGAGACCGCATCATGGTCCAGAAGACTATTGAAATGGGGCACGAACTCGGCATGAAAGTGGTGGGAGAAGGAGTGGAGACCGAAGAGCAACTGGATTTTCTGCGCTCAAGCGGCTGTGACACCGTGCAGGGATACCTGTTCAGCCGTCCTCTTCCCGCGACAGAAATGATGAGTTGGCTGAAGTCGTACCGTTCCCAGCTTCTGTATACGGCCTGAAGGCGCGGGGTGCGTGCCAGGCTTGTCCCCGTCCCCGGGGAAAGGGAGCTTGCTCCGAAGCATAGCCTTAAAACTCCAGGGGAAGCGAGCAAATCTGAACAGACTGCTTTCCGCTGCCGGCGCATGCTTCGTACTAGCTCATTCCGTCGATGGATTCTGCTCCGGAGCGTGCTTGATGCGCTGGTCATGTGCCTCTTGAAACGAATGGCATATGAGTAAGAAACGTACAAGGCATCCCCTGGGGGACGACCAAGCCCCTGAAGTGCCAGTCGCACCGATCGCAAGAACCCTTCCGCTGCGAGCCAACTTCGATGATTGGTTCTCTGCGCACGATGCGGGGAACCGGAGGGGATTGCTATGCGGTTACGCGCTTTGAGTTTGCTGATTCTGCCAATTTTGGCATCCCACGCTTATGCCGACAGTATCCTTGGAACCGCTGCTGAAATTGCGGTCCTGGGCGGCTCCGCAGTAACCAATACGGGTGCGACAACGATCGATGGAAATCTGGGTGTCTATCCGGGCTCTTCGATCACTGGCTCAGAGACCATCACACTCACCGGAACTGTGCATGCGACAGATGCGGTCGCGCAGCAGGCTCAGATAGATGCCACCACCGCATTCAACGGCCTGGCAGGCATGTCGCCCACGGCCAACTTAACAGGTCAGGATCTTGGCGGGCTCACATTGACGCCGGGCGTCTATACGTTTGACTCGTCTGCTGAATTGACGGGAACACTCACTCTAGATGGCGAGGGTAATGAGAATGCCTTATGGGTGTTCATCATGGGCAGCTCGCTCACCACGGCGAGCGGTTCGAGTATTAACGTCATCGACGCCGGGTCAAATGATGGCATATTTTGGGATGTTGGCAGCTCCGCAACCCTCGGCACAACGACGGCATTCGAAGGAAACATCCTGGCGTATAGCAGCGTCACTCTGAATACCGGCGCCACCATTGGGTGCGGTAGCGCCTTGGCGTCAACTGGTGCGGTGACATTGGATACCAATACCATCAATACCGGCTGCGATGGCGGCGGTACGATTGCAAACGGTGTGATTACCGTCGATCCTCCGTCTGTGCCTGAGCCCGAGCCCGCTCCCGTTCCGGAACCGGGGAGCCTGACCCTGCTCGGCTCAGGAGCGCTTGCTCTGGCTGGGGTGGTGCGGCGCAAGCTGCGCAAATAGGCTGCTCTCCGGAATGACAGCAACCTGACCTGCACGGCGACGGTCCGGTCCCGCCGCCGCATCCTGCAAAGCCAGCTGTGCCACACAGCAGCGAAACCGCAGACAAAACAGTTCTTCCGGTCTTCATCGGTTCCTCAAAAGGGGCCTATCTGCATAGAGCGATACAACAGCGGAGATTCCTGTGGAGACCCCTGACCTTCGTCGCCTTTGAGACCTGGAAGACAACGAGCGAGGGAGCGGAAGGGCCAGGGCAGGAGGGAGAGAAACTGGGGACCGGCGGGAAAGTGGCCTGAAAAAAAAAGACGGCACGAACGGTCTAGCTGTTCGTGCCGGGAGGCCAGTGACGCAAACTACTTCCGGTTTGGAGAACCTTCTCCACAACCGGAATAAATACACGATAGCATAGATACGAAAAAATGCAATACAAAAATCAAAATTTATTTTTGGGCGGATCGGTAAACCTAATCTGGAATAAAGCATCAAACCCGGCTTACAAAACGGAGACAAATACGAGGCTCCGGGGCGCTGATCGGGCTGAATCGGTTGTGATGGATTGGTTCAGTTGCGAATCAAGTGATTAACAATAAAGCAATTAGGCGATTAATTCGGGCGGTTTTCGCGGGGTATTGCGTAGGGAAGATGGCGAGATCGGGCATCAAGCCGGAGTTGCTGGAAGTAGCTTTGTGGGTAGCCCAGGCAGGGGAGTGCGGTTCCCGAAGGCGAAATCGACATAAATACCGATTTGCGGAGAAATTGCGAACCCCTCGTGGGAGGCTCATAATTCCCACATTATGGGATACTGGTTGACCGCTAGGCGGGAAGTTTTTGCGCCTGGGTGGCCAGATCGAAGTCCTTCTGGGTGAGGCCACCCGCATCGTGGGTCGTGAGGGCGAGGCGCACGCGGTTGTAGCGGATATCGATGTCGGGATGGTGGCCGGCTTGCTCGGCCAGCTCGCCGACGCTGTTGACGAAGCGCAGGGAAGCGACGAAGTCCTTGAATTGAAAGGTTTTGACGAGCTCGCCAGCCTCGATTTTCCAGCCTGCCAGGCTGGCCAGGCGCAATTGAGCTTCTTGAGGGGAAAACGGCTGCATGGGTTCGACCTCTCTGTGCATGAGATGAGGTGAGCGATTCTTCGGATTCAGGGCGCTATTGACTGATGTGAACCCAGGTCTCTCCGGCTCGCCACGGCGAGCAGGCGCGGCGGAGGAGGGAGCAGGGGCACCCAGATTTGTGCTGAGTTGGGTCGGCTTACTTGCCGGCGGCCTTGGCCATGTCGAAGGTGGAATAGCGCTTGTTTTGGCCGCTAATCTCCGAGCGCAACTCCTGCCACAGCTCATTGGGGATCTTGAGAAAGACCTCGACGACGGCGGGATCGAACTGTGATCCCGAGCAGCGCAGGATCTCTTCGCGGGCGAAATCGAAGTCGCTGGCCTGGCGATAAGGCCGGTCGCTGGTGATGGCGTCGAGGGTATCGGCGACGGCGAAGATGCGGGCGCCGACAGGAATTTCGCGGCCGCGGAGGCCGTTGGGATAGCCGGTGCCGTCGTAGTGCTCCTGATGGCAAAAAACAATCTCGGCAGCGCCGGTGAGGAAGGGAATTTTGCGCAGCATCTGGTAGCCGCGTGCGCAGTGCTCTCGCATCATTTCGCGCTCATGGGGGTCAAGCGCGCCGGGCTTGCGCAGAATCTCGTCGGGGATGGCCATTTTTCCCACGTCGTGCAGGAACGCGCCGCGGGCAATGATTTTGATTTCCTCGGGAGAAATGCCCATGGCGCGCGCCAGGGCAATGGCGTACGCGGTGACGCGCTTGGAGTGGCCTTCCGTCTCAGAATCCTTCAGGTCGAGCGCGTCGCCCAGCGCCTCGAGGGTCACGTCGTAAGAGTGTTCCAGGTCTTCCATGGCGTG
>Ga0302319_10006043_pt1 | contig 24154 bp, 23 predicted proteins | sample Bog_T0_2_FD_203319 | JGI IMG/M metagenome (GOLD analysis project Ga0302319, IMG submission 203319) | Peat permafrost microbial communities from Stordalen Mire near Abisko, Sweden - Bog_T0_2 | ecosystem: Environmental > Terrestrial > Soil > Wetlands > Peat | place: Sweden: Abisko, Stordalen Mire...
AAGTGTTGAAGTCCGCCCGTCCCGACGTCGTCATTGTCGACCTCTCTCTGAATGGGCCGGATGGCATCGATCTGCTAAAGAGCATTCGGATCGCCTATCCGGGTCTGCCTGTACTGATTCTGTCAATGCATGATGAGTCCATTTATTCCGAGCGCGCGTTGCGTGCCGGAGCGAACGGCTACATCATGAAACAGGAAGCCACCGAGAAGATTCTGGTCGCACTGCGCCGGGTTTTATCGGGAGATATCTATTTGAGCGACCGCCTCGCCAGCCGAATGCTCAAGCGCTACATCACCGGATCGGGAACGTTGAGAAATTCGACAATCGCCGACCTTAGCGATCGCGAATTGGAAGTGTTCCGGCTGATTGGCGAAGGCCATGGGACGCGGCAGATCGCCGACGAGTTGCATATCAGCGTAAAGACGGTTGAGTCTTACCAGGCGCATATCAAGGAAAAGTTGTCTCTGCGGAGCGCCCACGAGCTGATGCAACACGCCATCCGTTGGAACATGAACGAAAAAGCCGCCGGGTAAGATCAACGCCATCCGATTCGAACACGTGAAAAAGTAGCCGCAATTCTCGCATCGGGGAATTCCCGATGGCTCCATAGTGATCTGCCCCTCGACGAAACGTGGCGCTCCTGCTTGTTAGGTTTTTCTTCATGCGCGATTCTATGACGGTTGCAGGCGTAGAGAACGAAGCGACAGGGCCTCGCTCTTTCACAACGCTCCTACGTAGGAGAACGAATTTATGGCAGGCGAAGCAATCCCCTATGGCCGCAAGACGCAACGACCCTCGCCGGTCGCTGAAGTGCATATTTTATGGATCACCGCGGGACTAGGGTGCGATGGCGATTCCGTGTCAATCACCGCTGCCACCCAGCCTAGTATTGAAGACGTTCTTTTCGGGGCGATTCCGGGATTGCCAAAAGTGCACCTGCACAATCCTGTTCTGGCCTTTGAAGTGGGCGACGAATTCATGAAGTTTTGGTACGAAGCGGAGAAGGGCAAACTCGATCCCTTCGTTCTGGTAGTTGAAGGCTCCATTCCGAACGAGAAACTTAAGAAAGAAGGTTATTGGGCGGGACTTGGCACCGACCCCAAAACGGGTCAACCCATAACTACCAACGAGTGGATTGATCGCCTCACGCCTCACGCGCTCGCTGTGATCGGCTGTGGAACCTGCGCTACCTACGGCGGCATTCATGCGATGGAAGGGAACCCCACAGGGGCCATGGGGTTGGCCGATTATCTCGGCTGGGATTGGAAGTCGAAGGCCGGCCTTCCCATCATCAACGTTCCGGGATGTCCGGTGCAACCCGACAATTTCATGGAGACGCTGCTCTATCTTCTTTATCAAGTTGCGGGGCTTGCGCCTATGATTCCGCTTGATGACCAGCTAAGGCCTACTTGGCTTTTCGGCAAGACCGTCCACGACGGTTGCGATCGCGCCGGGTACTACGAGCAGGGCGATTTCGCCGAAGTCTACGGATCTCCGAAATGCATTGTGAGACTTGGCTGCTGGGGTCCGGTGGTGAATTGCAATGTGCCCAAGCGCGGCTGGATGGCTGGAATAGGGGGCTGTCCTAACGTTGGCGGGATTTGCATCGGATGCACCATGCCCGGCTTCCCCGATAAATTTATGCCGTTCATGGCTGAACCTCCGGGCGCGCGCGTTTCGAGCACGGCCATCGGCGTTTACGGAAGAACAATCCGGGCCCTGCGGTCGATGACGCAACACACCGTCAACAAAGAACCCAAGTGGCGGCATCCTCGGGCCGAACTGACCACGGGATACCGTCCGCGCAACTATTGAGATCAATTCTCGAAGATAGATTTCAAGGAGCCATCAAGATGGGGACCATTGCCGCACCGACCAAGGACGTTTCCAGTAACTCGCGGAACCTTGTGGAAATGAATTGGGATCCGATCACGCGGATCGTAGGGAGCCTCGGCATCTTCACCAAAATCGATTTTGAGAACAAGCAGGTGGTGGAATGCCACAGCACATCGTCCATCTTTCGCGGGTACAGCATTTTCATGAAAGGGAAAGATCCGCGCGACGCCCATTTCATTACCAGCCGCATCTGCGGCATCTGCGGCGACAATCATGCGACCTGTGCGACCTATGCGCAGAACATGGCGTTCGGGATTCGTCCACCAGCGATTGCCGAGTGGATCGTGAATCTCGGCGAAGCCGCTGAATACATGTTTGACCACAATATCTACCAGGACAATTTGGTCGGCGTGGACTTCTGCGAGCAGATGGTTAAGGAGACAAACCCGAAGGTTTGGGCGAAGGCGCAATCGACACCGGCGCCGCACTCCAATCTGCATGGTTACAGGACCATCGCCGACATTATGACGGCACTCAATCCATTTACTGGAACTTTCTATCGCGAAGCACTGGTGATGAGCCGTATGACACGCGAGATGTTCTGCCTCATGGAGGGTCGTCATGTGCATCCTTCAACGTTGTATCCCGGCGGCGTGGGAACCGTTCCCACAGTGCAGCTGTTCACCGATTATCTGGTTCGCCTGATGAAGTATGTAGAATTCATGAAGAAGGTTGTTCCGTTGCATGACGACCTCTTCCAGTTTTTCTACGACGCGCTACCCGGCTATGAGGAAGTAGGCCGCCGCCGAGTGTTGCTGGCTTGTTGGGGATCGTTCAATGACCCCGCTGTGTGCGACTACAGCTACAAAAATATGACGCACTGGGGGCGCTCGATGTTTGTCACCCCAGGCATCGTGATCGACGGCAAACTTGTCACCACTGATCTTGTGGACATCAACCTGAACATCCGTATCCTGCTCGGCAGTTCTTACTATGATGACTGGCAGAATTCGCCCACGTTTGTGAAGACGGATCCGCTGGGCAATCCGGTGGACAAGAATCATCCCTGGAATCAGACCACGATTCCGCATCCGCAGAAGCGCGATTTTGGTGGGAAGTATACGTGGGTGATGTCGCCGCGCTGGCTCGACAAACGCACTGGCGATCATCTCGCGATGGACACGGGCGGTGGCCCCATCGCTCGACTTTGGGCAACAGCTCTCGCCGGCATTGTGGACATCGGCTACATCAAGTCCACCGGCAGCAGCGTGAAAATGTATTTGCCTAAGACCGCTTCGCTGCCGGAGATGGAATTCGAATGGAAAGTGCCCAAGTGGAGCAACGCCATCGAGCGCGACCGGGCGCGCACCTACTTCCAGGTGTATGCTGCCTGCGCGGCGCTGCACTTCATGGAAAAGGCGCTGGAAGAATTGCATGCCGGGCGCACCAAGACGTGGACTGACTTTAAAGTTCCGGAAGAGGCCATCGGATGCGGCTTCCACGAAGCCGTGCGCGGCGTGCTGTCGCATCACGTGGTGATCAAGCAGGGTAAGATCGCGAATTACCATCCCTATCCGCCAACACCGTGGAACGCGAATCCTCGCGATATTTACGGTACGCCTGGGCCCTACGAAGATGCGGTGCAAAATACGCCGATCTTTGAGGAAAATGGTCCCGATAAATTTAAGGGGATCGACATCATGCGCGCGGTGCGGAGCTTCGACCCCTGCCTGCCTTGCGGTGTACACATGTATTTAGGCAATGGGAAAGTGTTGGAGACGCGCCATTCGCCGATGTTTGGCTTGCAACCTTAGCAGGGAATCGTTTCAGGTGGTGGGTAAAGGCAAGGAGGGTTGTGGCCGAAGATAAGAGCTTTCAAGATCGAGTACGGCGGATCGGTGAACTGGTTGAGGAACTCGAGTCCATCGCCGATCCTGCGGTGCGGGCTACGACCAAAGAACTGATGCAATCCTTAATGGACATGCACGGTGCCGTGCTGGAACGTACTTTGGAAGTCATCTCTGAGACGGGTGAGCCTGGACTAGAGTTGATCGCGCAACTGGGCAGAGACCCCATCGTGAGTAGCGTGCTCGTTCTGTATGGCCTGCATCCCGAGGAAGTTGATACTCGCGTTCTGAGGGCGGTTGAACAACTTAAGCCTCAGTTAAGGAAACAAGGTTGTGAGGTTGGAGCGCTGGAGTCGACCGAGGGGATGGTTCGCCTCACGGTCCACACTGGAGAGCACGCCTGTGGCTCGACCGCGAAAACGATACGCGCGAATCTGGAGGGCGCGATTTATGACGCCGCTCCGGACATTATCTCGCTCACGATTGTGGGCTTGGATGGGCAAGTGGCCTCCGGTTTCGTGGCGTTGAACAGTCTGATGGGGAACTCTGCAATGGCGGAAAGTGCCCGCTTGGGTCCGGGAGGCGCGGATTAACGATGAGCACCGGAGAATTCTCAGAACCCATCGCTGGCTTCGGAGTGCTTCGCCAGTTCGCCCGCAGGGAAAAGCCGCCCTTAGAGAAATGCGATTTATGCGCCGTCGGCTTGCGTCCGGATCATCCTCATTTGCTCGAGATCGCGAAAAGGCGTCTGTTATGCGCGTGCGATGGCTGCGCGCTACTGTTCAGCGGACAAACCATGAAGTACAAGCGGGTGCCACGTCGCATTCTCGCGCTGCCCGATTTCAATCTTACCGACGCCGAATGGAATGGCCTGATGGTCCCCATCAACATGGCTTTCTTCTTCCATAACAGCCTGGAACGTCGGCCGATTGCCATGTATCCCAGTCCAGCGGGAGCAACGGAATCCCTCCTGGCGCTTGAATCATGGAACGATATCATTGGACGCAACCCTGGCCTCGCAGGAATGCAATCGGATGTCGAGGCGTTGCTGGCGAATCGACTTGGTTATTCGCGCGGCTACTCTGATCCGGAGTATTACCTGCTGCCGATCGATGAGTGTTACAAATTGGCCGGACTGATTCGGCTCCACTGGAAGGGGCTTTCCGGCGGCACCGAGGTTTGGCAAGAACTGAGCAAGTTCTTCACGAGTCTGAAGTCGCGATCTTCGAAAGTGAATGCGCTGCCCCGAACGGCAGAGGAAGCTCATGCCTGAACTCAACTTCCAAATCGAAGGGGCAGAGGTGGTGCCGCACACCATCTCTCCGTTGCTGGCGTTCAAGCTGCGGCTGAGCACGATCAATCCCGCGGACAGGATACATACTGTTGCGCTGCGCTGCCAGATTCAGATTGAAGTCGGCCGCCGCAAGTACTCGCAAGACGATCAAGCCCGCTTGCGCGACCTGTTTGACGATCCGGCGCGCTGGAGCCAGACCCTGAAGAGTTTGTTGTGGACGAATGCCAGCGTCGTGGTGCCTTCGTTCACGGGCTCGACTCTCGCGGACGTGCCCGTTCCTTGCACCTTCGATTTCAATGTGGCTGCGACGAAATACTTCGACGGTCTAGCCGAGGGGGAGGTTCCGGTTTGCCTTCAGTTCAGCGGAACAGTCTTTTATGCCAACGAAGATGGCGACTTACAGGTCGCTCCGATTTCCTGGGATAAAGAAGCGCGCTTCAAACTTCCGGTGAAAACCTGGCGCGACATGATGCAGTCTTATTATCCGAACAGCGCATGGCTGTGCTTGCACCGGGATGCGTTCGACCGGCTGTATCAATACAAAGTAAAGCGCGGCATTCCGACCTGGGAAGAAGCTTTGGAAAGCATCATTCCGGTGGAGGAGCCAGTGATCCAATGAATCTTGCCGCCGTGAGCCAGATTGCGAAGGCCGTGCTGTATGAGGGATACATGCTCTATCCGTATCGGCCATCCTCGGTGAAGAATCGTCGGCGCTGGAATTTCGGCGTGCTCTGTCCGCGGTCGTATAGCGAGGATCAAGGCGGAACCGAGGCTTGGATGATGCGGACGGAATGTCTGCTCGAAGGTACCGCGCTCACTACGGTTGAGGTTCGCGTGCGATTCCTGCAGCTGGTCGAGAGGTCGATTGGAAAATTGGATAATTCCGCTTCTGATTCATCGCCCGCCGTGCCGCCGCGTTTCAGTTCTGTTCCAAGACTCGAGGTCGCGGGGCGAATTTATCAGCCGTGGCAGGAAGCGGTTGAACGCGAAGTGATTTTACCTTTGTGCCATGTTGAAGCTCTGGCTCAGGCGCCGCTGCTCCAGCCGTTTTGTTATTCCGCCGAGAAACAACTTGAGCATTTGGGAGACGAGGCTGGCCGTGTTGTCGGCGTAATCATCCGACGGAAAAGCGAATTAAATGGAGTCGTCGAAGTGGCAAGTGAAAATCTTCACAACGGCTTCTTCCAGATCACCGTGTCCATTCGCAACGTAACGCCGTTCACAATTGCGGAGAACGTGAATCGCGAAGACGCATTACTGAGCTCATTAGTGTCCACCCATACCGTACTTGGCGTCGAGGATGGACGTTTTTGTTCGCTAAGTTCGTCTCCGGACCATCTTTGTGCAGACGCGGCCCGTTGTCAGAACCTGGGCACCTGGCCCGTGCTCGTTGGGGTCGATGGCGACTTCAACACGATGCTGTCTTCGCCGATCATTCTTCCCGACTATCCACAGATCGCGCCTGAGAGTACCGGCGATCTCTTCGATGGAACCGAGATTGACGAAATACTGATGCTCCGAATCATGACTCTCACCGACGACGAGAAACGCGAGATGCGGCAGTCCGACGAGCATGCTCGCAGAATGCTGGAGCGTACCGAAGCTTTGCCCGAAGAACAATTTATGAAGCTTCATGGCGTACTGCGAAACTTGCGGCCTCTGGAGGGGGATTTCCGATGAACGAGTGGGAATTCAGTCTTCTTGAAGAAAAGACGAAAGTAGATTGCGTGGAGATCTCCGGCGTTGAGGTGACGACGGGGAGCAGAGTGCGATTGCATCCCCGTCCTGGCGGCGACGTAATGGACGTGGCTTTGGCGGGTCAAATTGCGGTGATCGAATGCATCGAGCAGGATTACGAAGGGAAGCACCACGCCTGCGTAGTCTTGGACGACGATCCGGGCCGAGACTTAGGTCTGCTTCGTCAGCCCGGCCATCGTTTCTTTTTCGATGTTGAAGAACTGGAGACGCTTTCTCCGGACGAGTTTCCGCCGGCACGCATGGTGCAGAAGCCGACCATCTTAATCGCCGGTATCGGAAATATTTTCCTCGGAGATGACGGCTTTGGCGTTGAAGTTGTGCGCCGTCTGGCGACGCGAAAATTGCCCGAATCCGCGCGCGTCGTCGACTTCGGTATTCGCGGCTTCGACTTGGTTTATGCCCTGCAGGATGGCTACGAAACGACCATTCTCGTGGACGCCTGCCCGCACGGTGAGGCGCCGGGTACGCTCTATGTGATTGAGCCGGAGCTGGAGGCTGGCGAAAATTCCGAAGTACCCTCCGCCGCCGTCGAAGCTCATTCCATGAATCCCGCCAGCGTTCTGCAAATGGCGAGGGCCATGAACATCGAGATCAAGAATCTGTTGCTCGTGGGCTGCGAACCACTAACACTCGGCGGAGAAGAAGGCGAAATGGGATTGAGCGCCCCCGTCGAGGCGGCCGTGAGCGAAGCGGTAGGTCTAGTCGAATCCCTTATCGACAAGCTACTGAATGAGGGACGGCAGAGCGTGCGAGTTTGAGACGTGCTGTCGAGCCTCAAGCTGTCGTTCAGCGTCTCGGCATGCGGACCAACGAAGAGGCGGTTTGGGCGTAGAATGGGGCGAGTTGCGATCTCAAGGGAGACTGTGCATGTGTTTGGCAATACCTGGGAAGATCATAGAAGTGTCTTCTCTGATTTCTGATCCGTCAGGCCATGGGTCATCATGGTCTCCGAGTTCGGGGCTGGTGGAGGTAGCCGGAGTCCGGCGGAGAATCGATCTCGGATTGCTGGAAGACGACAAGCCTGTGCCCGGCGACTGGGTGCTGATTCACGTGGGCTTTGCCATGAGTAAGATCAGCGAACAAGACGCTGCCGACCAGATGAATACGCTACGCATGTTGGGAGAGATTGACGGCGCGATGCAGGAAGTAGAAGGGTACGGGCTGGAGGATGTGAATTGATTTAGGCCTGACTACTTCAGGGCGGTGTGAAACCTATGCGATTCGTTGATGAATTTCGCAGTCCCGAGTTGATCTCGAAAACGGCAGAAGAAATTCGCCGTCTGGCAGGGAGCGAACGGCACTACCGGATGATGGAGGTCTGCGGTGGACACACCCACGCCATCTATCGTTTCGGATTGAAAGACATTCTTCCCGAAAACATCGAGTTGATTCACGGCCCCGGCTGCCCGGTTTGCGTGTTGCCCATGGGCAGAATCGACGACGGGCTGGCCCTTGCGCAGGATCCTAACGTCATCTTCGCCGCCTTCGGCGACATGATGCGCGTACCTGGAACTCAAGGCAGTCCACTAGAACACAAAGCACGAGGGATGGATGTTCGCATCGTGTACTCGCCCTCCGATGCGTTAAAGCTGGCCCGGCTCAATCCCGAAAGGCATGTTATATTTTTCGCGATTGGATTCGAGACGACCGCACCTTCCACGGCGCTCACGCTCATGCGGGCGAAGGCTGAGGGCATTCGCAACTTCTCCGTGTTCTGCAATCACGTCACGATCATTCCAGCGATGCGCGCGATTCTGGCTGCTCCCGACATGCGGCTGGAAGCGTTCATCGGTCCCGGCCACGTGTCCACCGTGATAGGATGTCGCCCTTACGAATGGATCGCCAAGGCTGAACACAAACCGATTGTAGTATCCGGCTTCGAGCCCCTGGACATCCTACAGTCGGTGGTCATGCTGCTGCGCCAACTCAACGCGGGTGAAGCCAAAGTCGAGAATCAATATAAGCGCGTCGTCCCCTGGGAAGGCAATGCCTCAGCGTTAAAGGCGATGGCGGAAGTGTTTGCACTGCGGCCTCATTTTGAATGGCGGGGCATGGGATTCATTCCGGAATCGGCGCTTTCTCTGCGCGAGGAGTATGCCGAGTGGGATACGGAGCGGCGCTTCACCGTTCCGGGCATTCGTGTGACCGATCCCAAGGCGGCGCAATGCGGAGAAGTTCTAAGAGGCGTGCTCAAGCCGCATCAATGCAAGCTGTTTGGCCGTGAGTGTACGCCCGAGCGCCCGGTCGGCGCACTGATGGTGTCATCGGAAGGGTCATGCGCAGCGTATTACAACTACGAACACCGGAAAGCGACGGCGCCATCCGCCCTGACGATGATCGCGTGAGCCTACCCACCGTCGCGGAATCCAAGCCCGCGCCGATTCGCTTTCGCGACGCGCAGATTGAAATGGCGCACGGCGCTGGAGGCAAGGCTAGCCGCCGCCTGGTCGAGGGATTGTTTGCTCCTTTGTTGTTTGGACTCAGCCCTGGCCCTTTAACGGACGCTTCGCAAGTTTCTGTTAACGGCACGAGAGTCGCTGTCACGACCGACAGTTTCGTGGTCAAGCCGTTGCGCTTTCCCGGCGGCTCGATCGGCGAACTCGCGGTCAACGGAACGGTAAACGACTTAGCCGTGTCGGCCGCGAAAGCCGAGGCTTTAGTCGTCACCTACATCCTGGAAGCCGGTTTGCCGACGTCGGTCCTTGAAGCGGAAGTTCGGGCGATGGCGAAAGCCGCGCAAGACGCGGGTGTCAGGATCGTAGGCGGCGACACAAAGGTTGTCGAACACGGAAAGGCCGATCAGATGTATATCACTACCACTGGAATCGGCCACCCGTTGCAAGGCGTCGCCCTCGGTTCCGAATCTGTGCGACCGGGTGATCGGATTCTGCTTTCCGGACCTATCGGCGATCACGGCATTACGATTCTTCTGGCTCGCGGCGAGTTGGATTTGGAAGCCGATCTGCGCTCCGATACGCGTTCCGTATTTCCGCTGGTCGAAGCTTTGGTGAATGCAGCCGGCCCAGGGGTGCGCTGGATGCGCGATCCCACGCGTGGCGGCGTGGCCACATCGCTCAACGAACTCGCCCGCGACGGCGGACTTGGCATTGTGCTTTTTGAAGATCAGATTCCGGTGCGCGATGAAGTTCGCGGCGCTTGTGAGTTGCTGGGACTCGATCCTCTGCACATCGCGAACGAAGGCCAGTTTCTCGCTGTCGTCGCGCCCGAATATGCCGATGCCGCACTGAATGCGTTATGTTTAATCCCCGGGGGAGAGCGCGCACAGGTGATCGGAGAAGTTCGCGAACAGCCTTCGGGGTCGGTGCTCGTGACCACCCTCTACGGCGGCAGTCGCATCATCGACATGCTCGTGGGCGATCCGCTGCCAAGAATTTGCTAGCAATGAATGTCAGGAGGCACTGAATCGTGAAGCTGGAGTTATTCGGCAGTGCGCGTTGTCCGCATACTTCGGAGATGCGCGACTGGTTGGAGTGGAAGCGGTCAGACTTCGTGGAGTATGACGTCGAAGCGGACGCCGCGGCGCGCGGACGTATGCGCGAGGTCTCAGGCGGACAGCGCACGGTTCCGATTCTTGTACAGGACGGCAAAGTTGTGCAGGTGGGCTGGCAGGGCCGCGGCTGCATTGTGGATGTGGAGTAAGCATGGCGACCGCATACTCCATCCGAGTGCGGGGAGTGGTGCAGGGCGTTGGCTTTCGTCCGTTTGTGTATCGGTTAGCCGCCGCCAACGAGTTGGCAGGTTGGGTTTTGAATGCAGGAAACGGCGTCGAAATTCACGTAGAGGGTTCGGAAGATGGGCTGCAAACATTTCTTGGCGGACTTCAGTCTCGCGCGCCCGTCGCAGCGCAAATTGCCAACCTCGAAGTGCAGGCCGCGCCCTCCCAGGGTTTGAGCGGTTTTACGATTCGCAACAGCGCCGGCAGTGCCCATCTAACTGCTCGCATATCTCCCGACTTGCCAGTTTGTGAGGAGTGCCTCCGCGAACTTTTCGATCCGAGCGACCCGCGTTATTTCTATCCTTATATCAACTGTACGAATTGCGGGCCGCGCTATAGCCTCGTCCTCGCGTTGCCGTATGATCGTCGAAATACGACGATGCGCGACTGGACTCTCGATCATTACTGCGCGGAGCAATACCGCGATCCGGCCAACCGGCGCTTTCACGCACAGCCAGTCGCATGTGAGACGTGCGGCCCCGGATACTACATTTATCCGCCAGACCCAGAGGCAGTCAGCAACGACGCAGCTGTCCCACGAGCCGCCAAGATGCTCAGCGAAGGCAAAATACTCGCGATCAAGGGACTTGGGGGATATCATCTCGTATGCGATGCGCGAAATCCACCGGCAGTTAAGGCTTTGCGCGAACGCAAGTACCGCAAAGAGAAGCCGTTCGCAGTGATGGCCAAAGATATTACCGTTGCGTCGACACTCGTTGAGTTGTCTCTGGAAGCCGAGGCGTTAATGGCTTCGAGGGCGCGTCCGATCATGCTTGCGCCGGCAAGAGTCGAACTCGAGGGCGTCGCTCCTGGCAATGCCGAACTAGGCGTGATGTTGCCGTACACTCCATTACATTATTTGTTGTTCGCGTCCGGCACTCCCGAAGTTCTCGTCATGACGAGTGCGAACCGTTCCAGCGAACCCATTGCCTATGAAGATGAGGATGCATTGCAGCGCTTGGCAGGGATTGCCGACTCATTTCTGATTGGACGGCGGCCCATCGCGCGCCGCGTGGACGACTCCGTCGCGCGCATAGGAAGTTTCGGCCCCGTGATTCTCCGCCGCTCGCGTGGCTATGCGCCGGCTGCGGTTGCCGAGATTCCCTCCGCGCGGCCCATTCTCGCGCTGGGAGCAGATCTGAAAAATGCGATCACTTTGGTGGTCGACGGACAAGCATTCGTGAGCCAATATATCGGCGATCTCGCTCACTACGAGTCGCTGCTTGCTTTTCGACAAACCGTCGAAGACTTGCTGTCGATGTATGATGTACAGCGCGATGAGTTGATCGTGGTGCATGACCTTCATCCGCAATATGCTTCGTCCTTGCACGCGGAAACACTTTGCGCAGGAGATCGCATTGCCGTGCAACATCATCGCGCACATGTCTCGTCCGTCCTGGCGGAGCGCGGAGAGTGGGCCATGCGCGTGATCGGCGTGAGTTTCGACGGCACAGGTTACGGCGACGACGGTTCAATCTGGGGCGGAGAGATTTTCGTCGGCAGCGTCATCGATGGTTTCGAGCGCGTGGCTCATCTGCGATTAGCAGCTCTTGCCGGCGGAGATGCGGCTGCGGAATGTCCCGTGCAAGCTGCCGCTGGATTTCTTGCTCAGCTCGACGATGTCCCCGAGTTTTCAGCGCCACCATTCACATTCTCGGCGCGTTACAAAAACGCTTCAGAACTGTTGCGTCAGAACGTGCGAACTTTTCCTACCACTTCCATGGGGCGTCTTTTCGATACAGCTGCAGCCCTAACAGGGTTCACTCGCGACATCACATTCGAAGGCCAAGCCGCTATCTGGCTCGAACAACTTGCCCGCAAGGCGCCGATGCACAATCCGTATCCGTTTCCCTTCGTCGATGATGAGCTCGACTTTAAGCCTTTGCTGAACGCTGTAATTGAAGATCGGATCCACGGCCGCGATGTGCGAGAGATCGCCCGCTGTTTCCAACGCGGCATTGCAGTTGGATTGTGCGACGCACTGAGAGAAATCGCCCGCGCCCATAAGCTGGACACGGTGGTTCTTTCAGGAGGAGTTTTCCAAAATGAATTGCTCCTCGCGGATATCAAGTCTCTGTTACAGGATTCGCCGATACAGATTTGGACCAACCATGCCGTGCCGTCCAACGATGGCGGAATTAGCCTGGGACAAGCTGCCATAGCCGCATTTGGACAAATTCACCGAAGTGAGCGGACGCATGAAAACGCCGGCGAGGTGACGCATGCATGAACTCTCCATCGCGATGAGTATTGTCGAGATGGCACAGGAGGAAGGTCTGCGCCACGGTGGGCGGGTCAACGCGGTGCATCTTAAACTTGGCGCGCTCTCCGGTTTGGTGAAAGAAGCGCTGCTCGCGTCTTATGAAATCGCATGCGAGGGCACCGCCCTTGAGGGTTCACGACTTGTATTCGAAGAAGTCCAGGTTGTGGTTTTTTGCCCCAACTGCAAAGCCGAACGCCGACTCGATTCGATGCAGTGGTTTTGCTGTTATGAATGCGGCACGCCGACGCCGGAAGTGTTGCACGGAAAAGAGCTCGAAGTAACGGCGTTGGAGATACAGTGATGAATCCAGGACCGCGCCTGGTTGAGGTTCGCAAGAATGTGCTGAAGCAGAACGATCTGGTGGCGCGCGAACTGCGCGAGCGCTTTCGTGCCGCCGGAGTTGTTGTCGTAAGTCTCGTCTCCAGCCCCGGCTCGGGCAAGACTGCATTCCTTGAAAAAACGCTGACCCGGCTTCGATCTGATTATCGTGTGGCGGCGCTGGTCGGCGATCTGGCCACCGATAATGACGCGACCCGTCTGGCTCGCAGCCAAGCTCCGGTCAAGCAGATCACGACGGGCACACTGTGTCACCTGGAAGCGGCGATGGTGCAAAAGGCTTTGGAGGATGCAGATTGGGATCTCAACCAGTTGGATTTTCTATTCATCGAAAATGTCGGCAACTTGGTGTGTCCTTCTTCGTACGATCTCGGCGAAGACTTGCGCCTCGTGCTCATTTCGGTAACCGAAGGCGAGGACAAACCCCTCAAGTATCCAACGATTTTCAATAGCGCGGATGTTGCCATCGTGACCAAGCTTGACCTCGCGGACGCGGTCGAATTTAATTGGGAGACAGCCTTCAGCAATATTCAAGCAGTGCGTCCCGGCATGAAAGTATTTAGGCTTTCCTCGAAGACTGGTGAGGGGATGGAGAAGTTCTTAAATTGGATGGCGATGCGGTTGCGCGAATTGCGGGCTCCGGCGGCGATGTAAGCGTACTTCCTTATGATCGGATTGCTCTCCATTCTTGCGGTCGGATTCTTTCTCGGCATGCGTCACGCTACCGACCCCGATCACGTGATTGCGGTCACGACCATCGTCACCAATCAGCGCAAACGTTCAAGGGCAGCGCTGATCGGGGCGTTCTGGGGCGTCGGTCACACGGTGACGATCTTCATAGTCGGCGCCGGTATCATTCTGTTTCATTTAGTCATCCCAGTGCGCCTCGGACTCAGTATGGAACTCTGCGTGGCCGTGATGCTGATCATTTTAGGGCTGATGAATCTGAGCGGCTTCAATCGGGCGATCTCCCGCGCGGATGGCCACTCGGGCGTGATGCACTCGCACTCCCACACCCATGGACACTTCACGCACAGCCATCCGCACACCCACGAAACTGATGCCGACGAGCAGGAACCGGTAGCCTGGCTGGATCGGGCCTTCGGGAAAGTCGGGTTGTATCAATACGTGCGCCCTTTCGTCATCGGCGTGGTCCACGGGCTTGCTGGCTCCGCTGCCGTTGCTCTCTTAGTGCTGGCCACGATTCAGAATGTGCATTGGGCCATCGCGTACCTGTTGATTTTCGGCGTAGGAACGATTGCTGGGATGATGGTCATCACCGTAAGCATCGCGTCGGCATTTAACATGGTCGGCAAAGGACGCCAGAAATTTTCCGATCGTTTAGGATTAGCTTCCGGCGTGCTGAGCCTCGGCTTCGGCCTTTTTGTTGCCTACCAGATATGCATCGTCAACGGCCTGTTCACGGCGCACGCGAAGTGGATCCCGCAGTAAGCGGGGCGCGATGGATTCAAACGTGGAATTCAAGACCCTCCTTCTGGTTGCTCATTTTTCTTATCCTTCAACCCTGCGCTGAACTTGCCCAAACCGCAATTCTGCGTGGCCGGATGATCGATCCGCGAGGGGATGGTTTGCTGGCGGTATTCGGAGCCGCGCAGGAGAGCACGCCGGTCGCCACACGTAATAGAGCTTATACGTCTCGCCTAGTTGGAACTGTCGTGGATAAATCTGGGGCAAGGATCGCCGGGGCAACCGTACAGGTTCGCAACGCGAGCGGCACGGTACAAACAACGACTAAGTCGGACGCGAACGGCTCTTTTATTATTTCTGGACTCCCGCCAGGTGATTATCTACTCGTGCTGTCTGATCCTGGTTTTGAAACCAAAGAACTGCCCGTCACCGTCGGGACTACCGAGGCACTGGCCACGCTGCGGATTCCTCTGGCTGTGGGTTCCGTGAGCACAACTCTAAACGTGCAGGGCCGTGGGGATGACCTCGTTGGAATTGCCGAGTCCGCCACTCAGGGAACGGTGGGTGCAACGGAAATCCAGGATCGTCCGATTCTTCGTTCGGGAGAAATTTTGGAGGCGATTCCCGGTGTCATCATCACCCAACACGCCGGCGGCGGTAAGGCCAACCAATACTTTCTTCGCGGCTTTAATCTCGACCACGGCACAGACATCGCGATTTTCCTCGACGATATGCCGCTGAACTTGCCGTCGCACGCGCACGGCGAAGGCTACTCCGACATGAACACAGTCATCCCGGAGTTTGTACAGCGCGTGAATTTCGAGAAGGGTCCTTATTACGCCGATGTCGGCAATTTTAGTTCCGCTGCGTCGGCCCATCTGGAATTTTTCAAAACACTGCCCCAGAACTTCTTCAAGGTCGAAGGAGGGATGTATGGCTATGGGCGGGCGGTCTTCGGCGTGTCGCAGAAGCTCGGTAAGGCTAGTTTGCTTTACGGCGGAGAGGCGTATCACGACAACGGCCCATGGACCACGCATGAAGACAATTTCTACAAGTACAACGGCTTGCTAACCTACAGCCGGGCCGGAGATGCCGATGGTTTCAGCGCCACGGCCCGCGCTTACCGTGGCACTTGGCACTCGAGCGATCAAATTCCCGTTGACGCCGTTCCACTTGTTGGTTTCTTTGGCGCACTGAATCCGACCGACGGAGGCGAGTCCCAGCGTTATAGCTTGCAGGCGGAATGGCATCGCGGCGGCGCAAATTCCGAGACGAAAATTACGGTCTACGGATTTTATTACGACCTCAACTTGTTTTCCGATTTCACTTACTACCTCGATGACCCTAGTAAGGGCGATCAGTTCGAACAGCAGGACAGGCGCTGGGTGGTGGGATTTGACGCACACCATAGGATTTTCAGTACGTGGTTTGACCGCAAGGTGGAAAACACGTTCGGCCTGCAGCTGCGCAACGACTGGGTCCACAATGGCCTTTTCCGGACGGAAGATCGTTTGCGCACGAACAAAAATGATAGCAACGCCTGCAATGACGAACCCATCACCGAGTGTATTACCGATCCGAATCTGACGGCGATTTTGCCCGCGGACACGGATTTGAATAAATTTACGGACACGGTAGTAGGTTTTTATGTGGAAAACAAAGTCCAGTGGGCGAGCAAGTTCCGCTCGGTCGTGGGTCTGCGCGGCGATGACGCGAACTATGCCGTCACCAACTTGACTCCTACGTATGTCTCCCCCATCTTTGGCCCGGTCAACTTTGCGAAGCTCAATACCGGCTCGGTCAACAAGTTCCTGCCCAGCCCCAAAGCAAGTCTGATTTTCGGCCCGTGGGCCAAGACTGAGTTCTATGCCCAGGGCGGATTCAGTTTTCACAGCAACGACGCGCGCGGCGCAACGCAGAGGGAGGAACCGATTTCGCCGGACTATCCTTTCCCCACGGCGAGTACGCCAATTTCTCCTTTGGTCCAGACCAAAGGCGCGGAAGTCGGCGCGCGTACTGCGCTCTTCCCACATCTGCAAAGCACCTTTTCGCTCTGGTATCTCCACAGTAATTCCGAGCTGCAGCAGGATGGCGACACCGGAGGCACGGTTGCTTCAGAGCAGTCGAGCAACCGCTATGGCGTCGAATGGGCGAACTACTACACCGCATTGGAACATTTGGCCTTTGATCTTGACCTTGCGGACTCCCGCGCCCAATTTACGCAAGTAGACTCGGATGATGCTGCGTACAGCAACGTGGGCGGCGGACACTATCCTGTGCAGAGCCCAGGAGGCAAGCTCGTGCCCGAAGCGGTTAAGGTGGTGATCTCGTCGGGCGTTACTCTGCACGATTACAAAGGCTTTTCGTCGAGTTTGCGCCTGCGCTATTTTGGTCCGCGTGATCTGACGTCGGACGGGATTTATCGCTCAAACGCAACGGCGTTACTCAACGCCGAGGTTGGGTATAAATTTAACGAGACTTGGCGCGTCTCGGCCGAATTCTTGAACTTGCTCAACCGCCGCGACAGCGACATCGACTACGCCTATATCTCCCGAATAGCGCCCACAGCCACGCCGGCATTCACACGCGTTTTCCATCCCACCGAGCCGTTTCAGATTCGATTTGGATTGGAAAGAAGCTTTTGACAAATGCTGCGACAGCGCCTTTGTCTTAGCGCGATTGCAGAGTTAGAGACTCTTCGGATACGAAGTTACTTCTATCTCTTGGATGCACTGTTTGTATTTCGCGCTGCGGGAGAATCGAGACGGTTGGCAGTTCGCCGCGAATCATCGCGACTTCGTCGCAGTTGTGGAAGCGCGGGCAAACGCAGCAGTCTTTGGAAATCTTGTCGGGAATCTCATCGCGCTGGGTGACAGAAAATCCCAACTTGGCGAAGAATTCTGGAGCGCGCGTGAAAAGGCAAATCGAAGTGACGCGATGCCTGTAAGCCTCTGCGAAGAGAGCCTTCACCAGTCGGCCGCCGCCGCCTTTGCCCTGCTGTCCTGGGTGAACCGTGATCGAACGAATTTCCGCCAAGTGCGTGCCGTAAAGATGGAGCGCACCGCAACCGATGATCTCGCCTTTATCTTCGAGCACGACGAAGTCGCGGACGTTCTCGCAAATTTCCGCTAAGGTGCGGGGCAAGAGCGTGCCGTCGCCGGAGTAAGCGCAGATCAGTGCGTGAATCGCCGCAGCGTCTGGAAGAAGAGCTTTACGCGTGCGCATGAATTTCCTCCCGCGTAGATCCGAGTTTTCGCCGAGCATCCCGAATCGCCTCCTGTACCTGTTGGGGAGCGGTGCCTCCGTACACGCTATGCAGTGCGAGTACGGAGTCCAGAGTTAGGTGGTCGTAGACATCCGGCCCGAACGCTGGACTGATTTCCTGTAACTGTTCGAGCCGTAGATCCTGCAACTCGCAACCTTTTTCGAGACATAGGCGAACGGCTTTTCCAACGTGCTCATGTGCAAGTCGGAATGGCACACCACGCTGAACGAGATAAGTCGCCGCAGCCCACGCATTGAGGTATCCAGTGTGCGCGGCAGATGCCATGTGGTCGTAAAGAAATTCGGCAGAATTCATCCACCCGGTGACGATTGGTAAAAGCGAGAGGATGCAATCCGCGGAAGAATAGAGCATCTCCTGCGTTTCCTGCAAATCTTTCTGGTAGGCCAAGGGCAAGCCTTTGCGTGCGATCAGCAAAGCGGTCGCGTTGCCGATAACACGAGCCGACTTGCCACGTGTCAGCTCCAATAAGTCGGGATTGCGCTTTTGCGGCATGGCGCTGCTACCGGTGGAATATGCCTCTGGCAAGCGGATGAATCCGAACTCTTGTGAGGAGAAGAGAATCATCTCTTCCGCCCATCCGCTTAAATGGGCAGCCAGCAAGGCCAGTGCGTTACAGAACTCAATGACGAAGTCGCGATCTGAAGTCGCGTCGATGCTGTTGGCGGTTGGGCCGTCGAATCCGAGGGCTTTTGCCATGACCTCGCGATTCAAGGGCAACGTTGTCCCAGCGACCGCACCGGAACCTAGCGGACAGAAGTTCAGTCGCTCACGACAATCGGAAAGGCGGTCGGCGTCGCGCTGGAACATTTCCACATAAGCCAGCAACCAGTGCGCCACCAGAACAGGCTCCGCCCGCTGCAAGTGTGTGTACGAAGGCATGGCCGCATCGCCAGCATCGCTGGCGCGATCTAAGAGTGTCTTACAGAATTCGTTTAGATCAGATCGCACTTGATCGATCACCGCCCTCACGTATAAACGAAGATCGGTTGCGATTTGCTCATTGCGGCTGCGTCCGCTGTGTAGCTTATAGCCAGTGTCGCCGATTCTCGCGACCAGCTTCTTCTCGACAAAGTGATGGACGTCTTCCGCTTCTGGATCGTTGAAAAATTCCGGGGAAACCGCGGCTTGGGTACCGACCTCCTGCAAGCCTTGCAGGATTGCGATGAGTTCATCCGCAGCGAGGACGCCTGCATCTTTCAGGGCGTGGGCGTGCGCGGCGCTTGCGGCCAGTTCGTGTAGCAGCAAGCGCTTGTCGAAGTCGAAGGAACGCTGCCAGTGCTCGAAGGCAGGATCGAGCGGCTCGCGGAATCGTCCCGACCACATCTTCTTGATCACTTCAGTCACGACGACGAAACCTCGGATGCCGGTACTTCGGCCGCCTGTTTGGCGCGAACCCAGGCGCGTGAACGCGAGGGTAAGCCGAGGATGCGGATGAATCCCGCGGCGTCTTTCTGATCATAGTTTTCGTCCATGGTGAACGACGAGAGTTCTGTGCGGTAGAGCGAGAACTCAGACTCACGGCTGACCACGGCGACGTTGCCCTTATACAAGGATAGAGTCACCGTGCCAGTGACATTCTGCTGGGTTGAGGCAGTGAATGCGTCGAGAGCCTCGCGCAGCGGCGTGAACCACAGACCGAAGTAGACCAGTTCGGCATATTTCAAACCGATATGTTGTTTGAAGTGGGCGACTTCGCGTTCGAGGCAGAGCGCTTCCAGTTCTCGGTGGGCGGCGAGCAGCAAAGTTCCGCCCGGCGTCTCGTAACATCCGCGCGATTTAATACCTACGAAACGGTTTTCGACCAGATCGATGCGTCCGATCGCGTTCCGCGCTCCGATTTCATTGAGCAACTCGACCAGCGATACAGGATCGAGCATCATCCCATTGACGGAAATAGGTACGCCGTTTGCAATGCCAATCTTCACTTGCTCTTCGCGGTCGGGAGCTTCTTGCGGCGAACGAGTCAGCTGCCAGGTTGTCGATAATGGGGCATTCGCGGCATCTTCGAGTTCTCCGCCTTCGTGGCTGATGTGCCACAAGTTTTGATCGCGGCTGTGGATTTTCTCGCGGCTCGCCGCGATAGGGATGCCGTGCTTCTCCGCATAGTCGAGGCAATCCTCGCGCGACTTGAGAGTCCACTCGCGCCATGGTGCGATCACTTTAAGTTCGGGTGCCAGCGCCTGGTAAGTCAACTCGAAGCGGACCTGGTCATTGCCTTTGCCGGTGCAGCCGTGAGCGACCGCGGTTGCGCCTTCGCGCAGCGCAACTTCCACTTGACGCTTCGCGATCACGGGACGGGCCAACGAAGTTCCAAGCAAATACTTGTGCTCGTAAACCGCGCCTGCCTGAAGTGCGGGGAAAACATACTGAGTCAAGAATTCCTCGCGCAGATCTTCGACGAAAACCTCGCTAGCGCCGGTCGCGTAAGCTTTCTTGACAACCGCGTCCATGTCATCGCCTTGCCCGACGTCGCCGACCATGGCGATCACGTCGTAGGAATAATTTTCTTTCAGCCACGGAATGATGATGGACGTATCCAGTCCACCGGAATAAGCAAGAACAACTTTCTCAGGCATACGCGCTCCTTGTGGGACGGCGATGCGTGCCCGATCCCAGCAATAAATAAAGAATAGCCTTTTGCACATGCAGGCGATTTTCGGCCTGATCGAAGACAACCGAACGCTCGGAATCGAGCACCGCATCGGTGACTTCTTTCCCGCGCTGGGCGGGCAGGCAGTGCATGAAGAGGGCATCCGGCCCCGCTGCAGCCATCAGTTCGTCATTCACCTGGTACGGCGGGAAGACTCGACAGCGTTCGTCGGTCTGATCTTCCTGGCCCATGCTGGTCCAAGCGTCGGTGTAGACTGCGTCGGCGTTCGCCACTGCTTCGGAGGGATCAGTCACAAGTTCGACGGTTGCTCCCGTGCTTTGGGCGATCTTCCGTGCGTCGGCGACGATCTTCGCGTCAGGCTCGTAGCCTGGCGGCGTTGCCATGCGGATGGTCGATCCGAGGCAAGCGCTGGTCAGGAGGAGTGAGTGAGCGACGTTGTTGCCGTCCCCGACATAAGCCAGAGTGATGTTCTTGACGCTGCCGAAGCGTTCTTCCAGCGTGAAGTAATCGGCCAGTGCCTGGCAGGGATGTTCCAGATCGCTTAGCGCATTGATCACTGGGATCGAGGCATAGTCGGCCATGCCAGCGATGGTTTCCTGCGAAAACGTGCGCAGGATGATGGCGTCCATCCATCGTTCAAGATTGTGGGCGATGTCGCTCAGCTTTTCACGGGCGTCGAGGCGTCCGCTGGTTTGATCGACAAAGATCGCGGAGCCTCCGAGGCCAGCCATTCCCGCCTCGAACGTCAATCGTGTACGCAAGGACGGCTTCTCAAAAAACATTACAGCCTGCTTGCCCTGCAACGATTTGCGGAAGTCGTTGGGGCGCGACTTAATGGCGCGAGCCTGGCAAAGAATAGCTTCCACCCCGACCGGGCCGAGGTCACGGGTCGAAATAAGATCAGAGCACCCGAGAACTCCGCGCGTCGGCGTGGGAGCCAACCGGGTGGCAGTGGCAGTTTGAGTGATCAATGCTTGCTCCTTTTCTTTCGCTTTCCCGCAGCAACGGCTGCGGGCTGTGCGGCGGGGGGTTCGGTTAACGCCTCGTCCAGTGCGTAAATCAATTCGTCGACATTTTTCTTCGTGATGATGTAAGGCGGTAGAAAGCGCAGCGTACTCTCGTTAGTGCGATTGATGAGAATCTTGTCCGCGAGCAATTGTTGCACCACTTTTTTCGCGGTGTCGCCAGAATCCATTTGCATGCCAAGCATCAGGCCCATGCCGCGAACTTCACGAACGTTCGAATGCTTGGTCTTTAAATTTTCGAGTTTGGAATGGAAGTACGTTCCCATCTCGCGCACGTGATCGAGCAGCCCATTCATTTCACGCAGAAACTCGATGGCGACGGCGCACGCTAGCGGGCCGCCGCCGAATGTTGTCCCGTGCATTCCCGGATGAAGGCTGCGGGCCACGCGATTGGTAGTGAGAATTGCCCCCAAAGGCAATCCTGCGGCGAGTGGCTTGGCAACCGTGACGATGTCGGGCTTGACGCTGTAGTGTTGATAAGCGAAAGGAAGACCGGTGCGTCCCAAGCCAGATTGGATTTCGTCGAGAATGAGCAACGCGCCAGTCTTCGTGCTTAGGCTGCGCGCGGTTTTCATGAACTCCGCGCTGATAGGCCGAATTCCGCCTTCGCCTTGAATGGGCTCAATGCATACAGCGCACACCGTGCCATCGAACTTTTTCCTAAGATCGTCGACGTTATTGAAGCGAACGAAGCTTACGCCGGGCATGAGTGGCGCGAAGGGCTGCCGATATTTCTTCTGACCGGTTGTTGCGAGCGAACCGAAGGTTCGTCCGTGGAAAGAGTTTTCCAGGGCAAGAATCCGCCACTTCGGAGCGTGGCCATTGCTATTCGCGAAGCGGGCATAGGCGCGAGCAAATTTGAGTGCGCCTTCCCACGCCTCGGTCCCGCTGTTGCAGAAGAAGGCGCGATCAAGCCCCGATAGCTTAGTCAGTTTGTCCGCCAACTCAGCTTGATAGGGGTGAAAGTACAAGTTGGAAATATGAATGAGCCGTCCAGCCTGCTTCTTCAGCACCACTTGGATCGCGGGATGAGCGTGGCCCAGAGCGTTCACGCCAATGCCGCTGAGAAAATCAAGATAGCGCTTGCCATCGGCGTCCCATAGATAAACACCGCGGCCTCGCTCGAACAGAATCTTGTTCCGCTCATAGGTTGGCAGCAAGAGCTGTTCTTCGGATTGCATCACCGACGCGAGGCTCATGCGTTCACCATCTCGGTGCCACAGGTAATGTTGTCGACACAAAGCCGCGGCAGAATGCCAGCCTGTGCAGCGGGCATGATGCGTACCCGCGGAACTCCAAGCTCCAGCGCACGTTGACATGCCGCGAGCTTCGGCAGCATGCCGCCGGTGACAACGGAGTTGGCAATGAGGGACGCAACCTGGCGCGGATTTAGCCACGGAATCACGGAACCATCGGATTGCTTAACCCCGGCAACATCAGTCAAGAAAACGAGCACGTCAGCGCGAACCGCACCCGCACAAGCCGCGGCAACTTGATCTGCGTTCATGTTGAAGTATTCCCCGGTTTCGCCCAAAGCCATCGAGGAGAGGACAGGAATCGCCCCTGCCGAGGAAATAAGATCGAGCCACTGGGGATCGACTCTGGATATTTCTCCGACAAAGCCGAGATCGCGTCCGGATGATTCTTTCTTCGTGGCAAGCATCGTCGCGCCGTCGCCGCCGGAAATGCCGATGGCTGAAACGCCACTCTGATTCAATGCTGCGACGAGCGATTTATTTGCCAGTCCGGAGAGAACCATCAGCGCAACGTCGCGGGTCTCGGCATCGGTAACACGCAGGCCGTCGACGAATTCACTGGCTTTGCCCATGCGCTTGAGAGTGCGAGTCAGCGCTGCTCCGCCCCCATGGACGATGACCACCGAATGTCCATCCCGCGACAGTTCTGCAACCGCGGCCACGCAAGCTGCGGTCGTCGACTTATCGTCTAACGCCGCTCCCCCGATTTTGATGACGATCTTCACTGCAAGCCGTCCTGTTCGCTCCATCCGTACATCAGGTTCATGTTCTGCACAGCCTGTCCGGCCGCGCCTTTTAATAGGTTGTCCAAGCACGCGATGACGATCAGGCGCTGACCGTCGTCGGCGAGGCAGAAGCCCAGATCGCAAAAGTTTGTGTGCAGAGAGTGTCGAATCTCAGGAAGCGAAGGGCTCGAAAGAACGCGCACCCACGGCTTGTCCGTATAAGCGTCGCGGAAACAGACTTCGACTTCCGCTGAATTCATCTTCCGCTTCAAATACAAATAGATGGTGGAAAGAATTCCCCGCGGAATCGGCAGCAGGTGCGGCGTAAAGGTGAACTCGCTGGTGTCCAATCCCAACTGTTCGGCAATCTCGCCGTTGTGGCGGTGGTTGAATAAAGAGTAAGCGGAGAAGTTGTCGGCTACCGAAATAAAATGAGTTCGCGCGCTGAGCGCCTTGCCCGCGCCGGAAACGCCGGATTTGGAATCGGAAATAATTCCTCGGCTGCGATCCACGATGTCAGCCTTCAACAGCGGTGCTAGCGCGAGAATCACCGAAGTCGCGTAGCATCCGGGATTGGCGACGAGTCTCGCTCCCGCAATGCATTCCGCGTTCAGTTCGGGCAGTCCGTAGACCGCTTTTTCGGTTACTTGCGCTGCTGTCAATGAATCTTCATCCTTGAATTCGTAAATGGCCCGATGCTGCTGCTGCTTAAGCCGCCACGCGCCGCTTAGGTCGATTACCCGCAAACCTGCC
>Ga0302319_10006046_pt1 | contig 24150 bp, 24 predicted proteins | sample Bog_T0_2_FD_203319 | JGI IMG/M metagenome (GOLD analysis project Ga0302319, IMG submission 203319) | Peat permafrost microbial communities from Stordalen Mire near Abisko, Sweden - Bog_T0_2 | ecosystem: Environmental > Terrestrial > Soil > Wetlands > Peat | place: Sweden: Abisko, Stordalen Mire...
CTCCGAGTGCCCCAGACGGACCACGTCGCCATCGGCCAACTGCCACTCCTGTATCGGTGCGTTGTTGACGGTGGTGCCGTTCGTGGAGTTGAGATCGGATAGTAGCGCGACCTGCCCATCCCAACGGATCTCGAGGTGGCGGCGCGAGACGCCCGTATCGGGCAACCGGAACTGGGCGTCTTGTCCGCGGCCGACGATGTTGGAGCCTTCGCGCAACTGGTACGTCCGGCCGCTGCCGTCATCGAGCTGCAGAGTCACCGAAGTCCCGGCGGACCCATAGCCGCCTTGCCCGTAACCGCCGTAGCCGCCCGCCGGCTGACCGTAGTCGGCGGCACCCGGTTGGCCGTAGTCGTATTCACGGTTGACGGTCTCGGGGTAGCCGGCGCTGGGCGGTGCGTACCCGCCCTGAGGGCTTTCGGCGTACTGGGTGTAGTCGGCCGGCCCGTGCTCTGGCCGGCCGTATCCCTGGGCGCCCTGCTGATAACCCTGGTCGTATCCGCCCCCGTCGGGGTAAGCCGGCCGCTGTTCGGGCGGGGCATATCCGCCCTCGTCCGGGCGAGCCGGCCCGCGAGCTCCCGGAGCATAGTCGCCGTACCCGCCATAGCCCTGCTGACCGCCGCCAGGGGGGCCAGGAGGGGCGTAGCCACCACCGGGGCGGTAGCCCGGGTCGCCGTATCCGGCAGGGGCAGGGGGACGCTGCTCATAGGACGGTGGTGGGTAGCCGGCCTGCCCCTGATCGGGGTAGCCGCCGGGGTCTTGATACCCGGCCTGCGGGTCCGGGTAGCCGGCCGGCTCTTGGTACCCGCGCTGGTCGGAGTAGCCCCGCTGGTCGGGGTAGCCACCTTGATCGGCATAGCCACCCCGCTGGTCGGGATAGCCGCCCTGGTCGGGATAGCCGCCCTGGTCGGGATGGCGAGGCGGGGGGTATCCCTGCTGCGGCGGGTAGCCGGCCTGTTCTGGCGGGTATCCGCCGCGAGGGTCTGGACCGCCTTGCGGCTCCGGCCCACCCCGTGGGTCCTCTTGCGGGCGCGCGTAGCGGTCGTCGTAGTACTCATCGCCGGGCCGCCCCTGCCCCGGCCCGCGGTAGCTCGGATTGTCAGTCATTGGTGCTACTCCTGGTTCTGCGCCGAACGCTTGGTTTGATTGTGGCCGGGCTGGATCGTCGACCGTCGGGCGGGTCTCGACGTCGGGGTTGACAGCCCCGCGGGCGCGGAGCTGGCCGGTGTGCAGGTTCGACGACTGCTCGAACCGGACAACCACCTCACCATACGTTTGCCACCCCTGTTCATGGATGAAGTCAGCCAAGTACTTTGCGAAAGGGCCCGGCTTGAGATTCTGATCGGCGCCCACCTTCTCAAAGTCGGATACACCGAGGGTAATGATGTATTCGTTGGGCGCCAAAAGGTGACTTCCCTGCAGCGCCCGGACTCCGTATTCGGCTTCCCGGCGTAGGAGGGCCTCGACCTCTTGCGGGACGATCGACCCCCCGAACACCCGGGCGAAAGCGTTTCCGACGCTCGACTCGAGCTTGCGCTCGATGCGCTGAGCGAGCCCCTTGTGGCTACTCATCCGTCAGCGTTCATCCGCACTTGTGCTCCCGTATCGCCGCCGCAAAGCAAAGGGCGCGCCCGCGTGTCGTATCACCCAAGCATGGTATCGGCCCACCGTGACACAGCGGCACCGTGAGAATTGTGAGAATCGCATCGGCGCAGCTCAGACCCTCCGAGACGATTGGGGTGCGATGCCATTAGAGTGATATGGTCCACCGGTTGTTTTCCCGGGCGAGTGGCGGAATGGCAGACGCGCTGGCTTCAGGTGCCAGTGTCCTTCGGGACGTGGGGGTTCAAGTCCCCCTTCGCCCACCATTTTGATGAGTCGAGTCATAGGTGACAGATTTCCCCGGCCTTTGGCCGGGGTTTTTTGTCGGCCGGAGCGGCGATAAGCTCGCGCCCAGACAACAACTCGAAGGTTTTCATGTCGAACGTGGTGGTGGTACCGGAGGCGCTGGTGGCGGCCGCAGGTGTCGCGGGCCGCATCGGCGCGGCGATCACCGAGGCGAATAGCGCGGCCGCGGGCCCGACGACCGCCGTGCTCGCAGCCGGGGCCGACGAGGTGTCGGCGGCGATCGCAGCCGTGTTTTCCGCCAATGCGCAGGCCTACCAGTCACTCAGCGCCGCGGCGTCGACCTTTCATGCACAATTCGTGCGCGCACTAACCGCTGCCGGTGCCGGTTACGCCAGCGCTGAGGCCGCCAACGCATCGCCGCTGCAGACGTTGGGACAAGATCTGCTCAACGCGGTGAATGCGCCCACCATGGCGCTGTTGGGGCGCCCGCTGATCGGCAACGGCGCGAACGCGACGACCCCGGGACAAGCCGGTGGAAACGGCGGAATCCTGTACGGCAACGGCGGAACCGGCGCGGCCGGAGCGCCAGCACAGCCCGGAGGTGCCGGCGGCAATGCCGGGCTGATCGGCACCGGCGGGACTGGCGGGGCAGCTGGTGCGGGCTCGGTGGGCGGGGTAGGCGGAGCCGGGGGAGCTCTGTTCGGAAACGGCGGTGTGGGCGGAGCCGGGGTGTCTGGGCGGGGCGGCGGCGCCGGCGGGAGCGCCTGGCTGATCGGCAATGGCGGCGCCGGCGGGGCCGGAGGACCAGCCGGGGCAGGCGGGAACGGCGGCCTACTGTTCGGCGCCGGCGGTACCGGAGGCGCCGGGTTGGCAGGGCAGCCCGGCGGAGCCGGCGGCAATGCCGGGCTGATCGGCAACGGCGGGGCTGGCGGGGCCGGCGGACCTGGCTTGGCGTCGGGCATTCAGTTCGCGGGCGGATACGGCGGGGCGGGCGGATCTGGGGGGCTGCTATTCGGTAATGGCGGTGACGGCGGAGCCGGCGGGGCCGGCGCTGATCTGCGAGGTGGGGCCGGCGGGGCCGGCGGGGCCGGCGGTCTCATCGGTATCGGCGGCACCGGTGGGACCGGTGGCCAGAGCCTCACCGTCTTCGGCGGTTCCGGCGGGAACGGCGGGCGCGGAGGTGTGCTGTTGGGGATGGGCGGAGACGGTGGCGCCGGGGCCACCAGCGGCGTCGGCGAGTCCGGCACCGGCCTCATCGGCGGTGCAGGCGGCGCCGGAGGGGATGCCGGACTGATCGGTGTCGGGGGCCTCGGCGGAACGGGCGGAACCGGCGGAGCCGGCGCCGTCGGGGACGTTGCTCCCGGCGCGGCCGGCGGCGGCGGCGGCAAGGGTGGTGATGTCGGGCTGCTCGGCTTCGCCGGCAACGGCGGAACCGGCGGAACCGGCGGGGCCGGCAGCAACGGCGCCCCAGGCGGGCCGGGTGGGGTCGGGGGCGGCGGTGGCTCGGTCGCGATCGGTCTCGGCGGCAGCAACGGCAAACCCGGTGCCAACGGCCCCGCGGGTGTTTAACTGACACTGTGCGCAGAGAACCCGAGCTGGCGCGGCGGTTTTTTGATCGTTTCGAGCCGGTGCATGGGGTGACTTACTTCGCGCCAGAGGCCCGGGCGGCGTTGGACGGGCTGGGTTACCTGGGTTACTGGATGGGCTACTTCGCGGCCCGGTCTGCGCCGTTGGGCACTGTGCCGCCAGAGGTGGTGACCGCGGTCTTCTATAACTTCGCTCCCGAGCGGGTCGCCAAGGCCCTGCCGGCTGCGTGGCAGATCGCCGGTCCCGAAGCGGCCTTGCGCGCGCGCCAGGATTCCGCAGTCGCGGCGCTGCGCCGCTACGGCCTCGACGCAGATGAAAACGTCGGCCTTGCAGCGGAATTGGCGGGGAGGGCGGCGCGCGAAGCGCCGCTTGATGGACGACCGTTGTTCGCCGCGAACCGGGCCCTGCCGTGGCCGGCCGATCCGCTGGCCGCGTTGTGGCATGCGGCGACGCTGTTGCGCGAGCAGCGCGGCGACGCGCACGTCGCCGTACTGACCGCCGAGGGTGTCTCAGGGCGGGAATCCAACGTGTTGCACGCAGCGACCGGCGGGGTCCCCCGCGAGTACATCGCCCGCACCCGCGACTACGACGAGGCGGCATGGCGCCACCACGAACAACGGCTGGCAGAGCGCGGGCTGCTCAACGACGACGGGTCGCCGACCGTTGCCGGCCGGGAACTCAAGGACCGCATCGAATCACGAACCGACGCGCTTTCCCTATCGGCACTCGACGCGCTCAGCGACGACGAGGTGGAAACGCTGTTCCAGGCGCTCACCCCGATCACCCGGGCCGTGATCGCCGGCGGCGATGTCCCGATCATCACTCCGATGAATTTGCGCCGTGACGAATTGCAGAACGACAGCGCGCATGTGATCGATCGGGCGTGAGGTTGACCGTCGCCGCTCCGCTCAGCTGCTCGGCTGGGTCCGCACCCAGTGCTCGACCTCCGCGGTAACAGGGTCGGTGACGCCGTCGAATTCGGGATGGTTTTTCAGCACCGTGCCGACCATGGAGCACACTGGGACGATCCTTTTGCCGTCGGCTCGGGCGGCCTTCAGCGCCTCTTCGAGGAGAATCGTCGCCAGGCCTCGTCCGCCGAAGGCCGGATCTACCACGGTGTGGTAGAAAACGCGCTGGCCGCCGCGGTCCGCATAGTCCGCGTGACCGACGATTTTGCCGTCGACGGCAACGGTGTAGGCCTGGCGCCCGGCGGTGACCGTGGTCTGTGCGCCGGTCTTGTCAGTCGTCACTGAGGGTCCTTCCACGGCGTCATGCGACACCGATACGGCGACACTACCGCGGGCCTCAAAGATGATGTACGGCCCGGCATCTCGATGCCACGCCTGCAACCGGGCAGGGCCGGCCAGTCGTCAGGCGGCCGACCGCGGGCCAACCTGTGCGATCGGTAGGTGCAGCACCACCGCGGGCGCGGGAATGGCGTCGTGCTCTCGGCGTGCCAGCAGCGCCGCGTTCTCGGGTAGTTGTCGGGAGTTGATCTCCCCTGCTGCGATACGCCCCAGCACGTCATGAGCCCGGGCGAGCTGGTCACGTTTACGGTGTTGGCCGCCGGGAAGTTTGACGCCGGCCCAGACGCCGTACTCCTCGCGGTGCGCGATGGCGTGTTCGGCACAGCGACGTTGCTGCGCCAATGGGCAGCGGCGCAGGCATTGGATCCGCGCCTCAGTGGCTGAGCGTTCGTACGCGCGCGCCTTTGCCGCGCCGTCGCCGCCGTCGTCGTCGGGATAGCCGAACCATAACTCCGGGTTCGCTGCGCAGGGATGTCCCATGTCGGTCTCCTTATCCGAGGTGAAACGTAGACGAAAGCGTATACACGAAGACAGTATGCGCGCAAGAGAAACGTGACAAAAGCGTATATGCACAGGGAGGGCGCGCCGCCTGTGTAATATCCGGCCTATGGCCGGAGTATGCGGTGAGCCGTGAATCGGCCGGCGCCGCCATCCGCGCATTGCGCGAATCGCGCGACTGGTCACTGGCTGAACTTGCCGCCGCGACAGGCGTCAGCGTCATGGGACTGAGCTACCTGGAGCGCGGTGCCCGCAAACCGCATAAAAGCACAGTTCAGAAGGTTGAGAACGGCCTTGGCTTGCCGCCGGGTACCTACTCACGGCTGTTAGTGGCCGCCGATCCCGATGCGGAGCTGGCGCGGTTGATCGTCGCGCAGCCACCCGAGCCCATGTCGCCGCGACGTGCCGGTGCGGTGGTCGTCGACCGTCATAGCGACACCGATGTGCTGGAAGGTTATGCCGAAGCGCATCTCGATGCCCTCAAATCCGTCATCGATCGACTGCCTGCGACGACATCAAACGAATATGAGACGTATATTCTGTCTGTGATCGCGCAGTGCGTGAAGGCAGAGCTGTTGGCGGCTAGCTCGTGGCGGGTCGCCGTCAATGCGGGCGCCGATTCGACGGGCCGGCTCATGCAGCATCTGCAGGCGCTCGAGGCGACGCGTGGGGCCCTGCTGGAGCGGATGCCGACGAGCTTGAGTGCGCGGTTCGACCGGGCGTGCACCCAATCGTCGTTACCGGACACGATCATCGCGGCGCTGCTCGGTGTCGGCAGTGACGAAATGTGGGATATCCGCAACCGGGGCGTGATCCCACCCGGAGCGCTCCCCCGCGTGCGAGCCTTCGCCGATGCGGTCGAGGTGGGATCCGATACGGCGGCCGAGGCCGAGGCCGAGGGCAGAACAGATCAGGACAGCGGCGAGGGGGACTCGTGATCGGAAATGAAGTCGAGGCGCTAAACCGCGCGCATCAAATGTTCGCCGGTAGCACTCGGCACGCTAGGTTGGACGCGGACACTTCGCACTACCGCGATTTACTACAGCGGGCCGCTGGCCTGAATAGCGATGCGACACATAGCCATTATCAGCTCGCTGTCGGTCGCCACCGGCAAGCGCTGCTGTCCGCGGCTCGCACGGACGCCGCGGCCGAAGACGTCATCGCCGGTGCTCACCAGGATCGCGCCCGGACCAGTGAACTCACCAAGAACGTGCTCGACCAGGCTCGCGCAGACGCCGCCGTTGCCCCGGTTACGCCAATGGCCCAGCGCGAGGCGATGCGCCGCCGCGCGGCGCGACTGCGAGCGCAACGAACGCACGTCCTGTCGGCCCGCTTACAGGCGCAGCGGCGACTGGTGGCGCTGAGGGCGGTGCGGTACCGGATGCTGCAGCACGCGCACTTTCAAGGCTCGGCGTCGGCGGGGTTGCGGCTGCCGGCGGCGAACAGCCGAGCCGGAATCGCCGTGCGGGCCGCGTTGTCGCGGCTTGGACGGCCTTACGTGTGGGGTGCGACCGGGCCGAATGAGTTCGACTGTTCCGGATTGGTCCAGTGGTCCTACGCGCATGCGGGTATCCACCTGGAGCGCACCACGTATCAGCAAATCAACGACGGGATCCCGGTGCCACGCTCGCAGGTGCGCCCGGGCGATCTCATCTTCCCGCACGCCGGACATGTGCAGATGGCTATCGGCCACAACCTGGTTGTCGAAGCGCCCTACTCGGGTGCCTCGGTCCGGATCAGTCCGCTGGGTAACAATGTCGCGATCCGTCGGCCAGTATGAGAACCGCACTAACCGCTTCCGTGTCCGGGGCCGAAGAACACGCAGAATAGGTTGAACCCATGTCGGAGCAAGCCGGATTTTCGGTAGCCGCCATCCAGACGCGTCAGGCAGCTCTGGTGAGCCAACACGGCGTGGCCGCTGAGGCGGACCAGGTACTGGAGGAACTGGTTGCCAGTGCTCATGCCGCGATGCGTGCGAGCATCCGCCAGCTGGATGCGATCTCCGCGGAAATCGACCATGCCGTATCGGGCCAGGCAGACCGAGGCATCGACACCCCCTTGGGGGCACGTGAGTTTCAGACGTTCCTGGTCGCCAAACAACGGGAGATCGCAGCAATTGTCGGGCGGGCACACGAACTCGATCGCGCGAAAGCGGCTGTCTTGGAGAGCCTGCGGGCGCAGTACGCCGGATCTGCCGGTTAGCGGAACGCCGGCTGCGCTGTGGACAAGCCCACGGGTGAATTGTCGCCAAGAGCCAGCCTGACTACTGTCGCCCGGCATGGAGGGGTCGCAACACAGCCTGCAGCGGGACCCGCTGTGGGGCACAGCGCGACTTGCCTAGACGATGTCGACATATGACGAGTTGCTCGCCGTCGTGAAATCCGTCCGGGACCGTACCGGTGACCCAAACGCGTGGCAGACAGGGCTGACGCCGAACGAGGTGGCTGCTGTGATCACCCCCACGACGGGTTCTGAGCAACTCGTGGCGATTCTCGACAAGATCCGCCAACGACATCCCGCCGTCTTCGGCGCCGGAACAACTCCGGACGGCGAGCCCCCATCGGGCCGGGAACAGGGCGAAGCAGCCGAAGCCATAGCGGACGCTGAAGCTGCACTCGCGCACCAGAATTCAGCCAGTTCTCAACTCGATCTCCAAGTCATTACGGCTATCCTCAACGCCCACCTCAAGACGGTCGAGGGCAGAGAAGCGCTTACCGCGCTGCAGCAGGAGACCGAATCCGCGGTACGAACGCGCTCAGATCTGGACACCCCGGCTGGAGCGCGAGACTTCCAGCGATTCCTCATTGGCAAGCTCAGAGACATCCGTGCCGTCGTCGGGAACGCGAACCTCGACGACACGTCGAAGTCGGCGCTGATGGCGGCATGGACAGCGCTGTACGAGGCGTCCAGTTCCTCGAAGAACGAGTCGGGCGATCCCTCCGAACATCGACCACCGGCGATCGCGCCCGTTGCGGAAGCCACACCGGGCACCGGCCAACGGCCGGCAGGGGCGGCCGAAGCTGGAGGGGATCCACTCCTGGATTCGTTGCCGGCTGACGACCCGGGCCTGCTGGCCGGGGAGCAAGGGCCCGCGGCTCCGGCCATGCAGACGGTGCCGACGATGCCGACGATGCCGACGGTGCCGAGCATCCCCAGTCTTGGTGGGGGGTCACTGCCGGGAGGGGGTATGTCACCGGGCTCGATGACCGGCTGGAGTGCGCCGGGCGGCTCCCCGGGTCCCGAGCTGCAGGAGGACGATCCTTCCTTGAAGGATCCGGACGACCACAAGGATGACGAAGAGCATAAAGATGACGAGGACCATAACGGCGACAAGCAGCACGACGAAGAGGCGGCGTCGCACCAGCCCGAATCGCCTCAGGCGGGTCCGACGGCCGTGACCCTGCCCGACGGTGACACGGTAACTGCTGCCAGCCCACAGCTGGCCGCAGCCATCGAGGCGGCGGCTGGTGGGACGCCGATTGCGGATGCGTTCCACCAACAGGGAATTACCATTCCCGCACCGGGAACAGCCGTCACCAACCCCATTGACCCGGTGCGGGTCACGCCGGGAGATATCGGCATCTTCACCGACCGTCACGCGCTCGGGCTGGGCCACGGTAAGGCCCTTCTCGACGGCCAGATTCAGCAGATTGTCACCGTGACCGGGCCGAGCTTTCTAGGCTGGGAGCATCCGCCGGCCGCGGCGACCGCGACCGCACCGGCCGGGACCGAAGCACCGACACCGACCCGGCCGGCGGCCACGTCGACCACCTGACAATAAGGATCAACCGACATAGAAGTGAACTCGCCGGCCGGACCAGCCGGCGCGGATGGACAGGAGACAGCGGATGGCAGATCGAATCCAAGTAGTGCCCGAGCACTTGCGTGCGGCCGCCGGGCATCATCAGGAGACCTCCGACTACTTGCGGACCATCCCGGCAACGCATGCCGCGATCCAGGCGAGCCTGGACTCACTCGGTCCGATCTTCGGTGAGCTGCGCGATGCCGGACGCGACCTGCTTGAGCTGAGACGGCAGTGCTACGAGCAGCAGGCCGACGACCACGCCGATATGGCGCACAAATTGACGACGTCGGCGGCGATGTGGGAGCAGCACGAAATAGATGCATCCCGTGACCTCGGTGGCGTCGCCGACGGCGGTCGATGACAGACGCCAATCCAGCTTTCGACACCGTTCACCCGAGCGGACATATCCTTGTCCGCTCGTGTCGCGGCGGATATATGCACAGCGTCGCGTTGAGCGCGGAGGCGATGGACACGGACGCCGAGACGTTGGCCCAGGGCATCGTGCTGACAGCCGATGTGTCGTGCCTCAAAGCGTTGCTGGAAGTCCGCGGTGAGATCATCTCGGCGGGGCACACCCCGTCCGCGGGGGTTCCTACGCCCCACGATCTCGACTCGGCCATCGAAAAGTTGCTGGCGCATCAACTACGCCGCCGCGACGACGTCGACTAAGCCGTTCGAAATGGGCTGACAGCCTAAAGAAGCCAAGCCCTGGCGGTATCGGGATCGGGCGCGATATCGGTCGGCGGCTCGATGGGATTGGCGCCGAACAACTCTCGCGCCCGGTCGAGCAGGGCACGCACTTCGTCGAGTTGCTGCTGCAGCGCAGAATCAGCCATATCTCCACGCTACCCAGCACAGCGCAGCCGCACAATTCACTTCCCGAATGGCACGCCGAATAGATCCCGGTAGGCTTAACCGGTGGCGATCTTCGGCAGGAAGACGGCGCGCCAGCGCCTCCGGAGAGCGGCCCGAGAATCCCTGACGGTTCCGGCATTCAGCTCTCCCATCGATTGCACCCCCTGGGTGATAGGTGGACTTTGGCCGGTGGAGCTGTCGGCCGTCAGCGCCGAAAATGCCACCCTCGCAGAATATCTCGGGGGCGATCTGCAGCGGATCGTCAATTCGGCCAATGACGAGCTGAAGATCATTCGACGAGCGGGGATGGCTGATTCGGCCCGGCAAGCCGAGGAGGCCCGGGTCATCGACGACGCCCGCGCCCGCGCAGTGCGACGAGTCGAGTCCGCGGTTCGCGACTTGCGCACCGCGACCGCCGAGATCCCCGCGGCACACCGGCACCCGGAGCGCGTCCACGATTTTGCTGGAATCGATCTCGCCAAGACCCAAGTCCTGCGCGCCATCACCCAAGATGAGGAGCCCGAAACATCCCGAGCTCGACACCGCGCCCCTGTCGGCGACAGCATCACCCGGGTGGCGCAACCGTACGTCGCGACCGCTCCGGAGGTCTCGGACGACATCCCAGAGACCGCTGAGGCTGCAGTCGAACCCGAGTCCGACAAGGAACGATTGCAGCGGATTCTCGCGTTCGTGGTTCGCCAGGAACCAGGGCTCAGATGGGCGGTCGGCGACAAACCCGACGGCACGACGGTATTGGTCACCGACCTCGCACACGGCTGGATACCCCCGGGTATCTCTCTTCCGGAAGGGGTGCGGTTGTTGGCACCCGAGCGACGGCCCGGCAGGGCCTCCGCCCTGCTCGGCTACACAACGTGTGTGGCGTCTTACGCTCCCGGTGATTCCTTGACTCGATCAGCTCACTTTGCGGCGACGAACCCCTCGGAACGGCCGCGCGAGCTGCCGCCCGTCGAAGATCTGGGCTGGTCGCTGGGCCAAGCCACCCACTGGCGTGATGAATTGCCACGGATCGTGCACACCCTGGCCAGGGCCGCTGCCGCGGGAACGGGTGTCGTGGATGAGGAAGTAGACCTGCTACGCGTGCATTTGGATACCGCCCGCTACCGGCTTCTCGGCCAATATCCGGATAGCGATCCCGCGCTCCTGCTCAACTGTCTGTTGCTGGCCAGCACAGAGAGCCTCGTCGCCGGAGACACGACCGCAGCGAACTACCACCTGGCGTGGTTCCAGAAACTCACCGCGCCGCCGCCGAGCAAGTGGGCTGCGAAGTCGCCGATCTAGACACCCGTAACTGTGAATTGACGCTGTTCGGAGGGGTCGACAATACTTACATCGTGTCGGGATCGGGCAGTCGCGGCGAGCCGAGCGACCTGAACGACCGCGATCTCGTCGAGTCGGTGCTGCGCGAGCTCAGCGAGGCGGCCGACAAATGGGAAGCCCTGGTCGCCCAGGCTGAGACCATCACCTACAGCGTGGACCTCGGGGACGTGCACGCCGTCGCGAATTCCGACGGCAAGTTGCTCAAGTTGAGGTTGCATCCGGGTGTGATGACCGGCTACGGCCATGGAGAGTTGGCCGACAGGCTGAATCTCGCGATCGCGGCGCTGCGCGAAGAGGCCGAGGCCGAGAACCAGGCCAGGTACGGCGGCCACCTGACGTGACGTCAGTCTCGATGCAGTAGCAGGATCGGCTTAAAGCGACACGGGCCTTCCTTATAAGGAGTAATGACTGTGCCACTCAATCTGTCGAATCGGGACCAGAACTCGGGGCACCTGTTCTACAACCGGCGCCTGCGAGCCGCGATCACCCGGTTTTCGGTGCGAATGAAGCACGACGATCGCAAACAGCAAGCGGCGGTGGCACTGTCGATCGTGCTCGTCGTCATTGGTGTCGGCTGGATGGCGTTGCTTCATTTCATGAAGCCGGCGGGCTTGATCGGCGAGTCGGCGATCATTGGCGACCGCGACACCGGCGCGGTCTACGCAAAGATCAATGGACGGCTGTATCCCGCGCTCAACCTGACCTCCGCACGGTTGGCGGTCGGCAACGCCTCCAGCCCCACTTGGGTCAAGGCGAACGAGATCGCCAAATACCCGACGGGCCCCCTGGTGGGCATTCCGGGTGTGCCGGACAGCTTGCCGATCACGTCGAGTGGCGTATCGGCCTGGTCCGTTTGCGATACTGCGGCCGCCCGGGGCAGCGGAACGGCTCCGGTGGTGACGTCCATCGCCGGCCAGCTCACGCAGTTCGGCCGCGCCACGGCGATGGGCCAGACGCAGGCAGTCCTGGCGACCCACAAGGGCGCGACCTACGTGATCTGGGGCGGGCAACGATCCCGCATCGACCCGACCGACCGGTCCGTGACCTTCAATCTCGGTCTCGACCCGGGGGTGACGTATCCGATCGAAATCTCCAACGCCATCTTCGACGCTATGCCGTCAACGGAACCCCTCGTCTTACCGGCAATCCCGGATGCGGGAACACCATCACGGTGGTTGCCCGGCGTTTTGGTGGGCAGCGTGCTGGAAACCCGGGACGCCGGCGGCGAAGTCAACGGGTTCTATGTGCTGCTCCCGGGTGGCTTGCAGAGGATCACCAGGTTCGTCGCGGATCTGTTGCGCACCGGGGACTCGCAGGGCTCGACAACACCAACGCTGGTTGCCCCCGACAAGCTGATCCACATCCCGGTAGTCGACGTGCTCGACGTCGACTACTACCCGTCGGGCAAGCTGGAGTTCATTGATACAGCAGCTAATCCGGTGACCTGTGTTGGGTGGGAGAAGCAGACCAGCGACCCCGCGGCCAGGATTACGATCTTCACCGGCCGCGGGTTACCCGTCCCGATCGGGATGGACTCCCACCTGGTTCAGCTGGTCCGCGACAATCGCGATCCGGATTCGGCCGAGGCGAATCAGACATTGGTGCTGCCGGGTGCGGCGAACTTCGTGGCGACCACCAGTGGCGTAGCGACGGCCGGCAGTCGAGAGAGTTTGTATTGGCTCTCGCCACAGGGTGTTCGGTATGGAATCCAGTCGGATCGCCCGACCTTGCAGGCGCTGGGCCTGGATCCGCGCTTTGCCGTGCAAGCACCTTGGCCGGTGGTCCGTACCTTCGCCGCCGGACCGGCAATCAGCCGCGATGCCGCGCTGGTGGCGCGTGACGCCGTGTCCGCAGGCGCTGCGGTGGTACCCATTCCGCAGTCCAACGAACCGTCTATCGGGGGGTAAGCGTGTCTAAACGAGGTTTCGTCCGCGGTGCCCGTAAGACACCGCCGAGCGTTCCGCCGGTCCGAATCGCCGTCGCCGCACCGCTGGCGCTGCCTGAGCGTGAGCCGCGCAACATCCTGCTGATGATCGCGCTGCCCGCGCTGCTGGTGGGGATCATCGGCACCCTGGTGGTGATGTATGCATCGGGGATTCGATCGCTGCAGTCCGGATTCTTCCCGATGATCGGTCTCGTCGGGTTCGGCACACTCATGTTCAGCGGGCGCTTCGGACGCGGACGCCGGATCAGCTGGGGGGAACAGGAAAAGCAGCGACGCAGCTACCTGCGCCAGCTCGACGACGATCGCGATGAAGTACAGCGCGCCGCTCAGGAGCAGCGGCGCAGCCAGCTCTTCGTAAACGGTGACCCGCAGCGGCTGGACACGGTCATTGGTGGACCACGGATGTGGGAGCGGCGCGCGGGCGACCCGGACTTTCTTGATGTCCGGCTGGGCATCGGCGTGCAGCAAGCCAGCGAATCGGCGGTATCCTTGCAATGGCCCGACGTTCCTGTCGGCGAAGAATTAGAGCCCGTAACCGGCGGCGCCCTAAGGGATTTCATCCTCGAGCAGAGCAAAATTCGCGGGATTGGCAAGGTGCTGAGTCTGCGGGCGAAACCCGGGTTCAGCTTCATCGGCGACGATCCGAGCGAACTGCACAGCCTCGCGCGTTCGATAATGTGCTCTCTCGCCGTCTACCACAGCCCCAGCGATCTCAAGCTCATGGTGGTCACCCGGCATCCCGAGCAGTGGGCGTGGCTGGTATGGCTGCCGCACAATCAGCACGACGAGATGTTCGACGCCTGCGGACTACGCCGACTGGTCTTCGCGTCTCCAACGGAGTTGGAAGAGGCGCTGGACGCCGAGTTGCACCGTAAGGGCCGTGGACCGTGGACGCCACCGGTCGGAACCAGTCCGACGTCAATGCCGTCGGCCATGGAGGCGACCACCGGCCTGGCGCTGGGTCCGCACTGGGTGATCGTCGACGACAATGTCGGCACACCAGAGCAATGGGAGGGCGTGACCGGCCAGAAGGGCATGGCCGGTATCACGGTGTTGCGGCTGGCGACCCGGCCCGGTGTCGGTGTCGGGTTTGCAGAGGAAAATCAGCGATTCGGGCTGCGCGAAGGCAGGCTGACGCACCGCGACACCTTCTACGCGGTAGCGGACATGCTCGCCGAGAGCACCGCCAATCGGTACGCGCGGGCACTGGCCCGCTGGGCCCCGATGAGCGCGGGAGAATTATCTGAGACCGACAGTCAGGGCGGTGAACTACTACGGGCGCTGGGAATCAACGATCCGCGAGAACTCGACGTCGACAGGCTTTGGGCCGAGAGCCGTGGCCGCGGCGATCACAAGTGGGCAATGGTACCCGTCGGCGTCAAGCAAGGCGGTGAACTGCAATATATTATATTGCGCGCCAAGGATTTCGGCGGGTTCGGATTTCACTCGGTAGTGATCGGGACGTCGGGATCAGGCAAGTCGGAGTACTTCCTGTCATTGTGCAGTGGGATAGCTCTGACACACTCGCCGGAAACTTTCATCGTGATCTTCGTCGATATGAAGTTCGAGTCGGCAGCCCAGGATCTGCAGGGTTTTCCGCATGTCGCCGGTTCGTTGTCCAACTTAGGCAAGGACGACCGGCACTTGGCGGAACGGATGCGAAAGGCGATCAACGGCGAGATCGCCAGGCGTTACCGGCTCTTCAAAGATGCCGGCGCACGCGATGCCAACGAATATGAGGAAATGCGGCTGGCTGGAAGGGATCTGGAGCCGGTTCCGATTCTTCTGGTGATCATCGATGAGTACCTCGAGTTGTTCATTCATCACGCGGAGTGGATCGATCTGGTCATCCACATCGGTCAGGAAGGGCGCGGCTGCAATGTCTTCTTCACCCTCGGTGGACAGCGACTGGATCTGTCGTCCCTCAGTAAAGCCAAGAGCAACATCGCCTTCCGGGTAGCGTTGCGGGCCGAGACGGCGGAGGATTCCCGCGACGTCATCGGTAGCGATTCGGCGCTGCATCTTCCGTCCAAAGAGAACGGGTACGCTCTGCTCAAGGTGGGGCCGCGCGACCTGGACCAGTTCCGCTGCTTTTACGTGTCAGCGCCTTTTGTCGTGCCGAAGCGAGCGGTCAGCGTGAACAAGACGGTGGCCGTGAGCTTTTCCCAACCGCGCGCATTCACCTGGGCCTACCAGCCACTCAGTGAAGAAGACAGCGCGGCCTTGGCCATCGCCGATGAACCCGAGGAGCCCGACGAGTTTCTGTTCCATTCCGATGGATTCCGCAAGAAGAAACTGGTCGACATCATCCGAGAGTCGCTTCTTTCTCACCCTGCGCGCCCACCGCACCAGATCTGGCTCCCGCCATTGGAAGTCAGCGAAGCCGTCGATGCGCTGGTGGCCCTCTGGCGCGGCAAGCCGTGGCACGTCGACTACGGGCAGAACCCAGGCCTGGTGTTTCCGGTGGGAATCGTGGACATCCCCGAAGAGCATTCCCAGCGCGTGCACGCGATCGACGCCGAGATGGACAACATCATGGTGGTCGCCACCGCACAGCGAGGAAAGTCAACCACGTTGATGACCCTGATGGCCTCGGCGGCGTTGATGTATCGGCCCGATCGGGTCACCTTCTTCTGCATCGGTGCGTCGTTGTACCCGATTGAGGAGCTGCCGCACGTGGCGTCTGTCGTCAGCCAAACGGACAGCGAGGGAGTGTCGCGGACCCTCGCGTCGATCGAGGGATTGATCCTCGCCCGCGAGGCATCGTTCAAGCAGTACCAAATCGACATCTCTGAGTTCCGGGAACGCCGGTTCGGCACAGACGGGGATGGCGGCACCGATCCGGACGACAAGTTTGGCGATGTCTTCCTCGTCGTGGACAACTTCAGCGACCTTTACGACAAGGCCGCGGCAATGGGAGACCGTCTGATCGCGGTCGCCCGCCAAGGCCTGTCCTACGGGGTCCATGTGATGACCACCGCCACGGCGTGGCTGGTAGGACAAAAACAACACCTGGTCAATGTGTCCAACGCGCGGATCCAACTGCGGCTGAGCAATCCTGACGAAACTCAGATGGGCGAGGGTTTCGAGCGCAGAAAGGCCGCCCGCAACACACTGGACCGGCCCGGCTTCGGGGTCACCCGGGAAGGCCATGAGTTGCTCATCGGGGTGCCGGAGATCACCGGGCCCACCGGTGGACGGGTGCCCCCGCGCGAAATGGGCGCGGTGATCGCCGACGCGACGGGTGCCGGCAGGCTGGAGAAGTTGGCACGACTGCCCGACCGAATCCAGCTCAGCGAGATTGTCGCAGCGTTCGCGCATACCGCCGAGGCTGCCGACCCGTTGAACATTCCGTTCGCGATCAGCGAAAGTGCCCTGCAGCCGGCGATTCTAGCGACCCGAACGGTTCCCAACATGCTCGTGCTGGGGCGCCAGTCGTGCGGTAAGACAACGACCCTCGCGGCAATCGGGCAGGCGATCATCGGCAGGCTTACCCCGGAACAGGCACAGATCACCATCGTCGACCCCAAGACATCGCTGATCGGGAAGATACAAGGACCGCATGTGCGCGCCTACGCGTATACAGCCGACGACATCGATGAGGTGATCGCAGGACTGGCGGAGAGCATGCGCGGCCGTCTTCCCCCCTCAGGTCTGAGCCAGGAAGAGTTGCTGAATCGCAGCGCATGGGAGGGTCCGCGCCATTTTCTGCTGATCGACGATGAGCAGGAGCTGCGGCCACACGGTGTGATCGGTAAGCAGGCCGCAACCGCGCCACTGTGGGGACTGCTAGAACGCAGCCGCGAGATCGGCCTGCACGTCATCGTCTCGCGCCTACCGGGCAACTGGGCTGGGGTGTCGGTGACGAACCCATTCCTGCAAAAGATGACCAGTTCGCGGGCGCCGACGCTGTTCATGGACAACGATCCGGCGGGGGTGAAGGTGTTCGGCAGGATAGGGGCGCAGCAACTACCCCCTGGGCGCGGCCTGATGGTCACAACCGATGGGGTGATTGAGGGTGTGCTCGTAGGAACCCCGGAATAGGAACCAGTGGGCCAGTTTGAATCGGTCGGCGCGCACCGGACAGTCCCACCTCAACCGAAACCGACCCCGCGCAGAAACTCGCAACCGGGAAGTCCACGAAACTAAGGGGTGTCACCACTGCCAACATGTACAGGCGGTGCCGCTAAGCGAATCGACATTCGTGTGCGAGCAATGCAATGCGAAGCTGAAACGCCGAACCACACCCACTTACAGCACTTAGCGAACCGGAACTGGCTGCACAACGACCAATCCTCGCAGCACCACACAAGGTCAACAACTTGATGATGCCTGGTGGTGGGTCGGTAGCCTGCCCCACAGGGGTGCGGTGAGAGAGGCCGTCGGTGGATGAGATCGGTACAGCACCACCGCGATGGTGGCGGCACCAACGCCGCCAGCTGAAGCTTGCGATAATCACCGGGATCGTCGTGATTCTGGCCGCCGGCGGCATCACCGGATAACTCCTGTGGCCACACTCGCCCGCATCCCAAACACGAACCAGCCAGCCCGCACCCCCTTCGGGGCAAACCGCGCAACCCACACCCCTTCCGTCCAGACCGTGCTGCCCTTCGCCGGCCTCAACAATCCCAGGGGTGTGGCGGTGGACAGCGACGGCAACCTCTACGTCACCGACCCTGGCAACAACCGGGTGGTGAAACTGGCGGCGGGGTGATCCGCTGAATTCGTTATCGCGCTGCACCGTAATTGAATTCGCGTGTGGTGCGTCCGTCGATACGTTGACGGCCGCTTGCCGGCCAGACCCGACCCGCACCCGCGCCGGCCCAATCGCCGCGGCGAAAACCCGCTGACTGCGGCGCGGCTTGTCGTTGGTTGGTCACCGGCAAAGACGCCGCTGTGAGGGTGCTGGTGGCACGCCGAGCCACTCTTGGACGTCCGCTACCAGCATCGCGGACTCGGGCCGCCAGCTGACCACAAGATAGATTACCGGTATACTAAAAAGTAGCCATTTAGGCATACCTATGGTATGCTCTGTTGATGGCTGAGGTAACGACGATCAAGGTCACCAAGGCGCTGCGAGACCGCATCGCCGGCGACGCGGCAGACGAAGGTGTCTCGGCACAGGCGTTCATCGCACGGTTAGTCGACGCGCACGAGAGAAACAAGCGGTTCAAAGCGGTCGCGGCGGCCTACAGCGGCGCAGATGATGAATCGCTGCGGAGCTGGCGAGACGAAACCAATGAATGGTCTGTACTTGACGGTGACGGACTCGACACTTGACCGATCTGTCCCCGGGCTCGGTCGTATGGGTACAGCTCGATCCGACCGTCGGTCGGGAACAGCAAGGTACGCGGCCCGCGGTGGTCATCGCTTCGCGTGGCTACCTCCGTGCAGTTCCTGACCTGGCGATCATCGTCCCCGCAACGACACGCGATCGCGGCTGGCCGCACCATATCCGCCTCACCGGGACAGGGTTGAAACTAGTGAAACCCAGTTGGGCTATGACCGAACAGCTGCGCACCATCAGCCGCCAGCGCATCACCGGCGCGGCAGGTAACGTCGACGACGCGTGCTTACAGCAACTCTCCCGCTGGCTCGACGACTTCCTGCACCGCGCGCAAACCGTCACGTGACGAGTTAACGCGCGCGCCATCAGCCCGGTAGTTGGTGATGAGATGAGCACTGCCGTGGTCCGATTCGGAACATGTTGGTAGTGAGGCGAGTTTGCGACCTCGCAGCTCTCAACTAGACGGTATGGGGGGCTGGGGCCTCGCTCTGAACTACCCCAGCTATGGTTCTTAGCGGTATCTGAACAACCGCGGTGAGAACTCTCATCACCGCACCCGACAGCGTGAACGGGCGATGAAACGCTTCACATCGTTGCGGCATGCGCAACGGTTCCTGTCCGCCTTCAGTGCCATTTCCGCACACTTTCGGCCGCGACGGCATTTGCTTAGCGCGACCCAATGGCGAACCGGAATGGTTGACCGCTTCGCGGTCTGGCGTGAGGTCACCGCGCTCGATACTGCCGCCTGAAATGTGAACAACCCAAGGCTGTTTCATTGCTGCAGCTCCAAAACCAATTGCGCCATTACATTTTTCAATCAACGTGACAGTGCCGACTAACCGGCGCCGCACCCGCAGCGCCGACGGCACCTTCGACTTGTCCCGTCGCCGGGTCCGGCACGAGCAGTAGCTCCTAGAGAGTGGCCTTCTGGCGGAGGGTACGACCTCGTGGTACGGCGCTCAGCGCGCCTTCCCGCTAGGGCCCCGAGGACTCCGCGCGGGCTGTTTGGGTGGCCGGGGAAGCCCTCGGTTTTTCGGTCGCCACGGCCGCACCGCGGGCCAGTGCCGCCGTGGCCGCGACCATCACGACCACCGCCAGCGCGAGCGCGAACCTGCCGACGTCGTTGGTCTGAAGCTTCTCGCCGAGCACCACTATGCCGAGCACCGAGCCCACGGCCGGCTCGGCCACCGTCAACGTCGGCAGCGAGGCGGTCAGTGTGCCGGCCTGGAACGACGACTGCTGCCATACCGTGGCAGCGACGGCGACCAGCACCCACGCGTACAGCTCGGGCGTGCGCAGCACCGCCCACATCCCGTCGCCGAGCCGGTCGACCACGCCCTTGGTCAGCACCGAGAACAGGCCCCACAAGGAACCAGAGACCAGCCCCAACAGCACCGCGCGGACCGGGCCTGACCAGATCCGGGCGCCGAGCAGGCACCCCACCAGCGCGGGGCCCATCACGGCCACCACCACCATCCAGGTTCCCAGCGGTGCCCGGGAATGCCCGGCCTGCGGGTCACCGACGGCGACGAAGACCGCCACGCTGGCCGCCAGCAGCACCGCCCAGGTCCACTCCGAGGGAGTTACCTTGCGGTGGCCGAGCTTGGCGCTGATCGGCAGCGCGAACAACAGAGAGGTGACAAACAGCGCCTGGACCAGCACCACCGACCCCAGGCCTAGCGCCGCGGCCTGCAACGCGAAGCCGACCGCGGCGATCAGGCTGCCCAGCCACCACCGCGGGTTGCGCAGCAGCCGGGTGAACAACGCGATCGCACCGACCCGCTCGTCGGTGACGTCGTGCGCCAAGCGCTGCTGGACGGCGTCGCTGATCGCGATGAATGAGGCGGCAACCAGAGCAAGTACCGCGGCGATGTCCGCCTCGGCCACGCGGCCACCTCCTCCTCTTCGCGTCCTGGATAGTACCCGCAAGCACGGTCGTCAAGGCACTGTCACGTTAAGTGAAGCGGACACGGCCATGCCAGGTTCGGGCCGGATTACGCTGCCCAGCTACGTCGGCGACGCCCCCGCCCCGGCGACAAACGGCACCTCGACGAGGTTTTTGTCACGATCAGCGGCATCACCCATTACCTGTGGCGTGCGGTCGACCAGCATGGCAACGTGCTCGACATCTTGGTGCAGTCGGAGCGAAACGCCAAGGCAGCCAAGCGGTTTTTCCGTGAACTGCTCAAGGGTCTGCGGTATGTGCCGCGGGTGTTGGTGACCGATAAGCTGGCCAGCTACGGGGTCGCTGCCCGCGAGCTGATGGCCTCGGTGGAGCATCGGCGGTCGAAGTACCTGAATAATCGGGTTGAGAACTCGCATCAGCCGACCAGCACCCGGGAATGGCTGATGCAACGGTTCGCCTCACCTGGGCAGGCCCAACGGTTCCTGTTTGCGTTCAGCCACATCCGGCAGCATTTTCGGCCCCGTCGTCATCTGATCAGCGCGCCTCAATGGCGGCACGAGATGACCAACCGCTTCGCGGTCTGCGATGAGATCAATGCCGCTCCAGTGGCATGAAAGACAAAGTCAGCGAGTACCTTTCACCACCCAGTCCACTTACATCGACTGCGCCGCAATCATTCTCAAATATCTTGACGATGCCCGTTCACCCGAGGGAAGAGTCAAATCCTTTGCCCGACAAGCCGTCCCCCAAGGTCGCGGTCGTCACACCCCGCACCGTAACGACCCAAGATCATTCCTCCATGAACGACACGCCGACTCCGAGAAGATCGGTTGTCTTCCGTCTCGGACGGCGGTCTCGCGACCCCAGATAAGACGTCGGCATAACTTCCACCACCCCGAGAAGCTCCTGTTGGCGGACGACGACGAAGACGAACCGTAAGCCGTCACGCTCCCGCTCAGTCGATGGCTCCATCGTCGTTTGCGGCTACCTCGGTTTGTTCGCGCAGGCTGAGCTGGTAGCTCAGAACCGCCATCGCCAGCAACCCGATCGAGAGGTCGACCAGTGCCGCGAAGCCCTCGGTGGCGAAGTGCACCAACGCGCTAAGCAACGTGAACAGCAACGCGGCATCGCGTAGCCACCGCACCGGCCGGATGCGGCCGGTGCGCCTGAACGCGACGGTCGCGGGCAGCGCCATCGCGAGTGTCAACCCCGCACTGGCCATCAGGATGAGGGTGCCCACGTTCATCCCGCCCAAGCGGACCTTCACCACTCCGTCTTGGTAGAAATAGCCGCCCAGCGCGATGCCCAGAGTGTTGAAGAACAAGCTTGAAAAGGCCGCGGCCACGATGAGCCATCCTAGGATCAGCACCACTCGCGGACTCTTGACGAAGGCCGGGATCAGCTGCGGGATCCATTGTCGGACATTCAAGAAACGGTCAGGGACGGTGCGCGCCGACAGCAGCAGCGCATGCACGTGCGCCGCGTCTTCGGGGTCTGCTCCGGCGCGAACGGCGCGCTGCAACAGCATCAGGCCCACCTCGCGCCGTTCGTCGCCCAAACCCCTGGCAATGCCGTCGGCTGCGATCGCAGTCGCCGAAGCCAGGCACTCCTGCACATTCAGCGGTCGGACAATCCGCAACGCTCGCGTGCCCACCAAGACGATGACCACCAGGATGTACATGATCTCGGCCGCGGGCCCGTAGAAGTAGTTGTTTGTCTTGGTGACGAATTTGCCGACCTCGTCGAGGATCAGCCCGAATCCGATGCCGCCGAGCACAACAGCAGTCCGCCGCGCACCGGCTCCCAGCACGAGCCAGCCGATCAAGAGGGCTAGCATCATCAACGCGCTGCCATAGAGCGAGTGCGCGATATGCAGAGTCCCGCGACCGATTTGGGGATACCCGGTCAAGTGCAGGTATAGGCGCGTGATCAGGATCGTCGCGATAGCGATGACGATGAACGCCTCGGAGTGGACCGGGCCGGTGAAGTTGCGGGTGACGGGACCTCGGCGCTTGCGATGCTGTCTATCCATCGATCCTCCACTTTCGGCAAGCGCTGAACGGGTAGGGTGACGCCCCGCGTGCTAATGCGGTCACGCTGAGCTCACATCATTCCCCCAAGTCATGCCAGTCCCGCTCCGGGGAGCGACAGAAACCGAAGCCCTGCGCCCCTACCCTCAGGACCGCCGGCCCCTCCCGGTGCACCGCCCGGCCCACCCATCGGCATCCCTATCGGGGTCACACCTGATGCACCCCCCGGTGTGCCACCCGGGCCGGGCCCTTCGGTAACCCTCACCGGCACAATCGCCGGCGTCGGACGGGCACCCGTGGAAGGGGCCACCGGCAAATCGGGTGCGCCGTCACCCGCAGCGGGGGTCGTTGGTGCATCACCACCGCCCGCCCCGGCCGGGTCATCACCGCGATGGTGGCTAAGCCCGCCGTTGCCCGGGAAATCCGTTTTCGGCCCCCCTCGAAGAATCACGCGATGACCTTCATCAATCCGGCTACGACACGCCGGGCCATTCGATCAGGTCCGACTCATACACCACCTTGGTGGACGCAACCCGGAATTCCTGTCGGAATCCTTCCGATCTGTGTCCTGATCGTCGTTGTAGTACGCATAGTCCGGTGATTCAAACTGACCCACTACCGAATAGGAGGGTGAGTCGACAGCGGGCGCAGCCCACTTTAGAATCGGATTCCTCCGCGGAGTTTTTCAGAGTTATTCCGAGGACACACAAGCTACCCGAAGAGCGGTCCGAGGGGACATTCTGCCGCGTAGGGTAGTCGAAAAGCGGGAGGGCAAATATGGCTGGGTTATTCAGTATGGTTCCGGGCGCGGTCGACATGTCGGCGGCCGCCGAGGCTGGGATCAGCCAGGAGATGGCAGCCACCACCGGGGCCGGAGCTGCCGCGCTCACAGGGGTGATTCCGATGGCGCCGGACGAGGACTCCGCGCAGTTCGCAGCCGCGTTGAACGCCGCCGGAGCTGCCTACATCGGCATGGCGAACCAGCACGTGGGAGAGCGGACCGCCTTTTCGGGTGCACAGAGCCTCGCCTCTGCCACCGGCACTGCCTCCGAAATGATCAGCGCGGCCCTCTCTGCGATTCCGCTTTGAGGCTGAGGCGTGCCCGACCCTAGGTGGACAGGCCCCCCCGAGGGGGTTGCCCTGATTTTCGAGGCGGGCAATCCGGCATCGGTGATCGCCAACACCGTCGTATGGGTCACCGAGACCGCGAACAAAGAACTCTCGATAGGACTCTCCACGGTCAATGGGTTTGCCACCGCGGCCCAGTGGCAGGGTTTCGGCGCGCTTGCCTCGATGGTAGCCAGCAATGGACTCAACCTCGGATTGCAGACGCTGGTGGGTTGGACTGCGCACAAGATCGCCGTGACGCAGGCCGCCGTGGAGGCCTTTAGTCTCGCTGCATCGGCGGTGATTCCCTCGTTGGTGTCCATCACCAATCGTGCCGAAACGCAGGTGCTGAACGCCACCAATTTCATGGGCATCAACACCCCGGCGATCATCGAACGTGAGACCGAATACTACGGCGAACATTGGCCGCACAATTCGAGCGCGGGCTGGGCGTACGCCAGTGTGCTCAGTACGCTGAGCGCGGCATTGACCGTGCCGCCGCCCGCAGCCCCGGTGGGTGCCTCACCGGCGGCACCGGCAGCGGCCGGCGAGGCCTTGGCGCAAGCCGCGGGACAGAGCGGGATGAACGACGTGGGGCAATTGACCGGGCAGACCGGCCAGGCCGCGGGGCAGACCGCTG
>Ga0302319_10006047_pt1 | contig 24150 bp, 24 predicted proteins | sample Bog_T0_2_FD_203319 | JGI IMG/M metagenome (GOLD analysis project Ga0302319, IMG submission 203319) | Peat permafrost microbial communities from Stordalen Mire near Abisko, Sweden - Bog_T0_2 | ecosystem: Environmental > Terrestrial > Soil > Wetlands > Peat | place: Sweden: Abisko, Stordalen Mire...
GAAAGAAATCAGACTGCGGTTGCTATCAGGATCGCGCGCTGCGAGGACAAGAAAAATGCCGAGCACCGCATACACCCCGCAAATCATTTGTAAATAGTATTGGCCGTGGCCGCCGTGCCACACCCAACCGGCGGGCCACACCAGACCCACCGGGTAGATCAGGCAGAAGATGATGCCAAAGGCAGTCAAAGCGAATCGCAGCAGCTTATCTTTTTGCGTTGAGGTCATGTCAAAACTCCAAAAGTTAGTCGTGGGCGTCATTGAGAGCCGCCATCGAGAATTATCACCCTTTTGGTCACACGTTGCTGGGGCGCTGGTGCGAGAACACCTGGGGACTGCCTGAAGATTCGCCCCGGAAACCGCTCCGGTCTCGGTCTACCATGGGTAATATTTGTGGCCGGCGTCTTCGAGGACGACGCCATCGGCAGATGGGAATGGAATGCGCTATCAGTTCGGCGATTTTGAACTCGCGACGGAAAAATATGAGCTGAGAAGAAACGGGATCGCGCTGCACGCCGAGCCGTTGGTCTTCGATCTCATCCACTTCCTGTTGCGCAGTCCCGGCCGGGTGGTCAGCCGGGAAGAAATCGTGGACGGCGTTTGGCAAGGTCGGCTGGTTTCTGAGAGTACCATCGATACCTGCATTAAGTCGGCGCGCCGAATCCTTGGAGATAGCGGTGATAGCCAGAGTTACATCCGCACCGTGAGGGGACGGGGATTCGAATTCGCGGCGACGGTTACGGCGCTCGACGAGTCCGCTGTCAATTCGTTGCGGGAGCAGCCACCGGAGGATCCAGCGCCCGCAGCCTATCCACTCTCCACCAATGTTTCCCTGTCTGGAACGGCGCCGCGGCCAGTGCTGGCCGTTTTCCCTTTTGCCAATCAGATCGCCGAGGCGGACGACTACTTTGCCGACGGGCTAACGGAAGACATTGTCACCAACCTGTCGCGCTTCCGCGACCTGCGTGTAATCGCCGCGGGCTCAACGCTGCAGTTTAAAGGCCGCGCCATCAATGTGCCCGAGTTCTGCCGCCAGATGCGAGCCGCCTACGTGGTGAAAGGCAGCGTGCGCCGGGCCGCCGGCCGGATCCGTATTACCGTCCAGCTCATTGATGGAGTGAGCTGCGTGCAGTTGTGGGGCGATCGCTACGACCGTGACATGGGCGACATCTTCGACTTGCAAGACGAGCTGACGCGTAGCATTGCCGCCACGCTCGGCGTGAAAATGCAGGACGTCTCCCTCGAACGGGCGCTGGCCAAAAGGCCCCTGGAACTCGATTCCTATGACTGCGTGTTACGTGCGCGCCGGTATACTTCGGCTTTGAGCGCGGAGATGCACGCCGAGGCCCGTGATCTTCTCGAACGCGCTGTAGCACTCGATCCCCTTTCCTCCGACGCGCACGCACTACTCGCCAACGTTTACCTCGCCGAGCACCGTTTTGAGATGAACCCGCGGCCCGACCCCATCGGCCGCGCGCTCACGCATGCGCTCTGCGCTACACAACTAGACCCTCGCAACGCGTATGCCCGCTGTTGGCTGGCGATCGTACATTTCTTCCGCGGTGAGAACGAGAAATTCGAGGCGGAGTCGCAGTTGGCTTTGAGATTAAACCCCAATGATCCCGAGACGCTCGCCGACATCGGCCATTATTTGGCGTTCATGGGTGAATTCGAACGCGGCGTCGAACTCTCGCGGCGCGCTCAGGAACTCAATCCATTGCATCCCGGCTGGTATTACTTCAGCTTTGCCCGGCTCGACTACAACCGCAAGGCCTACGACGGCACAATTAGGTGGCTTGAGAAGATCGGCTTGCCCAACTTCTATTGGACGCATTTGCTCGATGCCGCTGCCAAAGGTCAATTAGGCCGCCCGGATGCCGGCAAGGCATTGTCGAGGATACTTGAGATCAAACCGAACTTTTCAGCACACCTCGAATTGCGAAAATGGAATGCTTCCCCGGCCGATTTTGATCACATCATGGAGGGCCTTCGGAGGGCCGGATGGAACGGCTGATGGCCTTCCCTTCAGGATTTGAGCCTTTAGCCCGTTATGGCCGTTGCAACGAGAATTTCGTTCTCGTAATTCAAATTCCGGCGGCGGCCATAACAAGCGGGGATATCAAGGGGCCGCAGGCCCCTCGCCTAGTATAGATTCGGGCTGTCCAACGAATCAGTCCAACCTATTCGGCTATCCGCTAAACGGACCTTGAACCACCAAACAGAGCGGCCGGCTTCTTTTTCTTCCGCTTTGCAGAGCGTCTCGCACCCGCTTCCATCCGCATTCTTCACCCAACCAAGATCGCCATTGGTGTACCACATCCCCTTGGCCCAGAAATCAGCGTTGCCTTCCCCCCGTTGTGTATAGCGCAGGATAGTGTCGCCAAGACTTAGCGAGAGCACAGGAATGGGTGATGTCATCACGATTAAGTCGGGTTTCTCCACCTCATTCAATCCTGAGATAAGAGTCACAGATGCGTGAGCAAGTAGACGAGCGTGGACGATGTGCGGCGACTGCCATCTGTCGAAGATGGCGATTGATTTGTTGAGGCGATAGGTTCCCGGCTCCCATCCTTCGCCGGGAAGTACGGGCTGCGTTATGACCGGAAGCGGCGGAGGGTGGCGCAGCTCTCGCTGAGATTCAGCCACGTAGGGTGACTGAGAACAAATTCCAACTGCGCCACACAGCACGGCAATGACCGCCAATACGCGCATACAAATCACCATACATTAGCACGGGTCTTTCATGAGAAGGGTGTAAAATCGCCCAAAACCGCCGCAATTGCCAGCATTATCCAACAATATGAAAATGGGCAGGCTGAACAACGTCGAAGACGCGTCAGCGAGCCTCGGAAACATCGCCGCTAGTGGTGACCGCACGCTCGTGAAAGGGTAAACATGTTGTTGTCACAACGCTTTCGTGCTGCATGGAAAGCCGGGACTTCTTTTGTCTGTTAAAGAGCGGCCGTCGCGATGCATCATTGTCCCTTGAAACCTTTCCGGAAAGCATCGATCTGGCCGCCAAAACTTTTGGTGTCAAACTCTGATTCATCGAAACGGCCCGCTTCATTTTGGGCCGGAAGCCGTCCGAGGAATTGATCGACAAATTCAGCGTCGTCACCGGTGGCCAACGCGCGCATGTCAAGACCGAGAAGAAATGCGTTGGCCAACTCGAAATCGGGAAGCTCCGCGTCGAACACGGCGTCGGAAAACAGACGATCACTCTCCTGTTCGTAGCGGCGCAGCACGATACGGATGTCGTGGAGATCCTTAGCGCGCCGGTAGGCGTCATCCACCCAGGCGATCATCTTCAGAAGGGTCGTGACGATCGGCGGCGCGACGCGGATGGTCATTCCTCCGGGCAGGTGAACTTCAATGGCGTGCGCGAACACGTGTTCAAATCCGGCCAAGCTCATCTTGCATCGACTCACAGGCCAAGTGATGGAACCACTGCGGCGGAGTTCGGCGCCAGCTGGCAAGAGATCTATGATCGTCCGGCGCGGAGCGATCCAGCGGTGCTCCAGCTCCGGCGATGGCGTCCATCCGATGGCGGCCAGCCGCATTGTTAAACGTTCGAACTCATCCAAGTCGAGCGCAACGGTGAGATCGACATCGCGTGTAAAACGCCCAAGATCTCCCATGAGGATCAACAGGGACGTGGCGCCGATCACGACAAGGTCAGCTCCCAGCTCTTCGCAAATTTGGTTGATCCCCGCTAAGTCAGCGATCTGATCGGGCGTGAGGCTATAGTTCACTGCAGGAACTCCCTACGGATTTCCTCCGCCGCTTCTCTCGCTCGCGGATCGCTGCCGGTTAACAACTCCGCATAGACCAGCCACGGAGGTGCGACCATTTTACCGTCGAATTCACGCCAATGGACCAGATTGCCAAAAGGCTTGAGCAACACTATCGGGCCAGCCCGATCAGGGAGCAGCCGCAGTCTACGGTGGTGTTCCACGCCCAGAAAAACAGGAACTTCTGAACCGCGGTAGAAGTGTTGCATCGCATCGGCGGCCGGGCCTCCGGTAAGGGCATACGGAATTTTCTGCGCTGCTCCTTCACGCGCAAGGCGAGCCACGAATTGATCTATGGATGGTTCTTCAAACCGATAGCGGCCGATTATCAGCTTTGGCCGAAGAATCTGGTCGTAACCGGAGATGAGACGGTCTCCGAGTTCACGCGTGACAGCAGGAGGTTTCTCACTTCGCCGTGCCGTAAATATTCCTTCATGCGCAAACTGGAGGCGGAGTTCAGCAACCTTGCTCTTGCTGAGTCCAACGGCAGCAGCAAGCTCACGGACAGTCCAGCTCACAGACTGCGGGTTACTGGCAAATTGAAACAAGAGTTGGACCGCGGCCGGAGTCATCTGCCCCGACTCGGGTGGTTTGGGCGGCCTGCGTTCACCAATCACAGTCCAGTTGTATTCATCCCCCAGAGCCAAATGTATGTTGCCGACCTCGTCCGCGAACGAAATGCCGGCGTCGATGAAGTTCTTAGCAGTGGGCACTGCCAGGTATGGAGCCAGTACGAGTATTTCGCCATTCCTGACGCTTTGGCCGCCGCCCTTTGCAGCACTCCTTTCACCCTGGACCTGGCCGATCACAGCGTTCACCGTGCTGCGGTCGAGATAGGATCTCTTCACAATGAGAGCCAGGCGGTGCTTGCGTCGCGGCGTCGTGATTTCGAGAACGCCGCTGGAGTTCCGATCACCGGACTTTGCCGGAATCAACCGGAGATGCCGCACGAAGGGCACGGCCCGAATCTGATCGAGCAGGGATTCGTCGTGTCTTGGATCTCCGGGCATCTGTCCATAAATATAGCATGTCCATTACTAATGGACAGAAGGCTCTCGATATATTCTTAGACGTTTCGCGAAGCTATGCCAAAATGGCTAAGTTTTGGGACTTATTGGTTCAGTTCGCGCGTTTCCCACAAAGGTAGCCTTCGGGACAAGCGCCTTTCGTTATTGACCAATATCGACAACAGCAAAACTGCCGGGTGTGGCCGCGTTGACAGCCGCGACAATGAGGGCCGCGCGCGCCACAACAATTTCACGTTTCGGCGTGCTCAAAACGACAAGAGCTATCTTCTTGCCGCTGAGATTCTGCTGACAATGCATGCCTTTATCTGCTGTCACCATGACACTGAAACCAGCGTCCTCGGCTGCTTGCAATAACTCTCCGTTGCTTAACGACTTCCAGCCTTGATAATCCACCGTCCGCACGTCATGCCCCGGAATCAGCAACCGCAAGCGGTGCGGCAGGTTTTCATCCAGCAAGACGAGCATGAAATTACGGAAAAACCGGATCAGCACTCCGCGCGACGAAGTCAAGCACTGTCCGCACTTGCTCCCGCGTGATCGAAGGATACTCCTGCACAACTTCGTTAATGCTCAAATCTTCAAGGTTTTTCAGGATGGCCGACACCGGCACGCGCGTGCCGCGAAACACCCACGCCCCGCTAACCTTGCCGGGAATGCTTTCCAGTACAGGGCATTGCGACCAGTCGATTGTTGTCTGTATCATGCTCTGCTCCCCCTTATCCCTTCCGATCCTAGCGCAATTGCAAAATCCCGCCCCGCATGGCCATCTTTTAGTGGGCCCACACAGGAAATGCGCAAAGCACGTAAACCACTACTGAAAGACTGTCGGCGGCTACGCCGAAGGCTTTCGTTGTCTCACAAACGGTCCTTTTCGCCCTACGGCTTTTGAAACAAGACTTGCCGGTTTATATCGGTATGCGAGGGAAGAAGAAAGCTCACCGTAGGCATCGGTCTGCTGCCGAAGCGTTGCAGCCACTTTTTCTGCTGTCTCAACCGCATCTGCGCCGGCAATGAAACGGCGCGGCGGTTTACCCTGACTTGAAATCGTAATTAACGCCTGTGCCAGGTTGGCTGGATCGCCCGACTGCTGACCGTTATAGCCTTTCCAAAATTCCATTTGCTTTGCTCTGCGTTCGTTGTAGTCCTCAATGGTCCGCTCCGCGAAATTCGTTGATTCTTCGCTGAGAAGTTCGGTGCGAAAGAAGCCTGGATTGACAGTGCTCGTATCGATGCCAAACGGTTTCACTTCGGCTTCGAGCGACTGCATCCATCCCTCAAGGCCGAACTTGGACGCCGCGTAGGCGGTACCGAATTCAAATCCGGTCAGGCCCGCGATAGAGGAGATCGTCATAATCAGGCCCGAACGCTGCTTGCGCATGACCGGCAGAACGGCGCGGGTGACATTCATCGGGCCGATAAGACTTGTTGTCAATTGCCGCTCCATCTATTCCGGCGTCAGCTCTTCAAAAAAGCCGCATAAAAGTTTGCGGCATTGTTAACCAGCACATCTATGCGGCCAAACTTCTCCACCGCCGCTCTAACGGCGGATTCAGCGTCAGTGGGCTTGGTAATGTCCAGCTTCACTATCAACAGGTTGCCGGATTTTCCCAAAGCCTCGGCCACCTTCTCAGTATTGCGACCGGTGGCCGCCACTTTATAGCCTGCCGCCAGAGCCGCCTTAGCAATGTCTACGCCCATGCCGCGCCCGGCGCCCGTGATGAACCAAATCTTGCTCATGTTTTATTCTCTTGCATTTAACGACCGCCTGCCTTTGCCGTGGTCGCCTGCCCGCCACCATAGCCACGGCGCTTTACTTCAGCAAGTGCATAGTTCGCTTTTGCAGCCCGCAAGCTCAACGTTCATTCGGGCCACCGCGAACGAACTCAGCCTCGTGTTCATCCTGACCGTCATCTTCCCGAAAACACACGCGACATAATTTAAACGTTCCGCGTCCATGCAAGGTCTTACATTGAAGCACGGACATCTGTACTCGCACGCCTCGACCGCGTCGCCGCCCATACCTCAATCCCCCGCCAACGGACTCCAAACCCTCCTCAAATCCAACACAAACCCTTCCACCGGCCCCTCGCCCGCTATCGAATCCACCGCCACAACCACCTCCGCCTCTCTCCCCTCCCGGTACACCTCCACCGTCCGCGCATCCGCCTCAATCAACCATCCCAGCCTTGCCCCATTCGCCAAGTACTCCACCATCTTTGCCCGCAAAACCGCCATCCGGTTCGAATGCGAACGCAACTCAATCACAAACGCCGGGCAAAGATGCCAATAGCCATTGAGACTCTCCTCACTCAGCTTCCGAATCTCCTCTTTTGCGATCCACGACGCATCCGGCGAACGCCGCGCCCCATTCGGCAGCACAAACCCGCCCGACGATTCACCCACCACCCCCCGCCCATCTCGCCTCGCCCAGTTGTACAGTTGACCATTAATCTCCTGCTTCCGCATGCTGGTCATCGAAAACGTAGGCGGCATGACGATCAACTCCCCTTCCGCTGTCATCTCAAAAAACCAATCCGGATGTTCCGCGCAGAAATCGGCGAACTGCTGGTCCGTCATCGGCGGCGCATTCAGAATCGCCGGCAAAAAGGCTTCGTCTATCGTGAACGGCATAGCAAAAGCGTACCTACACCCAATCCCAAAATCGCGGGTCACAACGTTTCAAAAAGAATTTCGTCAATCCTTTCAATCACTTACAGCCAACCCCGAGTTTTGGCCTCTTGACATCGCCCTACCCTAGTGACGGGAAGGCAAAATTATGTCAGAAATCAAACTCGAAACCGAAATCAAAACCAAAACCGCATCTATCGTCACCCGTTCCCGCACGCCCAAAAACCCGAGTCATTCCCGCGTCCCAAGTACTATTCTTTATAGACGGGAACGAATCCCCCTTCAGCCGACACTTATGCCCAATTTTCGCCCTATCTTGTTTGCCCTTTTCTTCGCCCCTATTCTCCACGCCTCCATAATCTCCGGCACCGTCAAAGACTCAACCGGCAGCCTCACCCCCCGCGCTCATATCGAAATCTCGGGCGCAACCCTCAATACCCCGCTCTCACTCGATGCCGATTCGCAAGGCCATTTCGCCTCGCCCGATCTCACGCCCGGTTCCTACACTCTCAAAATCACCGCCGAGGGCTTCGAACTCAACACCCTCACCCTCGATCTCGCCAGTTCCAATCGCGATCTTGCCATCTCTCTCCAAATCGCCACGCTGCGCCAGGAAGTCACCGTCGAAGCCAAATCCAATCACGCCAACAACGATTCCGTCTATCGTCAGCTCCGCGATATCGCGCCCGGCTCTACGTTCCAGGTCAAGGACGCCGCTCTCAAATACGACGTCGGCACGTTCTACTTCACGCAAGGCACGCTCACCTTCCTCGCCCCGGTTTCCGGCTTCGTCACCGGTGCCATCTTCATCGGCCATGGCCACTTCGCTCTCAAACCCGTTCAGCCCATCGAACAGCGCGAATTCCTGCGCCGCACGCAAACCGAACAGCTTGACGAAGAATTCACCTCCGTCGTCTTTCGCTATACCGGCAATCTGAATCGCAACTTTCTTTCCGCCCTGCATGGCCCCGGCACCGAACCGGCGGTCGCCGCCACTCTCGCGCAATGGCAGGAAAAAGTTCGTCACCGCCGCGAAATCCCGCTCGGTTTCACCGAAGACCTCCTCGCTGGCAGCAACATGGATAATATCGACGCCGACCTGCTCTCCTGGATCTACAACCCCATCCTCGAACATTCCCTCTTCGAAGCATTCATTCACGGCGTCAAGCACAAAGACCTCCGCTTCTATGTGCGCAACCGTGGCGGCGCTATCCCCGACCTCGGCTCGCCCGAGGAAGTCGGCTTCGTCAATTACGATCCCGAAGGTATGGACGATGGCGTCTGGTATCTCAACCACCTGCAATCCGAGTTCACCGCCGGCGCCGCCACCTCGCACGAGGAGCGCCGTTTCGTCGCCGCCCGCAAATTCAAGGTTGAAACCGTCATCGGCAACAACGATCACCTCACCAGCGTCGCCACTGTCACCTTTGAACCTCTTCTCGCCGGCGAACGCGTCGTACGCTTCCAGCTCCTCCCAAACCTCCGCGTCGCCCGCGTCACGGGCGCGCAAGGGAAAGAACTTCTCTACCTCCAGGAAAGCCGCAAAGCCGATGGCTCTTTCTACGTCATCCTCCCCCAACCCGCCGAACTCAAAAAAGAATACTCGCTCACCATCGAATATCAGGGCGACAAAGTCATCACCAAAGCCGGCAACGGCAGCTTCTACATTGGCGCGCGTGAAGCCTGGTATCCCAACTTGAACGATTTCTCCGAGCGCGCCCTCTACGATCTCACTTTCCGCGTCCCCAAGCGCTATCACTTGATCAGTGTCGGAGATCTGCAGAGCGAAGCAATTGAAGACAATCAGAACGTCACTCACTGGCTCACTCCCAAACCCATCGCCGTCGCTGGCTTCAACTACGGCGACTATCGGAAAATCGAAATCCGCGACGAGCAAACCGCCACCACCATCGACGGCTTCTATCTCCCTGAACTGCCCGATATGCTCGCTCACAATCCCGCGGTTGCCAGCATGGCGCCCGGCGGCATGACCAAATACGTCCTCGATCAAACCCGCGCCCAGCTCGAGGTCTGCACTCTCTACTTCGGCAAAAGCCCCTTCACTCACATCTCCATCACCGAGCAACCCAACTTCAACTTTGGCCAGTCATGGCCCGAGTTGGTCTATCTGCCCATCTCGGCTTATATCGATTCCACCCAGCGCTATATGCTCTACGGAGCAATCAACAACAGCCTGACTGCTTTTGTCGACGAAGTCACTCCTCATGAAGTAGCTCACCAGTGGTGGGGCCATGCCGTAGGTTGGGCCTCCTATCACGATCAGTGGCTCTCCGAAGGCTTCGCCGAATTCTCCGCCGGTCTCTTCCTGCAGCAAGCCATGGGGCCAAAGTGGGAGAAAGACTACATTCAATTTTGGGAGCGCCTGAAGAAGCGCATTCTCGACAAAAATCAGTTTGGCGTCGCGCCTAACGACGCCGGACCTATCTGGCTCGGCCTGCGTCTCATGTCTCCGCGCTCCGCCAGCGGCTATCAAAACGTCGTTTATCCCAAGGGCGCTTACATCCTTTCCATGCTGCGCTCGCTCATGTACACCAACAAAGATCACGACAAAGCCTTCATCGAAATGATGCACGATTTCGTCGACGCTCATCGTGATATGCCCGCCTCCACCGAATCGTTCAAAGCCATCGCCGAAAAGCACATGTCCCGCGCCATCGACTTTGAAAACAATGGCCGCCTCGATTGGTTTTTCCGCGAATGGGTCTATGGCACCGAAGTGCCACGCTACAAACTGGAGTACCAGCTCACCCCTACCGATGGCGGCAAATCCAAGCTTCATCTCACCATCACCCAAAGCGAGGTCGGCAACGGCTTTGTCATGCTCGTCCCGCTCTTCGCCGACTTCGGCAAGGGCTTCGTCCGCCTCGGCCAGTTGCCCATGATCGGCAACAGCACCAAGGATTTCGATTTCGATATGGGCGCGCAGCCTAAGAAAATAGCCCTCAACGCCTACAAGGAAATATTGGAGCGCTAATGGAAGACGATTTCGAATTCGAACGCTCGCGAGTCTGGGCCAAACGCCTATCGCGCATTTGGCTGGGTGCGCTCTGGGGCTTTGCCGAAGCAACTTTGTTCTTTCTTGTCCCCGACATTCTGCTCACCGCCGCTGCCTTGTTCTCTCCCAAGAGGTCGTTTGTACAGATGCTCGCCGTCCTCATCGGCGCGCTGCTCGGCGGCGCATTGATGTACACCGCCGCCGATAAATTTCCCGACGAAGCACAAAGCTTTGTCCTCGCCGTTCCTTTCATCAAAGTGCGCCTGCTCGATAAAGCTGAAGTCCAAATGCAGGATCACGGTCTCTGGGCCATGTGCCTCGGAGCGTTGAGCGGCATACCTTACAAGATCTATGCCGTTGGCGCTCCGCGCTATGGCCCTTTTGAAGAGTTCATGGCCATCAGCGTGCCCGCCCGCCTGGGCCGTTTGTTTGTCAGTTGGTCTATCGCTTCGCTGCTGGGCGTTCTTTTTCGCCGCCAGATTGAAGAAAGCCCCCCAGCGGCGTTAGGCCTGCTCATCATCTGCTGGATAGGCTTCTATACCTACTACTGGTCGGTCATTTAAATCGGCTAGTACTATGGAAGTTGGGCTGATTGCGTGCATTATGTTTGCCATTCAGGTAAGATTGCCCCATACCCAGCCGCAACGTTTGGCGGATTTTGGGCACTGTATTCGCTGGTAAGAGTAATCACCGATGGAAACACAAATCGAGCACCCGGCGAACGGCAACGGCACAGGACGCGATATAACCCGCGTCATCCTGGAGCACGCGGCGCGCATCAGTAAAGAGCAGGACATCTCCGCGCTCATCGGCTTAAACGCCGCGCTGGCGCGCGATCTGGTCGAAGGCGACCGTTCCAGTGTCTGGCTCATCGACAATGAGAAAGGTGAGTTGTGGACGCGCGTGGCCGATGGCATTGGCGAAGTCCGCATCCCAAAATCCACTGGCGTCGTCGGTGCCTGCATCGCGCAAAACGAAATCATCGTCGCCAACGATCTAAACAACGATCCGCGTTTCCACCGCAAAATGGATCAGAGCAGCGGTTACAAAACCGAGTCTATTCTGTGCGTCCCCTTACGCGCAGGCGATGAGGTGATTGGCGCGCTGCAAGTCTTGAACAAGCCCGGTGGCTTTAGCGCTCAGGACGCCGAACTGTTGCGCTTAATGGCCGCCTATGCCGCTTCCGCCATTCAGGCGGAGCGCTTGCGCAGTGAAGCCGAAGTGGCCCGTTTGTTGCGCCATGAACTCGATATCGCACGCGACGTGCAAATGCGCTTGCTGCCGCCGGTTCACGGCGAAACCTCCGGCATTGAATATAGCGGCTTCTGCCGTTCTGCCCGCATGGTGGGAGGCGATTACTACGACCTGCTGCCGCTTGAGAACGGCTCTTTCGCCTTCACCCTCGGCGACGTTTCCGGCAAAGGAATACCGGCCGCCGTGCTCATGGCTAGCATTCACACACTACTGCGCAGCCTGCTGACCCGCAGTTCGCAAGACCTGCGCTACGTCGTCCAGGAATTGAACCAGGCCGTCCATCGAAGCTCCAGCGACGACCGTTTCTCCACCCTCTTTTGCGGCGTAATCAGCGCCGACCGCCGCGAAATCCGCTACGTCAACGCCGGCCACATTCCCGCTTACATCGTCTCGCACGATGGCAAAATCGAACGCCCGGTCGGCACCAATCTGCCCATCGGCATTATCGAAGGCGGCAAGTACACGGAGCGGCATGTATCTGTCAATCCCGGCTCGCTGCTCGTTTGCATTTCCGATGGCATTAGTGAGGCCAAGAACACTCATGGCGAATTCTGGGACGAAGAGCGCATTGACGAGGTTTTGGTCGCTCACCGGCAAGCCTCCGTCAAGCAGGTGAACGACGCTTTAGTAGAGGCTGCCGACCATTGGGCCAACGGCGCCGAGCAGCACGATGACATGACCATTGTCGCCATGCGGATCGCCTCTTAGAACTCTAGTTCAGTAGGTACTAGAACTGTCCCAAACACGTCTTAAGCTGCTACAATCAAGCGTCCTGCGTTTGGACACTCGGAGGGTGTTTTATCTATATGGGTCGATCTCAGTTCCTAGCCCTGAAGTTATTTGCTTTGTTGTTTTTTGCTGGCTCTTTTTCCAGCGTTATCGCCGGTCCGCTGCCGGCTTGCGGCACCGACAACCTTGCGGATTATGTCAATAACAACATTTATCCCAGCGGTTGCTCGATTGGTATTCTCGATTACTACGACTTCACGTACCACACGGTCACTCCGGGAACGGATCCGGCTGCTTCGGCCATTACCGTAATGCCCGAGGTTAACGGCTTTTCTTTTGGCCCGGTTTCGGCGGCTGCCAATACAACAGTTGAGTTTGAGATCGACTACGACATTTATATCGATCCAGTCCCGCGCATTCCAGGGGCTTCGTTGAACCTCGATCCACCCACTGGAGACGTCACGGTGACGGAATATTTCTGTAATGATGTCCAATACGTTTATAGTGGCTCCTGCCTCGGCCCTGCGCCGTTTACGTTAACGGTCGGCACGCCCGGAACCGGCTATCCTTCATCGGCAGTCATCGATTTCGGCGATAATCCCGCGACTACCTCGCAACAGGTTGGCATTCTATTTACGCTTACGGGTGGCGCAACCGGTGCTTCTTTTGACGGTCTCGATGCCGTTTCGATCGTTTCCTCGGCTCCCGAACCAGCGTCCGCTGCGGTTTTGTTCCTCGGATTACTGACGCTCGCCGGTGGTTATAAGCTAAAAAGACAACGCAATCGCTAACCGTAGTTATGCCTTGGCTGAGGCCGCAATGGGCCGCCGTGTTTCTGGCGGCACTTGCGGCAGTCCCTTTGCCAGCTGCCCTTTCGCCTGAAACCGGTAGTTTCGTATTTCAGAACTATTCGCCTAAGACCTACGGCGCCAACCCGCAAAACTGGGACATCGTCCAAGATTCGCGTGGCGTCATGTACTTTGGCAACAACGAAGGGGTCCTGGAATTTGACGGCGTTTTCTGGCGTCGTATTCGCCTCAGCTATGGCTCAGAGGTCAGGACGTTGGCGGTCGATGCGCGCGGGCGCATATATGTGGGTGGGCGCGGCGAATTCGGCTACCTGGAACCCGACGCCCATGGCACAACGCAGTTTGTCCAGATCAAAGTGCCGAAAGGAGACGCCGGTTTCTTTGATGTCTGGAATATAGTTCCCACTTCGTCGGGCGTTTACTTTGGCACTAGCTATGCGGTCTATTTTTATTCGAACGGCGGCAAACTTACCGTCTGGCGCGCTAAAGACAGTTTTGGACGTATTTTTTCAGCCTATGGGGAACTCTTTGCCACCACTAGCGACCAGGGGCTGCGGCGCTACGAGAACGACGACTGGGTTGCAGGCCCAACTGGCGACTCCGCGCTGGTGCATGGCCTGGCCCTGTTCGCGCCGGGAGAGCGGCCATTAATCGCCTCGGTCCACGCGCTGTTTGAGTTCACGTTGAGCGACATTGTCCCGTTCGTCAACGACGCCGCCGCTTATCTCAAGAAAAACGAGATTTACACGGTCAAGCAATTGTCGAATGGCGATATCGCGGCAGGCACGAAGAACGGCGGCTTGGTATTGCTGAATCGGCAAGGCCATGTGGAACGCATTGTTCGCAAGGAGTCCGGCCTCCCCAGTGACTGGATCACTGCCATTTACGAAGACCGCCGGCACGCCATATGGCTCGCCACCGACCAAGGTCTGGTGCGATTTGTGCCTTCGCTCTCCACCTTCGGCGAACCGCAAGGCTTACACGGCTCGGTGAACGCCGAAGCGCGGCTGGGGCAATCCATGTTTGTGGCGACAACAACCGGCGCGTTCCGCATGCGCACCATCGCCGGCCATGCGCCTGCGTTCGACCAGATCAAAGGCATTCATGAGCAGGTATTCGTTCTGGCGGAACATGGCGGCGACTTTTTTGCCGGCGGTGAACACGGCGGCCTCTACCGCATCGTGGGGGATAGCGCCGAAAGACTATCAACCACGAATGAAGTGATTTACGACATTGATATTGGCTATTCGCGGCGCGACCCCAACCTCTTCTACACCGCCGGCTTGAGCGGTGTTCGTCAATGGCGTCGCGAGGGGCACACTTGGAAGGCCAGCGAGGCAATCGGCGTCAAGAGCCAAGAGTTCCTGACCGTTGTAGAAGACATCGATGGCACTGTTTGGTCCACCACGGCAGTTTCTGTCTGGCACATCGATTTCTCCGGCAGTGCTCCGAAGTACCAGCCTTTTACCTCAGCGGACGGCGTGCCGAGCGGCCCCATCAAATACGCCTATCTTTTTCATGGCCATCCCGTATTTGCCACCGAGAAAGGTCTGCGGCGCTATTCGGATAAAACGGGGCGCTTTGAGCCCGACAACGAGGTAGGGGCGGAATACGCCGATGGCGTCAAAGGCGTCTCGATCATCCGTGAAGATTCCTTCGGCAGCGTCTGGATCACCGGCAAGGGATACCACGATCTGCTCCAGAAAGACTTGTTTCAGAAAGATCCCGTCGGCTATCGCCGCTTTTCCTCGCCGCTGATTCAAGTGACTGGCGACGTACTCTGGACCATTTTCCTCGACGAAGATGGCACCTGCTGGGCATCGGATGTATCGGGCTCGCTGATTCGCCGGGAGAGACTCGAACCCATGGGAAATCAGCGCGAACTGCCGGTGCTGCTGCGCCGCGTCGGGGTAATCGGACAAAAAGATTCGCTGTTCGATGGCGATTCCTCACCTCTCCCGCTGGCGCTGAAGTATCGCGACAACGCATTGCGTTTCGAGTTTGCCGCGCCATTTTATGAAGCGCCTACCGCCCTGGAATACCAATTCCAACTGGCCGGCGACGAAAAAACCTGGTCTACCTGGAACAACGAAACCCACAAGGATTACACCAACCTGTTTGAGGGTTCGTACCGCTTCCACGTGCGCGCGCGCGACCCGCATGGCGTCGAAAGCGCCGACTTTGTATTTCCTTTCCGCGTGCTACCGCCGTTCTATCGCACCTGGTGGGCATATGCTGCTTACGTTTCAGTCTTCCTGTTTGCCGGCTGGATTATTTTGCGCTGGCGCTTGAATGCGCTCGAAGCCAAGAATCGTTGGCTCGAAGGCGTAGTGGAAGAGCGCACCGCGGAAGTGAGAAAAGAGCGCGATCAAAATGAAGAATTACTGCTCAACATTCTGCCGCGCCCCGTAGCGACAGAGCTGCGCACCAATGGCTCGGTAAAACCTACCGCCTTTGAAGATGCCACGGTCTGCTTCAGCGATTTCGTCGGCTTCACTCTTTCGAGCGAAAAGCTCTCCGCGGAAACCCTCATTACCGCGTTGAACGAATACTTCACCGCCTTCGATGGAATCATCGGCCGCTATGGCCTGGAGAAACTGAAAACCATTGGCGACGCTTATATGTTCGCGGGCGGACTGCCCAATGTGCGGCCGTCGCATGCCGTGGACGCGGTGTTGGCGGCTCTCGAAATGGCCGCCGTGGTGGACCGATTCACGCGTGGCGAGAAACACGTCAACTGGAAAATCCGTTTGGGCCTGTACAGCGGACCCGTCGTCTCCGGGGTGGTTGGAGTGCGTAAATTTGCTTTCGATATCTGGGGCAACACGGTCAACTTCGCCGCTCGTATGGAATCGGCCGGACAGCCTGGGAGGGTGAATCTTTCGGAAACGACTTTTCAGCGTGTCGAGCGATTTATTGAGTGTGAGCCGCGCGGTGAAGTACCTATTAAAGAAGGCCGCCGCATGGAAATGTATTTTGCCGTCAGCCCTAAGCCTGAGTTGCTGCAAGGGCCGGTGGTGGATGGTATTCCCGAGGCCTTCCGTAAAGCGTATGAAGACGCTTTTGGCGAACCTCCCAAATCGTTTCCCAAGTACATCCAAACTATGACGGTGGCGCCATGAGCGACTGTTCCCAGATCACCATGGAAGTTTGGGGAGCACGCGGCTCGATGCCCATCGCCGAAGCCGGCAAACTTCGCTATGGAGGAAACACGACTTGCATTTCGCTGCTTTCGCAGGCCGGCGACAGAGTGATCATTGATGCGGGCACCGGTATCCGGAAGCTTGGGCGCATGCTGGCAAAAGAGTCCAGCGCGGCTGAGATCAATCTGTTTTTCACTCACTTCCACTGGGATCATATACAAGGGCTGCCTTATTTCGCGCCGCTGTTTAAAGCGGAAACCCGGCTGCGCTTCCACGCCGGAATATCGCCCGAGGAAACCAAGGCGCGTTTAGAGCGCCAGATGTCGCACCCTTATTTCCCTTTGGATTTTATGGCGGCGAAATCGCATCGCGAATTTTCGCAAATGGGGAGCAAAACCCTTTCGTGCGGGAGTTTCACGGTAGCGGCGTTTCCCATGAACCACCCGCAAGGAGCGTGGGGATACCGCATCGAGAGCGGCGGATCGGTGGTCGTGATTGCAACGGATATGGAACACGGGCACCCCACACTCGACAAGATTCTGCTGGAACACGCTGCCCATGCAGACTTGCTGATTTACGACGCGCAGTATACCGAAGAAGAATACGAAACCCACCAAGGTTGGGGACACAGCAATCCACGGCAAGCGGCGGCATTCGCGGCCGCCGCCAACGTGAAGCAATTGTTGCTGTTCCATCACGACCCGGATCACGACGACACGCGGATGGATGAGATCGTTCGGGAAACGCAAGTTCTGTTTCCGGCAACCAGTGCAGCGAGCGAATCGGCCTTTCAAATCGGGCAAGGCTGATTGAGATGGCTCAGGTGGTTGCTGCTCCCACTGCCGCCGCACGCCGCCGCCGTCCGCTAATCAAATACACCGCCGCGCGCAACTCCAGCAGCGGGTCGGCCGAAGCTTCAATCCCATCCACGCGTGGAATCGGATCGAAAATGATGTGCCGCTGTTCCTCCGCATCGCCCGCTACCGTGTTCGTCAACGCGATCGTCCCCAGCTCTAACACCTCGCGGCTCTCGGGCCAATGCACGGTCGCATCGTCCACCGTATCGCTCTCACTGGCCAACTGCAGCAGCAGCTTAAATCTCACCGGACCCTTTCCCACCCGCTCGGCAATCTCTTCGAACAGATAATTCGGCCCGCGCTTCGCAGTCGCTTCGTTTTCCAAATGATCCACGCCCGCTTCTGGCGTCACGCGATACCGTCCAAAACGGCTCACCCCATTTTGATTGGTGAACTTCATAGCCGTAACGCCAAAATATTCTTCGCGGGCGAAGCTCGAAGGTGCCGGTTTGGGCGTCTGCACAAACTTTAGGGCGGTTGGATGCGCTCCCAAAAAGCGCTCAATCGGCGTCGGTGAGTCTTTCGAAGGGTCGCTCGCCGCGCGCAGCATCTCCAAAAACTCCCGCCCTGTGCGCACCGGAAAGCCATCGGTCGAGTGCCCAATAATATCGGTATGAACGCGTTCGGCTAAATGGAACCTGACCGCGAATCCATGCGGACTGGCATTCGGATCGTTATCGGGAATCATCGGTATACCGGTCGAATCGGAAAAACGCACCGTTATCGGCGTAGACGAACGCGCGAAATGCGGTGCGCGGGAAAGTGCCGCAATACCGGGCGCGGGCGTGAACTCACCCGTCAGCAGCACGCCTTTGGCATGGGCGGGCCGGAAACCAGGATGCAATCCAAACATGCTGTCCAATTGCTGAACGAGCTCGTTGGCGAGCGCTATAACCTTCTCATCATCGGGAAGTGGCATGGCCTTGATTGTCGTCGAACGAGTGCCTTCCAGCAACTCCGCTAAACTACGGATAAACATTAATTACTAACGCACTTTCCAGCCCGCAACAATCTCAATAATAAGGTGACCCACCTCACATTCTTGCCAAACAAGAAGGAGTACACTGAAAGTGTTGTTTCCGGCGGTCAGGCGGTTATTTTTTGCCGTTTCCCCAGCGGCTGGCGTCTAAAAACGTGAAAGATTACATCGAACTCACAAAACCTCGTATTACGTGGCTTATTGTCATGAGTACGGCGATCGGGTATTACTTTGGCCATTCGGGCGCGTGGTCCGTGCTGAGCGTTCTAAACACCCTCGTTGGCACAGCCCTGATGGCATCCGGTACCGCCGCGTTAAATCAATGGTATGAACGAGATGCCGACCTGCTCATGTCGCGCACGAAAATGCGCCCACTGCCCTCGGGCCGTTTGCGAGCCAAGCCGGCTCTGCTGTTCGGCATATGTTTGGCCGTAGCGGGAACTCTGGAATTGGGTTTTGGTGTGAATTGGCTTACGTCCGGACTGTGCGTCACCACGCTTGGGATGTATCTCTTTCTATACACGCCGCTCAAGCAAAAAACCTGGTGGTCCACCACCATCGGCGCGTTCCCCGGCGCTATGCCGCCCCTCATCGGATTTGCCGGTGCTGCCGGTAAGCTAACCGCCGAGGCGTGGGTCTTAGGCGCAATCTTGTTCCTGTGGCAATTTCCGCATTTCTATGCCATCGCCTGGATGTACCGCGAAGATTATCAACGCGCAGGCATCAAGATGCTACCCGTGGTCGAACCCGACGGCCAATCCACCTCGCGCCAAATCATTCTCTATTCGCTCGCGCTGATTCCCATCAGCTTGCTGCCGAAGTGGCTGGGAATGACGGGCAGCTTGTACTTAATTGGCGCGCTTGCCCTGGGCCTCTGGTTTCTTTATTCCGGTGTCCAAGTCGCGCTCGACCGTACCAGGCTGAAAGCGCGCCGGGTGCTGCTCACATCCGTAGTTTACTTGCCGGTTTTATATGCGCTGATGGTGCTCGATCCCGTTCGCCTGTGAAGTGGTTTTTTGTAGTTGTGGCTCTGTTCGCAAACGCAGCTTGCGTGAATCGCGCAGCTCAACTTCCCAATTACGGCCGCGTTCCCGCCTTCAGCATGACCGATTCCGAAGGCCGCCCCTTCCAAAGCACCGCGCTCGCCGGCAAGGTGTGGGTGGCTGATTTTATCTACACGAACTGCCCCGCCGAATGTCCGCTGATGAGTTCGAAGATGAGCCGCATCCACAAGAAAGTGGCCGGCCTGCCGGATGTGCGCATCGTCTCTTTCTCCGTTGACCCCGCCCGTGATACTCCGGAAGCGCTCAAGCAGTTTGGTTCGCGCTACGGCGGCGCGAACGCCGATTGGATTTTTTTGACGGGCGCGCCCGACACCGTGCATCTATTGGCGTATACGACCTTCCACGTCGGCGACGTGTTGGGCAAAATCGAGCACAGCACCAAGTTCATACTGGTAGATAAGCACGGCGATATACGCGGCTATTATTCGAGCATCGATCCCGAAGGCATACCCGCGTTGTTGAATGATTTGGACGCATTGAGAAAGGACTAAACCACATTGGCCCAACAGGCAACCCAACCGGCAACCGCGGATTTTGACCGCAGGCCCGCGCCCGCCATCCTCACGCTGAGCGCGCTGATCGCGGCATTTCTGATTTGGCTCATTTACTTCAAGGGCAAGGTTGTCGGGCCGGAATGGGTTGCCCAATTGCCCGCCGTCAATGCATTTCTCAATTCGCTTAGCGCCATCTGTCTGGTATTCGGCTACATAAACATCAGACGTCGCAACCGGCAAGTCCACATGCGCTTTATGTTGAGCGCGACTGCCTTCTCCGCGTTGTTCCTGGTCAGCTACATCACCTATCATTACTTCCATGGCGACACCAAGTTCCCCGCGCACGGCTGGATTCGCCCCGTTTACTTCTTCATCCTCATCACGCATATTAGCTTGTCGATGGTGGCGCTGCCGCTCATTTTAGGCACGCTGTGGTGGGCTTTGCGCAGCGAATTCCGTTTTCACAAGAAAATTGCCCGCTGGACATTTCCCATCTGGCTATACGTATCGGTGACGGGCGTCATCGTTTATTTCGTGCTGAGAGCTTACACAACTTGAGTTGGGATACCGAGCTATACGAAGCGCGCCACAATTTTGTCTGGCGGTTTGGCGAGGAACTTGTCGAGTTATTGCAGCCCTGCGCCGGCCAACGCATCCTCGATCTAGGCTGCGGGACCGGCCAGCTAACCAGGAAAATTGCCGAGAGTGGCGCGCAGGTGGTGGGGCTTGATTCGTCTCTAGAAATGATCGGCCAGGCGCGTCAGAATTATCCCGAATTGCGCTTCATGCTGCAAGATGCCGCCGCCATGCAATTTGAAAACGAATTCGATGCGGTCTTTTCGAATGCCGCGCTGCATTGGATGCTCGACCCCGCCGCCGTCGTGCGCAACGTCGCCTGCGCGTTGCGTCAGGGTGGGCGCTTCGTTCTCGAGATGGGCGGCAAAGGAAATATTCAAACTATCGTCGCGGCCATTCAGCGGGTCGTTGGCAAATATCAGCCGCTGCCTCCGTTGCGCCAGTATTATCCGTCAGTCGGCGAATATGCGAGCATTCTTGAGGCGCATGGACTCGAAGTGCGCATGGCCCACCTCTTTGACCGGCCAACCCCGCTCGAAGGTGAGGACGGGATGGAAAACTGGATCAAGCAATTCAAGTCTTATTACTTCGAAAAGCTCCCGCCTGCGGTGCTGGCTGAAGTCGTGGCCGAACTTCGGCCTGAGTTGTATAGCGAACGAGGGTGGGTGGCCGACTACCGGCGCTTGCGTGTAGTAGCGGTTAACGTTTAAGCCCGGTTTGAAACTAGCGCTCCATATGCAGCCAGCGCTTAATATCCGGCGTGAATTCGTGATAAAGATTAATCGCTCCGTCGATCAAAATCGTATCCGATCCGGCAATGAATATCGACGATCCTTTGTGATACTGTTCCGGCCACCACATCCGCGAAATCGCGGCCGCGCCATAGTCTCCAAAGAACTCGCTGTACGCCGGCATCATACCGCCGTCGTCGCTGTGCCGCCAAACGGTATGCAGAAATGCGTCGCCCGCGCGTGCCCCTAGGTTTGTGTGCCTGGAACGGAAATAGCGAGTATCCTCGTGATCGATCGCACGCACCGGCGACATGATGCCGCGCTGGATGAAATATTGTCCGAGGTGCGAGGCATACCGTTCGGAATAAGCGCCCCAACCCTGTCCCCATTGACCCGGACGATCGCGCGCCTGGTCAAAGGCCGCGCCAATGCCTGCGAAAATAATATTGTCGATGTCAAACAGGTGCCGCACATCGTAGTGCAATTTTTCCTTGACAGTCATTGCTTGCCATTCCGCCTGCTTCTGATCGGAAGCCAACTGCCCCGGTTGCTGTGGCGGCTGCTCCTGCTGCGCCAATACGATGCCGGAAGCAGCTAAGGTTATAAGCCATCCTCGGAGGATCATACGCTCGTTAGACGTACGAAATCGTCGGTTTAGTTTCCAGCGTAAATTTGCTGGTTAATGGGAAGACGAAGCTTTCAGAATTTCGATTGTGCCATTGTTATCGGTGAGTCGCAACTCGCACAGGCCCGCGCCCATGGTGCCGCTTAAGGCGTCGTCCGAAACGGAGCCTGAAACCATAAGCGGTATTTCGGAGCGAACCTTGCCAAAGGAAGTCTTCGCAGTCACTCGATAGTTAGGGCTGCCGGCGAGGTGAATGCGAATGGGAGCAAAGGAAGTATGAATCGAGATGGGTCGACAGACGTTTTGAGAATTGCTGCCGGCATCACTGGTGGCATTGACTGATCCGTTCTGATTGTCCACGTCAATGGCTCCCGCCACTTGTTGCAGTTCGACACCCGCAAAACTGGTTTTCACATTAGCATCGCCCCGGATGTCCGTCGCTGATACCGCGCCATTCGCCGACTGAATGTGCACGCCGCCATCGACGTTTGAAATGGCTGTTGCACCGAAGGAGTTCTCAATCTTCGCCGAGCCTTTGACGTTCGACCCTTCGACGTGCGAGTTATTGGTCCGTACGGAAAGGCCTCGGCCGATATTGGAAAAGCTTACCTCCGCGAAACTCGTGTTCAAGTCAGCCGCACCTTTTATATTGATGGCTTCCACTTTGCCGTTACCGTTATGCACGGTGAGATCGCCGCCCAGATTATGCACAGTCACACTGGCGAAGGCATTGCCGATGGTGGCGAAACTCCCGCAATCCGAGACCTCCACCGTGCCATTGGTGTTACTGATTTTAACGTCTTTGGCGATATGCTCGGCGGAGACAGAGGCGAAGCGGTCCGTCACTGTCAAAGCACCGGCGATATCGGCAACCTTCACGGAACCGTTGGTATTCGCGATCACCACGTCGCCCGAGTTATGTGATACCTCCACGCTGGCGAAGGAATCCTCAATATGCTGTGTACCCGCTGCGTCCTGAAAACTAATAGCGCCGTGTGACGACTTGATGTCGCCGTTCGCCTTGAGTCCCGTCACCGAGACCGCGCCGAATTCATTGCGGATATTGAGAGGTGCACTCTCCGGCATCGTAATTTCATAGCGCACTGAATAGGAAACCCGGTTGAAGCCGAAAAACGAGCTCGGATTTTCGGGATAGTGCGTGCGAATCGAGTACTCGGATTGATACGGCTCGGCGAGGATTTCGATTTTATCGGCGAACTCGCGGGCACGGCTCTGGTCGGAAGCGGAAACGCGTATCTCCGCGTGAATGATGAGTTCCATCTGCGGATGCGTGTGGATCACAATTTCACCCATGCGATGTTCCACGCGCACGCTTTGACCCGCATGGAGAGTGAAGCTCTTATCGAAATTGCGCGTGTATTCCTCGCGGTCCAGGCCGTAGAGACTGCTGGAGAGAGCTAACAGAAAAATAAGTTTAGTTGCGTTGCGCATCAGTGAGAACCTCTTGGAGAGTCTGCCGTTTTTCCCGATACAAGTCCGCCAGGTCGGATTGCAGGTGCGCGTTGAATTCGTTTTGCGCAATACTCGAGCGCGTTTCGAGGATGGCCGAATCGAGCATGAGCAGCTTTTCCCGGTAATTTAGCAGCAGGGGAGACGACGCGCTTGCCAGTTTCGGCTGCGCTAAGCGCGACAGTTCGTCAATCGAACGCCGGTACGCCGCTTCGTTCTTCTCCACGTCTTTCAGAGCTTGTTCGGTGAGGAAGTCTTGATCGCCAGAGTGAATGCCGGGTGACGGCGCGGCAGGCGCGTGCGGCCAGTACATAAGCACGCAAGCAATCGTTGCCGCCGCTGCGGCCGTGGCCGCCCAGAGCTTCCATTCCATATACCAGTGCTTCGGCTCGGGCCGTTGTGCCTCGACGGCAGCGAGGATGTTGGGCCAGAGCGCCGGGCTCTCCCATTCCTGGTGCAGCTCCCGGGCAGTACTCGAAATCTCCGTCCAAATACGGTATTGGTTCCGGCAGCCTTCGCAGTCGCGCATGTGCATTTGCAATTCCGCAAGCAAGTCCGGGTTCGATAGGGCGCGATCCAGGTCGCGGCATTCGAAAATCATCGCGCCGCCTCCGTCAACATTTTCTTCAACGCCAGTTTGGCTTCGAAAAGCCAGGCGCGCGACGTTCCTTCCGGCACTTCCAGCACACCGGCGATTTCGGAATGCTTGAGTCCTTCCACCTCGAACATGAGAAACACCAGCCGCTGCCGCTCGTTCAACGCCAGAATGGCTCGCTCCAGGGCAATCTTCAAAGGCAGCTTGCTGTCGGTGGAAAGTTGCCCGGGCATCGGCTTTTCCGCTAACCGCTGCCGCTTGCGCAAGGCATCGTAACAGCAGTTGATCAGAATGCGGTAAATCCAAGTCGAGAGCGCCGAGTTCGCCTGGAAAGTCCCCATGGCTTTATGCACTTTCAAGA
>Ga0302319_10006048_pt1 | contig 24150 bp, 21 predicted proteins | sample Bog_T0_2_FD_203319 | JGI IMG/M metagenome (GOLD analysis project Ga0302319, IMG submission 203319) | Peat permafrost microbial communities from Stordalen Mire near Abisko, Sweden - Bog_T0_2 | ecosystem: Environmental > Terrestrial > Soil > Wetlands > Peat | place: Sweden: Abisko, Stordalen Mire...
AATTGCCGGCGTCTCATAAAGAAGGTAGCGCTCGGGTTGGCAAATGTATCCTCATTTTCTTGATCGCTTCTGTCAAGACCTGCAAAATCATTCTCTATAAGCAAAGTGAGAGTTCCAAATCGACCGAGATTGATCTCCTTCTCAATGCCAACTTGGTCAGTGGTGCACCACATCCGGGCTTGGTCAGCAGGTTTCAATACGGTGAAGCTGTTGTTAGATGTTGAATTGGTTCTCGAATCGGCTCAAAGCCAGACAGCCATCGCACGACACTTCCCTGAAATAGAGGATCAATGCGACTTCGCTCTACTTTACAAGCGCCCTCCCCCCGATCATTCCCCACTTTGTCGCAGCGAGCTCGTGATGACCGACGTTGATATAGCTGGACCAAAGCCGGGTCCGCTACCGAGCGTCCCTGGTTATCGCGACCAAAGGCGGATAGAAGCACACCCTTGGCGCTGAATTATGATGTCGGCAATTCGACATACAAGTCGACGGCCAATCGACGCATATCGAGGCAACCTCTGCGCCAATTCGAACGCATGGGTGTCCAATCGTGAAATGCGTTCCCAACCTGCGCTCAAAAAATGATTTCATCCTCTTGTCATGACTGCCGTGCGATCCCCAAAGAATGGCGACAGGATTGCAATGCACTCAGTTGTTGCCGGAATTCGACTGAATTGTAGACGAACTGGCCTTCACTTACCGCGGGGCGGGTCGTTGACACGGAGATACACCGACGTACGGGAGCTGGCCATCTCAAGCGGGATTGAAAACAACGAATTTGCGTGATGACGGTTCCAGATGCACTGGCTTGCGGTGTGAGGCCGCGCGCGATGGAACCCGCCAGTAGCAAAAGGCGAACGATGCTCGGGATGAATTCGCTCTCTCTCGGGAACCGTTCGGATACCCCGCTAAGGCCTGAGGAAAGAGAGTGGTGTGGCGAGCAACAACTAACGGCAAGAGAGAGGAGAATCATGAAAAAACTGACAACAGCATTCGGCGCTCCGGTTGATGACAACCAGAATATTAAGACCGCTGGAGAACGCGGACCCGCTTTGCTTGAGAACGTTTGGTTCATCGAAAAGTTGGCGCACTTCGACCGTGAGGTAATTCCCGAGCGGCGTATGCATGCCAAGGGTGCAGGCGCTTTTGGAACCTTCACCGTCACGCACGATATATCCGGGTATCGTCGCTGAAAAGAAGAACCCTGTTGAGAAAAGGCAAACAGAGGGGAAGAAAATGTCAGAACAAAAGCAGGTATTGGGTGTTCATGAAGCAGCATCGTCTCATTGGGTCGGGGATGGTTTTCCAGTGCGGACACTCTTTCCTTCCAACGGTGTCACAGAATTGAGTCCATTTCTGTTGCTCGATTATGCTGGCCCCGCCAGGTTTGAGCCATCAATTCGGCCTCGCGGTGTCGACGAGCATCCGCATCGCGGCTTTGAGACGGTCACGATCTCTTATCAGGGCAGTGTCGATCACCGCGACTCCGGTGGAAATTCGGGCACGATTGAACCCGGCGACGTGCAATGGATGACGGCCGCGTCGGGGGTCGTTCACGAGGAAAAGCACGGGAAAGACTTTACTGCCAGGGGCGGAGACTTCGAGATGGTGCAGCTCTGGGTCAATCTGCCTGCGGCAGACAAGATGTCCAAGCCCGGGTACCAAGGCATTCTGAGCGCCGATATTCCCCGCGTCGAACTTGGGACTGGAGCATACGCCCGCGTTATCGCCGGTGAGTTGAACGGGGTCAAGGGGCCCGCCAAGACCTTCACGCCGGTCAATGTCTTCGACCTTCGTCTTGAGCCGGGCGGCACTGGCCAAATAAGCCTGCCTGCCGGACACAATTCCGCGATTGTGCTGCTACGCGGAGAGGTCGTGGTGAATGGATCCTCAATGTTGAAGGGTACAGCACAAGTTGCACTTCTCAGCACTTCTGGTGAAACAGTGCTCCTGGACGCCAAGGCGCAATCGCTGGTTTTGATTCTGAGTGGCGAGCCGATCAATGAACCGGTCGCTAGCTATGGACCGTTCGTCATGAACACGCAAGCCGAGCTTCGCCAAGCCGCCGAGGACTACCAAGCAGGCAAGATGGGCCGTGTCTGATCACCTCCCGCGCTCTCGCCCCGGCGGGGCTGCACAACACCCTCCGGGCCCGCTTATTACTGGAGCGGCTCACCCCCACCCTTAAACAATCAAATGGAGAAGGTCATTTTGAGTGCAGTGGCGAAAAACTGGATGATTCACCGGACGACGCCGTCCTGTCGTTGATCGACCACAAGAGTCGTCTGTTCTAGCAAGGGTTATACGCGGACAATCATCACTTCCGTCGATTTCATGAGAGCCGCCGCAGTCTGGCCTTTACGCAGCTGCATTTCCCGGGCAGCATCGGCGGTGATGATAGAAGCAATCTGCTGGTCGCCGATGGTGAGCACCACCTTGGCGAACAGTCCACTGATCCTAACTTCCACGATCTTGCCCACCAACTGGTTGCGGCCGCTGACGTTGCGGAAGCGCTCGCGGGACTGAATCATCGGCTTTGTGGGCGAGGATTTCATCAGTGGCGTGAGCGCGCTTTGCGGGATGCGGTGATGGCCGCCGGGAGTCGTGGTGGTGGTCAGCTTGCCGGCAAGGATCCATTGCTTGATGGCGGCGTAGCTGACGCCGATCTCTGCTGCCGCTTCACGGGGGGCAAGAGAGCTTCTGCCTGGGCCATGTTGCCACCTTAGATGTTGGTCGCTCCAAGTCGCGTTCGACACGCTGCGATGATGCAAGGTTACACCTGGAACGCTGGCCGACCGGAGTGCATGATCGGGCGAATGCAAATACCGTATTAATTCGATATGTTAATTCGCTTAGAATCGTAGGACAAGATTGCGCATCCACCCCCTTTTTACATGGAGGCAATGTGAACAAAACGAAGGTGGTTCTCGCAGCGGCGGTCCTCTTCTTCTCGTCGACGCCGTCGTTTGGACAGGTCGCCGCGGTCGACACTAAGAGGCAGCCGAAGGCCCCCGACCCCTGCGCGAACGGCCACGATTTCGCCACCACCGATTGCACGCTGACCTGGCACGGCATCACGGTGTACGGTGCGTATGACGTGGGCGTCGGCTGGGTCAGCCATGGCTTGCCGGAAAACGGCTATAACTATGAGGGCGAATCTCTGGTGAACCGAAACGGCTATCAACATCGATTTCTTATCGCACCGAACAACCTGCAGCAGACGGGTCTGGGCATCAGGGGCAAGGAAGAGTTTCTACATGGCTGGTCGGTTGTGTTCAACGCTTCCACCGGGATCAATCCGAATTCCGGCCTGCTGGCCAACGCGTCAGCCACAGACACAATCAACAACGGCCTTCCCAGGAGCAGCTATTCGATAGCTATCGACGGCGCGCGCGCGGGCCAGCCCTTCAATGACGAATTTTATGCCGGTATATCGTCCAAGTATGTCGGCACACTGACCTTCGGTCGCCAGCGCTCTCTCGGTACTGATACGATGCTCCAATACGATCCGGCCGGCGGCGGCTATGCCTTTTCGTACATTGGGTATAACGGCACGATGGCCGGCGGCGGCGACACCGAGGACTCCCGTTGGGACGACGCATTGAAGTATCGCCTCGCCTATGGGCCGGTCCATTTCGGCGCGGCGTACAAATTTGCCGATGGATCTGCCGGCTGCTACTCGGCCTCCGCAACCTGGACTGCGGCCAACTGTACGGCGGAAGCGGCGCATAACAACGCTTATGGATTCGACCTCGGCGGAGTCGAAGACAAGTTATCCGGCGACCTCGTCTACCAACATTACAACCAGGCGATCAGCGTATTGAACCCCTTGCTGGGGCCGCAGAGTCCGTCAGCGACCTATCAGTCGACCACGGACAGCATCAATACAAACCCCATCAGCGGGACCAATCTGGTTGCCACGAATAACACCGTCTATGGCATCGTGACCGACAACAACGCAGTTATGGCCGCTGCCAAGTATTCGTCGGAGGCGATCAAGTTTTTTGCCGGCTACGAATACATCTGGCAGAATAATCCTAAGAACCCGTTGGGCGTTGGCGCCTCCGACCAGGGCGGCTATATCATGAGCGGGGTTGAAGACAACAATCTCGACTCTGAAAAATTAGTCCAGATCTGGTGGACCGGCGCGAAGTACACCTACCGCCGCAAAACCGACCTCACCTTCGCCTGGTATCAACAGCGGCAGAACGACTTTCGTCTTCCGCCAACCTGCTCGACCGCAGCTGGTTTTCGCGCTTCCTGCGCCGGATCCCTCAACGAGGGGTCGCTCTATTTGGATCATCACTTCACGAAGCGTTTCGACACGTTTGCCGGAGTTGCGTATTCCTACGTGAGCGGCGGTCTGGCCATCGCCATTCCTCATGGCCCCGGCGTGCCCTACAAATCCGACAACAACTTTGCTCCGACGGCCGGTGGTCGTTTCACCTTCTGATGGTATCCCCGGGGGGGGGCTCAGTCGAGAGCCCGATATGGGCTTTGGCCGACCCTAACATGTTGTGCCAGCATTTGGATTTGGGAAGGCGTCTTCATTGTCCTCTTCGCTTCGATCGAGACAGGCGAAGTCTTTTTCAATCAGGAGCGCGAGTGACCCGAGGTTGCCTAGACTTATATCTTCCGCGATCCCGACCTGATCAATTTCGCCCCATGCGTGCGCCTGATCGGCTGGTATTAAAATCGCCACTCTGTTCTCTGTGTAGTGAACGGTAAGCCGACTCACCGATGCTGCCTGTCGTAAGGCATAGGTGAACTTGGCGCTTGCTTCTGGAGAAAAATGAATTGTCTCTTCCAGGCAGTCGCCCACCAGAAGTCTCGCAACTTCCGAGCGCGATACCCTTAACCGCAAAGAGTCTCCCTTAATTCTCAGCTTCATTTCCCAACTCCCATTGATGCCGATGTGTATCCAGCGATGCGCTCACTGCCGTGATAGATATTGAAGTGGTCCTCTCGCAGGAACCCTACCAGTGTGACATCGAACTCCTTCGCGACCTGCACCGCAAGGCTCGACGGAGCCCCAACGGCTGCCACCATCGGGAGTCCGCCCATCAGAGCTTTCTGCAGAAGCTCAAAGCTTGCGCGTCCGGATAGCAAGAGCAAACGATCCCGCAAGGGTGTGCGGTCGGCAAGGAACTCAGCGCCGATGAGTTTATCCACCGCGTTGTGGCGGCCCACATCTTCGCGCAGCGCCAATAGATTCCCGGCAAAGTCGAAGAGCCCAGCACCGTGCAATCCACCTGTCCGATCAAACACTCCCTGAGATGCTCGGAGGCGCTCAGGAAGACGATAGAGAAGCTGCGCGTCCACTTTGAAATTGTTCGTCGCCCGCGGCGGGCAGACTGCGCGCAGGGCAAGAAGGGACGCTTTGCCACAGATGCCGCAACTGGATGTTGTATAGAAGTTGCGTTGAAGACTCCCGACATTCACCGCAACTTCCGCTGCCAGATCCACTCGAACGGTATTCTGTTTGGCACCGAGCTTGAGCAAATCCATGGCCTGCGGGGACTGTGTGCCCTCACTGAAGGCTTCTCCTGCGTATTTAATTTGCTCGATGTCGTTTGCGTCCCGGATCACCCCTTCAGTCATGAGAAAGCCGGCTGCAAGGTCGAAGTCATTGCCTGGAGTACGCATCGTGACGGAAATCGATCGCGTTCGCCGCGCGTTGGATGGGCCATAGTTGATCTGGATCTCGAGAGGTTCCTCAATCGCGAGACTATCCTTTACCTGGTGCGATATTTGACCTGTGAGCTTTTCGACAGTTGTCTGCAATATGGAGTCATCATTTGTATGCAGGGGGCCGATAAAGGATGGGGCTTTCATGATGGCCGAAGTCCTCCTCTCGATGCCTTCAGTTGAATTACTTCTTGTAAGTCGCATACACGCCGAACTCTCTGATCTCTCACTTAAAAAGGATCTTGGCCATCATACCTTTATCCTCATGGCTCAGCAGATGACAGTGGAAGAGCGATACACCCCGAATGATGGGATCGGTGAAGTCCATCACCAGATCAACATTTCCTTCAACAGGGACATTTACCGTATCCAGCCATTCCGGGCGTTCGAGCCGAACTCCGTTCTCGGCGTAGATGAGAAAGTGTACCTGATGGATGTGGAACGGGTGAACCTCGAACGTGTCATTTGTCACACGCCAGTGATGAAACGCACCGATGGACACGGTCGTCATCGGCGGGTCCGACGGGCTGTATTTTCTATCGTTTATGTAGAAGCCCTTTTTGTCCTCGGTAAAATGAACAACAAAATCGGGGGAAGTATTCTCGACGCGCGCGATCATTGCGGGTGCGAGAGGTCCGAAAACCGGCGGCCGGCCGTTGATGTCAGATGCGTGGTGCCTTGGGGTGGGCTCTGCGATGTCTGCCAAGTCGGCGAGCACCATGGTCGGATTGGGATCTCCATCACGACCCGTATTAAAGCAAAGAGATCGAAGCGATGCTCGAGCCTCACGCTTTGGGCCGGTGATGATTGCTTCCACTCTACCAGCGGGTGGCACGAGTATATGAGACACATATTCTAAGGTATGTGCTGGATCGTGGAAGGCCAGGGGCATTCCATCAAGTGCGACAATCTCGAGTTTTTCCCCGTCGACCTGCAAGTCAGCGTAGAGGTCAGGCGAGGCATTCACAATGCGCCAGAATTGACGCTCACCGGGAGTGATGGCTATTGCCGGTCGCACCGCACCGTTCACCGTGAACACACGTTCTGGCGGGTCGGTCGATGCACTACAGGATTTGTTGGAGAGCTCTACTATGCGCGTCAATTCAGAGGAGGCGGGATCGTCCTTGCCGATTACTTGGTCACGCAGCACCAGTATCCGCTCCCGCATATGCTGAAGCTCAGGAAGGTAGCGTTCAATGCCATCGATCACGATCGCACCCGACATGCCGTCGAGGTCCTGTAGATAGCTCTCTCCATGCGGATGTGTGTGATACCAGTAGAGCCCGGGCGGTTGATCCAGGGGAATATTCACTACATAGTGCAGGGTCTGTCCAGGCATCGCCATCATGTTGATGACGTCATCCTGAGGAGCGTCGGGCGACACGTGCAGGCCGTGAAAGTGCAAATTCGTCATGTTCATGCATGGCCCCCCGATGCAGCGTTCGTGGGAGTCCGTCGACATTGCATTCACGTATGTCAACCGAATATCTTCTCCGGGGACTGCTCGAATGACCGGGGGATCTTCGCGGCCATTGAATGAGAACGCCGCCTTGCCGGTTTGGGAATCGTTGATCGCCGTCAGGACGATAGGAGAGCGGGCTTCCGGCGGACTTGAAAGAAGCGACCGCGAATTAATTTGGCTTTGAGCATTGACGACAGGAGCCGTCAATGGCATTCCACCGATCATGGCGAAACACATCCAGCGGGCGAGCGGATTACTACGCGTGTTCGAGAGGTGATACGAGATCATGGTGCGTTCCTTCAGGCCCGAGCGCCGCCTCGCTGTCAGTGATCACACTTTCATGCGGAAAGAGTAGGTCCACAAATTTGACCAGCCAGCGATGGAGCACTCGATTTACCTGGTCCCACAAGACATAGCACGATTGATGCCATTCGGATTCCCTTGCAGAGACAGAACCGATTGGGCGCAAACGTTGGGAATTGGTGTCGGAGGTTCGACATCGAGTGACGAATCGTGACAGGGCAGACTGCAATTGCGAGGTTGTTCCCGGAGACGAATAGCTAACAGGGCCCAGTTGGACTTGACCGAAACGCGCACTATCAAAGTATCGAGGTGTTGAATGCGGGCAGCGCAGCAGTGCTGACTCCCTATTTCTGAAAGTGGCGACAGCTGACGATCCGCAGCTACTGCAACTGCGGCACAAGTCCCGCCGCCTGCATCGATGGTCCGGTCATATCCAGGTTGCTATCGAAAGACGGCCGCGAAATGCCGTGCCTCTGCATCTTGTAGATCAGCGTAGTGCGCTTCAAGCCGAGTCTGGAGGCTGCGCCATCCCGTCCTCCAATTACCCAGCCAGCCGCTTCAAGCGTGCGAAGGATCAGGGCGCGTTCGGAATCCATCAGAGTAGTTGGAATGGGGACCCCGCTCATATGCTGCGTCCCGGCGGTCAGCAAAGGATTCGGAAGCACACCATCTTCGGAGAGGATCAAGGCACGCTCAATCAAATTCTGAAGTTCACGGATATTGCCGGGCCAGTCGTACGAACAGAGATCTAACATTGTTTCCTCGGGGATATGTTCGATTTGCCGGCCTACCCGCCGGCCAAGAAGCTCGACAAAGTGCTCTACGAGGGCCGGTATATCCTCACGGCGCTCTCGCAATGGAGGCAACTGGACCGGAAAGACATTCAGGCGAAAGTAGAGGTCACTTCGAAACTCGCCGTTTCTCACCATCCCCGCCAGATCGCGATGGGTAGCAGCCACGAGCCGCACATCTACCTGGTGAGTCCGGCTGCTTCCCAGGCGTTCGAATTCCTGTTCCTGTAATATGCGTAGAAGTTTTGGTTGCAGCGACGGCGGAATATCGCCGACTTCGTCAAGGAACAGGGTACCTTTGTCGGCTAACTCGAAGCGGCCAAGCTTTTGCGCGATGGCTCCAGTGAACGCACCCTTTTCGTGGCCAAAAAGCTCGCTTTCCAGCAGGTCTAATGGAATGGCAGCGCAGTTCAGCTTGATGAATGGCCGTCCGCACCGTGGACTGATGTTGTGGATCGCACGTGCGATCAACTCCTTGCCCGTACCCGTTTCACCCTGGATCAAAACTGTGGAGCATGTCGGCGCAACTCGTTTGACGCCATCGAGCACCGCATCCAACGCGGGACTGCTGCCAACAAGTTGTTCGAATTTTCGCGCCCGAGTACTCTGATCCCTGATATCCCAATTCTCGGATTGCCCCACAGTAAACCTCCTGCCCATCGTGTATCTTCGTCATCAACTCAACGATTCAGCGCCGCACGAATGCTTTCGATCAAAATCTCGTCGTCAAAGGGTTTCGACAGGAACTCCACGGCACCCGCCCTCAGCGCCTGGAATCGCATCTCCTCGTCGCCGTGCGCGGTTATAAAGATGGTCGGAATTTTGCAACGTTCCGCATTCAGCCTGGCCTGCAATTCCAGGCCAGACATTCCCGGCATGCGGATATCCGTGATCAAACACGCCGTCTCCTGCTGATGGCCCGACCCGAGAAATGCCTCTGCCGACTCAAATGCTCGTGAAGGGAATCCAGCAGATCTCAGCAACTCCTGCAATGTGCCGCGCACCGAATCGTCATCGTCGACGATCGCTACAAGTTTGTTTTCCTTAGGGCAACTCATAGGACAAACTATGCGCCCAATGTGAACGCGACGCAATCATACGTTGGTATGAGCCTTAACTGCCTTGCCGGCGTCATGCTCCCACCTCGACTGGCGCGGGAAGAGTGAAATGGAAGCTTGCGCCGTGCGGGGAGCTGTCGGCGCCCCACAAGCGGCCGCCATGCGATTCGACGATTGAACGGCTGATGCGTAGTCCCATGCCGATGCCATGAGATTTGGTGGTAAAGAACGCATCAAATATGCGGTCCGCCTACTGTGGGGGAAGTCCCACACCTGTATCGCTAACCGAGATCATCAACATGCGATTGTCTGCCCACTGAGAACGGATTGTGATCTCACGTTTCTGATCGACATCTTTCATCGCATCGATGCCATTCATGATGAGGTTCATCAATACCTGCTGCACTTGCACAGAGTCCACGATGACCTTGGGAAGTTCGGTGTTGAGTTCGGTCCGGACCGAAATGGAATACCTGTTTATTTCGCTCTGCAGCAGGGCGATGATTTCTCGAATAAGTTCATTGGCATCGGCCAGCTGCCGCTTCGATTCGCCCTTTTTCGATATCGAACGGATGCGGTTGATAATGTCTGCCGCGCGCCTCGCATTTCGAATGACTCCCAGCGCAGCTTCGCGAGCCTCCTCCAGGTCGGGGTCTTCTCGAGTAAGCCATCGAACGCAGGTGCTCGCGCCGTTGACAGCTGCAGTGATTGGCTGATTCACTTCGTGCGCCAGGGAAGCCGTCAGTTCTCCCATGGCGGTCATCCGGCTAACGTGAGCGAGATCCGCTTGAGCCTCGCGCAACCTCTCGCGCTCTTTCTCCGCCAGCCTGCGGTCAGTGACGTCGATTATGGTACCCACATATTCAACGAGATCGCCGGTTGGGCTAAGGGTTGGATGGCCTACTGAACGGGCATCTCTGATTTCGCCGCCGGGGTGAACGATTCGGTAATCGAATTCGAACTCCTCCTTTTCACGCACGGCGCTCTCAATCACCCCCGCGACTCGGGCTTGATCGTCCGGATGAACGCGTTGAAAGAACTCTTCAAATCGGGGTTGTCTTCCTTTCGGGTCAAAGCCCTGCACACGGAAGCATTCCTCGGACCAATATCGGATGTCGCCCGTGTGCGGGCTCCATGCCCAACTGCCGGTGTGGCTCAGCCTCTGTGCCTCGGCTAAATACGCCTCGCTCAGGCGCAGTTCTGCCTCTACCTGGTTGTGTTTGGCGATCTCACGTTTCAAGTTGTCGTTCGATCGAGTCAGTTCTGCCGTTCGCTCTGCAACTCTGAGTTCAAGCTGATTTCGCACGCGGGCAACCCTCGTCATGAGTAAGGCAAAGACCAGAAACACAAGGTCAAATAGAAGGCGAGACTCGGTGCTGGTGTTGGGTTCAAAGAGATAGTTGCGAACAACAGACGACAGCACCGCGGCAAGAATGCCAGGGGCGGTGCCGGCATACCAAAACGTGAGAGCGATTGCAGACAGTGCAAATGCAGCGAATGTCTGGGGCAGATGGAACTGTGTAAGTGCGCGCGACAAGCCTAAGGCCGTTGCGACCGCGAGAAAAGCTAGTCCATAGCGCAATGCGAAAGATTTTGCAGGCCCTGACGTCGATATCATCCCGCCCGGAAAAATCATTTCGGAGACCTCCTCCTGATTCGCTCGAGGGTCCGTGGAGTGGACCGCTATAAAGCCTTCATATTCGTTGACCGGCTTGAGCAGTCATCCTTGCCCTGCGACCGCGAAATGTTACTTCTTGTTGACCGGAAGCTGAAGCTTAGTTGCCATTCGGACTAGTTCTGCAAGTGATTCTGCCCGCATCTTCGTCATTACATGACCGCGCTGAATCTTCACGGTGATCTCGCTGGTCCCGAGCTCAAATGCGACTTGTTTGTTGAGCATGCCGGAAACCACCAAGCCCATCACCTGGCTCTCGCGTGCGGTGAGCGAATCATAGCGTCCTCGCAATTCGTCGAGTTCGCCCTGCAGTTGGCGTATCACGCGATCACGATCAAAGGCCTGCTGAATTGCATTCAATAAATCGTTGTCAACGAAGGGCTTTGTCAGGAACTCCACTGCACCGGTCTTCATAGCTTTGACGGTCATGGGAATATCGCCATGTCCGGTAATGAAGATGATGGGAATGTGCACCCCGACGTCCGCCAGTTTCCTCTGCAGCTCGAGGCCGCTGACTCCAGGAAGGGAGACATCCAGAACAAGACAGCCTGGCCCATCCGGCTCTTTCCTGTGCAGGAACTCCTCCGCTGTCCCAAAGGACTCGGAGCGCAGGCCCGCTGCCTTGAGCAGACCCTGGATGGAGGCTCGCACCTCGACATCGTCATCAATCACGAACACCGTAGGAGTACTCGGAAGCGTCATTCGTGAACTCCAGGAGGAGGTCTGTCGGATGGCAGACATCGAGTCAAATATCCGACGCGTGAGGCGGAATCGATGAGGTTTACTCACCCCCCCGGTTGAAGTATAACGCTGAAACTATGGGGATAACCTAGGTCCGGATGATTGGCATCCTACGTGCAATTTGCTGTGCCAGCGAGAGGCATCGCTTTAGAAAAGGGCCTATCGGGATGCGGGGAAGTCGTAGCGAATGTCGAATCGTTGCCTCAGCGGAACAGAGAACACAATGTGCACGGCCCAGAGAGGTCACCATTGCGATGGGTCAGAGCAAAGGGAGGGAGCAGAATGACAGAGCAAGACGGTGCGATGAGCAATGACGGCGTCAGCCGGCGATCGTTTTTGGGGAAGACCTCGGCCGCTCTGGTAGCGGCAGCGAGCCTTCCGATTCTAGCGGCAGCGCAACAGACCAGGGACCTGAGCCGGGACACGCACACCGGCATCAACGAGCAGGAGTTGGGACCGAAGAACCCGGGTCTGGAGGCGCAGGAACCCGATTCGATGTACCCGCCCGAGACCGATGCGGGCGGCCAACCGCCGTTCAAGTACCCCTTCGCCTTGGCGCACAAGCGCATTGAGGCAGGCGGTTGGACCCGCCAAGTGACGGTGCGCGACTTCCCGCTGTCGAAGAAGATGGCTGGCGTGGAGATGCGTCTGATCTCCGGAGGTGTCCGCGAATTGCACTGGCACGTGGGCTCCGAGTGGGCCTTTATGACGGCCGGAAGCGCGCGGATCACGGCGGTGGATCAGAAGGGCAGGGCGTTCATTGAGGACGTGAATGAGGGCGATCTCTGGCTGTTCCCGGGCGGCGTGCCGCACTCTATTCAGGGTCTGGGCGAGAATGGCTGCCAGTTCCTGCTGGTGTTCGACGACGGAAATTTCAACGAGTTCGAGACGTTTCTGCTGACCGACTGGCTGCATCACACGCCGAAGGAGGTGCTGGCGAAGAATTTTGGCGTTCACGAGTCGACATTTGACAATGTGCCGACGCGGGAAAGGTTCATTTTCCCGACCGAGCTCCCTCGTCCGCTGGCCGAAGAGAAGAAGCAGGTGTACGAGGTCAACGGTACGGTTCCTGATTCGTATGCTTTCTTCACCGGGAGGATGGAGCCCACCAAGGTGACGGCGGGCGGAAGCGTGAAGATCGTCGACCGGCACAACTTTCCGATCACGAACATCGCTGCGGCGATCGTAACTGTGAAGCCCGGCGGATTGCGGGAACTGCACTGGCATCCGAACGCGGATGAGTGGCAGTACTACGTGAAGGGCACAGCCCGTATGACTGTTTTCTCGGCTGGCGGACACGCCCGCACCATGGACTTCCACCCCGGCGACGTAGGCTACATCGATCAGTCGCTGCCGCATTACATCGAGAACATTGGCGATATCGACCTGGTGTTCCTTGAGGTATTCCCGACGGCCGAGTACCAGGATATTTCGCTGGGGGAGTGGCTTGCCCACACCCCATCGCGCCTGGTGAACGAACACATTGGCACCGGCGAAGACTTCCTCGCGAAGATCAGCAAGACTGAGGTTGTTATCACTCCGGAGAAGTAAACCGGAACCAACTTGGCCGTAGGTAAAACCCCGGAGCTAGCGCAATTCAAGACTGCGGACTCCCTGAAGGAGAGGTCGGATGCGTAAATCTGTCGATGTTGCAAAGGCTCTTCATCTCTGGTCGGCTTTGACGTGGGTTGCGGCCATGTCTGTTTTTTTTGCGTTTGCCTCCTCCGGGTGGGCGCAGCAATCGATGTACCCGCTGAAGGAAGGTATTGTCCAGCCCTTTCACAGTCGTGAAAATCCGAGGGTGACACTGGACATGGAACTGCGTGGGCGCACGGAGGAACAGACCTCGTTGGGATACGTCTCGGGCAAGGATCGCATGTATGAACTTACCCGCGTTTGGGGCGGCATGACGGTGGTTCCGACGAATTGGCTCACGGTCTATGGACAGTTCATGGATTTGCACGCGCTGGGACTTCCATTGCGGGATACGGCGGCGAACATGCGCGACACCTTTGACCTGAGGCAGGGTTATCTTGATTTCCATTACAAGCCGGTGCAGTTCATCGTCGGCCGGCAGGAGTTGAGGATTGGCGACGAGCGCGTGGTTGGTATCAGCGACTGGACAAACAACAGCCGCACCTGGGATGGCCTCTATATGCGTATCGGAAACGTCAACCAACTGAATCTCTTCAGCACCTCGGTGGTCACGATTCATCCCACCAGCCTGGACACGCACGGCGCGGGACTGACATTCCATGGCGTGCACGCGAAGCTGGCGACCTACGTTCCGCGTACCACGATTGAGCCGTTCGTCCTGGTTCATGCATTGCCCCGCGTAACCAGCCAGCAGGGCGTGGTGGGCAGCCAGACCGAGGTGACGTTTGGGTCGTACTACGAGACGAAGCTGCCGTTGGGGTTTGATTCCTCGGGCACCGGAGATCTGCAGCGCGGCAGCTACAGCAACGATTCGATTCATGCGGGCGCGGCGATCGTGCGCGGCGGCTATGGGACGAAGCGTATTCCATGGCAACCGCACCTCGGGCTGGAGTACGACTACGCCACCGGTAATCCGCATACGGATGCCGATCGCATCGGCACCTACGATCAGGAGTATCCGAGCAACCACAATGCGTTCGGCCTGGTCGACTTGTTTGGTTTCCAGAACATCAAGCAGGATCGCTTGAACCTGCAGTTGACGCCGCGCAGCGACCTCCGGTTGCTCTTCCAAGGCGGGTCGCTGCACGTGGCGACGATTCACGATGGCGTCTACTCTGGTGCCGGCACGAGCTTGATTGCAGCGCCAGCGGGCGGGTTCAAGAGCGACGATATCGGCAGCCAATTCGACGCCTCGGCGAAGTACATTTTCCACAAATCGTTCGTCACCAATGTTGGTGTTGGTCACTTCTTTCCCGGCGAGCTAATGACGAGCGAGAAGCACGGTGCTCCGCTGACCTATGCCTATCTGGGATTCACCTATCGTTTCAAGGTCGAACGCTAGAGTGCCGCACCGCTGGTGGGCCTGAGGGAGAACGCGGGAGGGGCGACAATTCATCTGATTCTCAGCGCAATACGAGAAAGCAGGGATTGTGCGGGCACCTAGAAAACATGGCGTGAAAGACGGATTCGAGCCCCACGATTGACAAGGACTTAACGCACACGGCGAATCTGAAGCGATCGGTGGGACTTGGCGAATAGCATCACTGCCGCGGCTTGTCGGATGGCGGACGTTGCGTCCGAATACCCGACGCGTGAAGTGGGCTCCATGAGGCCCACCCACTCCTCCGGTTGAAGTATATCGCTCAAACTAGGCAACTAACCTACGTCGGAATGTTTGGCAGGCAGCGTGCACTTAAAAGTTGCCAAAGGGGGGTATAGACAATATGCAGGCGTTAGAGTCGCAAATCGGAGACCGGCAGCACCACACCGTTCACACTGTCCAACAGGGCTTGAGAGAATTTGAAAATGTTGTTTCGCAAAATCTGCCCTCACTTTACAGGAGGGCCTATCGCTACGTAGGCGACCCACACGACGCAGAAGATGCGGTGCAGGATGCTCTCTTGTCCGCGTACCGGCACCTTGATCAGTTCAAGGGCGCGGCGCAGATGACGACTTGGCTTACAACCATCGTCATGAATAGTGCGCGAACCCAGCTGCGCCGAAGGCCACGCCAGCCGCACATATCTTTGGATGAACAATTGTTTGAAGATCAAGACTATTCCATGTCAGACAGATTGGCAGACGTCAGGCCATGCCCTGAAAGTGAGTGCATCAGGTCCGAATCGCATGGGTATCTTGTCCAATTCATGACGGTGCTTTCGCCCGCGCTTCGCAAAGTGATTCAGTTGCGTGTCATGGATGAACTGACCACCAGAGAAGCAGCAGACATTCTTGGAGTGTCCAGCGGGACAGTAAAATCCCAGGTCTCACGGGCACGCGCGAAGCTGAAGCAGGTCATGCGCCGGGATAAAGGGGAGAGGATTGCGTAGATGAGTTATGCACCGGATACAAGGCGATATGACGGGACATTGTTCAGGCGACGTGGACGGTCATGATCGGCCTGCTCCCGATTTCTGCCGCATTGTGGCAAAACTTGGGAGACCCTTCATGTCCGCATTCGAGCATCTCGATCGGCTCCAGAAAGGGCCAAGATGACGACCTGGCTAGCTTCGACCATCACGAAAATTGGGGTGACTCAATGGGTCGGCTTTTCGCCGAAGGGCATGGCGAAAATCACCTTGCGAATGCGCGTCTCGTCAGAAGAGGCAACGTCGGTGAGCAACCCGAGTAGGCAAATTAGACCCGCATTCAGGCGCGACGCCCATCTGCGACTCCCGGCAATTGCTCGACTCTTGAGCATCGCGCTCGTTCAGATGGCTTTGCTTCTGTACGCTCCTTCGCTGCGTGCCTTCCCGTCAGACCAGCCGCTCGACGTGTCCTCTCTCCCCGATGCGCCCGAACCGCATTCTCGCACACCTTGCACCACTCTCCAGTTGGATCCCGGCCACGAGTACACCATGGCTGGAAACTGCTCAAGCGTGAGCCCAGCCGCGGTTCCTGGCACCACCTGCCGGCTCAACTGGTATCAGCGCTACGCCAACGGCCCGCAGCAGGGGCCCCTCACCCCTGGCGACAAGGGTTGGCTAGCCGCTCGCAACTTCCTTGACCCGTTCAGCCTCCTCGCTGTCACCGGTGAAGCAGGTATTTTGGTCGCCGCCGATAGCCACTCATCTTACGGCCCAGGCATGCCGGGATTCGGCCGCTCTGTCGGCGTGAGCTTCACCGAAGACATGACGGGCGAGTTCTTCGGTACCTTTCTGATCCCCTCACTCGCCCATCAGGACCCGCACTATTACCGCTTGGAGCACGCAACTATCCGCCGACGCATCGGTCACGCCACCGCGCAGGTCCTCTGGACCAGGGGCGACAACGGGAAGGGGATGCCCAACTACGCGAACCTCGTCGGCTTCGCCTTCGACGACGCGATGGCCAACCTCTACGTCCCCGGCCGCAAAACGACCCTCGGCGCCAGCGCCGACCGCTACGCCATCGACCTCGCCTCCGCCCCCGTCGGCAACTTCGTCAACGAATTCCTCCCCGACGTAGCCAGCCACATCCACGTCCAGATCGCCATCATCCAGCGAATTATCAATCAGGTCGTCAAGGCAGAGTCTGGGGGGAGTCTTTAGCTACTGGCTTGAATTTGGTTTTTGATTCTTAACTCACAGCCTGTCCTTAACCAATTCGAGTTACAAGGATCTCAGAGAGAAGTTTGAATCAAACTGCGGTAACCTCGACCGGGGCGAGATCTAGACACCCGTGTCGGCCAGCTGTCACAGCGGAAGCGAGAACCGCTTGTAAGGCTTAAATAAGTCAGCGATCTCGTTTCTGGCCAGTTTGGCTGCTTAATTGCCTACTTGTTCAGGTAGATGTATTTCGAGTATCGAGCCGCATTCCGGAAGAGATAGATTCGGAGCATTTGCGTGTTGACGACGAACAACCTCAAGTAGGTCGGAAAGAAAAGGAGATGCCGTGAGTTATGTACCGGATGCAAAGCGATATGACGGAGCTTCGTTCAGGCGGTGTGGACTATCGGGGATCGTTCTGCCCCCGATCTCGCTTGGACTTTGGCAAAACTTCGGAGGCGTGAATGTCTTCGAGACAGGCCGGGCGGTGATTCGGCGCGCTTTCGATCGCGGCGTGACGCATTTCGACCTTGCGAATAACTATGGTCCGCCATACGGCTCTGCCGAAGAAAACTTTGGAGAGATTCTGCGGAAGGATTTCTGCCGCCGCCGAAATGAACTCCTGATCTCAACAAAAGCGGGGTGGGATATGTGGCCGGGCCCCTATGGCGTGGGGGGCTCTCGCAAATATATGCTTGCGTCTCTGGACGAGAGCCTGGCGCGCATGGAGCTCGAGTACGTTGACATTTTTTACTCCCACCGGCCGACAGTCGATGTTCCTCTGGAAGAAACCGTGGGTGCGTTAGTGCAAGCTGTGCGGCAAGGCAAGGCATTGTATGTAGGTATTTCGTCCTATGGTCCCGAGAGGACGCGCGAAGCGGCACAGATTCTGAAGAGCGAAGGAGTCCCTCTCCTGATCCATCAGCCGTCATACTCGATGCTGAATCGCTGGGTGGAGAAAGAGCTCCTGGGCACACTGGAGGAACTGGGCGTCGGCTGCATCGCGTTCTCTGCGCTGGCTCAGGGACTATTGACCAACAAGTATCTGAACGGCGTGCCCGAGAACTCGCGCGCCAATGACGGACTCTGGTTTCAGAAGGAGTTCCTGAGCGAGGAGAATCTTCAGCGGGTGCGGGCACTCAACGAAATTGCGCGTGGACGCGGACAGTCACTGGCCCAGATGGCGATTGCGTGGGTCCTGCGCGACAAGAGGATTACCTCGGCACTGATCGGGGCGCGTAACGTTGAACAGCTGGACAACTCCCTTGACGCGCTGAAGCATCTCCAGTTTTCGGATGCAGAGCTCAAGGAAATAGATCGCTACGCACAAGAGGGGTCGATCGATCTTTGGAAAGGAGCTCGCGAAGGGGAGGCGGCCTAGAAAGCGCCATCGAGTAACGCAAACGAGCGCTTATCCCTGGCGACGTCGAACTCGATATTACGCAGAGCGCAGCCACGCAGCCAACAACCCAATGCTTTCAAACCTGAGGTGCCTAAGTATATGCGATTCCCAGTTTCCGTCGTATTCGTCGCAGCCGCGATGATTCTTCTCCCTGCGCTACCGGCGCAGCAGACCATCATCGGCCAGGCAGCATTCGCCGATTGGAATCAGCAGCGGCCCGGCGTTCGTCGCAAGATCACACTCGCCGACTTGCCGCAGCCGAAGCCCGACGAGGCCGTCAACAACACGCCGCACGTGATCCCGCGTCCGGCCGATTCATGGCCCATCGCACCGGCCGGCTTCAAAGTCACCCTTTATGCAGGCGGCGACGCTGCGCCGATGCAGCGCACGGATAATAAGCAGTTCATGACCCTGAGCGGCGGGACTTTCACAATGCCCCGCCTCATCCGCACCGCGCCTAATGGTGATCTCTTTCTCGCCGATTCCGGAGCTGGAACAATCTTTATCCTTCGCGGCGTCGGCCCCGATGGCAAGGCCGCACAAATCGAAAAATTCGCAACGGGCCTGGACCACCCCTTTGGTATCGCCTTTTATCCCGCTGACAATCCGAAGTACGTTTACGTCGGTAACGCCACGACCATCCAGCGTATTCCTTACCACTCTGGCGACCTGCATGCTAGTGCGGCCCCTGAGACGATCGTTCCTGACATTCCCGGTTATGCTCAGCTCACCGGCGGAGGTCACTGGACCCGCGACGTTGTCTTCACCAAAGATGGCCAGCATATGTTCGTCTCCGTGGGTTCCGGCTCCAACGCGGACGACCCTGACACTCACCCGAGGGAGTTCCACCGCGCCGATGTACTTGAGTACACCCCCGAAGGCAAATTCGTCGAGGTCTACGCATCCGGCATTCGCAACTGTGTCGGCGAAGCCATCAATCCAATCACCGGCCAACTCTGGTGCTCCACGAACGAGCGCGATAACCTGGGCAATCATCTTGTTCCCGACTACGTCACTTCGGTGAAAGAAGGTAGCTTCTACGGCTGGCCCTGGTACTACATGGGCGGACATCAGGATCCCCGCCTGCCTGAGCCTTGCGCTAACGGCACTGGCCCCAACCTCCAGGCATCCGCGCTCACGTCGGGCGAGGCCAAGACCTGTAAGCGTGTCGATCTTTCCTCAAAAGTGATTACTCCCGACGTCCTGGTTCAGCCGCACATGGCATCGCTCGAGATGGTCTTTTATCCAGCCGCTGGCGAGTTTCCCGGGGAGTACGACGGCAATGCCTTCGCAGCTGAACACGGCTCATGGAATCGCGCCAACCGTGCAGGGTACGAAGTGATCCGCATCCCCATGCACAACGGTCATGCCGATGGCAGTTACGAAGACTTCCTCACCGGCTTCGTCACGAAAGAGGGCCAGGTTTGGGGCCGCCCAGTGGGTGTCGCAATCGCCAAAGACGGCAGCATGTTTGTCACCGACGACGGCTCCCGCTCTGTCTGGCACGTTTCGTACGTCGGCAAATAGTTTCCGTTTCCGGCCTTTGCCATCGAGGACGGATTGGCATCGTTTCGTTAATGGTATTTACTTCTGGGTTTCAGACCGACGCACTGGGAGAACACCCACCCAAGCCTGGAACACAGAGGTAGTGAAACCAACACTGAGGGAGAATTCATGCAACTTCAATCAATTCGTGTAGTTCGCCCGGATCAGTTAGACTCGGCGACTGCTCAAACGCCGGGATCACAGCGCTTGGCCGCTATCCATTCAGGAGCCGGCATCGAATCGCCCATTTGGGGAGGCCTATTCCGAGTTGAACCTGGAGCCCGCACGGGAATCCATCACCATGGAGAGCAAGACACGATCGTCTATGTCCTCAGTGGTTCTTCATACGTTCGCTGGGGCGAGCAAGGGGAGTTTAACGCGACGGCGCAAGCTGGGGATTTTCTTTATGTCCCGGCGTGGCTTCCGCACCAGGAGATTAATCCTTCCAGCGAGATCCCCTTCCTGTGGGTTGTTGTTCGCAGCACTCCCGAACCCATTGTTGTGAATCTGCCTGATGACTTTTGGGGTGAAATCAATGTTGGCGCGACGCATCTTCGTGTTTCTGGCTGACAACATTCAATTGAGCTGAAGGAGGGTCTAGCGGCCTCTTCACGAAAAGAGGGCAAGGGCGGTCTGTGGTCAAATTCCGCAATGGAGCGGCCCTACAATGACGCCGCCCGCTTGCATCAAGACATCTGCAAGCGGACTCGAGATGGCGTCGCTCAGCCATTGGTGTAGCCGAGCCAAGAGGGATTTTTGATGGTGCCGTCATAATGCGAGCTGGTCTTGAAGAGCTCAAACTTCCCAGTCAGGGCGGCTTCCCTTGTTTTCGCGAGAATCGCGGCTACCTGCTGCCGGTCCATCGGCCGGAAGCTTTCTACGGCCTGGAACGCTTGATCAAGGATCGCTGGAGAGTCGATTCCCGTGATGACCACCGATGCCGGTGAGTTCAGCCCGAAGTGCAAGGCTTCCATCGGTGTCACCGTGTTGCTTTGCAGGATGTAGGGATCTCCAAAAGTCTTCATGGCGAGAATGGCGGTGCCGTGTTCCTGCGCCACCGGGGCCACACCGTTCAGAAACGAGCGGAAGTGCGCGTCCATCACGTTAATGGGCATCTGTACCGTGTCGAAGTGAAACCCATGCTCGTCGGCGGTCTCAAACATGCGCAAGTGGACGCTGGGATCCTTGTGGCCGGTAAAGCCAATGTAACGGACCTTGCCCGCCTGTTTCGCTTCCTGAACAGCCTCCATTGCTCCGCCCACCGCAAAGATTGCATCCGGATCGTCAAGGCGAATGACCTCGTGGAATTGCAGAAGGTCGATTAAGTCTGTCTGCAAGCGTCCCAACGATTGCTCGATTTGTCTGGCGGCGGTGTTCTTATCCCTGCCATCGATCTTTGTCATCAAGAAGACCTTTTGTCTGTAACCGTCGCGGAGCGCCTGGCCCATCCGGACCTCACTGATGCCGCCGTTGTAGTCCCAGCAGTTATCCATAAAAGTGATACCGCGATCGATTGCGGTACGAAGTAATTGGGTGCTTTCATCGGGGTCTTGCTGTTTCCCGAGGTGATAGCCGCCTATACCGATTGCAGAAACACGCTCGCCCGTTCGGCCCAGTTCGCGATAGATCATGTTCAAGGACTCGGGACGGTGGGTGCCGACGGAAGACTGAGCGCTTTGTCCCCCCGCAGGCGCAACCGATGCCGCGGCAGCAACGGTGGCCGTCTTCAGGAAATCTCTGCGATCCATGAAAACACTCCTTCAAAAAAGTCTCATTCATACAGATGCAAGGGAGTCGACAGGGACCCTGGGGCTGTCTGACGCACGCGGTGTAGGCTTTCACTGACCCGGTGCCTTGAAAATCAATTCCATGAATCTCTCATCTCAGAGAATTGCCCTCACCACGCCGCCGTCTACCCGCAGTGCGGCTCCGTTGGTGGCCGAAGAAAGCTCGCTGGCCACGTAGGTTACCAGTGCCGCAACTTCATCGACGGTGGCAAAGCGCTTAAGCAGGGACGAGGGGCGCACATGCTCAAAAAACTCCTTCTCAATCATTTGCTTCGACTTGTTCTGTTGTTTCGCCATCGCCTCGACAAAACCGGCCACACCTTCTGACTCGGTCGGTCCGGGAAGAACGCTGTTGACTGTCACGCCGGTCCCAGCCACTGACTCCGCAATGCCTCGTGTGACGGCAACCTGCGCGGTCTTTGTCATCCCGTAGTGCACCATCTCAGGCGGTATTTGCACGGCCGACTCGCTCGATATGAAAAGAATGCGCCCCCAGTTCTTCTTCAGCATTCCCGCAAGGTAGTGTCGCGCAAGCCTCACACCGCTCATGACGTTGATCTCGAAGAAACGGTACCAGTCCGCATCGGGAATCTCCGTGAACGGCTTCGGCTCGAAGATGCCCACATTGTTTACCAGCACATCCACTACCGGTAGATTCGCAATCACAGCTTTGGCTCCGGCCGAACTGGAAAAGTCCGCTACGATGCCATCGACTGTGATCGTTGCAGCATACGACCGTATTGCGGCCACCGCCCAATCCACGCGCTCCCGAGTGCGTCCGTTCACATACACATGCGCGCCTTCGGCGGCAAGCGCACGGGCAATCGCGAATCCAATCCCCGCCGTTGATCCGGTTACCAGCGCAACCTTATTAGTGAGCTTCAGATCCACCGCATCCTCCACAAGAAAACTAACGCCAGTTTGATTCACAAACCATCTTAAACAGTTCAAACCCACACACCTGATTGAGATCAGAACAGTTTCCGAGTTGTCAACGGTACGGGCTTGTTGCGATGTCTTGCCGCAGTTTATTTTAGATGTCGAGGGACCACGAAACTCGCTAAGCCACCCGCCCTCGCCCCTCGACCGACAACATACGGGGTTATGGCGGCCAGGTCCAGGTTGCCACTTGCGGGGACATTGCATGCAAGCACGGTTTGGGCGACCGAGGCCGCAGGCAAATCAGCACCGGACGTCATCGCGGCATCCATGACCAGATCCATGTCTTTGCTCATCAGCCGCAGCGGGAATTCCGGAGAGTAGTCGCCGTCTTTGATCTTCCGGAACTTTCCAGCCATCGCAGGAGCAACCACCGCCGTCTTGGACAGGACGTCGAGCAGAATATTCCGATCGATCTGAAGGTGGTCTCCGAGGGAAACCGCTTCTGCGATCGCCTGCATGTCAAGGCCGAGGAGGAGATTGACAACTAATTTCATTTGAACGCCTGAAGACCCGGGTCCAATCAAAAACCACTGCCTGGCTGTGGACTCGAAGATAGGAACACATTGCTCGAAGGTCTCGTTGTCACCGCCGGCAAGCAGCGTGACCGTTCCGGCCTCGACCGCCGGTGTCGATCCCGAGATGGCTACATCCAGAAAGTCGATACCCCTTTTGCGGGCCTCTTCATGCAAGCTGCGTGATAGCTCAGGAGAGATCGTGCTCATTTCGAGGATCACCGTTCCCGGTTTTGCCTCGGATAATACTCCGCCTTTGTCGAGGTAGACGGACTGAACGGCCGCATCATTTGCCAGGGAAGAAATAATCGTATCAGAATTTGCGACGAGATCCGGGACGGATTGTGCAATGGCTACCCCGTCTTTACTAATATCCGCTGCCGGCTGTGGACTACGATTCCATGCTCGAATATTCCAGCCGGTTGAATGCAGGCGCCGCGCGAGCCGGCTTCCCATGAGTCCAAGGCCGATGAATCCGATCTGGGCGCTGAGTTTGCTGAGTTTTGTTACTGGCATGTTAATGACATCTCCTCTTCGACTGGCGATCGTTTCGCCTCAGTCAGCGATCGATACCAAAGGATGCGTTGCACGTATCTGGCCATCCAAGTTGAGTTCGTATCGATTCGGAATCAGCCAGATAAAGTGCTTCGCTCGCTGGATGATCCAGCCACTGTCAAACCTTCGACATTCGATGACGAACAGCCGTCACACCAGGTCATAAACTGTCCGAAACTGCCTCAAATCCCGGAGATTAGTCGTCGAATCAAGTGGCCCTGAAACTGCTAATCACAAAATCGGAACCGACACCGCGTCGGGTCGGCACGGCAGAATAGGAACGCACTCGGTGTGACAATCGTGGGCGCCGCCGAAGGGATCGCCGCCTCCATGCTTGGTTTCGGCCTTTCACAATGCGGCATCCAGTTCATCTTATGCAACCTCAAAAGTCCAGATGCGAATCGTCCGCAACAAAGCTTTGCGCATCCTTGCCCCATGGAGTACCATCCAAAATCAATCGCGGAGGGTGGAGAGCAAATGACGGCAACTATTAACGGCAGGCA
>Ga0302319_10006057_pt1 | contig 24135 bp, 18 predicted proteins | sample Bog_T0_2_FD_203319 | JGI IMG/M metagenome (GOLD analysis project Ga0302319, IMG submission 203319) | Peat permafrost microbial communities from Stordalen Mire near Abisko, Sweden - Bog_T0_2 | ecosystem: Environmental > Terrestrial > Soil > Wetlands > Peat | place: Sweden: Abisko, Stordalen Mire...
CGGTGCACTGAGGAAGCGTGACAGGTTGTAGTTGTGACAGGTTGCTGCGTTTAAGTAGCAGTGTAGATCTGTGCGGCAAATAAAAAAATAAATGGTGGTTTAAATGCGAGCCAAAGAAAAAAAGGCCTGCGAATTGACCGGGACGAAGTCTGCACTTTTCCGATCGTCAACGAGAAGGCCAAGTGTTTCAGTGCGGGAGTTTCTAAATGAGGCTGCTAGATTTAAGATGAACCCACAGCTTGCGGCGTTAAATTGATCATATGAACACTCCAGCAATCAATTACCCTTTGGCATCTCGGCGGGGATGGCTGGTGGAGCATATATATTTCTTTTCGGACAACCTTTAAACAATTAAATTATGTCAGCGAAAACCCTTACTCATATCGTGCCGGCGTTGCGCCCGCAAAATAACAGCGCTGGCGACTATGCATTAAATCTGGCGCTTGAGCTGCGCAAGTCTTATGGCGTCCAAAGCCAGTTCATTGTCTGCGATCCTGAAAGAAGCGGAAACGGCCGCGTTGAAGACTTTGTTGTCCAGCGCCTGCGAGTTCGAAACGAGGCGGGCATCTGGAGCTTGCTCGCGTCGGTAAAGAACCAGCGGCCTCCCGTGCTACTTCACTATTGTGCCTACGGTTATCATAAACAGGGAGTTCCCCACTGGTTGTATCAGGGCATCAAATCGTGGCTTGATGAATATAACGGCGCAGATGCTGGCAGCGAAAAGCAACTAATGACCGTTTTCCACGAAACTTTCCCCGAAACTTCCAAGCCTTGGAAAAAGGAGTTTTATTTGCGGATCCCACAACAGCGGCTCCTTCAGAAGTTCCATCGGCGGTCGAAGCTGTCGGTTACGGGTAGTCGTAACCTGCAAGCGCTTTTAGACAGTGTCGAACCGCATAAATCTGTGTTGTCGCCAACGTCTGGGAGCGCGTCCTTTAGAAATGAGCAAACTCCAGATTGGAAGTCAATCGCGCGTCAGTATCAGGCGGAATTATTTCCGCAATTAGTAAATGCAAAGGCGGGCGTAAAACCGGACAAGGCCGCTGTTGAAGAGGTCAAAGAACGGATGGCGCCAGCCAACGCCCTTGATTTTCGGGCCGTTGAATCTTCGACGAGAATACGTCCACGGCTGGCTTAAATGCGTGACCGGCGCAACTCTCGCAATTTGGTTTGGAACGGGTGTGTGCAACCTGGATGTTGTGAGTTTGGGGCTTTAAGATCATGCCTCCTGAATGGAATGCAGGCTGCCAACGTTGGACAAATTGTTTGCCGGACACATTGAAGAAGCTTACCGCCTGCCCCTGAGCATTCGCTTGCCCAAATGAATTCCGAGCCATTGACAGCTGCCACTCCGGGAATCGCTTCGACGGTTGCGGCTCCCACCGTCCCGGTTTTATCACGGGACTCCGACTGGACTCTGGTCATTCGTCCGCAGACGGGATGGTTTGATCTGCGTTTGGCGGACATGTGGCGTTACCGCGACCTTGTGATGCTGTTCGTGCGCCGCGATTTTGTTTCACAATACAAGCAAACCATTCTTGGCCCGTTGTGGTTCATCATCCAGCCTTTACTCACGACCTTGACTTATACAGTCATCTTTGGAAACATCGCGCAGTTATCCACCGATGGTCTACCGAAGATTCTATTCTATCTCTCGGGCGTGACTGCCTGGAACTACTTCGCCGACTGCTTGACCAAGACTTCGGAGACTTTCGTCGCCAATGCGAATATTTTTGGCAAGGTTTACTTCCCGCGGCTCGCTGTGCCGGTTTCGATTGTGATATCGAACCTGATCCGGTTTGGCATCCAGCTTTTCTTGTTTTTAGGGTTCTATTTCTATTTTCTCGCCCGCGGTACGGCTATTAAGCCCACACAGGCGCTGTGGCTAATGCCATTGCTCATATTGCTCATGGCCGCGCTTGGGCTGGGCATGGGCATAATTGTCTCGTCCATGACCACCCGATATCGCGACCTCAGGTATTTGGTTCAGTTTGGGGTGCAACTGCTCATGTTTTCCACGCCCGTCATTTATCCGCTTTCCAAAATACCAGATCAATACCGTTGGGTCATGCTTTCCAACCCCATGACCCCGCTGATTGAGACTTTCCGTTACGCCTTTCTGGGGACAGGCACATTCAACTGGGAATATCTTGGGTTTTCCACCGGTGCCTCCGCCCTAATCCTGACTGCGGGCATTCTTCTATTTAATCACGTCGAGAAGACGTTTATGGATACGGTCTAAGCACAAAAGGCAGACCTAAGGTGAAAACCGGTTGTTAGAAAAGCTGCGTAACCTACTCTTAAGATGAGCGTTGTTATTCAAGCAGATCGTCTTAGTAAGCAATACCAGCTAGGCCAGATTGGTGGCGGCCGCTTATTCGACGACGTCAATCAATGGTGGGCGAAGTTTCGAGGCAAGGAAGATCCACTGGCCAAGGTTGGACATGGTTCCGCATTTCACCGGTCACATCGCCTGAACTCTTTCGCGAGAAACGGCGCATGCGCCGACGACATCTGGGCGCTGAGAAATGTCTCTTTCGAAGTTAAACAGGGCGAGGTGGTTGGCATTATTGGCGGCAACGGGGCGGGGAAGAGCACGATACTGAAAATATTGTCTCGCGTGACTGCTCCCTCGGAAGGCGTTGTTCGTGTCAAGGGACGTATCGCCAGTCTTTTGGAAGTAGGCACCGGATTTCATTTTGAACTGACGGGGCGGGAAAACATTTTTCTTAACGGTGCCATTTTGGGGATGACTAAATCGGAAATTCGCCGGAAGTTCGATGAAATCGTTGCATTCTCCGAGGTGGAGCAGTTTATTGACACACCGGTCAAGCGCTATTCCAGCGGCATGCATGTCCGACTGGCATTCGCCGTTGCGGCCCATCTGGAGCCTGAAATCCTGATCGTGGACGAGGTTCTCGCCGTCGGGGACGCGGCGTTCCAGAAGAAATGCCTTGGCAAGATGAAGGATGTGGCGCGAGAAGGTCGCACGATTTTGTTTGTCAGCCACAATATGGAGGCCGTCCGTCGCCTCTGCACCCGTGGAATTTGGCTGCGCAATGGCAAAATACAGCAGGACGGAGAAATCGACACTGTCGTGCAGAATTATTTCAAAAGCGTTTCTGAGGAAAAGCCCTTTACTTTCACCAGTCCAGAATCGGGACTCAGCATTAATCGGGTTGTTTTAAACAACGGACGTGGAGAGCAGATGTCCCAGTTCCGCCCGGGTGACGATCTAATCGTGGAAGTCTCTTATCATGCCGAAAAACCCGTCGAAACTCCCTATTTTATTCTGGCAATTCATGGGGTTAAGGGTTCTTGCTTCACAGCCAACATGCTGCTCGATGGCCACCGGCCCAAGCGGTTGGCCGGATCGGGAACAATTTCATGCAAGTTTGAATCGATCCCTCTTTTACCTCAAAACTATTCAGTGCAAATGGCCATCCGGACCAAAGATGGTAATGACCACCTGCTGGATTCCCGTGAGGTTGCATTCTTTACGGTTGCGGCCGATCTTGCCGACTACGGATACAAGGGGGAATTCCAAATGCTGGCCGCACGATCCACTCACATGGTCGTGCCATACGAATGGCGCTTCTCCGACGGGACAGTTGCCTCGGTGTCCCTCAAGCGGCCGGCTACCGCTACCGTGGAGCTTTTTCCATAATTTTGTGACCTTTCTATTGCACCAATCACTTCAACCGGGCTGGCTTTTTTGCCTGTTGCGAACGCTTGGAAAATCAGGACAGCTCGCATGACCGGGGCAAAAATCGGGATCATTCCTGCGCGCGGCGGATCCAAACGAATCCCGGGGAAAAACCTTCGGCCTCTGCTGGGGAAACCAATTATTGCATACACGATTGAGGCCGCACTCGAAAGTGCTCTCTTCGACAGAATCATTGTGAGCACCGACAGTGCGGAGATTGCGGAAGTTGCCCGGACGTTTGGTGCTGAAACTCCATTTCTCCGCGATCAAACCCTTTCGGACGATTTTACGCCCGTCTCGGCAGTTACGATAGACACTTTGCAGAGACTTGACCCGGACGGTTCTACTTTTCGTCATGTCGCCCAAATGTTGCCGAATTGTCCCCTCAAGCTGGCAAATGATATCAAAGGCAGCTATCTGCAATTTCTGCAAACTGCGGCTGAATCACAAGTTTCAGTCATGCGCTATGGTTGGCAGAACCCATGGTGGGCGATGCGTCGGGACGCTCATGGCACGATGCGTCCTCTATTCGAACAGGCTGTTCGGGCCCGGAGCCAGGATCTGGAATCTCTTTTCTGTCCAACTGGCGTGATCTGGTGGGCTTCTGTTGATGTTTTGCGCCGCGCCGGGACATACTATACTCCAAACGTTGCCGGCTGGGAAATTCCCTGGCAGCGAGGCTTGGATATTGATACCGAGGATGATTGGGCAATGGCTGAACTCTTACTTCGGCTCGGTATGTCGGAGGAACCCAATGTTCCGGCAGTGCAGCGTTGACTCTTGTCAGCTTTCCAGAGGCAGCGCGCCTGTAAACTTCGAAATGTCTGGGGCGGTCGCAGGTTCGAATGGCAAACTATCGTTCCGAGCTTGATTATCGTTCATGATCCTCGCTCTTTATACAACAATTTATCCGGGTGTTGAGAAGTTTCTCTTTGACTGGTATCAATCGGTCCTGCACCAGACGGATCAGGATTTTCAGCTTTGGATCGGTTTGGACAATCTTGATGTTGATTCGGTCAAGCGCGCGATCGGTGTGGATCCCAAGGCACAATGGATCACAGTCCATCCGGGAGCAACCCCCGCGCAAATCCGCCAGAAAGCTTTGGTGGAGGTTCTGAACACATGTGACGGGGTCGTCTTGGTTGACAGCGACGACCTGCTCCAGACTTCGCGTGTGGCGGCGGCACGGGCTGCACTTCAGACGAGTGATGTTGCCGGATGTGCTTTGGCCTTGGTCGATGTTTACGGGGCGGCTTTGGATGTGAGCCTCGGCCTTCCTGTCGGATCCGATCCAGCCTCGGTACTGCCACGGCACAATGTGTTTGGCCTTTCGAATTCAGCTTTTCGATGCGACATGCTCCAACGGTGTCTGCCGATTCCGGATAACGTGGATCTGATTGACTGGTTTCTTGCCAGCCGGGCATGGCTGTTGGGTGCTCGTATGAACTTTGACTCGTGCGTGCATATGAACTACCGACAGCATGGGGCTAATCTGGCCCGGGTTCGCGGTCCCTTCACCACGAGCCAGGTCGTTCAGGACACCGCACGGGTGCGAAAACATTTTGGGATCATGCGGACAAACTTACCCGAGAATTATTTGCAGGAACAGTTAAGCGAATTTGAGCGCACCGCCGATGACGTCGAGTTATTCTATGAGCGTGTGACGCTTGACCCTGATCGCCTTGCCGGATATGTGGCGGCGTTCAATGACTTGGCATTACCACCTCTATGGTGGTCCTGTGTTGCCTATCCCGCACTGAAACACTTCTGGCATCCGCTTCATAACTAATGATCAAAACTCTAAAACTTGAAAATGTTGAGATTGGCACCGGTTTTTCTCCCTATATAATCGCGGAGATCGGTTCCAATCATAACGGCGACATGCATCTCTGCCGCCGTTTGATTGATGCGGCAGCGGACGCTGGCGCCCACGCCGTGAAGTTCCAGTCGTGGTCGGATACTTCGCTCATCGCCGAGGAGGAATATGCACGCAACACGGAATACTCCGACAAGAAGCGCCACTTTGGTCCGTTGCGTGACATGGTGAAAAGCTATCAGCTCACCCCCGCACAGCATGTCGAAGCGGAGGCTCACTGCCGGAAGCGGGAGATTGCCTTTTGCTCGACACCCTTCTCCAACGACGAGGTTGATCTGCTCGAAACGCTGAATGTGCCGTTTTACAAGATTGCTTCCATGGATGTTGGGCATTTGGAGTTGTTGAAACACGTGGCGCGCAAGCAAAAACCCGTCATCGTTTCGACCGGCATGGCGACTTTGGGGGAAATTGAGCGGGCGGTTGCCACAGTCCGCGGGGAGGGCAATGAGCAAATCGCCTTGCTCCATTGTGTATCAATCTACCCGCCCGAATATGGGATCATCAATCTCCGGAACATGGAAATGCTGCGAAACGCGTTCGGTGTCAATGTTGGATTTAGTGATCACACGCTGGGAGTTGCCATTCCCCTAGCGGCGATCGCACTGGGTGCGAGCATCATTGAGAAGCATTTCACACTTGATCAGGACATGGCTGGATGGGACCACGCCATTTCAGCCAACCCAGCTGAATTGCGCGTCATTGTCGCCGAGGGCAAGAACATTTTCACCGCTTTGGGCGACCATCGCCGGACCGTCAGTCCTGCCGAGATCGAAAAGCGTAAAAAATTCCGACGCAGCCTCGTTGCCCTTCGGGCTCTTCCCTCGGGCCATGTAATCCGTGCGGCGGATCTTGGCGCAAAACGTCCCGGAACCGGCATCTCTCCGGAAGACATCCAATATGTCATCGGCCGAAAAGTGGCACGAGACCTGAAACTGGATCAAGTGCTTTGCTGGGATGATCTGCAATAAGCCACAATCATCAGGAGAGGATCAGCCGGTCATCATATTGGGTGGCGGCGGGCACGCCAAGGTGCTCATCGCCACCCTTTTGATGCTTGGCCGCTCAATAATTGGTTTTGTCGATCCAGCTGCATCAAAAAAATCAATTTTCGGCGTCAAGTGCCTGGGTGACGACAGCGTGGTCTTGCATCACAAAGCCCGCAATATAAGGCTCGTCAACGGCGTGGGGTCCATTGGTTCCAACTCATCAAGATGCGATCTCTTTAATCGGTTCAAAGAACATGGATTTAGCTTCGGGACCGTCGTCCATCCGACTGCTATTATTGCTCTCGATGTTCGGTTGGGTGAGGGCGCACAGATTATGGCGGGCGTGGTAATTCAACCTGGTGGCCGGGTTGGAGCCAATGCCATCGTAAACACCGGGGCCGTGATCGACCACGATTGCAACGTTGGCGCGCATGTTCACATTGCGCCCGGTGCGGCTCTCTCCGGCAATGTTCGAATCGCCATTGGCGCGCACATCGGCACCGGGGCGACGATCATCCAGTCAACGCGCATCGGAGCTTGGAGTCTTGTCGGTGCCGGTGCCGTCGTAATTCGGAACGTGCCCGCGAGAGCCGCATTCGTCGGTGTGCCTGCCAAACCCTTGACAAAGTGAAACCTTCCGCCGGGCTGTAGTTAAAGCCGCATGAAAAAAACTGTTTACGTTGTCCATTGCATTGATACCGAAGGGCCGCTTTACGAGTCGCTCGAAGCCACTTTTGGCAGGCTGCGGGACATCTTCCATCTTGATCTGGAACCGAGCGCCACCACTCTGCGCCAGTTGCAGGCTGGCGAGATTGATCTGGGTGGAGTGGAGGCTGCGGTGCAGAAGGTCGTGGCGCCACACCTGCTGGCCTACTATGACACTTGGGACAAGGTTGACACAATGCTGCACGATGCGTTGTCTGAATCATTTCGTAATAAATTGCAGGATTCTTCCGGTGATGGATGGATTTACAATTGGTTTTGCGTCGATCATGTTGACTACGATATAAATCCGCGCCGGCGCGACATGGGGTATCACAACATCTTCGATCACTATCGGAGCATAATCCGGGAGACGACCTCGCCTCAGGACGGCATGCATTTCCATTTTCATCCACATCCGCCGCGCGGGGAAGCCCATCGCTGTGCCACTCATTGGTGGGCCGCTTCGGACGCTTTGCCGCAGGTTATATCGCGCCGTATCATTGATCGCCACTGGTTTCCTGCCGCCAATCGCCCGGGGTTTCACGTTATTCGCCCCGACAGTCACTGGTTTCTGGAGCAGTTTCTACCCTTCGATTTTTCCAGTCAGGCACCGGCCGTTGTTACGGCCACCGATCACGCCCAATTTGGTGTTGATTCTGGCCGGTTCGGAGACTGGCGGCGGGCACCTGGAAATTGGCAGCCGTATCATCCGGCGCATGACGATTACCAGGTGCAGGGCAGCTGCCGTCGCTGGATAGCACGGTGCCTTAATATTGGGACGCGCTATGGTGTGTTGAACGCCGGAGACATGCGTCAGGCATTTGCCGAGGCGAGAACCGGCAAGCCTGTGGTTCTGGCCATCACCAACCATGATTTCCGGGATATCCGCAAGGATGTGGACGAAGTTCGTGCGATGCTGTCTGTCGTGGCGGCGGAATTTCCTGACGTGTCGTTCCAATACGCGGAGGCGGTTCAGGCCATGCGAAGCGCGCTGGGATTATCCCCGGAACCACCGTGTGAGCTTGCCCTGTCGCTCCAGTCCTCCGGCAGTTCCACGGTTCTGGAAGTACATTCAAAAACTCCGACCTTCGGACCGCAACCCTGGCTGGCCTTGAAGACATCGGCAGGCACCTATCATTACGATAATTTTGACATTGATGAGCCGTTTCATCGGTGGCGTTACGTCTTTGACGAAGAATCATATCCCGTGTCCGCGCTCACAGCGATCGGGGTCGCATCCAACAACGCGTTTGGCATCACGACGGTTTCCGTGATCGAACTCCCCGGTGTAAAAATAACCACCAAACACTGGAATCTGCCCCATCATGGGTTCCACGACGCCGGAATGATTCCTGTGGAAAATCCCAAGAGGAAATATTTACCGATGTCGGTTTGATTAATTCCGGTTTGGTCCGAATAGTTGTTATTGGAATGCCAGTGCCGTGATTTTGTTCGTCAAGACAGGTTAAAATGATTGCAACTGAAATTCAGCAGCGAATCGACAGCGTGGTGATTTCCGCCACGACCTCAATTGGCGAGGCGATCGCCCAATTGGACCGGGCCGGAACCGGGGCGTTGGTTTTATGCTCTCCGGGACGGAAAATGATGGGGCTTCTGACCGACGGTGATGTCCGGCGTGCCATCCTCCAGTCAAAAGCACTCACCGATCCTTGTATCGAAATCGCGCGCATCAAACCCACTGTGGCCCCGCCGGCGATCTCGCCTACAGAGGCTTTGCGCCTGATGGACCAGCATGACATCAGCCACCTCCCAGTGGTTGATGTTGACGGAGTGTTGATCGAGTTTCTGCTCCGCAAAGATCTGGCGTCAGAATATGCGCCGGTGGCGAGCGCGTGCGAGCGTCTTGACTGTGTTGTGATTTCGCCCACCGCTCCGATTTCCGAGGCGCTCGCCCGGTTGGAGAATGCCGGGACGGGAGCCTTGGCTTTGTGCACAAACCATCGCGTTTTATGTGGTTTGCTGACCGACGGGGACATTCGTCGTGCGGTTCTGCAAGGGAAAGGGATGGATACTGCCTGTCGGGAGATTGCCAGCAGCGAGCCCACCACCGCGCCGCCTTCGATTTCGCCTCGTGAAGCTCTGCTCTTGATGAATTGCCATGACATTCATCATCTACCGGTCGTCGATTTGGAAGGCAAGCTAGTCGCCTTTCTGCTTCGCAAAGACCTGGTTCGGGAAGACTACACCGGACTTGCGGCAGTAATCATGGCTGGCGGTTATGGAAAGCGGCTGCTTCCTCTCACCGAGCAGCTGCCTAAACCAATGCTCCCGGTCGGCGACAAGCCTCTACTTGAACTCACAATCCAACAACTGCGTCGTTCAGGCATTCGCGACATCAGCCTGACCACTCACTATCTCCCCGAAAGCATTGTGCGGCACTTTGGCGACGGCGGTTCCTTCGGCGTCCGGCTGGATTATCTCAAGGAGGAGCACCCATTGGGCACTGCGGGCGGGTTGAAGATGTATAAACGAACCAACAAACCTTTTCTCGTGATCAATGGCGACATTCTTACCGGTCTGCCCTTTCATGAAATGCTCAACTTTCATCGTCGGCATGGCGCACTTCTGACTGTCGGCGTCCGCAAATATGACGTGCAGGTGCCATTCGGGGTAGTGGAATGCGACGACATCCGCATCACGCGCCTGCAGGAGAAACCCTCGCTCAAGTTTTTCATTAATGCTGGAACATATTTGCTTCAACCCGAGGCTTGTGATTACATCCCTGCGGGCCAGCATTTCGACATGACGGATTTGATCCAGAAACTTTTGGATGATGGAAAGCCGGTCGTCAGTTTTCCCATCATGGAATACTGGCTCGACGTCGGACGGCATGAAGACTATACGCGGGCTCAAGAGGATGTAAAAAATGGAAAAATCTAGTCCAAAAATTCTGATAACTGGCGGAGCCGGATATCTCGGTTCAACTCTGGTGCCACTGCTGCTTGCCGAGGGGCATCGTGTGCGCATCCTGGACCGTCTCGATCACGGCGGTGATCCCCTGCTGGGTATCTGGTCCCACCCAAATTTCGAGTTTGTCGGCGGCGATATACGCGATTCCAGGGTGGTTCAAGCCGCCGTGTCTGGCGTTGATGCGGTCGTGCATCTTGCAGCCGTCGTGGGCGATCCTGCTTGTGCGCGTGAGCCGGATGTCACCCGCGCCATCAATCTTGAAGCTTCGTTCGCGTTGATTGAGGCCTGTCAACAGGTCGGTGTCGGCCGTTTTGTCTTCGCGTCAACCTGCAGCAACTATGGCAAGATGAAGGATGCCGACCGCTATGTGGACGAGGATTCCGAATTAAGCCCGGTTTCGCTGTATGCGGAAACGAAGGTTGCAATCGAAACGGCCCTGTTGAAAAGTGTCGGACAATCTGGCTGGAGTCCCACGCCACTGCGGTTTGCCACCATCTTTGGCGTGGCACCACGCATGCGATTTGACCTGACGGTGAATGAATTTACGATGGAAATGCTGACCAAAAAGCAACTGGTCGTTTTCGGCGAGCAATTCTGGCGGCCTTACGTGCATGTTCGTGACGCCGCCCGTGCCATCGCCCTGGTTCTGACATCGCCACCTGACAAGGTTTCCGGGCGGGTATTCAATGTGGGCGCCACCGACCAAAATTTTCAGAAAAAGCAACTTGTCGAACTAATCCAGCCGTTTGTGCCTGACGCGAGTGTTGAATTTGTCCATAAAAACGAGGATCCGCGTGATTACCGTGTTTCCTTCACCCGGATTCAAAACGAACTGGGATTCAAGATCACCCGCACGGTTTCTCAGGGCATTGCCGAGGTCGCACAACTCGTGCGCGATGGAATCATTCGCGACTTTAGCCAGGGGAAATTCCGAAATTGAATCTCTCCGAAAAAATGGCGCCGGGCGCAATCCCCGCTTCCGGTTTTATTCCGCTCATTGTCCCCGAGATTCGAGGCAATGAGTGGAAATATGTGAAGGAATGCCTGGACACCGCCTGGGTTTCTTCAGTGGGTGCCTATGTGGACCGGATGGAACAGATCATGGCGCAGAAAACCGGTGCCGGTCACGCGGTGGCCACGGTCAACGGGACCGCCGCGTTGCATACGGCCTTGTTGGTGGCCGGTGTCCGTCCGGACGATGAAGTCCTTGTGTCAACACTGACCTTCATCGCACCTGTCAACGCGATCCGCTATGTTGGTGCTCACCCTGTGTTCATTGACGCCGAGCCGGAGTATTGGCAGCTAGATCCGGTTCAAGTTCGTGAATTCCTGGAGCATGATTGTGAACAACGCAACGGTTCGCTGTGTAACCGGCTGACGGGCCGGCGTGTTGCCGCCATCATTCCGGTCCATATCCTCGGTCACCCCGCCGATCTTGATCCAATTCTCATGGTGGCGCGTAAATTTGGAATCACTGTCATTGAGGACGCCACCGAAGGGCTGGGAGCCAGCTACAAAGGCCGCAGTTTGGGCGGTCTCGCGGACATCGGATGCTTCAGTTTCAATGGGAATAAAATCATCACCACCGGCGGCGGTGGCATGCTGGTGACGAACAATGCTGATTGGGCGCGAAAGGCCAAATACCTGACCACTCAAGCCAAGGATGATCCGATTGAATACATCCATGGCGAAGTCGGCTACAACTATCGGCTGACCAACTTACTAGCAGCAGTTGGGTGTGCGCAACTGGAGCATTTGGATCCCTATGTTCAGGCCAAGCGCGACATTGCCGCGCGGTATTCCGCCGCTTTCCAAAATGTTCCTGGTTTGTTGCCAATGCCTCAAGCGTCGTGGGCAGAGAGCACTTTCTGGATGTATACTGTGCTGATCAAGAAGGATCAGTTTGGAATGGACTCGCGTCAACTGTTGGAATCCTTGGGGAAGCAAAAAATTCAATGCCGGCCGCTCTGGCAGCCGATTCACCAGTCGCCAGCACATTTACAAGAGTGCCCCAGATCATTTCCAGTCGCAGAACAGTTAAGCAAACAGGCGTTGAGCCTGCCTTGCTCCGTCGGTCTAACGCCTGCGGATCAGGATCGCGTCATCGCCGCTCTACGACGAAATCAACATGAGCGATCCGGGTCAGCCCGCCAAAACCATCTTTCCGAGGTGGGTGCCGGATCTTGAGCGCAGACGAGCGCGGGAGAAAATGAACCCAACGCGTATTACTGGCGAGACCTCAATAATTCCTGCTACCAACGAAGCCTCCCTTGATCAGATTTTATGTCCCAACTTCATGATTTGATCAGCCGTTCCGAGCTTATTGGCAGTCTGCGTAAATGCGGGCTGATCAAAGGGGATACGGTTTTCGTCCATGCTTCGCTTTTGGCGCTCGGATTGGCTGGAACTGGCCAGTCAGCCAACGCAGCTTGTGAACTGGTTTTGAGTGCTCTGCGCGATACAGTAGGAACCGAAGGCACGCTATTCCTACCCGCTTATTCCCAATCCTTTGTTCGTAACGAAGTGTTTGACCCCATGACTTCGCCTGCGATGCCGGAATCTGCCAACTGTTCGCCGGGGTTGATGGAACAATTCCGTCACCAGACCGGAGCACTTCGTTCGGCAGACCCAAATTATTCCGTGGTAGGTTTGGGTCCTAAGGCGAACGCGTTTTTATTCAATCTACCACAGTCCAGTTTTGGGCCCGATTGTCTTTTCGATCGGCTTGCAAAACAGGGCGGCAAAGTCTGCACCATTGGAATCGGAATCGGCGACGCCACGCTGCGCCATCATATTGAAGAAATCGCAGGCGTCCCATTTCGTTTTAAGAAACTGTTTACCGGCCACGTCCAAGCCAACGGCGCTTTACGCAAACAGGGCTGGATAACCAGCATTCCAATTCAAGCGGAGAATGGTTGGCCGGATGGATCTCGCCTGACAGGCATATTGCTCGCCGATGCGTCATGCAAAACTGCAAAGATCAGTCAATGCGAAATCGCCGTCATGTCATGCCGCGATTTCGCCGAGGTAACCAGCCGGGAAATTAATCGGGATCCTTGGTTCACGGCCAAAGGACCGGCCGGTGATGCATTGGAGTTGGAAGCTGCTTACGCTGGCCGCCGTGATTTTCAGATCGAACTCCCCACAAATGCTTCAATGCATGAGTTGATTGATGGTATTTGGACCCTGCCACGAGATATTGTATCCGATGGCTATGATGTCGCACTACAGGCACTGGCCAGACAGGTGCCTATGACAATCCACGAATTTCCGTCCGGTACAGAAAGCTGGTCCTGGGTTGTTCCTGAAAAGTGGACCTGTCATGAGGCTTACCTGGAGACTATCGATGGTCAACGTCTTTTCTCTTACGCCGACCAGCCGCTGCATGTTGTCTCGTATTCGCTCCCGTTTGAAGGTGAAATCTCCCGTGAGGAACTGTTCAAGCACTTGCATGTTCATCCCCGGCTTGCTGACGCAATCCCTTTCATCTTTAAATATTATGAACGGGATTGGGGGTTGTGTTGCAGCCAAAAGCAGAAGAATTCCTTCCACGACGACCGCTATCGGGTGGTTATTAGATCAAGCTTTACTTATGGATCGCTTAAAGTTGGCCAGGTTGTTGCGCCGGGGCGGAGCGACGACACAATTATTCTTTGCGCACATCTCTGCCATCCTCATCAGGTGAACGATGATCTAACCGGTGTAGTCGTTGGGATTGAGGTGATGAGGGCACTTCTGCAACGCCGTGATCTGCGTTACACCTATTGTTTCCTGATCGTGCCAGAGACGATCGGCTCGGTAGCCTGGTTAAGCCAGCACGAAAACTTAATCCCTCGAATGAAAGGCGGACTTTTCCTCGAGATGCTGGGGCGGAACCATCCCCATGCATTGCAGCTTTCACATTCGGGCGATACCGAGATCGATCAATGTTTCGCCACGGTTCTTCGTGAATCTGATGCCTCGGCGTGGACGGGGAAATTTCGGACAGTTGTCGGCAACGACGAGCGACAGTTCAATGGTCCTGGTGTCCGTGTTCCAATGCTTTCCTTGTCTCGCGTGCTGCCACCCTCGTCGGGCACCCTCTATTTCACGGAGTATCATTCCAGCCATGACACGCCGAACCGCGTTCCCTCTGGGAGTTTGGAGAAATCTCGAGATCTTGTGCTTCAAATGCTTGATACATTTGAAAAAAACGTAGTTCCCCGCAATCAATTCAAAGGCGAGGTGTTTTGTTCACGTTTTGGGCTTCACATTGACGCCTATGAGGACGCAAAGGGCAATCGGGCGCTCTTTGACATAATGGATTTGGCGGACGGAAAAAATTCCGTGCAGGCAATTGCCGCCCGGTGTGGCATTCCGTTTTCATCAGCTTGGAATGCTCTGCAAAAACTCCATGGTCATGGGCTCGTGACTTGGGATGAGGCACCAAGGGAAAAGCGGGAGTTGGCGGCGCAGGAATTAGGGACCGTGTTCAAAGGGTAATAATATACAAAGCATAAACCGCATGAAACCAATTAGGATTTATCTTGCCGACTTAACCTATACCACCTTGTCATTGGCTACGGATGCGTTTCCGCTCAACATTGGTTTTATAGCGGCCTATGCTGACAAAACGTTTGGCAAAGAAGTTGACTTAAAGCTGTTCAAGTATGTCGAGGATTTGGAGCACGCGATTATTAATCGCCCGCCCGACATTCTCGGTATGAGTAATTATCCTTGGAACTACAACCTTGGGTTGGAGTTCTTTAGAATGGTCCGGGCAATCTCGGCCGAAACCCTTTGCGTGATGGGAGGCCCAAATATTCCGTTTGAAGATGAGGCGCGCAACCAGTTCGTCAAGCACAACTCGCTTATTGATTTGTATGCATACTTGGAAGGCGAAGAAGCTTTCGCCGGATTAATCAAACGTGCGATCGACGTTGGAACTGATCGCCACAAAATCAAGGCGGCTCCGCTCGACGGCTTCATCCACCGCATCAGCGACACCGAAGTCATGAAGGGGGCCATGTTGACGCGAAGAACAGACCTTGACGAGATTCCCTCCCCGTATCTGACGGGATGGATGGACAAGTTTTTCGATGGAAAACTCTCACCGATGATGGAAACCAACCGGGGTTGCCCATTCTCATGTACTTTCTGTCACGAGGGAAACCGGCTCATCTCCAAGGTGAACCAGGTTAGTCTCGAGCGCGTGAAGGCAGAGCTTGATTATATAGCAGAAGCTGTCCGAAAAGCCCCATGGCTGATTTCCAATCTGATGTTCGCTGACCCGAATTTTGCGATGTACGAACGTGACTATGAAATTGTTGAGCATATTGAAAAAATTCAACAACGGCAGAACTGGCCGCGTTCGATTTTTGCCTCGACCGGAAAAAACAAGAAGGAGCGAATTGCCAAGGCGCTGCGAAAACTTAACGGTTCGATGTCAATGTGGATGTCCGTTCAATCAATGGATCAAACCGTCCTTAAGGAAATCAAGCGTGACAATATCAAAACGTCGGAGATGATGGCCCTGGCCGGAGTTTATCAGGAATTGGGGCTCCCGACGCTTTCCGAGTTAATCTTGGGTTTGCCCGGCGATTCGTACGAGCGGCACGTTAATTCGCTGTCACAAGTGGTGGAGGCGGGTATTGATGTAATTGATACCTACACTTGCATGCTGCTCAACGGCACGGAGCTTAACACCAAAGCCAGTCGTGAGAAGTATCAGATTGGTTCGCATTTCCGCATCTTGCCGCGCGACTTCGCCAGACTCAATAATGGTCGTATTGCCGTCGAAATTGAAGAAATCATTAGTTCAACGAACACCCTCTCTTTTGCAGATTATCAGGAGGTCAGAAAGCTTCATTTCATGATCGCTGTGGTCTATAATGGCGGCGGCTTTGGTTCCTTGCTTCGGATGTTAAGGCAGAAGAAAGTTTCAATCATTGGACTGCTGCAGAACCTTATTGCACACATTGAGTCGGCACCCCCTTCCGTGCAGGAGGTATTCAGATCTTTTGTCCGACTAACGAAAGATGAACTTTGGGACTCTGAAGATGAGCTTCGTGCCTATGTTTGCGCAGATAACAATTACGATAAGCTGCTCAATGGAGAGATTGGCAGCAATTTAATTCAAACGCATGTTGCCAGGAGCCTAGCCGTGATGGATGACTGGGTAGGCTACGTTTTTCAAATCGCCGAAACCATTTTGGGCGACGAGTTGCGGAGGGACGCTGAAATGTCAATAATGTTCTCGGATATACGCGCTTTCTGTGCGGGACGAACGCATAACCTCTTTGGCAACAACCGCGACGAAGACATTCCATCGTGCAAGTTGTCTTACAACATCATGCATTGGATGCAAAGTGCCGTCGATGCGCCACTCTCCAATTATAAGTATGAAAGCCCAGTTCCGTTTGTTTTTAAATTTTCAAATGCAAAAAAAGAAGAGATGGCTTCGCTGATCAAACGCTATGGAACCACGGCCACAGGCATAGGGCGCATCATTGTTCAAATGAATCGCAGCCGTTTATGGCGTGAGGCTTTAGTAGAGCAAGATCAGTAGCGATCTGTGCTACGTTCCTGACCGAAATGAAGCAAATAAGCTATGCGCATTCTACTAGGCACAGGGTTGGGAAGAGGTGTAGCTGAATACGGCAACATGGGTGATGTGGCCATGTTGCAAGCGGGGGTGACCCGCCTGCTCAGATTGTGGCCATCTGCAACGATCCAGGTGCTCACCGATTGTTCCGAAGATCTTGTTGTACATTGTCCGGAAGCAAAGCCTGTCGCCCACCACGGAGGCGAGGTTTGGTTTGGGGAAGGCCTTCCAATTGGCCAACTGACCAGAATTCTTCCTAGCTCAATTACTTTAAAATTGGCGACGTTCAGCAAGTCACTGAGGCTTCGGCGGCCTGGTCTTTTTGGTCTTATATTAAAATCCAAATTGCGATTGCGCGATCGCCCGGTTGATTTGAACGCGGTTAGGGAGTTTAGTAAAGCCTTTGACAAAGCCGATCTGGTCGTGATTTGCGGGGCTGGCGGCTTTTTCGACAACTGCCGTGGTTGGAATATGGACACCCTAGACTTGGTTGAAGCCGCCATTCAGCGTCATGTGCCGGTGGCCATGCTTGGTCAGAACTTTGGTCCCCTCGCTGATGTTGAGGTGTTGGCGAGAATGAAAAGCATTATACCGTCAGTGGATCTGTTAACATTGCGAGGAAACCGCGGAGGAGCAGCGTTTATCGAGTCAATGGGAATCGGTAATTCAAAGTTTCAAATTACGGGAGACGAGGCCATCGAAATGGCTTATAACTTACGGACAGAGGAACCGGGTCGGGCGCTTGGGATTAATATGCGGGTTTCAAAATCCGCAGAGACCGGCTCGGATGACGTTCAGAGACTCAAGCCAATATTGCAAACTTTTTCCAGGAGACAAAATGCAGACATGATCCCCGTCCCTATTTCAATCCATCCATATGACCGGGATGATGTTGCAATCAAGGAACTCTTGGTAGGGTTTGACGAACAGTCCGACGGCGGATGCAAGCTGCGTACGCCAATGAAAGTTATTAAACAAATCGGGCGTTGTCGAGTTCTGGCATCGGGTGCGTACCACGCAGCTGTATTCGCACTGTCACAGGGCATTCCCGTTGTTTGCCTGGCAAAATCCCCGTATTTTGGTAGCAAGTTCTTGGGACTCGGCGACCAATTCGGGCCCGGTTGCGAAACCGTTTTTCTAAATGATCCGGAAATGCCAGAGAAGCTTAATGAAGCTCTTGAGAAAGTATGGCAATCCGCAGAAACATTGCGCGTACCACTACAGATGGCGGCGCGGAGACAAATTGAGTCGAGTTGCGGGGCCTATCAGAAAATTCGGAATCTGCTCGGCTAAACTGAAGTACCATCAGTACTCACAAGAGTGATGCTAAAAGTTTCTTGCTGCTCCAAGTTTGGATAATGTAAAATGATAAACGCCCAAAGCAAGCCAAATGTGTTCGTCGTTGACACTCCCTTTCAATTGTTGAATGCGATAGAAGCCGCAAAATCTCTCGCCTTGGCGAACAATCATTTGGTCGTTATAAAGTATCCGGGACTGAATCAGTCAGCGTTTCGTCCACTTATTAAAACAGAGGACTGGGTCAGCGTAATTTTTCTATCATTAGAAATTGATGGGAAAAGTAAAGCGCCTGAGTTTTTATGCAGCCCCATGGTCCGTAAATGGCACAGTCGCCTTCTTCATCTCAAGCAAAGACGTAAATTTACAAGGATTTGTAAATCGTTCAGGCAAGCCGGCAATTTGTTTTTGGGCCATTATTGGATTCAGTACAAATACTACATGCGACACTTCGCCAACAACCTGAATCATGAGAAGCTTTATCTTTTAGACGACGGAACCGACACAATGGATATTAATAAACGTCGAAAATGCATAGACCTTTCACTCGACCCGGCTCATGAACACCAGAGCAAGCCCGAAGGCTCGATTCTCGCGAAATTCAAAGGATACATACGCAAAAGATATTGGGATTGGAATCTTCAAGAAGCTGAAAGCGTTACATTTTTCACAACCTATGGATTGGAAGTCAGAACCGGGGATCATTTGGTTAAGAACGACTACAGATATTTGAAGAGTTTAGCGATAAATTCTACGGCGATTAATGAAGTATGTTTTCTAGGCGGGTGTTTTTTTGAGGATAACTTTATGAAAGAGGAAATATATTTAGAACATCTGAGGAAAATGAAGGCTTACTTTGAGAAGGAAAAAATTGTCTATGTGCCGCATCCCAGACAGTCTGCGCACATGATAGAGACAATTGCCAGCTCGCTGGGTTTTGAAATTAAACAATTTGGTGTTCCCATTGAGGTCGCAATAGTCACAGGCGGCTATCTTCCTAAGGTGCTGGCTTCTTTCACTTCATCTGCGCTTGAAAGCTGTGTAAACATCTTGGGCCAGAGTTTGAAGATCATTTGTTTTCGTATTGCTTCCGAGCACCTTTTGAAAGGAAGAGGGGAAATAGCGGCGGTTTATGAACATTTCAATAACAAGGTTAACTTGAACTTCACGATTATCCCCTTGGAAATCAGCCAGCCAGATTTAACAATTCCAAGCCGAGTAGTTATGAGTTAGAACTTGGATCAAATAGCTGCAGAAACGCAAGTGGATTGCTAGTTTTCGGCTTCGAGATTGAGTCTGGGATAAACGCAAGCAATTATTTTGGCTGATGAAATTTGTTTTTGTCACCGCCATGCCCGGTTTTTCTTGGGGTGGTTCGGAGGAACTCTGGAGTCAAGGCGCCCTGAAACTCCATAAGGATGGTCACACCGTAGCTGCTTCAGTTCCCTTCTGGCCGACCATCTCGCCCCGGGTCACCGAAATGGTCGACAAGGGGATTGGCGTTTATATCCGTAGGCCTATTCCAGAAAATGTGATCGTGAGGTCTTGGACGAAGGCCGCGCGCATGCTTGGAAATGAAGCTGGCAAATTTCGTTGGCTACGTCTGCAGAAGCCCGATTTGGTTATAATCTCTCAGGGAGGAATCGCGGATGGAATGGAATGGATGAAGTTTTGCATGGATGCAGATTTGCCTTTTGTGGTGATTTGCCAGTGCAATACTGAGTTTTGGTGGCCAACCGATGAGGTTGCCATAACATTGGCCGAAGCCTACCTGACTGCCAAAAAAGTATTCTGTGTCTCTCAAAGCAATCTGAAATTGCTGGAGCAACAAATTGGCGGGAAACTGCCAAATGCGGTGATCATCAGAAATCCGTTTAATGTGTCGCCGGATAAGTTAATTCAATGGCCGATCGAGACCGATACCTGGCGAATGGCCTGCGTAGCAAGGCTGGATCCGGTTGCCAAAGGACAGGATTTGCTGTTTCAAGTTCTTGCGCAACCCCGCTGGCGGGAACGCGCAGTTCAAATCAATCTTTATGGCGCCGGACCGTTTGCACAAGGGCTAAAACGATTGGCCGAATATCTACAGTTGAAAACAGTTCACTTTCACGGTCATGTGAACGATGTTGCCGCAATTTGGGCACACAATCACATGCTAGTGCTGCCATCCCGCTGGGAGGGACTTCCCTTGGCACTCGTGGAGGCGATGTGGTGCAGCCGCCCCGCCTTGGTAACCAATATTGCGGGGAATTCCGAATTATGTGTTGATGGGGAAACGGGTTTCGTAGCTGAAGCCCCTACCGCACGAATTCTTGCGCAAACCATGGAAACAGCTTGGGAAAGATGCTCTGACTGGCACACAATGGGCTTGGCGGCTCGTTTGCGAGTGGAGCAAATCATCCCTAGGGATCCTGCCGGGGATTTTGCCCGACAATTGGTTGCTTGCGCAGGAAATGAATCGGTACCATAAGTTATATAGTAAAAGTGAATCTCACGATTGCTTCGCTTCGACCACGCGACATTTGCGGGCGACGGGCAGACAATAAGTGATATCAGCAGTCCGAGTTGGAAACGGTGCTGCATTTGGTCTGCAGTTCGAGAAGTAATACCTTGCCGTACTCCTTTTGGGAGATCTGTATTTATAGGTTCCTATAAGCTTTGAGATCACTGATTAAATCGTCGCCTTTGCTCTGATCACTGGGAAATGACCATGTATGACTGTTCCGTTATTGGCGGGGGTATTGTTGGTTTGAGTGTGGCCATGTCGGTTTTACGCCGACAACCGGGTCTTAAACTAATTCTACTCGAAAAAGAAGACAAACTGGCTTTGCATCAAACAGGGCGAAACAGCGGCGTCATTCATTCCGGAATTTATTACAAACCAGGCAGTTTCAAGGCCCGTTTTGCTTGCGAAGGCAACAGGACAATGACGGAGTTCTGTCAGCAATACGACATTCCTTACAAGATCTGCGGCAAGGTGATTGTCGCCACTTGTCAAAAGGAAGTGCCCGCGCTTGAAAATCTATACCGTCGCGGCCAGGAGAACGGACTTAAGATTGTCCGGCTTTCTTCAGAAGAAGTGCGGGAGTTTGAACCACATGTCCAGTGTATTGGCGGCATCAGGGTGCCTTCAGCCGGCATCGTATCCTATCGGGCTGTATGTTCAAAACTTGCCGAGCTAATCCAAAACCAAGGAGGGCAGATACAGACGGGAGTCCGGGTGGAATCAATCAGACACCAGAATGGAGTGCATATTATTGAAACCTCTCGCGGAACCTTTAAGGCTAAATTTCTGATTAATTGCGCGGGATTACACAGCGATCGTGCCGCTCGCCTGGCAGGCCTCAATCCAGAGGCAAGAATTATTCCCTTTCGGGGCGAGTATTATGAATTGATTCCACAGAAACGGTGCTTGGTCAATGCACTTATTTACCCGGTGCCCAATCCAGACTTTCCTTTTCTGGGCGTGCATTTTACTAGAATGATCGACGGTAGTGTTCATGCGGGGCCAAATGCAGTTCTGGCATTTAAGCGCGAGGGTTATTCCAAAACTGACGCGAATGCTCGCGATCTGTTCGAAATTCTGGCTTACAGCGGCTTCTGGAAGCTTGTTAGAAGGCACTTTGACGAAGGTATCAAGGAAATGTGGCGTTCGACTTTTAAACGAGCCTTTGTCCGAAGTCTTCAAAAACTTATTCCAGATATTAAATCCGATGATCTGGTTCCAAGCGAGGCTGGCGTGCGGGCTCAGGCAGTAATGCCCACTGGCAAATTGGCGGACGAGTTCATCATTTCACGCGGGCAAATGGCGGTGCATGTCTGCAACGCGCCGTCACCTGCGGCGACGGCGTCGCTAGAGATTGGCCGTTATATTGTTGATCAGGTTCCCGAACTTCGTTCCGCGACGGTGGTTGGCCCCGCCGCATACCCAACTCTGTCAGCGCTGGCAGAATGAATTAGGTCAGCTGGATTTCTCACAGTTTTTAACGCAAAATATTCTCATGCACTCTCCCCCAATCAACGCCCTCAATGACATTCATTATCGCCGCATACTCGGCGTGCGGTTCTTTGTCGGGGATGCGCCGGAGGCTGTAGAACTGGGTGCGCGTCCGGGCTTGGTTGTCGTGCCAGCTGCGCCAGCGTTGATGGAACTGTCCCGCGACTCCGACTACCGCCAAGCATTGTGTGAAGCTGACTTGGCGATCACCGACAGTGGGCTGCTGGTATTGCTCTGGAATGCCATGACCTTGGATTCAATTCACCGAGTATCAGGCCTGGAGTACCTTAAACTTCTGCTCGCTCGGACTGAGTTCCGCGAACCAGGAGCCGCGCTTTGGGTTATGGCCTCACAAGATTCCCTTCGTCGAAATCTCAACTGGTTGAGGTCGGAAGGGTATCCAAACCGGGAGGAAGACTGTTATGTGGCGCCAAAGTATGGGGCCGGCCCAATAAGTGACAAGGTGTTGGTAAAATTGATAAATGAACGCAATCCCCGTCACGTTATTATTGGACTCGGAGGCGGAGTCCAGGAAAAACTCGGCCTTCACCTTAAATTGCACTGTGCGGTCCGGCCTGCTATTCACTGCATTGGAGCGGCCATCGGATTTTTGAGTGGAGATCAGGTCAGAATTCCGGATTGGGCGGATCGTTGGGTTCTGGGCTGGCTATTCCGCTGTGCTTCAAATCCAAAACGTTTCATTCCGCGATACGCAAAGGCCTTGCAACTGCCGTTTATTCTTTTGCGGTATCGTGACCGATTGCCGGAATCATCGGTTAAAACATGTTTGTATTGAATCACCGCACTTGAAGCCGGGCGAAATAACTATAATTAGATGATCGCATCTCGAACAAAAGGAACTGCCAAGCTTGGTATTGTCTGCCAATGCATTGTTGTTGCCATGGTTTTTTGGGTATGGTTGCCGTTGACTCAATGGCACGGGGGAATTTGGGCATTGGATCTTTCACAATATGTTTCGTATGTGGCCGTCCTAATGTTGGGAATAATATTTTCATACGCAACAGCGACCAGAACAGCTTGGTTTGCACAACATTCCTTTACCATTTGTCACCGTCTTGCGATGCGCCAGACTTTCTTTGCGGCCGGGCTACTTCTATTCTATTTGGTTGGAGAAAAAGACCAGACCATGTCCCGGTTGTTTTTGTTTACATTTGTTCCAGTTCTTTATGGACTTCTGCTCGCAACCCTTGGGCTTTTGCCGCCGCTGTTAAAAAAGTTAAGCTATGGAGGCATGGGAAACCAGCGGGTGCTGGTTGCTGGAGGCTGCCAGAATGTCCCCCAGTTGCAGGGATGGTTAAACAGCAAGGAACGGGTTGGCTATTCCATCGCAGGGATGATCAGTCACGGTCAGAATATTCAAACTTATGGCGGGCTCAAAATATTGGGCGTGTTGGATGATCTTGAACGCATTATTGCGGAAGAAGATATTACCTTGGTCATTCTTGGTGAATTTCTGATGTTTCGGCATCTCATGACGCATTATACGAAGGTCTGCGAACGGCATGGAATTCGGTTGTTAGTGATCTGTGATTTTGAGAGTGCTCTGCGACATCCGGTTACCATGTTCGAGGATGAAGGCATACGCTTTATTGCCCTGCGGGACGAACCTTTGGAAGACCCGTTTGGTCGGTTTGCCAAGCGGTTCCTTGATATTGCTCTTTCCCTGCCGGTTGTATTTTTGATTTTACCATTCACGACATTGTTGGTCGGATTGCTTCAATGGCGTTATTCTCCTGGCTCAATATTCTATCGTCAAATTCGGTCCGGATTGCAAAATCTTCCATTTGCGATCTACAAATACCGAACTATGTATATCGCGAACCCAGACCCGACGCGGCAAGCAACGAAGGGTGATTCTCGGATATATCCTGGCGGAAAATGGTTGAGAAAGCTCAGCATTGACGAATTGCCGCAATTCATAAATGTGTTACGAGGTGAAATGAGCGTGGTGGGCCCGCGTCCGCATCTGATGCAGCACGACGAGGTTTTCGCCCATGTATTGTCGAACTATCCAGTGCGAAGGAATGTGAAACC
>Ga0302319_10006058_pt1 | contig 24130 bp, 15 predicted proteins | sample Bog_T0_2_FD_203319 | JGI IMG/M metagenome (GOLD analysis project Ga0302319, IMG submission 203319) | Peat permafrost microbial communities from Stordalen Mire near Abisko, Sweden - Bog_T0_2 | ecosystem: Environmental > Terrestrial > Soil > Wetlands > Peat | place: Sweden: Abisko, Stordalen Mire...
AGAAGAGCAGGATGAAGTTTCCGCTGTTGGCACGGTCGATGGTTGCGAACTGAGTGCGGCAGGTGTGGGCAAGGTTGTCGAAGATGGCTGTGCCTGCCAGCCTGCTCTCACTGCCTGTGGCGATGTGCTGAATGCCCTGGATCAACGCCGTGGGGTTGTTGGTCCATGTCGGGTCGATATGCCAAAGGCGGCCAAACCCCATGACGAAGGCCTGGTCGGTACTGGTCCTCAAGAGCGATCGGGCGTATTCGGCGGAGGTTGCCCGGTCGGAAGGAAGGTCCTTTCTCATGGAGGCGCTGGTGTCCATGAGGATGCCGGCGTGGATGGGAGCATCCCTCAGAAGTTGGAGACTTAGAATCTTCCCGGTTGGCTTGTCATTTTCGAATACGGTGAGTTCATCCGCCTTGAGGTCGTCAACGGACATGCCGTGGCTGTCAGCCGCATGAAATGTCAGGACGATCTCATCGACTTTGACATGAAGAGTGAAAGGAGGAGCGTCCTGCGCCACGACGGAGGCTGTTGGCACACCTGAGCACAGCGCAGGCGTGAAGAGCAGGACCCACAGAGCTTGACGCTGGACGGGACGCATCGAGAGATTTGACGCTCGCATAGAGCGGAAGGTAACCCCCGATGGGAGGGCTGTTATACAAACATCGCGTGTTCTTTGCGCAGGGCGTTGGCGAGTGCGTCGGTGGCTGCGGTGGTGGTGTAGAGGCCCGGGGTGACGCGGATGACGGGGCCTTTGGCGATGCCTTTGCGCCAGATGGTGTGGACGCGGTACTTCTCGAAGAGAACGTGTTGCAGCTGCTGTGCCTGCCGGTCGGTGGACATGCCCTTGAGGCGGAAGCTGGTGATGGCGCAGTAGCGGGCGGGTTCGTCGGGGACGCAGATCTCGACGTTGGGCAGGTCGCGGACCTTGTCGACCCATGCGTTGCGCAGGGCGCGGAGGTGCTTTTCCTTGGCCGCGCCGCCGACGGCGAAGTGGAAGTCCACCGCCGTGGGAATGGTGAGCACCGCGGCAAAGTTGACCGTGCCGGCGGGTACCCGGGCGCTGATGTCGTGGGGCGGAATCTCGTGGTTGTCGTAGGCGATCTCGATGTCGTCGATGCGGGACTTGCGGATGTACATGGCACCGGTGCCGAGCGGGGCGGCGGTCCACTTGTGGACGGACCAGCCGGCGAAGTCGCAGCCGAGGTCGGCGATCTGGAAGTCGAGGCAGGCGACGCCGTGGGCGATGTCGACGATGGTGTCGACGCCGCGGGCGCGGGCCATGGCGACGATCTCTTTGACCGGCGTGACGAGGCCGGTGCGGTTGGAGACCAGCGTGACGAGCAGCAGCTTGGCGTTGGGTGTGCGCTTGAGCACGGCGTCGTAGGCGGCGAGGATGTTGGCGGTGGTGGCGGGCTCGGGCATGTCGAACTTGACGACCTGTGCGCCGCGATGGTCGCCGAGCCAGTCCATGGAGGCGATCATGGCGTCGTAGTCGAGGTCGCAGTAGATGACGGCGTCGCCGGGGCGGATGTTTTTGTAGTTGGTGATGAGGCTCTGGAGCGCGTCGGAGCCGCTGCGGGTGATGGCGACCTCTTCAGGCAGAGCGCCGACGGAGCGGGCGACGGCCTCGCGGGCCTCGCGCCCACCGGCAGCGAGGCAGGCACCGCCGGGCAGAGCGTTGCGCGCCCAGATGGAGTTCATGCGGTTGACGTAGATCGTCTGCGCGGTGTAGACCTGCTCGACGGGCCGCGGCATGATGCCCCAGTAGCCGTTCTCCAGATTGTGGACGCTGGGGTCGACGTCGAAGTAGGTGGGCAGGGCGCTGACCGGGATGGAGTTCGGCTTTAGCTTGGTGCCGGCGGGTGCGGCTGTCTGGGCGAGTACGGCTTCGCGGGCGAGCAGGGCGGCGGGCGCGGAGGCTGCGGCGGACTTCAGGAAGGTGCGGCGGTTGAGCATGGCGGTGCCTTTCGCGAGAGTTAGCCGAAGTGTAGCGCAGCGAGATTCATCTCAAGTCAGCAGGCGACTACCTCCATGTAGGAGGGGTGACGGCGAGCAAAGTCCAGTATGTGTCGATCGCGGGTGACGAGTGTGAGTTGAAGCGCATGTGCCGTTGCCATGATGAGGCAGTCGCCAGGATCGGCGTAGTCATAGAGGTTCAGAAGCGCAGAGGATTCCAATCCGATCTCTGCAGAGATTGGTACCGGCTGGATGTTGAGTTTTGCCGTCGCCTGGATAAAAAATTCTTCAGGCGTGAGGCCTAGTAAGGTTGGCCGCCGTGCTGGATTTTTCTTGCGCGATGCAGACCCAATTTCCCATGCGGACATGGGCGAAATAAAGAGCGAATCGGACTGGAAGGCGCGATCTATCGCGAGGAGCGATTCCACGGACATGGGTGCCGGCTCGTGAATCCAAAGTAGTGCGTGAGTGTCAAGCAGAACTCCTTGCACCGAAACAACCTAGGCCTTTCGTTCGCTCTCGGCATCTTGCTTGCGTAGCCTCTGTACCTGTTCCCATATGGGAGCGGTGAGATCGATGCGAGGGTCGAGATCAAGTTCCTTGGTTAGACCGGAACCGTACCCCTTGATGAAGTGGGTTTCGCCGTTGGTGTCCTTGAAGATGCCGCCGCCTTCAACGAGGGTCACTTCGGCCATTTGTTGATCGCTCACCGGTATACCTCCTTCGAAGAGTTTACTTCAAGGGTTGTTTGTTTTGCCGACGATGTGCGAACCTACATCTTAAAGAACCGAGAGGTCAGGGCAATCGGTGGCCGCCACGCTCAAGTCAACACTGCTTAGGGCTTTGTCCCGTAGCTGCGAATTTCCTCGAGAGAAACCGAATTTGGAGCAACCGCTTCTCTTCTTTCGATCATTCGCGCAAGTGCTCTAAATTGCTTTTGCGATAGGTTAGGTTTCGGTGCGATGTACCGAAGTCCTAGGATTCTTTCCTTTGGGCCAGCTAATTGAATTTCGCTACTGCTGACCACAGTTGGAATACTTCCAGAGGCTCCAAGCGTGTCGGTAACAGCAGCTATGGTGGCATCGTTGCTTTCTTCTGAATTTACATAGACACCCATAACGCTGAGATCCCATCGCGGGCCGAAATGGTAGACCGCTGCATACATGACTTTCGCCTTGGCTGTTGGGACATGAGACGTCAACATCGCCTCATAAAACATTTTGTGAGTAGCTCCCAAGATCTGGACCGCTCTTGGCACGCAGCATCATGAATCACAGCAGCGTCTCGATAGATTCCTTCGAATGGGCCTCCAATGATGGTCCATGCAATCCGAGGAATTGAAGCGCCGTCAGTCACTGTGCCTTTAGGTGCGACCCACTCGTTTGACATTGGATCGATATATGAAAAGGGCTCGAGCAGCGTCATATTTCTGCCGTCACTACTCCAGCTTGCTTTCACCACCCCGACGTATCGGCCCGGTCCGACCACATTCTTTTGCAAGAACGATGGAGGATGGGCTTGGACTTGCGCCTGCTCGCCTGTACTTAAGATGAGGCTAACAAATAGCACTAATGTTTTTGTCCAAATCATAGGATTCTGCCTGTAAATGATGCTAACCCCCTTTTGGGGATACGTGGATGGTCATATACTGTCTCGCTGGTGGTCTCCAACCGCACGATCATCTTGCCAATCGACTTCCGCACGGCAGCTCTGCCTTTCTATTGTGCCGCAGCGAGCAGCGCGGGTAAGCCCAGAAATTTAGCATCGCCGTTGGCGCTTAGAGCAATAACAAACGCAGATTCCCTACGGGAATGACAAAGAATGAGAGGGAGTTATCGTCCCATCCAGCCGCCGTCTACGGTGAGGACGGTGCCAGTGACGTAGTCGCTGGCGAGGGAGCTAAGGTAGAGGGCTGCTCCGGCGAGGTCCTGCGGCTGGCCCCAGCGGGCGGCGGGGATGCGTTCGAGGATCTGGCGGTTGCGGGTCTCGTCAGCCTGGAGGGCTTCCGTGTTGGTGGTGGCGAAGTAGCCGGGGGCGATGGCGTTGACCTGGATGTTCTTCGGTGCCCACTCATTCGCGAGCGCCTTGGTGAGCTGCGCCACACCGCCCTTGCTGGCGGAGTACGCCGGGACGCGGATGCCCCCCTGGAAGCTGAGCAGGCTGGCAATGTTCACGATTTTTCCGGTCCCGCTCAACGCGATGACATCGCGTGCAAAGAACTGGCAGAGCTGGAAGACGCTGGTGAGGTTGACCTGCAGAACCTGCTCCCAGCTGGCGAGCGTGGTGTCGACGGCAGCGTCGCGGTGGATGGTGCCGGCGTTGTTGATCAGGATGTCGATATGCCCGAACTCTTCCTTGACGGCGCTGAAGAGTTGCTCAGCGCCCGTGGTAGTGGACAGGTCGGCCTGGAAGGCGGCGGCTTTGGACCCGATGGTGGCTGCCGTTTCACTGGCGGCGCGCCGGTTTCCGTGAACGGCGACTTCGGCTCCGGCCTGCGCAAGCGCAATGGCGATGGCCGCGCCCAGGCCGCTGGCCGCGCCGGTAACCAGCGCGACTTTGCCGTCGAGGCGGAAGGAATCGAGGATGTTCGGCGTGGACATGAGGACAAGTCTACGCCAGGATGGCCACCCGGTTCAGGCCTTGACTACGCCAGGAGTGGAGATCAGCAGGAACGTGACGCTGGTCGCGGTGGCGCGCTTGTGGGGAGTGCCGCGCGGGATGATGAGCATGTCGCCCTTGTGGAGGGTATAGGTGGTTGCGCCCGCAGAGCCGGGAGCATGCCACTCACCGGGGCCTGTACTGTGCGCACCCTGGGGGGTGCCGCCGACCTCGTAGAGTGTGGTGCCCTCGACGATCTGAACGACGTGGTCGCGGCCTTCGTGGAACTCGAACTCGCGGGCCCTGTTCTTCCCTTCGGTCGTGAGGACGACGGTAAGCGGCAGCGATGGAGGCTGGAATAGATTGTCGTTGCCCGGCGTTGCCTGGAGCCTGGCGGCATCCTGCGCAAGCTGGGCCGCGGTGAAGAGCTGGAACGGCACCGGAGCGCTGGGCACGGAACCTTGAGCTGCGAAGAGGAACTGCTCGGTGAGCGGGACGGTGACGGCGGCCGCGGCGAGAGGGGTTGTGCGCAGGAAGTTACGGCGGGACACTGATTTGGCCATGAGGAAGTGAACCACATTCCGAGCTACTTCTTCAAGGACGGCCTGCGGACGCGGGACCCGGGCGAGACCAAGTTGCTGGTGTCTATACTGGGGATGCAGGTTTTGAGGGAGTTGTATGAAACTGTTGCAGATGGCGGATGCAGTGCGGTATCCGCGGATGACCACGGCGGAGTTGCGCGAGACATTCCTGATTGATGATTTGTTTCGTGCCGGAGAGATTGTGCTGACGTATGTAGACCTGGACCGCGCGGTGATTGGCGGTGCGGCGCCGACGGCGAAGCCGCTGACGCTAGAGACGCATCCTGAGCTGCGTGCGGACTTCTTCTGCGAGCGGCGCGAGCTGGGTGTGCTGAATGTGGGCGGTGCGGGGACGGTGACCGTTGACGGCGAGAGCTTTGCACTGGGCAAGCTGGACTGTCTGTACGTGGGCCGTGGCAGTAAGGCGGTAAGCTTTGCCAGTGCGAGCGTGGAGATGCCGGCGGCGTTCTATCTGCTGAGCTATCCGGCGCATACGGAGTACCCGACGAAGATGGTAACGTTCGCGGAGCTACAGGCCGGGGCCGTGCATCTGGGTTCGGAGGAGACGTGCAACAAGCGCTCGATCTATAAGGCGATCTTTTTGGACGGGATCAAGAGTTGCCAGTTGGTGATGGGCTTTACACTACTGGCGCCGGGGTCGAACTGGAATACGATGCCTCCGCACACGCACATGCGGCGCAGTGAGGTGTACTTTTACTTCGACGTAGATGCTGGGCAGAGCGTGGTGCATATGATGGGGCCGCCGCAGGAGACGCGGCACCTGGTGATGAGCGACCGCAGCGTGGTGGTCTCGCCGGGCTGGAGCATCCATGCGGGCGTGGGTACCAAGAGCTACGGCTTCTGTTGGGGCATGGGCGGCGAGAATCAGCGGTACGATGATATGGATCCGGTGGCGATTGCGGAGTTGAAGTGAGTGAGTTAGCAGGTCAGCAAGATAGCCATTTAGCGGGGATGACGATGGAAGGCTTGAAGATTCACGCGAAGGACAAATGCCAGTGGGACCTGGTGAGTCTGGGCGAGGTGATGCTGCGGCTGGACCCCGGCGAGGTGCGAGTGGCGACGGCGCGGCAGTTCAACGTGTGGGAGGGTGGCGGCGAGTACAACGTGGCGCGTGGTCTGCGTCGGTGCTTTGGGCTGAAGACGGCCATCGTGACGGCGCTGGCCGACAATCCGGTGGGGCGGCTGCTGGAAGACATGATGCTGCAAGGTGGCGTGGACCAGAGGTATGTGAAGTGGGTGAAGTATGACGGCGTAGGACGGACGACGCGCAACGGATTGAACTTTACCGAGCGCGGCTTTGGTGTGCGCGCGGCGCTGGGCTGCTCCGACCGCGGGCATACGGCGGTGAGTCAGTTGAAGCCGGGTGAGATTGACTGGGATGCGATCTTCGGCAAGGAGGGCGCGCGGTGGTTCCATACGGGCGGCATCTTCTGCGCGCTGAGCGAGACGACGCCAGAGGTGTGCAAGGAGGCGATGACCGCAGCGCGCAAGCATGGCACGATCATCAGCTACGACCTGAACTATAGGGATTCGCTGTGGAAGTCGATTGGCGGCAAGGCGAAGGCGACCGAGGTGAACCGCGAACTGGCAAGCTATGTCGATGTGATGATCGGTAACGAAGAGGACTTTACGGCGGCGCTGGGCTTTGAGGTGGAGGGCGTGAGTGACGATCTCGGCGAGTTGGACAGCGGGAGTTTCCGGCGGATGATTGAGAGGGCGTGTGCCGCGTATCCGAACTTCAAGGCGGTGGGGACGACGCTACGCCACGCCAAGACGGCGAGCGTGAATGACTGGGGCGCGATCTGCTACTACGAGGGTGCGTTCCATGAGGCCAAGCCGCTGCCGGAGCTGGAGATCTTCGACCGCGTGGGCGGTGGAGACTCGTTTGCTTCGGGGTTGATCTATGGATTCTTGAACGAGAAGGGCGCGGACTGGGCGGTGAACTGCGGCTGCGCGCACGGCGCGCTGGCGATGACCACTCCCGGCGATACGACGATGGCGACCTTCGATGAGGTGCAGCGGCTGATGAAGGGCGGCGGCGCACGGGTGCAGCGGTAACGGCAAACCGAGAGGCCGCGGAGGAAGGATAAGGAGCAGAGGAGAGCAATGCGGAAAGCGGACGTGCTGGCGGAGTTGAAGAAGATTGGTCTAGTGCCGGTGCTGCGTGCGGCGTCGGTGGAGAAGGCACTGGCACTGGCGGCCGCGATTGCGGACGGCGGTGTAACGGTGCTGGAGATTACGATGACGGTGCCGGGCGCGATCGAGGTGATGAAGCGTCTGGCGAAGGATCGGCCGGACATCCTGATTGGCGCAGGGACGGTGCTGGATGCGGAGACCGCGCGGATGTGCATCCTGGAGGGAGCGCAGTTCGTGGTGAGTCCCGCGTTGAACTTGGGGACGATTGAGATGTGCCATCGGTACTCGATCGCGGTGCTCCCCGGCGCGCTGACACCGACGGAGGTGGTGACGGCGTGGCAGGCGGGCGCGGACGTGGTGAAGGTCTTTCCGGCGAGCGCGATGGGCGGGGCAAAGTACCTGACTGCGCTGAAGGGGCCACTGCCGCAAGTGGAGTTGATTCCGACGGGCGGCGTTTCGCTGGCGACGGCGAAGGAGTTTCTGGAGGCCGGAGCCTTTGCACTGGGCGTAGGCTCGGACTTGGTGGACGCCCAGGCAATGGCCGAAGGGCAGCCGGAGAAGGTGACGGCGACGGCGAAGAAGTATCTGGAGATTGTGCGGGAGTTTCAGACAACGTAAAGCAGAGCTTCCGTCAGGATGACAATCTACTATGTTCGGTGTGACGAATTAGAGTCCGTGGGCGGCGCGGGTGGTCCAGAGTAGCGGTTCGCGGATGGGAACGCTGGCGGCGAGCGCGGCAGGCACTTGGGTGGGCAGTGAGCGGAAGAGTTCTACGTACTCCGGGCGATTGAAGGCGCGGCCAGCGAAGAGCAGGCCGGGGCGACGCAGAGGAACATCGCGGAACCCTTCGGCATCGGAGACGCCGGGCCACTTGGCGCGGTCCGCGAGGATGGGAAAGAGGAACGCTGCAGCGTTGCGGAGGCTCACGCCGTCGACCAGTTCGTCGTGCCAGATGTCGTCGAAGGGTGAGCTGAGCATCTGGCAGGCGCCGGTGAGCAGGTCGAAGTTGTCGAGCGTGTTGCGCAGTGGGTCGGGCGTGGCCATTTCCTGGGGAAAGTGGCCGTCGGAGGTGATCTGGTTGCGCAGAGTTGGGGTACGCAGGCGGTGGCGGCACTGATCGAGGACCTTCTCATCGCGCTGGGAGCGCGCCAGTGCGGAGACGATGAGCAGCCAGGCAGAGGCCCGTTGGTCCTTGGTATCGCGGGCGATGACGAAGGTGTGCTCGGTGTTGAGCCAGAGGAGGAGGTCGCTCAGAAAGGCATTGACGGCGGTGAGTGCATTGGCCGGAAGGGCATCGACGAGAAAGCGCAGCGCGACCGCCAGCTCGGCGAATGGGACGAGCTCAGTGATTGCCTGGGTGGGTTGGGACGAGAGGCGCGTAGCGGGCGTGACGAGGAAGGCGGTGAGGAGTTCGGTGCAACGTTGCGCGTAGACGGCCTTCTGCGTGAGCACGAAGGCGGCGGTGAGGGTGGCTACGGTGACGGAGAGATCCAGCAAGCTGCGAGGCTGGGCGCTGAGCGCATTGGGCGCTTCGTCGAGGATGTGCGGGCGCTCCATCTCAGCGACGCTGGCGAGCGCGGACTGCGCGGGCAGCCGACTCGCTGCGAGCATGGCAGCGGAGTAGACGGCGAAGCGGCGGCGGTTGAGGTTGTGGTCCATGGAGGCTGAGCGCGTGACATCTGGTTGAGCTACGAGCTTAGGAGCATTGAGGAAGAACAGGCAACGGTAAATGCCGAAAGGACATTCTGCGCAAGTCGTCAATGATTCAGCATGCGCTTGTTTTTGTGGCTCTACCCACCCCCTCTTTCGCGGGTTCGAATCTTTGGAATCAGCGAGATAGCAGGTGATCGGAGAGCTAAAATCCTGATTCGAAATATTTTAGCGGCAAAATATTGATTCTGCTCGGGTTAGCCGCCTTAAATACGAATCGCCCGGAGGGTTGCGCCGGGCGGTGTGAGTGCCTCGACTTCAAGGCTTGTAATTATGCTAGCAGTTGGAAGGGATATTAATTACCGTTTCCACGGATTTTTTATCTGGCTTTTTTTCAGTGATTTGTGCGGATTTTTGGCGTCTGGGGGGCTTGACATGGCGCTTTTGGGCCAAAGTCGTGGTTCGGGCCTCTATGTTGCTGATTGCAAAAGGAAAACGTGGAGGATGCAAAGGACACGGAGGTGCCGGCGAAGGCGGAAGACGAACGCAATGGACACGATGTTCTAACGCAATGTGCGCGATGTTCCAACGCAACGAAGACGCTACTGGGGTGGAAGTTGTGTCACGTCCCATCCGCCGCCGAGAACCTTGACGAGCAGCACGCTGGCGTCCATGCGGCGACGCAAGATGTCAATGTCGTTGCGCTCATTGTTTAGCGCGGTGGTCTGGGCGGTGATGACCTGCAGGTAGTTGTCCACGCCGCCGACGTAGCGGTTGTTGAAGATGCGTTCGGACTCCTGCGCGGAGGCGGTGGCGGAGCGCTGCTGCGCAGCCTCATCCGAGAGGACGCGGAGCGCGACGAGGTTATCCTCGACCTGCTGATAGGCGGTGAGCACGGTCTGGCGGTAGATGGCCGTAGCGCGGTCATAGCCGGCGAGGGCCTGCTGGGAGACGCCGCGGCGTCGACCGGCGTCGAAGAAGGTCTGAGAGAGGGTGGGGCCGAGTGCGTAGATGAGGCTGGAGGCGTTGAAGAGAGTGGAGGCAGCGGCGCTTTGCAGGCCGACCGCGGCGCTGAGGTTGAGGGTGGGGAAGTAGGCGGCGCGGGCGATGCCGATTTGCTGGTTGGCTTCGTTGGTGCGGCGCTCGGCGGCGGCAATGTCTGGGCGGCGCTGGAGCAGTTCGGAGGGCAGGCCCGGCGGCAGCGGGGGCGGTGTGGCGGTGAGCGGCAGCGGCGCGGGCGGCAGGTTGAACGTGGCCGGCGGCTTGCCGATCAAGATCGCGATGGCGTGTTCGTATTGCGCTCGGCGGATGGCGACGTCAGCGGCCTGCACTTTCACGTCCTGCAGCTGGGTCTGGGCCTGAGTGAGGTCGGACTTGCCGGCGACCCCACCGACGAAGCGGTTGTTGGTAATGCGCACGGCCTCCTGGTACTGCGCAACGGTATCGTTGAGCAGCTTCTGCTGGGCGTCGGCGGCGCGCAGTTCGAAGTAGTCCATGGCGAGTTCGGCCTGGAGGGAGAGCAGCGCGGTCTGGCGGTCGGCAGCGGTGGCCTGGGACTCTTCTTTGGCGGCAGAGACGCTGCGGCGCACCGCGCCCCAGAGGTCGACCTCATAGTTGAGTTCGAGTGGGAGCAGGAGGTTGGCGTCGCCGTTGTTGGCATTGGCGGCGTTGAAGTAGGGCTGGTTGGCGGAGTCGCGCAGGCCGCCGACAAACGGGGCGGTGCCGACCGTGGGATAGAGGTAGGAGCGCTGAATGCCGATGTTGGCGCGCGCGGCGCGGAGGTTGGCGTCTGCGATCTTGAGGGTCTGGTTGGCATCGGCGATCTGCGGCTCGAGTGCGTTGAGGCCGGGGTCGAGGAAGAGGGTCCACCAGTCGCCGCGCGGGATGGCGTCGGCTGGGGCCGCGGGCTGCCAGTTGGGGTCGGTTTCTTTGAAGGCCGGAGCTGTGGCGGTGGAGGGGACGTGGTACTTGGGTCCGACCATGCAGCCGGTGAGGAGAGGCAAGAGTAGGAAAGACAAATACAGGGATCCTTCGCTGCGCTCAGGATGACGGCGAAGAACAGGCAACGGCGAGAGCAACCACACAGGCAATTGCGACCGCAAGAATGAACGCCATGGCCGCGATGTTGAGACGCCATGGCCACAATGTGACAGCGGCCTCATGGAGTCACCGCGCTGGCGGGGGCGATGCGGACGGGCTGGCCTTCCGCGAGCGAGTCCGAGGGATCGAGGATGACCTGGTCCTCCGGGCTGAGACCGTTGGAGATCTCCACGGACTTGCCATTGTCCTTGCCGATGGTGACGTGCTGAAGGTGGACATGTCCGTCGCGGACGATGCCGACCTGTAGGCCTTCGGAGCGGAAGAGCAGGGCATTGGAGGGAATGGCAAGTTCGCGGCTCTGCTGGGGGATCTTGAAGTGGACGAAGACGTAGGCGCCGGGCAGCAGCTTGCCTGGCTTGTTGTTCACATCGACCTCGACGTTGAGGGTGCGGGAGGCGGAGTCGATGGCGCCGGAGTTGCGGGCCACGGTGCCGAGGAAGGTCTGGCCGGGGTACTCATCGAGGGTGAGAGTGGCGGTGTCGCCGTTGTGGATATCGGGCGCATAGACCTCCGGTACCGCGACGAAGACGCGCAGCTCATTGACGCTGGCGATGTGGAAGAGCTCCTTGGCGGTGTTGCTGGTGGTGGAGGAGCCGGAGTTGATGAGGTCGCCGATGTCCGTGTTGCGCTGGGTGACGATTCCGCTGTAGGGCGCGTAGACCTTCTCAAACGACTGGAGCTGTTCGAGGCGGCGGACGTTGGCCTGGGCTGCTTCTACCGCAGCCAGTTTGGCGGCGGCGCCGGAGACGGCAACGTCTGTCTCCTGTTTGGAGACCGAGTTGGACTTGAGCAGGTTCTGGTAGCGCTCGGATGTGGTGTTGGCGAGGTTGAGGTCGGCCTGGGCGCTCTTCAGGTCGGCGCGGGCGACCATGAGTTGTTCATCAAGTTCGGGGGTCTCGATGGTGGCCATGAGCTGGCCCTTGGCGACGTGCTGGCCGATGTCCACGAACCACTGCTTGAGGTAGCCGCTGGTGCGGGCGTAGATGGGGGTGTCGTCAAAGGCCTGCGTGTTGCCGGGCAGTTCGATCTCGGAGGTGGCTCCGGACACGCTGGGCCGCACGACGCTGACGCTGGGGACAGAGGCGGCGCGGGTGACACGATCCAGGGTGCGTTCGTCCGCTACGCGCGCGAACAGGCGGTAGGCGACGCCGACCAGTACGATCACCAGCACGACGACGGCGGCGATGCGAAGGCCGGGGGGAATGTGACGCGGTGCGGCGAGAGCGTGCGCAGGGTCAGGGTGCGGCGTGAGCTGCGGATGCTCGCCAGGGTAGTCGCTGGAGGGCGTCGTGGTTTCGGTGTCGTAGCCGCTGGGCTTGTAGTCGGGCAAGGTCTCAAGTCTCCGGAGGGTGTTCGGGGTTAGCCGTGGGCCAGTTCTTCGGTGAGTGTAGAGGTTGGGGTAGCGTGAGGACGGCCTCCGCGACCATGCAGCAGGGCGAAGACCGCAGGGACAAAGACGAGGGTGGCAATGGTCGCAAAGGTGAGTCCGCCGATGACAGCGCGGCCGAGCGGAGCGTTCTGCTGGCCGCCTTCGCCGGCACCGAGGGCCATGGGCACCATGCCGATAATCATGGCGAGCGCGGTCATGCAGACGGGGCGGAAGCGGGTGGCTCCCGCCTCGACGGCGGCGACTACGGAGTCCCCGGTGGCTGCGAGGCGGTCCTTGGCGAAGGAGACGACCAGGATGGAGTTGGCGGTGGCCACGCCCATACACATGATGGCGCCCATCAGCGCGGGTACCGACAACGTGGTGTGGGTGAGGAAGAGGAACAGCACGATGCCGGAGATGGCCGCGGGCAGCGCCGTGATGATGATGAAGGGATCCAGCCAGGACTGGAAGTTGACCACGATGAGCAGGTAGACGAGCAGGATAGAGAAGACCAGGCCGAAGAGCAGGCCAGTGTACGAGCTTTCCATGGTGTCGACCTGGCCGCGGATGGTGACGAAGTTGCCTTTGGAGATGGCGTTGGTCTTGGGGTCGATGACGTATTTGGCGACGATGCGACGCACCTGGGCGGCGAGCGAGCCGAGATCGCGGTCCTGCACGTTGGCGTAGATATCCAGAACGCGGCGCACGTTGTAGTGGCTGATGATGGGCGGCTCCGTGCTGCGCGAGATGCTGGCCACGTCGGCGAGGATCTCGGGCGTCTTGGAGGTCGCGGAGTCGATGGGGATGTTCTGCAGATCCGCGAGGGACTGGATTTGATACTGCGGTGTCTGAGCAACGATGGGGTAGCTGACGCCGTTCTTGTAGTTGAGGAAGAACTGCGGCGTGAGCTGGGTGGAGCCGGAGAGGATGTTGAGCGCGGACGAGCCGATATCGCGCTCAGTGAAGCCGGCCTGCAGCGCTTTGGTGCGGTCCACGGTGATGTTCAGCTCGGGAGAGTCATCGGGCTGCTGGATGCGGAGATCGACCAGGCCGGGGACCCGGCGGAGATCTTGCAACATGGCACCGGCGACGCGGCGGTTGCCGGCGTCGTCGGTACCGTCGATCTGGACATCGATCGGTGAGGGAAGGCCGAAGTTGAGGATCTGGGTGACGATGTCCGAGGGCAGAAAGTAAAAGGTGACGCCGGGAAACTCCTTAGGCAGCCGCTCGCGCAGGGTGCGTACAAAGTCGGCGGTGGGGGTGTGTTCAGGCTTGAGCGAGACGAGGATGTCGGCGTCGCTGGAGCCGAAGAGGCCGCTGGTGGCATGCTGGGTGTTGAGGACGGAGTAGGGCAGGCCGATGTTGTCCAGGATGTTGTCCATCTGCGCGGGTGGGACCGTGGTGCGGATGGACTGCTCGACGAGGTCGCAGAGGCGGGCGGTCTCCTCAATGCGGGTGCCGGGAAGGGCGCGGACGTGCAGGATGAAGGAGCCGTTGTCTGTGTTGGGGAAGAAGTTTTGGCCGAGCACCGGGATGAGCAAAAGAAGGACGAGGCAGCCCAGTAAGAAGAGCGGGATGAAGAGCCGGCGCAGATGCACCAGGCGGGCGAGCAACGTGGCATAGGAAGAGCGAACGCTCTCAAAGCCGCGTTCAAAGCCACGCTGGAGGCGGGCCAGGATGTTCCGCGAGAGCGGGGCGTGATGGTCGTGCTTCTTCAGCAGATACATCGCCATGGTCGGCACGAGAGTGCGCGAAAGAGCGTAGGAGGCGAGCATGGCGAAGACCACGGCCTCAGCCAGCGGCACAAAGAGATAGCGGGCCACGCCGGCAAGAAAGAACATGGGCAGGAAGACGATGCAGATGGAGAGCGTGGAAACCAGGGCAGGGACGGAGATCTGTGCAGCACCCTCCAGGATGGCGTGATGCAGATCATGGCCCTCCTCGAGGTAGCGCTCGATGTTTTCGATGGTGACGGTGGCGTCGTCCACGAGGATGCCGACGGCGAGGGCGAGGCCGCCGAGCGTCATGATGTTGATGGTCTCGCCCAGCAGGCTGAGGATGATGATGGATGTGAGGATCGACAGCGGGATGGAGACCGCGATGATGAGTGTGGAGCGCCACGAGCCGAGGAAGAGCAGGATCATCAAGCCGGTGAGCGTGGCCGCGATGACGGCCTCGCGCACGACTCCGGAGATGGAGGCGCGCACGAAGATCGACTGGTCCCCGATAGGAGTGATGCGCAACGAGGGCTGATTGACGATCTGCTTGATGCGCGGCAGCAGGCCCAGTACACCCTGGACTACCGAGAGTGTGGAAGCGGAGCCTGACTTGAGGACGGTAAGCAACGCGGCGCGCCGGCCATCCTGGCGGACAATGTTGGTCTGCGGGATGCTGCCGTCCGAGACGCTGGCGACGTCCTTGATGTAGATGGTCGCCCCATTGACCTGTTTGATGGGAAGGTTCGCAAGGCCTTCAATGCTTGCAGGGGCGCTGTTGAACTTGACGTCGTACTCCAGGGAACCGATCTTGGCTGTTCCGCTGGGTTCGATGACGTTCTGAGCGTTCAGTGCGTTGATGACGTCGACCGGAGAGAGGCCCTTGGCCTGGAGCCGCTGCGGGTCGAGGTTGATCATGATGGAGCGCTGCCTGCCGCCATAGACGTTGGGGACAACCACGCCGGGTACGGAGATCAACTGTGGCCGGATGAAGTTCAGGCCGATATCGTTGAGTTGCTGCTCGGAGAGCCCTTCGCCGGAGAGTCCAAGCTGAAGAATGGGCACGCTGGAGGCAGAGAAGTTGATAATCTGCGGCGGCTGGATTCCGGGCGGCAACTGCTTGAGGAAGTACTCTGAGGCGGCCGAGACCTGGGCGTTGGCGGTGTCCAGCGATGCGCCGGGCTGCAGATAGACCTTGACGATGACTTCGCCGTTGAGTGTGGTGGACTCGACGTGCGAGATGTTGTCCACCAGAACGGTCAGACCCTTTTCATAGGGCGTGGTGAGGCGGCCTTCAAGTTCTTCCGGGGACAGGCCGGTGTACTGCCAGGCGATGGAGATGACCGGGATATTGATGTTGGGAAAGATGTCTGTGGGCGTGCGCAGGATCAGCACCGGCGCGGCGATCAGGATGAGGATCGCGAGGACGATGAAGGTGTAAGGCCGGTTGAGCGCCAGCCGGACGATCCACATGCGAGGTGCCCTCCGCAGATCAGAGTCTCTCTAGTATGACGCCAATGGAGGGAGAGTGGCCGCAGGGTGCGGGTCAATTTGCGCGATAAACGCAAGCTGCCGGCGAAGATAGAACGGCAGTGGTTTCGAGAAAAAGGCCCGCGGCACGGTGCCGCGGGCCTTTTTCGCTACGGGTTGAGGGTCAGAAGAGGAACTGCAGGGACATCTGGACCTGGCGCGGACTGCCGATGGTGTGGGTGACCACGCCGAGACCGGTCGCACAACTATAGAAGTAGTTACCGGTGTAAGGTGCTGCCGAGTTGGGGTTGGTGGCGCAGGTCTGGCCACTGGGGGCGACGCCCAGCGGATAGGTTCCCTGGGGACCGGCGGGGAAACCGTTGTAGTACTGGTTCTGTGAGACTTCATTGCCGGGGACGTCAAAGCTGGAGGTATTCGTCAGGTTGTAGACGTCGAAGGTGTACTTCAGCGAATAACGCTCGGTGAACTGGGTGAGCTTCACGAGGGAGGCATCGGCACGCTTCTGGAAGGCCTGACGGAAGATGTTGCGCTGGCCGGTGGTGAAGTTGGTCTCGTAGGGGTCTGTGGTTGGTATGGCGCCACCAAGACCGCCGGCAGCGATGAGCGGAAGACCGAAGCACTGAGGTTTTAGGGCGGAGTCGCCAAACGCTCCCGACTTGCCTGTAATGGCGTTCTTTGCGTTGCAGCCGTTGGCCAGCGGAACGATGGGATTGGTGATGCCGTCGGAGACGCCATAGTAGACGCTGCCGATGGCGCCGGAGTAGTCGATGATGCTGTAGGGCTGGCCGCTCTGGAGAATGGTGAGGCCTTCCAGCGCCCAGCCGTCGATAAAGTCCCCGGCCAGTGAGTGTTCCGGAGCGAACTTGGGAATCTGGAAGACGTAGCTGAAGTTGATAACGTGGGTGCGGTCGAAGTCGGCTAGGCCGTACCCGCTGCGGAGAGCGTGGGGACCAATCGCGTTGTTGCCGTTGTAGAAGAGGCCCAGGCCGGACTGCTCATCCGTGGCGTGGGAGTAGGTGTAGGAGGCGCCGACCTGGATGTTCTTGCTCATGCGCTTTTCCACGTGGGCTGTGAGGGCGTTGTAGGCGTCCACGCCGGCGGCCTTGTAGTCGATGGCCTCCGCCGCGTAACCGATGTAGGGGACGCGGTGGTCGATGTTGCCGCCTTCGTAGTCGAAGTCGTAGCCCGGGCCGCCGGCCTTGCCGTTGAGGGTAGCGCCGGCTACGTTGTATCCATAGCTATACGTCTCGCCATGAATGGGATTGGTGGGGGTGGCGATGCCGGGCTGATTGAACGGCACCGGAATGACCTGATGGCGGCCGAGGTTGCCCACGTAACCCATCTCGACGGAGAGGTCATTGCGTGGCTGCCACTGGAGGTCCAGCGTGTAGTTGTAGGTATAGGGGAGGGTGTTGGTACGGTCGTAGACGCCCAACGAGATGGGCTGTCCGCCGTTGTTGATGCCGCCGGCCGCGCCACCGTTCAGCGTCGGCAGGTAATTGACGAGGTCGGAGGCCTTGGGATTGTTGGGCGCGGCGAACTGTAGCTTGTTGCTGTAGGGGTACGCCACACTGCCGGTGGCTGCAGTGGGGGCAGCGCCGCCCTGTCCGCCGCAGGTGACGATGTAACCCTGGTAGAAGGACTGGGTCGCGGTTGGGCAGGAGGAGGCGTTGACGAAGGGCAGTTGCTGGTTCACGCCGAAGGGGCCGCCGGTGACGGTGCCGATGGCATAGCCGGGGGAGAAGTAGCTGAAGAGTTCGCCGCGGTCGTAGTACATGCCGAAGCCGGAGCGGACGACGACCTTGCTGTGAAACATCTCTGGCTGCCACGCCACACCGACGCGGGGAGCGATGCCCCATTGGCGACCGGTGAGGGTGGTGGCGCTGACCCCCGGGGTGCCGTTGGCGTTGTTGCCGGCGATGACGAGGCCGGAATTGATGATTGTATCGCTGGTTGCGTTGTAGTTATAGGCCGAGGGGGAGAAGTTGAAGAGGCGGCCCTGCTTCTCGGTGAGGCCACCGTCCCAATCATAGCGCAGGCCGGCGGTGAGGGAGAGGGTAGGAGTGACCTGGAACTTGTCCTGCACGTAGGTGCCAAGCTGGTTGGCGCGGTAGTAGCGCGTGGCGTTGCCCTGCAGGAAGGAGGTGACATAAAAGCCGGTTGAGGCGCTTCCCGGGGTGACATAGCCCTGGGCGAACTGGCTGAAGTCGTCAGCGGCCACGGTTCCAGTGCCGCCGCGCTTGTCCACGGTGTTGAGTTGGGTGTAGCTGTATATGGCGCCGAAGCTGACGGTGTGCTTGCCGAGCGACCAGATGGCGTTGCCGGAGGGCGAGATGCGGTTCTGGAAGACGCCGGTGTTGGAGGACTGACCCTCGGCATTGGGACCGATATTGAGAATGGCGGTGGAGGTGCCGCTGGGTTGGTCGTTTCCGAGGATGCCGTAGACCGAGATGCCGGGGAAGTATGTGGATCCGAAGGTATCGATGCAGGGACTTTGAGGGCAGCCGGGAACGCTCTGCGGTGTGAACGGCTGCTGGTTGTCGGCGTAGTTTTTCTCCCGCAGGAAGCCAATGGTCTGCGTGGTGCTTAGGTTGCTCTTAATGAGGTAGGTGTTGGTGATGGAGAAGACCTGCGCGCCGGAGTCCAGATGCTCAGTGAAGCCGGGGACGCTGGAGTAGGCGAAGGGGGCGAGGGTGGGATCGTGCTGGTAGTAATACTTGAGCGCTACGGTGTTTTTGGTGGTGGCGTTGTAGTCGAGGTCAGCGACGGCCATGTCCGCGGTGAAGCGGCCGGTGCCGGGGATGAAGGCATTGTCGACGTGAGCTGCAGTGGGAGCCGCGCCATTGAGGGCGTCGTTGGGGATGAGGTACTTGCCGGGCTCGCCGGAGAGTGCTGGGATGTTGAGGAGTGCGAGGGCGGTGGGGTCGATGTTTGTGGCCGCGAGGTTGGTGCCGAAGGAGTTGTTGGTGAGGGAGGCGATGGCTGCGGCAGTGCGGGTGTTGCCGAGGCCTACGGGGACGTCGAGCAGGGAGTCGCCGATGGCCTGGTCGGCGACGTGCAGGTGCTGGTAGGCGATGAAGCCGAATAGCTTGTCTTTGATGATGGGGCCGCCGAAGGTGCCGCCGGCGATGTAGCGATGCAGTTGCGGGTTCTTGTTGTTGGCGGGTATGTCGCCGTCCTGCTTGAAGAAGAAGGGCGCAGCATTAATCCAGTTCGTTCCGCGATGGCCGTAGACGCTGCCGTGGAACTGGTTGGTGCCTGAGGCCGTGCTCACATCAATGTGCGCGCCGGAGGTAGAACCCTGCGAGGCGTCGTACATGGAGGCATTGACCTTGACCTCTGCAATGGTCTCGGGCGCGGGGGTTGGAATGGCGTTGCCGATGGACAGATAGACCGACGCCGCCGAAACGATGATGCCGCCGGCTGTGCCGCCGGAGGAGCCGGTGCTGTTGATCACACGAGCCGAAGCGACCGAGCTGGTGGACTTGCCGTTGAAGAGGTTGGAGGAGTCCACGCCATTCAGCGAGAAGCTGTTGGAGGTGTCACGCTGACCATTGGCCCAGATAGGAGCATTGCCGAGGCCGTCGTTTGCGCCGGTGCCGCTGGGGAGCTCCGCATTGACGCCGGGCGAGAGGATGGCCACACCGGTGAAGCTGCCTGTGGGCAAGGGAATGGCCTCAATCTGCGCCTTGTCGAGGACGTAGCCATTGGTGGTATCGACGGCGTTGAGCAGGGGGTTCTCGTCCACGGTTACGGAGTCCGTGGCGCCGCCGACGGTGAGGTTGGCAGGCAGGGTGACGGTGCGGTCGGCCTGCACCACGATGCCGGGGATCTTTTCGCTGACGAAGCCCTGTAGGGTGAAGGTGATGGTGTAGGTGCCGATGGGTAGGTCATTGAGCTGATATGTGCCTTGGCTGCTGCTTGTGGTGTTGCGGACGAGTTTGGTCTCCTGCGAGACGGCCTGGATGGCGACGCCGGGCACGGCACCCCCCTGGGGGTCGAGCACAGTGCCGGTGATGCCGCCGAGGGTCCGCTGAGCGGACGCGGAGAGCGTGAGGCCGAGGGCAGCCATGAAGATGACGGCGGATGTGATGAGCCGAAGACCGATGAGCTTGCGCGATAGATACACCAATGCGATGCCTCCAAGGGGATGGAAATTGTTTGTGCTACCGCGCCTTCAGGACGCTTCTAGTTTTCAGCCGCGAGGCTGTTGTATGTAGTTCGAGACAGGTGAGCGGGCCCGGGTTCGGCTCAGCAAGCGGGGGTGAGCCGGTGGATGTGTGCTGGGAGGCCGGCGTGAAGGTGGTGAGGATGCGCAGCGACCACGGCGACGGCTCCAATGGTGAATCTGGGGTACCAGCAATACACAACAGACGTCTATGGGTGGAGCGGATGATCCGGAATCCTTAATTGGGGGATTCCGGGTGTGTCCGAACGAGCCGGACGGGAAACTAGGGTAAGTCGTGGACCGATGGGAAGAGCATAGAACAACTTGGTCCGGAGTCCAAGCGAAAATTCAAACTGCTGTGAAATTCCTAGCGGGCGCGGCCGGAGTGGAAGTTGTCTTGGCGTGGCGGGTGGCATAGTCTGCCCACAAGCCTATACGTTTGGTGGAGATGCCTTGAAAGCGATGCAGACTACTTTGTTTCTTTCGCGAGCTGCGGCGTTTCTGCGCACGATCAGCCGCCCGGTGGTGCGGAAGGGATGGTGGCACTGGGCTCGGTTTGCATTGCTTCTGGCCGCGGGTTCCTACCTGGGGCACGAGTTGAGGGACGATAAGCGCTTCACGGATATTCGGTTTGCGATCTACCAGTATCAGACGCGGGCGCAGCGGCGAGGGCCGGTCTACCCGCAGCATACGGTGCTGGTGCTGCTGAATGACGAGGACTTCTGGGGGCCGCGGTTCGAATCGCGCGAACCGCTCAAGCGCGACGAGTTGGCCATCTTGCTGGACAAGTTAAATCAGGCGGGCGCTGACACAGTGGCACTCGACCTTGACTTCTTCTCGCCAATACCGGACAAGCCGGACTATGAGTATCCGGGATTTCTGGCCGAAGACCAGTTGCTGAAGGCAGCGATCAAGAGGATGTGCGACGCGGGGCGTCACGTGGTGCTGGCGACCGATGCCGAGCCGGTGGCGGGCTACGATGCCGGCACCGGACCGGAGGTGGAGAAGGCGTCTATCTATACCCGCTGGCTGCCCGAACTTCCTTGTGTGCTGACCGGATATACAGACAGTCCGGACGATCTGCGCAAGATTGCAGGGGTGAAGGTGCTACAGGACGGAAGGTCGCTGGACTCGTTCTCCCTGGCGATGGTCAAGGTCGGCGATCCCACGGTCTATGCCAGCATGGTGAACAGCCAGGACAAGGGCTTTCGGTTCGGAGAGTTTCTGACGCCGGAGGACTTCAGCCCCAGGAACGGACGGCAGTTTGTGTTTAATGGTGAGGCCGTGCGCAACATGGACCCCAACTTGCTGCGGCAAGCGGTGGCCGAGCGCGAGGTGCTCCTGGGTGTGCATTGGCACAGCTACGCGGAAGGCATCGGGCACTACGTGGACATGCACGATACTCCCGGCGGCAGAGAGCCGGGTACGATGGTCCTGGCCAACTATGTGGAGGCGATGCGCAACGAAACGTGGACATTTACGGCGATCTCCGACCGCACGGTGGGGATTCTGGAGTGGGCTATGGCATGTTGCCTGGCGCTGGTGGAAGCGCTGGAGATACATACCGCGTGGAAGTGGACCGCGTTCGTGCTGTGCTTTCTGCTGAGCGTCGGGTTGAGCTTTGTGCTTCTACAGAACCTGGGGCTGTTTCTGGATTTCTTCATTCCCATTGTGATTATTGTGGTTCATACTGTCGTTGAACATCTGCTGGAGATGCGGCGCGAACTCAAACACGCGAAGCATTTGATCAAGGAGCTGAGGTCATGAACACTGTTCGGACAAATGGAAAGAAGATGCTTGCGGTGGTGCTGGGTGCCGTGATGCTGTCCGGCGCGGTGCCGGCGGCTTTGAGCCAGGCGATCACGAATCAATGTTGCAACAAGAACCTAGGCCGGGGGGGCGGGTATCCAGTCGCGATTCATGTCATGCTGGCGGGCAAGCCGGCGGCAAGCGCTGTGATCACCATCAACACGCTGCACGGGGTACCGGTGAAGTCGGTGAAGGCGAGCAGCCTCGGAGTGGCGAACACAAAGCTGTCGCCAGGGGACTACATCGTGACGGCCAAGACCAAGAGTGCCAGCGGCATGTCAAAGATTATGGTCACCGCGACGACGCCGGTGACGGTGACGGTTACGTTGACGCCATCGACGTAGCGGATGCTTCCGCCGAGTTCCACCGATTCAGGGTGCTTGGAAACGACGGGAGCGGCTCGCGGGCCGGGAGGATGGAATGAGGCGAGCGTGCTCGGCGCTGCTGGTTGTGGCGGGCTTGCTGAGCGGGGCAGTGGGCGCTGCGCAGACCAAGCGCGCGCTGCTCATCGGGATCGACCTGTATCAGCCTAAGGGCACGACTCCGCAGTGTCCCAAGGACGAAGACTGCTCGGTGGGACGGTTCACCCTGGTCGCCTTCGACAATCTGGTTGGTCCGGTAAACGATGCTGAGCTCATGGCAGAGGTGCTGACCAACCCGAAGTTCGGGTTTCCTTCGCAGCAGGTGCGGCTGCTACTGAATCCCGATCCTGAGCATCCGCCGGGTGTGGCTGCTCCGCCGGGGGTGGAGGTGCTGACTGCTGGGCAGACGACGCGCAGCGGCATTCTGGCGGCGATGCAGAAGTACCTGGTCGATGAGCCGCAGCCCGGGGACACGGTGGTGTTCTATTACGCGGGGCACGGATCGCTACAGAGGAACAGCCTGGGAAACGGCAAGCTGACCGTGCAGGTGCCTGTGCCCGGAAGCAACCCTGTGCAAGAGAAGTCCATTCCCGTGGACTCGACCATCGTGCCGTCGGATGCGTGGACGGGGACCCTCGACGTTCTAGACCATGAGATGACAAGGATATTCAATGCGGCGCTGGACAAGGGAGTGCGGCTGACGGTGATCTTTGACAGTTGCCACAGCGGCATGATCACGCGGGGGGAACACCATGGGCGCAGTCTGCTTTTCGACGGGCGGGACGTGAAGGACGCGAGCGTGCTGCCGGTGCCGTCTGACCACGTGGGAAACGGCGCTGTGGTGCTCTCGGCTGCGCAGCAGGACCAGGAGGCCGGCGCAGATCTTCCGCCCGACGGCACCAAGGTGGTGCACTTGCAGAATGTGGTGCTGGGGCAGCGGGTGGTGCATGGGTACTTTACCTATGCGCTGGTAAAGGCACTGATGGAGCTGCCGGCGAACGTGCCGGCGGCGGTGGTGTTTGAGCGGGTGAAGGGGGAGTTGCTCGGGAGCTACGCTGGCCAGGTTCCGGAGATAGATGCGGGTACGGCGCGGCTGCGGGAGCCGCTGCTGCCGGGCGCGGGAGGGGCGGATATGGCTGGTACGGTTTGGGCGGCGGCTCTGCAGGGCAGCCTTGATTCGGTCGGCAATGCTACCGACGTTGTGCTGGATATCGGGAGTTTGTCAGGTATTGGCGTGGGCAGCGTGTTTGAGCAGGAGACGACAGTCGAGGGCGGGAAGATCGACCTGACCGTCAAGGCGTTGAACGGGATTGACAGCTCGACAGTGACTGTAAGTCCTGCGGGTGCGACTGTGGAAGCGGGCGATATGTTTGTGTTGAAGAAGCTGGTGCGTGCGCAGTCTCTGGCGCTGCATGTATGGATGCCGCCGGCGAACCTGACCGAGACGCAGTTGACCGCAGCCGCGGCTGTGGTGACTGAAGCGAAGCTGGAGAGCGTGGGCGATCCGGCGGAGGAGCCGTGGACTGCGGAGCTGAACTGGAACGGAAGCGTATGGACGCTCCATCCGGCGCAAGAGCACGACGGCGGTGGCACGATGCAGCCGTCCAAACTATCCAAGGCAGTGGATCTGGGCGCGACGCTGACCGCAGCAGCGCTGCTGAAGCATTTGAAGCCGGGGTCGAAGGTGTGGGTGAACCTGCCGCCATCGCGGGAACTGGCCGCGCAACTGAAGATGAATGAGCCCGGAGGCGCGGTGCAAGCGGCGGACTCGATGGCCACGGCTGAGTATGTGCTGACGGGCTCCATGAGCGCGGGCGGGCCACAGTATGCCTGGTACCACGAGAAGGAGTACGAGGCAGGGCCAGCTGAACCGGTCAACGATGGCCACAGCCCCGGCTGCTCCATGACCTCGCCCTACCCGGTACGCAGCGACTGGCAGCCGGTCGGCAGCGGCAGTGTGGCGCAGGAAGCAGGCGCGCTGGACGATGAGGTCGATTTACTGGCTAAGGGGTATGTCTGGATGCAGAGATCCAAGTCACCGGAGATGGCCAGTGCGAATACGTTCTACCATCTGCAGCTCAGGACCCTGGCCGATAAGAATGTCGTGACGGCAGGATCGGAGCTGCATACCGGAGACAAGTTCCAATGGGAGCTGCAGTCCTCACAGCCGATCGGCGGATCGC
>Ga0302319_10006061_pt1 | contig 24128 bp, 18 predicted proteins | sample Bog_T0_2_FD_203319 | JGI IMG/M metagenome (GOLD analysis project Ga0302319, IMG submission 203319) | Peat permafrost microbial communities from Stordalen Mire near Abisko, Sweden - Bog_T0_2 | ecosystem: Environmental > Terrestrial > Soil > Wetlands > Peat | place: Sweden: Abisko, Stordalen Mire...
TGCGACGGCGGCGTGGGTGGGGGAGGCTGGCCGCCGCCGTCGCACGGCACCCGCCCGCGACGCCAGCGCGCGCCTGCCTCACCCCCCTGCCCGGCTCTATCGGCGAGCGCCGCTCGCGTAGCTCGAATTGGCCGAACCAGGGACACCCCTAGATCATCGAGTCGCGCCCGACCGTCGGGATCGTGGCGCGCACGCGCATCATCCCGCTCTCCGGCAGCGCTTCGATCTCGCACGGCCCCTCGTACGCGATGCGCACGAGCCCCATTCGGCTCAGGCCGTCCGGCTGCTCGGCGATCGCGCGCATCCGGGCGACGTACGCGTCGCGGGCGGTGGGGAACTTGCGGATCCAGTCGATGGTCCCCGCGATGTTCGCGACGTGCGGCGAGCCGTCGCGCACGGGGCTGGCCACCTCCACGATCACCGAGTTGCCGCTCCCGCGCGCCGACAGCAGGAGGAAGCGCGCCCCGCCGTGCCCCCAGTCGCCGTACTTGATCGCGTTCTCGAGAAGCTCGCTGGTCACGATGCCCACCGATTCACTGAGCTCCGGATCGCCGAAGACCGCGTGAAGGCAGTTCAGGATGGCGAGGCGAAGCAGATCGACGTTCTGCCACTCCGGCTCGATGGGGAGCTCCAGGTGGAAGCTGACGGGGGGGGCCGGCGGGGGCGGCTGGGTCGAACGGCGCGGCTCCGACATCGTCATTTGCTCGCCGACGAGGGGGGAGGAGGAGCCAAGGTGTTGGACTGAATGGTGAACAGCCCGTCCCCCTTGTCGAAGATGCACAGGGCGTCGAAAAAGATCTTCTGCCAGCGGTGCCGCCCGTCGAAGGTGACCGTCAGCTTCACTTTCCGATCGCGCAGGTCCTTCACGTACTGGATGATCGCCGTGATGGTCGAGGAGTTGAAGAATTCGAGCTGCTCGAAGTGCATCTCCAGCGCGCGCTGGCCGCTGACGGCGCGGCTCGTGATGTCGGCGAAGAAGGGGGCGAGGACCGTGTCGGGCTGGCGATGGTTGCTCTTGCCGCGCCAGTCGAGGCGCAGGATGCCGGCGACGCTGTCATCGACCTCGATCGTGAGATCGCCGAATACCGAGCGCGTCATTCCCAACCGCCTCCCATACGTCGCGAAACTCCCGACGCTCCACGATCTCGGCTCCACACGATCCTGTCAAGGACGCGCGTCGATCCTCCGAGCGCTCGCCGCGCCGCTCGCGCTCATCGCGGTCCCCCTCGCCGGATGTGTCTACACACCGCAGACGACGGTAAAGGTGCGCGACCCGTCGGCCGTCGAGATCGACATCGACGACGGCCGCGGGAAGAACCTCGCCGTCCTCCCCCCGTCCGCCAGCGCCAGCCGGGCGCCGCTCCCCATGGGGAGTCCGCCGTTCGTGGAAGGGCTGCAGGAAGCCGTGACGCTGCAGCGTCGCGCTGCGGGAGCGGTCGATGCAATCTGCGCGAGCTGCGACCCCGATGCCCGGGCCCTGGTCGCGCCCGACGGAACCATCGAGTTCGGCCCGGGGCTGCAGATCACCAAGCTCGACTGGACGAAGGCCGAGATGCGCATCCGCTTCCGCGACATCCGCGCCGTCACCTTCGGAAAGGCCGAGTACGACGCCTCGGTGGCGACGCCTTGGTCGAACGTGGCTCAGGTGCGGCGCGTCTCGACGCCGAACCGAGCGATGGGCCTGAAGCTGCTCCTCTCGGCGGGGGTCGCCGGAGCGCTCGACGCGTTCGCGTTCCAGAATGGCCTATCGACCAACAACTCGTCGACGACGATCCTGGGCGCGGTCATCCTGCCCATCGCCGTGGCGCTCGCGGCCGGCGGCGCTTGGTACTCGTTCGCGCCGCCGCGAGAGAGCGTGCTGTACGGGGAGAAGTAGCGGGCGGGCGCGCGCGGGCGGACGGCGCTCAGTGCACGCGAGGCGCGGACAGCGTGATCGTCCCATCGACGACCATGTCGATCGACGCGCTGCGGGCGGCCGAGTCGACGACCAGATCGGTGGGCTCGACGCGGCGAACGAGGCGCATCGCGGTCGTGGCGAGCGTGATCTCCGAGACGTGCGTGGGCCCGACCGTGATGAACGCCCGCTCGGCGTCGCACCCCACGCGAATGGTCACGCTCGCCGCGCCCGCCGCGTGCACGCGCGCGACCGCGAACACGATGAGGCGCTTGAACACGTGCGGGTCCGCGCGAAGCACGCAGTCCCCGCTTCCGTCCGCGAGGCGCACGGCGATCTCGGGCTCCCCCTCGCGCGGAGTGCCGCGAAGCGCGACGAGCGCCAGCTGATCGAGGGCGAGCTCGGTAGGGTGCGTGTGCTCCGAACGCTCGGCGAGGTCGAGGAGCTCGGTGCAAGCGTCGAGATCGACGCGCACGTGCGTCACGACCTGGTGAAGCGTCAGCCGCGCGCGCGTGTCGAGCTCACCCGTGGACACGCGCATCGCGCGCTCGAGGTGGTCGACGCGCGACAGCGCGAGGTCGGCGAGCGCCCGGCGCGCAGCACGAGCGTCGTCGCTCTTCGCCACCTCCGCCGCGTTCGCGAACGCTGCACGCAGAGAAGCCGTCCCCCCCCACAGCTCGGGGAGCACGTCGGAGAGCACCTTCGCGCCGACGCGCGGGCTCTTCAGCAGAGTCTCTAGGTTGTGAATGGCGGTGATCGCATCGCGCACGGGCCCCCACGGGACGAGGTCAGCGGGTGGCTGACTCGACGATGGGGGGGCGCCGCCGGACGACGGCGGCTTGCTCGTGTGACCTGGCGACCGTCGACCGCTCTCGTCGGACGGCATGGTGGGCGCTCCTTGGATCCGTAGGGCCTCACCGGGTCAACACCCGGCAAGCCCACTCCATCTCGCGCCGCCCCCGCGACATTACGCACCGGCTCGCCCCCCACCGGGCTCACCGTTATCTCAGACGATGTGACGACCTCTCGAGGACACGGCCTCGGAAAAGCAACCGAGCCCTCTCGCGAGGGCTGCGGGGACTACGCGGAGGCCTTGGGAGAGACTTCCGAAGCCGGGAAGAAGTAAGCGATCTCGATCTGAGCGTTCTCGAGCGAATCGGAGCCGTGCACGGCGTTCTCGCCGACGTTCGCCCCGTAGAGCTTGCGGATCGTGCCGGCCTCGGCCTTCGCCGGATCGGTGGCGCCCATGACGCCGCGGTACGAGGCGACCGCGTCCTCGCGCTCGAGGACGGCGATGACGACCGGCGACCGGGTCATGAACTGGACGAGCTCGCCGAAGAAGGGGCGCGCCTTGTGGACCGCGTAGAAGCCTTCGGCGACTTCGCGAGGGAGGTGGACGCGCTTCAGCGCGACGATCGTGAAGCCGCTGTCTTCCAGCTTGGCGAGGATCGCCCCGGCCTTCCGCTTCTCGACGGCGTCCGGTTTCACGATGCAGAGAGTGCGTTCGAGGCGGGCCATGGGTTCCTCCGCTAAGTTCCAGAGATCGCGGCGGTTCATAGTGAAACGGACGCGGAAGAGCAAATGCTTTAACGTCTGCACCATGACGGCGAACGACTATCTCGTCGGCCTCCACTGGCACGACGTGATCGTGATCGGTGCCGGACACAACGGGCTGGTCGCCGCGCTCCTCTTCGCGAAGAAGGGGCTCAAGGTGCTCGTCGTCGAGGAAAAGGACGCCCTCGGGGGGGCCTCTTGCACCGAGCGCCCCTTCGCGAACGCGCCCGATCTGGGCGCCTCGACGGGCGCCGGCCTGGTCGGGCTCATGCCGCCGGAGCTCCTGGCACAAATCGACGTCGAGCTCCCGCTCATCCACCGCGATCCGCACACGTTCCTGCCGACGACCGGAGCGCGCTACCTCGTGCTCGGCGCGGACCGCGCGCAGACGAAGGAGCAGCTGACGCGCTTCGCGGGAGAGGCCGACGGGAGGGCCCACGAGGCGATGCACGCCGAGCTCTCGGCCTTCCGGGACGACGTGGCCCGCTCGTGGCTGGCGGAACCGATGACCATCGAGGAGACCGCCGAGCGCTACGTCCAGAAGCCGCTACGAACGGCGTTCGTCGATCTGTGCCGCGGATCGGTGGCCCAGTACCTCGAACGGTGGGGCTTCGAGAGCGAACGCCTGCTCGCGATGTATGCGATGAAGGGGCTCACCGGCGGCAGCGGCTCTTACCGGACGCCCGGGACGGGCATGTGCCTTCTCACGCGCCACATGGGGCGCATGGCCGACGACGGCGCGTGGTCGTGCGTCAGCGGAGGGATGGGGACCGTCGCGCACATGATCGCGGACCGGGCCATCCGGCACGGCGCGGTCATCGAGACGGAGGCGAAGGTCTCGTCGATCGTCGTCGAAGGGGGCGTCGCCAGGGGGATCGTCCTCAAGGACGGCACGATGCACCATGCCACCGCCGTCCTCTGCAACGCCGACCCCTTCCGCATGCGCGAGATGCTCGGCAAGGAGAAGCTCCCGGCCGAGTACAACGCGCGACTCGACGCCTACCGCCGCGACGGCATGGCCATGAAGGTGAACCTCGCGCTCCGGGGGGTGCCGCAGATGGCGTGCTGGCCCGGCGGCGCGTTCAACCGCTCCGGCTTCGCGCCGACCACGCATCTGCTCCCCGGCGAAGAGCACCCCCTGCGATCGCTGGAGGAGTGCTTCGAGGCCGCCAAGAACGGAAAGCTCCACGACTCGCCACCGATCGACCTGTTCGTCCACACGGCGGCCGATCCCTCACTGCAGGACGCGAGCGGCCATCACCACGCTTCGCTGTTCGTGCAGTGGGTCCCCTACGATCTGGCGGGGACGACGTGGGAGGCCGAAGAAGCGGGGTACGTCCAGAAGCTGCTCGCGATCTGCGATGGCTTCGCGCCGGGCATGAGCGACCTCGTCGTCGATACCTTCACGCTCCACCCGCAGAAGATCGAGCAGCACTTCGGCATTACGCGCGGCCACGTGCAGCACGTGGACAACGCCTTCGGCTTCTCCGATCGCCTCCCCTACCGGACCCCCGTGCAGGGGCTCTACACGTGCAGCGCAGGCACCCACCCGGCGGGCGCGGTCATCGGCGCCGCCGGGCACAACGCGGCGCTGCGGCTCCTCGTCGACATGGGGAAGCCGCTCACGGCGCCGCCGCCGCGGTAGGCGCACGCAAACCCCATCCCCCGCCCCCTTCCCCGCAGGCGAGGAAGGGGAGCTACGTGCGCTCGGGGCTCCCCTTCCTCGCCTGCGGGGAAGGGGCGGGGGGGATGGGGTGGGTCCCTACTTCTTCATCATCGCCTGCAGCGTCGCCGCCATGTCGCTCGGCGTCGGTGCCACGCGCGCACCGGCGGCTTCGAGCGCCGCGATCTTCTCCGCTGCGGTCCCCTTGCCACCGGCGATGATCGCGCCGGCGTGCCCCATGCGCTTCCCTTCCGGCGCGGTCGTCCCGGCGATGAAGGCCGCGACGGGCTTGTTCATCTTCTCCTTGATGAACTTCGCCGCGCGCTCCTCCGCTCCGCCGCCGATCTCGCCGATCATGATCACGCCGTGCGTGTCCGGATCGGCCTGGAACAGCGTGAGCACGTCCACGAAGTCCATGCCGCTGACGGGGTCGCCGCCGATGCCGACGCACGTGGACTGCCCGATGCCGAGCGCGGTCAGCTGGCCGACCGCCTCGTACGTGAGCGTGCCCGAGCGCGAGACGACGCCGATGTGGCCGGCCTTGTGGATGTGGCCGGGCATGATCCCGATCTTGCACGCGCCCGGCGTGATGACGCCGGGGCAGTTCGGGCCGACGAGGCGCACGCCGGGCGTGGTCTCGAGGACCTTGCGAACCTTGATCATGTCCATCACGGGGATCCCCTCCGTGATGCAGATGACGAGCGAACAGCCCGCGTCGATCGCCTCGAGGATCGCGTCGGCCGCGCCCGGGGGCGGGACGAAGATGCAGCTGGTGTCGGCGCCGGTCTCCTTGACCCCGCGGGCGACCGTGTCGAACACGGGCACCTTGCCTTCGAACTTCTCGCCGCCGCGCGTCGGGGTGACGCCGGCCACGACGTTCGTGCCGTACTCCATCATCTGCTTGGCGTGGAACGACCCCGCGCCGCCGGTGATGCCCTGAACCAGAACCTTCGTCTGCTTGCCTACAAGGATGCTCATCGCGATGCCTCCGCCACGGCCGCTACGACCTTCTTCGCGCCGTCGGCCATCGTGGTCGCCGCCTCGATCTTGAGGCCGCTCTCGCTCAGGATCTTCCTGCCGAGGTCCACGTTCGTCCCTTCGAGTCGCACCACCAAAGGCACGTTGAGCCCGAGCTCGCGCGCCGCGGCGACGACGCCCGACGCGATGACGTCACACTTCATGATGCCGCCGAAGATGTTGACGAAGATCGCCTTCACCTTGGGGCTGCGCAGGATCATCTTGAAGGCCTTGGTGACCTGTTCCTGATTGGCGCCGCCGCCGACGTCGAGGAAGTTCGCGGGCGCGACGCCGCGGTCCTTTCCGAAGTGCTTGATGATGTCCATGGTCGCCATCGCGAGCCCGGCGCCGTTCACGAGACACCCGACGTTGCCGTCGAGCGACACGTAGTTGAGCCCCGCGTGCTTCGCTTCGAGCTCGATGGGGTCTTCTTCCTCGACGTCCCGGAGGGTCTCCCACTCCTTGTGGCGGAACTCGGCGTTGTCGTCGAAGTTGATCTTGCCGTCGAGGGCCACGACGTCGCCGTTCTTCAGGACGACGAGCGGGTTGATCTCGCAGAGCGAGCAGTCTTCCTTGACGAAGAGCTCGTAGAACGCGGCCATGAGCTTGGCGAACTTCCCGACCGTCTCCTTGCCGTGCTTCTCGAGGCCGAGCCCGAACGCGAGCTGGCGTGACTGGTAGGCGGACAGACCGACGATCGGATCGACGAAGACGGTGAGGATCTTCTCGGGGGTCTCGGCGGCGACCTTCTCGATCTCCATGCCCCCTTCGGTGGACGCCATGAACGCGATCCGCCGCGTGTCGCGATCGACGACCGCACCCAGGTACAGCTCGCGCTCCATGGCGAGCCCCTGCTCGATGTAGAGCCGGCGAACCTTCTGCCCCTCGGGCCCCGTCTGGTGCGTGACGAGCTGCATGCCGAGGATCTTCTGCGAGAGCTCGCGAGCCTCCTTCACGCCCCCCTTGGCGACCTTGACGCCGCCGCCCTTGCCGCGGCCGCCGGCGTGGATCTGCGCCTTGACGACGACGACCTCGCTCTTGGTCTCGTCGACGAGCCGCTTGGCCGCAGCCTCCGCCTCGTCGAGCGTGAAGGCCGGATACCCCTTGGGGATCGGCACGCCGTACTTCAGAAACAGCTGTTTCGCCTGGTACTCGTGAATCTTCATGGGTGGGGTGCGGACCCTAGCACCGCTCGATTCGCCCGCGGAAGGGGGGGACGCGCTGGTACGCTCGCGTCGATGGCGGAGGGGACCCCGAATTGCCCGTCCTGCGGCGCGCGCGTCGAGGGCGCGCCGGGCGAGCAGGCGTACGTTTACACCTGTAGATTCTGCGGGGCCCACGTCCCGATCGCGCCGCTGGTGAAGGCCCGCGACCCGCGCGCCGACCTGGTGAAGGCGGCCCTCGAGCTGCGCGCCGAGCGAGAGCGCGAAGCGGGGGCGGCCATTGCGGCGACGAAGACCGCGGGCAAGTCGGTCGGCTGCATCATTCTCGTCTCGACGCTCGTCCCTATCCTGATCCCGGTCGGCATCTTCGTCATCCCGTGGGCCTCGAAGGTCATCGCGGCGAAGTGGGGCTCGTTCCCCATCACGGTCGGTACGAACGAATCGCTCGAGATCAGCGATCGCGACGTGACCGGTACCGACCTGCTGGTCACCGTCGGCGTCAACGGGAAGCTGACCTTGCGCCGGTGCCACCTGAAGGCTCCCCAGATCGTGAAGGCGGGGACGAACGCCCAGATCACGATCATCGACAGCACGCTCGAAGGGCAGAGAGGGATCGTGGAGGGGGACGTGAACGTCGTCCTCGACATCCAGAACAGCACCCTCACGAGCGGCGAAGAGATCGCGGACGTGCAGGCGAACGCGAAGATCTCGGTCTCCAAGGGGAGCCATCTGCAGTCGGCGTCGGTCGCCTTTCCGCTCGAGAACAACGCCGAGATCACGGTCGACCACAGCGAGGTCGACGGAAAGCTCGGCGTGTTCGAGCTGAAGAACAACGGCCGGGTGAAGCTGCTCGACTCGGCGGTCGTGAAGAGCGACGGCCCTGCGATCGATCTCACCCAGAACGGGCACCTCGACGTCAAAGGGAGCCGCATCGAGAGCAAGACGACCGCCGTGCATGCGGTGGGCAACCTCGAAGGGACGCTCCGCGCGGCGACGCTCATCGGGCCGCGCATGGCGCTGGACGTGGGGTCGAACGCGCACCTGACGGTCGCGCAGTCGAGCGTGCAGGGGGGGCGGAAGCTCGGGTCGAACTCGACGATCGAAGATCGCTGAGCGGGGCCCGGAGGTGCGACACGGTGCGCGGCGGCCGTGCGTCGTAGGCCGTGGTCCGCTCGTTGCTCTCTAGGGACGGTGCGAAGCCCGGGTTCGGGCGGAGCGCGCGTGCGATCAGGCACTTCCGGCTGCTCGCACCTTCTCCTCGGATCGTGACGCCGGATCGAACGCGCACCGGCGCGCATGTGCGCGACTGGCGCAGACAACGAAAGTCGAAGGCCCGTATGAGCCCTGTCCCACCGTCCAAGCCCACCCCACGCGCTACGCCCGTCCCCGCCGCGCCGACCCCGACCCCGGTTTCGCGCGGGACCTGCGTGTTCGGCGACTCGACGCCGTTCCTCCACGAAGGGAACTTCATCGAGACCATCCGGCACGCGGTCGACTGCGGAGTCGCGCTCCTCGGCGCGCAGCACGCCATCCAGAAGTCGATGGCGCGCGCGCAGGACGTGGACCGTGCGCGCGAGGTCGAGCGCGCGCGGCTGGAGTCGATGTCGAACACGGTGAAGCGGGCGCTGACCGGAGAGATGGCGACGAGCTCGGATCGATTGCTGCGCACCGGTGCGCGCATCCTGGAGGCGTCGCGCGTGACGGTCGAGTCGGAGCTGGCCGCGCTGGACATGGCGGCGGGGAGCGAGCTCGCACGTGCGCGAGCGACGGCGGAGGAGGCGCGCGCGTCGGCCAAGCGCGCTCTCGAGACGTTCCTCGTGTTGCACGATCTCCCGGGGAGCGAGCTCGCGCTTCGAATCCAGTCGACCGAGGATGGGTACACGGCGGAGTCGCAGGTCGTGACCCCGTTCGGTATCGACGCCACCTTCGACCTTCAGGTGCCCGACGCCCACGAGTGGAGCCGCCATCGCCGCGTCGCCGACCTCGCGCCCGGGACGGAGGTGCACGTGCCGCTCGAGTCGGGGCTCTTCTTCAAGAAGGTGGCCGTGCAGCCGGTGAAGCTCGATCGGCTCTTCGTGTGCTCTTTGCGCGCGGGGGCGGCGCGATCGACGATCACGCTTCGCAAGCAGGCCACCGGCGGCGCCGGGTACAAGCTCGACTTCGACGCGACCGGCGATCACGCGCGCGTGCTGCTGGCGCGCATCGGCGAGGACGGCTTCGAGACCCAGGACCCGGTCATCGAGCTCGACGGCGACGACACGGTGCACGTGCTTCGGCTGTGGCAGCGCGTGCTCGACTCGAGCGACGACCTCTCGCGCCGGCGGCAGACGATGACCCGCGCGACCTACGAGGGGCATGCGCTGAGCGAGCTGAACGAGCCGCGGCTGATCGCCGACCGGATCGTCGGCGTGCTCGGGCCCATCGTGCGCGAGATCGCGAACCGCTCAGGCGCGCCCGGGGAGCTCGTCCTCCGCCGCGACGTACGCGCCGGCCGACGCGAAGAGATCTACATCACGACCGCCGAGCTCCACGAGAAGGTGCTCACCCTCCCCCCCTTGCTCCGCGACGTGTTCGCGCCGTTCGAGCTCGACAAGCCGCGCAGCCCGCGCGCCCCTGCGCCGTCGATCCCCGCATACACGGAGCTGGTGGACGACGACCTGGTCGAGATCGCGGCGGCGAGGCCCGCAGCCGAGCACGCGCAGGCCTGACGCCGCGCGCTACTTGACGGCCTTCATCGAGATCGAGTTGCGCCGGATGCGCATCTCGTAGACGCGCAGCTCCCGCACCGCTTCGAGGTGCTTCGGGTTCAGCTCGACGACCTTGCGGAAGTCGCGCATCGCCGCGCTGTGGTTCTCGATGCGCTTGTGCAGCTGGCCGCGCCAGTGGAAGGCGTCTGCGAACGTGTCGTCGAGCCGGCAAGCGCGATCGAGCATGGCGATGCGCTTGCGCGTCTCCTCGACGGTCGTGTTCTGGGGCTTGGTCGCGTCGATCCACGCGTAGAGCGCCAGCGGGCCGCCGGCCTCGACGTTCGCCTTCATCGCGCGCTTGCACAGGCGCTCGGCGCGCTCCATGTCCCCGCGGAAGAAGCAGATCTGCGCCCCCTCGTAGGCCTCCGTCGCGCCGCTGACGGCGAGATCGTCCTCAAGCTGGTCGGTCGGCGGCCGTAGTGAGGTGGACACCAGGTTCGCGACGTACGACGCGCGCATGGTCGCGTCGGCGAGCGTCGCGTGGGCCTCCGACAGGCACGACATGACGAAAGCGGCGTCGTCCCTCGCCTCCTCGAGCGCCGGCGGCAGGAGCGCCGGATCCCAGAGCGTCCGCAGCGCCTGGAAGGCCATGTCGACCTGCGCCGGGGATGCGTCGCGCTGGAGGCTCAGTCGCTGGAAGTAGTCCTCCTTCAGGATGGATCGCGCGCGCTCGAAGATGCTCTGCCGGCGCGCCGCGAGCTCGGCCACGACCGTCGAGCTGAACCCGCTCGTCGACGGGTGTGGCGTCGCGCTGCGCATCGGCCCCGCGGGCGTGGACGACACGGCGCGCGGAGGCAACGGAGACGCAACCGGGGACGCCGAAGGCATCCTCGAGGCCGACGGGGCTTTCTGCACGTCGTGCTCGCCGACCATCCAGGCCTGCGGTGGCGTGAGCTGCGGGCGCCGCCCCGGCGGTGTCGTCGGCTCGACGCCCCCCATGGTGATCCGGCCGATGGGCGCCGCCGGACGACTCGACGCGATCGGCATCTTCCCCGACTCGGCGTTCAGCGACGGCGCGATGGCGATCTTCGCCGACGACGCGTACGACGTCGCCGGAGCCACGGCGCGCCACTTCCCGGACTCGCTCTGCTCGGGGCTGGCGACCGAGATTCGCGGCGCGGAGCCCACGGCCGGCATCTCGGGCACCGTCGGACGCGTGTTCGGTGAGGCGGCGTTGGACGGTGTCACCGACGGCCGATACGCCTGACGGATACCGCTGATCTCGGTCGCCTCGACCTGCTTGGTCACGAGGAGGAAGTAGAGGAGCGCGCGCGCGCGGCTGGCTTCGAGCCCGGCGCGATCGAGGAGCTCCGGCTCGGTGAGCACCCGGGCGCGGAGGCACTCGATCATCCCGAGCTCCCCTTCGGACAGGGCGTAGCGCTTCACGTCCGCGCCGCTCGCGAGGCGGAACGCGTACGCCTTCGCCTTCGCCAGCGTCGCGTCGACCTCGGGGTTCGCGAGCCCGTCGCGCACGCCGCGCCACACCGCCACCATCGGATCCACGCTCGGCCAGTCGGTCCCTCCGAAGGACGCGAGTCGATCGACGTCGGCCTCGAACGCGTACGTCGTCTCCGCGGGGAGCGAGAAGAGGTGAACGAGCTTGCGGGTCGTCTGCTCGTACAAGCCCTCGGCCAGCTGCGCGGGCGAGATGACGGCCCGCGTGAGCAGGATCTCGCCATGCAGCCACTTGGTCCGCGCCAGCTCGCGTAGCGAGTCGTTCAGCTCCTCGGTGTCGATGTAGCCGAGCTGGTAGAGGATCGAGCCGAGGTAGGCGATGGGGCCGCTCGTCTTCACCTTCGCGACCTGGCCGCGGACCATCGTGAGCGAGACGCTCTGATCGGGCGCGGTGAGGTCGAGAGTTCCCGTGACGCGCGCGGCCGACGCCGAGACGAGCAACCGCGGCGCGGGCGTCTTCGCCAGCGTGCCGCTGAGGGTCCGCACCTGCGGACGTGACGAGAGTGAGTTGGGCTGCGGCGCGCTCACCAATCGCCTCCGATCGTGCGCGAGCAACCCACGCCCATCGACATGGGGATGGTAAGTGTCCGTTCCGAGCTGAGGCCCGGTAACAGCACTCGCTTGCCCTCTGCACGGGGCGAATTCGACGGGTGAATCATGGGGGCGTGCCTCCCTTGGCGACGATCGAAGCCAAGGGAGAGCACACGCAATGCCAGACGTCGCGTGCGGCGAAGTGCGACGTTCGCCCTGTCGCGCGTACGCGCTACCGCATGTGGCCCGTGGCCGACCTGCAGTGGATGCGCACGCGCGTTCGGGCGGCGGGCTCGATCAGCTCTTCTTCACGACGTCGACCACGCTCTGCACGCTGGCGGCGCTCTTGGCGAGCATCCCCTTCTCTTCTTCCGTCAGCGTGAGCTGGACGATCTTCTCCACGCCCTTGCCGCCGATGATGCACGGCACGCCGATGAAGAGGTCCTTGTAGCCGTATTCGCCGTCGAGGTAGGCGGCGCACGCCAGGAGGCGCTTGTGGTCGTGCAGGTACGCCTTCGCCATGGCGACGGCGCTCGACGCGGGCGCGTAGTACGCGCTCGTGCCCATCAGGTTGACGATCTCGCCGCCCCCCTTGCGCGTGCGATCCACGATCGCCGTGAGCTTGTCCTTGGCGATGAAGCTCTGGATCGGGACGGCGTTCACCGTGCACATCGAGAGGACGGGGACCATGTCGTCGCCGTGGCCGCCGAGGACCATGGCGCGCACGTCCTTCACGCTGACGTTCGCCTCGCGCGCGAGGAACAGCTGGAAGCGCGCGCTGTCGAGGACGCCCGCCATGCCGGCGACCTTCTCCTTCGGACAGCCGGTCACGCGCTTGTACTCGTAGACCATCGCGTCGAGCGGGTTCGAGATGACGATCGCGAAGGCGTTCGGGCAGTACTTCTTCGCGTTGTTCGCGACGTCGCGGATGATCGGCAGGTTCGTCGCCACCAGGTCGTCGCGCGACTGGCCCGGCTTACGCGGGATGCCGGCGGTGACGATGATGACGTCGGCCCCTTCGAGGTCGGCCCAGTTGGACGTGCCGCGGATGTTCGCGTCGTAGCCGATGACCGAGCCGTTCTGCTCCAGGTCGAGCGCCTTGCCCTTCGCGAAGTTCTCCTTCTGGGGAATGTCGTAGAGCCACACGTCGCCCAGCTCTTCCGCCGCGCACAGACGCGCGAGCTCGCCCCCGATGTTGCCAGCGCCGATGAGACCGATCTTCTTGCGGGTCGCCATGTCGAGCTCCTTCGTGGGGCGCGCCGGTTGGACGCGCCGTCGAGTTTGGGTTCGCTTCTAGGATCGTCCCCGGGCGCGGGCAAGTCGCGAAATCGCGCAGTACCTGCGCGGAGCTTCGCCTTCGGCCGTTTGGCCCGGAGCCGAGCGTACGGCGAGCGATCGGCTCGTGGCAGCGTCAGAAGTGGATGCGGTGTGCGAAGGACGTCGCCTCGGCGAGCCCGCCGTCAAACATCGTCGGCGTGTTCGCGTACGCCACGACGACGTACCGCCCCGCAGCTGTCGGCTTGAGGATCGCCAGATAGAGCTTTCGATCAGGCGGCGCTTCGCGAGGGGAGAGCGTTGCCGTCGTCTCGCTGGCCTCGCCGCCGGTGACGGCGAACGTCTCTCGGCGCTCGATCTTGAGGTTGTGACCAAAGAGGGCGGTCGTCGAGCTGGAGCTGGAGCGCCAGTTCAAACCATTGGCTTGCGTCGCCTCCGTCGTCGCCGTCATCTTGAGCGGAGGAACGACGTCGGCGAAGAGCGACGCCATCTCGTCGTCGGTCTTGGGGTTCTGCACGACGCGATCGAACCACCTGTCCGCGAGAACCTCGGGGCGCTTCGCTCGGTCTGGCTCGTCGAGCCAGTAGCTCTGCACGCCGAGGATGCCGTCGTCTTGCATGCGCCGCACGTCCAGCTCGAGCGCGAGGTACGACGCCGAGTCGTCGCGTCGAAAGCCGTCCTTTCGCTGCGAATACCCCTTGAGCGTCCATCCAGCGGGTACCAGGTCGCCGTTGTCGAGCGGGGCAATCGAGTACGAGCGTTCACCCTCGTGCCATCCCGTCGGGCCACGAACCAGCGTCGCGCCGCAGGCGGTCGAGAGCAGGAGACTGGCGACGAGGGCGATGTGACGTGCGCGCATCCGCCGATAGCTATCGTGAAGTCCTGCTGCGGGCCAGCGTCAGCCGGAGGGACCGCGCCTCGCTGGCTGACCTGCTTCGAGAGGCGCTCAGCTCAGCGACGCTTGCCCGCGCGCCCCCCGCGCTCCACGTTCTCCTCGTCCTCGCGCCCCTCGTCGGCCTCCGCCACGCGCGCCTTCGTCTCCACCCGCACCTCACGTCCCGGCTCGCCGCGGTTCGCGCGGTCCACCTCTTCGTGGATCGTCTTGGCAACGTCGGACAGAATCGTCGCCATCCCGCGCTGCACGGCGACCCCGAGCTGCTGCGCGCTCTCCTTCAGCTCCCCCTTGCGCCGCTCCTTGTGCTCGCGCTTCCGGCGCTGCTCGTCACGCTTGCGCAGCTCGCGGCGGACGTCCTCGAAGCGGTCCGGGTTGGGGAAGACCGCGGGGAAGAAGACGCCGATGAAGTGGGCGGCGATGAAGATGCCCCACGTCAGGATCGGGATGGGCCAGAACTGCTCGCCCCCTTCGTGGACGTTGATGGTCGTGATGAGCACGCCGAACATCACGAAGATCGTGAAGTGGATGGAGAACGCCCTCCACGACTTCCACTGGCGCCGCGCGACCTCGGCCTGCACGAGCTTGTCCTCGGCCGCGGTCTCCTTGCGGCCCGCCAGCTCCTGAACGGCGGCGTCGATGGCGCCCGGGTCGATCCCCGCCTGGCGCGCAGAGTCGATCAGCTCCGCGTACGTGAGCCCCCCCGGGCTCGGGTTCTGGCGCTCGACGGCGCGGCTCAGGACGGCGTTCACCTCTTCCTGGGTGAACACCCGTCCTTTGAGCTCGTCCGCCATCGCGCGCCTTTCCCCCTCGGTCCTTAACGCCGACGCATCACTTCATGTGCGCGATGATGTTGTCACCGAACGCGCTGCACTTGATCTCCGTCGCCCCTTCCATCTGGCGCGCGAAGTCGTACGTGACCTTCTTGCTGGCGATGGCGCCGTCGATCCCGTTGAGCACGAGCTGCGCCGCTTCGTTCCAGCCCATGTGACGGAGCATCATCTCGCCCGAGAGGATGACGCTGCCCGGGTTCACCTTGTCGAGGTCGGCGTACTTCGGCGCGGTGCCGTGGGTCGCCTCGAAGATGGCGTGGCCGGTGACGTAGTTGATGTTGCCGCCCGGCGCGATGCCGATGCCGCCGACCTGCGCCGCGAGCGCGTCGCTCAGGTAGTCGCCGTTCAGGTTCAAGGTCGCGATGACGTCGAACTCCTTGGGGCGCGTGAGCACCTGCTGGAGCGTGATGTCCGCGATGGCGTCCTTCACGAGGATGCGCCCGCTGGCGAGCGCCTTCTTCTGCTCCTCGTTCGCCGCGTCCTCGCTCTTGTCGGCCTTGGTCTTCTCCCACTGGTTCCAGGTGTAGACCTTGTCGCCGAACTCCTTCTCGGCGAGGGCGTAGCCCCACTTCATGAAGGCACCTTCGGTGTACTTCATGATGTTCCCCTTGTGGACGAACGTGACGCTCTTCCTCTTGCTGGCGAGCGTGTACTCGATGGCGGCGCGCACGAGGCGCTCGGTGCCGTCCTTCGAGACCGGCTTGATGCCGATGCCGCTCGTCTCGGGGAAGCGAATCTTGCCGTAGAACTTCGGGTACTCGGCCTTGAGGAACGCGATGAGCTTCTTCGCCCCTTCGCTGCCGCTCTCGAACTCGATGCCGGCGTAGATGTCTTCCGTGTTCTCGCGGAAGATCACCATGTCGACGGCCTCGGGGTGCTTCACCGGCGAGGGGACGCCCTGGAACCAGCGGACCGGGCGGAGACAGACGTAGAGGTCGAGCATCTGGCGGAGCGCGACGTTGAGCGACGTGATGCCGCCGCCGATGGGCGTCGTGAGCGGGCCCTTGATGCCGATGAGGTACTTGCGGAACGCTTCGACCGTCTCGTCGGGGAGCCAGTTGTTGGTCTTGGTGAACGCCTTCTCGCCGGCGAGCACCTCGAGCCAGGCGATCTTCTTCTTCCCCCCGTACGCCTTCTCGACCGCCGCATCGAGGACGCGGACGCTGGCGCGCCAGATGTCGCGACCGGTGCCGTCGCCTTCGATGAAGGGAACGATCGGGTTGTCGGGAACGTTGAGCTTGTGTCCCGTGCCCATCGTGATCGGCGTGCCTTGAACAGATGTCATCGGAGAGCTCCTGTCTGAAGAAGTACGGAGGCCAGAGAGAGAGGACCCGCGTAGCACGTGCGATGAAGCACGCTCAAGCGCCGCGGGGGCGCATCCAAGCAATGGATCGCGCTCGGGGAGTGCGTACGAAGTACAGTGCGCGGGAATCCTCGCTCAGGAGTACGAATGCGTTTTGCCGTTCGGTTCGCTTCGCTCGTCGTCTTGCCGCTCGTCTCGCTCGTTCAGACGACGCCGGCCGCCTCCGCCAGCGCCACGAACGCCGCAGCTCCACCGAGGTGGACCGACGAGACACCCGACGCGATGATCGACCGCACCGCGGAGCGAGCCGCGAGCTCGGAGCACGCGGCGCTGGCGGCCATCGCCACCACATACGCGCTGTCGAACCGCGCCGGCTGGGGGCACGCACGCGAGGCGCTCGACGCCATCACGAGCGGGAAGACCGCGAGCCCCGACGCACGCGCCGAGGCCGCGCTGGCCTCGCGGGTCCTTTCGCCCGACGAGGGGACCAGCACGGGGATCGAAGCGGACCGAAAGCTTGGGGTCGTGACCGACCTCGCTGTGCTCGGCCCCTTCCGCGACACCGGCGGCGGACTGCTTCTCAGAGATGGGCCCGAGGCGAGAGGCGCGTCGTTCGCGGACATGCGCGCGCGGTACTCGTGGGGGACGTACGACGTGGCGTGGCGCGCGGTGCCCCGGGCGTTCGCGGGGGCGGCGGGGGTTTCGCTCGACCTCTTCGTGCACCCACGGAAGGAGAGCTGCACGTGGATCGCGACCAAGGTGACGCTGGCGAACGCGCAGAGCGTCGTCGTGCGCCTCGCGGCCAGCGGGCAAGCGCGGCTCGTGTTCGACGGCGAGGAGCTGGGGCGAAGCGAGGACGCGAACGCTTCGGCGCGGTTCGATCGCATCGCGGCGCACGTCGACGCGGCGCCGGGCCCGCACCTCGTGGCGGCGAAGGTGTGCGAGGGCGCGCTCGAAGACGATGGGCTCGTGCGGCTCGTGGTGACCGACGAGAAGGGGAACGGGCTGGCGACGGCGGCGAGCGCGGATCTTCACGACGTGCCGAGCGCAACCACGGACAAGCGCGGCGGCGCGCGTGACGGCCGCGGCAAGCGCGCGACCGAGGAGCGCGTCAAGACGGTCGTGAAGCCGCTCTCGACGGCGCTCGCGCGCACGCTGGCGCTCGCCCTCGCGCCCGGTGCGCCGGTCGACGCGCAGCTGGACGCCGCCATCGTGCGGACGCTCGGCGGCACCGACGACCTCCGCAGCCCGCGCGCGCCCGGGCTCCTCGACAGCGTGGCGCGACGTGCCGACCTCGGCGCCGATCCGCTGGCGATGGCCGGGTGGATCGCGCCGTCGGGGGCGAACCGAAGCGGATGGCTGAACCTCGCGCGCAAGCGGGCCACCGAGTCGCACGACGCGAAGACGAGCGCGTTCGCGGGGCGCCGGCTGATCGCCGAGCACCTCAGCGCGCAGATGCCCGATTGGGCGATGGCCTCGCTGCGTGAGGTCGCGCCGTCGGGCGACGCCGAAGCGGTGCTCCTGGGGGCGATGGTGGACGAGGCGCTGGGGACGGACGCTCTCCGCGCGAACGCGATGCGCGACCTCGCGGCGGCGTTCGTCGCCGCCAAGACGCGCGTGCCGACGAACCTCGTGAGCGAGCTGGCGTCCGCCGCCGTCGGGTTCGACGCGGCGCTCGCGCGCGAGGCGCGGGAGGAGCTCGCACGGCGCGGCGATCGCGGCGGCGCGTGGGTGCAGGCCGAGACGACGCGCGACACGAAGGCGGCGCTCGAGGCGGCGCGCGTGGCGTTCGAGAGCGGGGGCGTGGACGACGCGGACGAGGCCATCGGGGTCGCGCGCGCCGTCTCGCGCGTAGGGGCGCACGACGTCGCGCGGAAGCTGTTCGCGACGCTGGTGGAGTGGGCGCCGAACCGCGCCGAAGCGTGGGCAGGCCTGGCCGACGAGATCGGCGCCACGCCCGACGCAGAGGCCGACACCGCAGCCGCCGCGGCCCTCCGTCGTGCGCGCGAGCTGGCCCCCGCCGAGGCCCGGTACCGCGAAGAGCTCGCCCTGCGAACCCGCGCCGCCACGGAGAACGAAGACCACGGCGACGAGCGCTACATCGTCCCGTCGCAGACCATCCTCGCGCGCCGCAAGGGGGTCCCCGCCGGGCTCCCCGACGTGTCCGCGCGCGACCTGCACTTCGTCCGCGCGGTCGTGATGCACGCCGACCACCGCGTCTCGATGATGATCCACTACGCGCGCGAGATCGTCATCGCGCCGCGCACCGAAGGGGAGCTCTTCGAGGAGCTGCCGAACGACGAAGACCTCACCGAGATCCTGCGCGCGCGCGTGCACCGGAAGGACGGCGGCACGGCGTTCCCGGTCGAGGAGCACAACGAAGGGGGCCGCCCGCGCGTCCGCTGGCCGATGCTCCAGCCGGGCGACGTCGTCGAGGTCGCGGTGCGCGAGTGGACGCGCGGTCCGGTGGGCGGTCGCGGCGACGCGCCGTTCTACTTCCTCGATCCCGGCGCGGGCTACGCGTCGCACCCGACGCTCTACAACGAGGTCGACGTCGAGTTCCCGCCGGACCGCCCGCTCTACCTCGATGTGCTCAACGGCGGCGACTACAAGCGGGTCGAGTCCGACGAGCGCGGGCGGCACGTGGTGCGCTTCATGTGGGAGCACCCCGTGAACGTGGCCGACGAGCCGCTGGCGCCGAACCAGACCGAGCTCGTCCCGGTGACCGTCGGCTCGACGTTCAAGACGTGGGCCGACTTCCGCAACTGGTACGCCGAGGCGGTCAAGGGGTTCACCGATCCCGACGAGCAGGTGCGCCACCTCGCCGGCGACCTGACGAAGGGGAAGACGACGCGCGAGGCGAAGCTCGCGGCGATCTTCGACTTCGTGTCCGACGACATTCGCTACGTGAACTACGTGAGCGGCGAGTGGTGGCTCCCCAACCGCCCGCAGCAGCTGCTCGCACGGCGCGAGGGGGACTGCGACGACAAGGCGATGCTCCTCATCACGCTCCTGAAGGCGGTCGGCATCGACGCACAGGAAGTGATGGTGCAGACGCGCATGACCGCGCAGCCGACTCCGGTGCTGGCGAAGAACGCCGTCGTGCCGATGTTCGACCACGGCATCGCGTTCCTGCCGGGGCCGAACGGCGGGACGTACCTCGACGCGACGAGCCCGCAGTCGCGCCTGGGGCCGCTGCCGTCGATGGACGCCAAGGCGCTCGCCTTCCGCATGGACGCCGGGCCGGCCGAGATCATCCACCTGCCAGCGAGCAACCCCGAGGACCACGGCGCGAAGGTCGACTGGACCATCACCCTCAAGGCGGACGGCTCGGGCGATCTCGTCGGCGAAGAGCACCACGTGGGGGACGGCGCGTTCTGGCTGCGGACGGCGCTGTCGCAGCCCGACGCGCGCCTGAACTACGTCGAGAGCAACCTGATCGGCGACTGGTTCCCGACCGTCGCGGTCGACAAGAACATCGACTTCAAGGGGGACCTGCCGCACGGCGAGGCCTGGGTGAAGTACCGGGCGAAGTCGGAGGGGCTCGCGCGGCACGAAGAGGGGGAGATGGTGGTGCCCATCTCGCGGACGATGACGCTGGCGTCGCAGATCGCGCCGCTCGTGACGCGCACGCTCCCGGTGCAGCTGCCGCCGTACTTCGCGCCGAGCCACGAGACGCGCACGATTCGAATCGTGGCGCCGCCGGGGTGGGCGTGGAGCGATCTGCCGCCCGGTGGGGACGAGAACGGCGGCGACTTCGGGCGCGCGCACCTCGACTTCGCGAAGGACGCGCGAGACCCGCGCGTGGTCGTGGTGACCCGGAGCGTGAGCTTCGATCTCGATCGGATCCCGGTGGCCCGCTACGGCGCGTGGCGCGCGTGGGTGCAACGGACGGACGCGTTGATGCACAAGGCGGTTCGCCTCGTGAAGGAGCAGAGCAAGTGAGCGCGATGAAGAACGTGCACGCGCGGTTCGTGTCGTGCGTCGCGCTCGCGCTGGCGCTCCCCGCGGTGCAAGCGTGCGGCGGGCCGGGCGCGAAGGCGCCGACGGCGGGGAACGCGGACCTCGTGAACCGGGTGGTCGCGGCCACGAAGGAAGAGGCGACAGGCGACCCGACGCGCGCCGTGGGCATGTGGCTGGACGCGGTGGACGCGGCCGTCGATGCGCACGGAGACCCGTGGCAGATCGCGGCGGAGCAGGCGGCGCTCGACGCGCTCGTCCTGCGCGACCTGAGCGCGCTCGAGGACGCGGGGCCCGACGCGGCGCTCGCCTACCGCGTGACGAGCGCGCAGACGACAGCGACCCGTCTCACGGCAGCGGCGGCGCGCGCGGACGATCCGTTCAGCGCGGGGCTGGTCGCGCGGGCGCTGCACGACCTCGCGGCGCACGCGGGGAACGCGGACGACACGGCGACGTGGCGCGCGGCGACGGGGTGCGCGGCCGAAGCCACGCTCATCGGGCCGCTGTCGTGGACGGTGGTGACGAGCGTGCATGACGCCGATCCGCTGTCCAAGGCGGACGCGCGGCTCGAAGCGACCTACCCGGGCGGCGGGCCGTTCGCGCGGAATCAGGTTCCGGTGGTCGCGCGAGGGCGAGGGTGCGCGCTCGATCCTTCGCTAACGAGCATGGAGCGCGGCGTGCGCGACGTGGTCGTGGACGTGACCGTGGGGAGCGCGCAGACGATCGGCGTCGCGCTCCGATCGCATGGCGCGGCTTTGATGTACGTGGGCGGACACGCGGTCGTCGATCGTCCGTACGCGCTCGGCGGCGACGAGGCGGCGAGGTTCGCGCTCGTGGACGTGCCGGCGGCGGGGACGGTGCGCGTGATGGTGCGCGCAGGGATGGATGACGACGGGGAGCCGCTGGAGATCGGCGCGTGGGACGCCCACGGAAAGCCACTCGCGATGCGCGCGCCGAACGTCGGCGACGCCGCGAACATCAGCGTGGCGACGTCGCGCGAGATCACCTGGCCTGCGGCGACGACCGACGCCGAGCGGACGACGCTGGCGCTGGGGGCGCTCGGCGCCGGTGAGCGACCGAAGGCCGAGGAGACGACCGCGGCGCGCGCTGCGGCGCCGGACGCACCTCCCGAGCTGCTCCTCACGTACGCACGCGCGGTCGAAGGGGCGTACGACCTCGACGAGGTCCACCGCACGGAGCGGGCGCGCGGCGCGTACGAGCGCGTGCTCGAAGCGTGGCCGTCGGCGTGGGAGGCGATCGTCGCGCACGCGGTGCTCGCAGGCGTGCGGCGCGGTCAGACGGAAGCGCGCATCTGGGCGCTGCGCGATCTCGACGAGCACAGGACGAAGGGCGCCAAGGCGGGGACCATTCCGAGCGCCGCGGTGCTCGACGCCTTCGAGGCCGGCGTCGCGGGGCGCGATCGGCTGTTCGATCGCGCGAAGCCCGCGCTGGCCCGGCTCACCGCGGCGCTGCCGGGGAGCGTGCTCGCGCGCGAGGCGTCCCGCGCGGTCGTGGATCGCGCCGGCACCGAGCGCATCGCCTTCGAGTGCGCGACGACGCCCGACACCGATCGCGGCAAGCTCACCTGCTATGACGCCTACCGCAACACGGGCGAGCGAAAGGCCGCGGCCGCCGAGCTCGATCGCGTGCGCGCGCTCTACGGCTCGCCGTCCGCGTACCTCGCCCTCTCCTTCCGCGACGCCATCACCGACGGCGACGCGAAGCGCGCGACCGCCACGTTCGAGGCGATGACCCCCGGCGAGCGCACGCTCTCCTCGCTCTACGCGGCGCACCCCGGCCCCTCGTCACGCGCCGGACTCGAGGCCCTCGCCACGGTCGCGCGGGACGCCCCCATCTCGCTCACGCCGCTCCTGCGCGCCTCGGGTGACGACGCGACCGCGCCGTTCGTCGGACAGGCCGAACGCATCGCGGCGGCCGATCGCGCGTCGCCGATTCTCCCCGGCGCGGCGACGGCGATCCTCGCGCACGACGAGCGCTACGAGGTCGGCACCACGGGGCTCGCGCACTTCGTCCTCTTCGACGTGCGGCGCGTGAGCGGCACCACCGACGTGGAGCAGAACGCGCAGGCCGAGCCGCCGGACATCGAGGGGCGGATGACGATGCACATCGCGCGTCGCCGCATCTTCAAGAAGGACGGTCGCGTCATCGAGCCGGAGCGCGCGCCGAACGCGGCGCAGGCGCACGCCGAGCTGGCGCAGCTCGAGCAAGGCGACATCATCGAGGCCATCTACGAAGGGTTCGCGCTCCCGGGCGAGACCGGGAACGTCGCCTTCGACACGGCCGACCTCCTCCCCGAGCGGACCGCCGTGCACGACGCATCCATCGAGGTGCGCCTGCCGTCCGCCTTGCACGCCCCCGTCTGGTCGCACCCGCTCCTCGGCAAGCCGCAGGAGTCGCGCGAGGGGGACGTGCGCGTGCTCCGCTGGTCCGTGAAGGACATGAGCGAGCGGCGGATCGAAGAAGGGACGCCGAAGATGGATCGCGACGTCTCGGTGAGCGTCTCCACGGCGACGTGGAACGACACGGGGCGCGCATTGAAGGAGACGCTCGCCGCGCTCGACGAGAACGACTCCGAGGTGCGCGCGTGGGCGCTCCTTGCGGCCGCGGGGAAGACCAAGCCGCGCGAGATCGTGGAGGCGGTCGTCGTGGCGGCGGGCAAGAGCGTGAAGGAGTCGGTGGCCTCGGCCCTCTCCGACGCGGAGGTCGGTCGCCCCGACGGCGCGCAGCACGAGACGGCGCGCACGATCCTCACGAACCACGAAGGGAGCCGCACGTGGCTCATCGTCCGCGCGCTGCGCGAGCTCGGCATCGCGACCGACGTGGTCATCGCGGAGAGCGATCCGTTCAGCGCCGATCCCAACTTCCCGCCGCACGTCGGGCGCTTCACGCACCCGCTGGCCATCGCCCACGTGAAGGACGACGCCGGCGCGCTCGGCGATCTGTGGATCGACGCCGACGTCCCCGGCCCGCCGCTACCGGCCGGTCACGTGTCGCCCGAGCTTCGCGGGCGGAGCGTGATCCACGACGACGGGTCGATCGCCCCCCTCCCCGCGGTGTTCGCGAAGGACGAGGGGGACGAGGTGGACGTGCGCCTCGCGGTCGACCCGAAGGGCGACGCCAAGGGGTCGATCGTCATCTTGCTGCGCGGCCGCTCCGCGCAGGAGCTCGCCGAGGCGCTGGTGCGCATCGTGGGCGACGAACGACAGCGCACGCTGCGCGGAGTGGCGCTCGCGTGGCTCCCGTACGCGGACGTGGACGACGTGGTGCTCTCGTCGAGCGAGGAGAGCTGGCAGGTCGCGGTGCGCGCCACGCTCACGATCCCCGGCTACGCGCAGGCTGCGGGGAACAAGGGGAAGCCGTCGTGGGTGCTCCCGGGCATCGAGCCGGTCCACTCGGTCTACCCGCGGCCGACGGTGGCCACGCTCGGCGCGACGTTCGCGGGGAAAGGGGGGCGCCACGACGCGCTCGCCGTGAGTCTCGCCATGCAGTACCACGTGCACCGCCGCGTCGAGCTCCCCGCGGGCGCGACCGTCGCGCGCGCTCCCGGAGCGTTCGACGTGAAGGGGGACGTGCTCAGCGCGCAGCGCAAGATCGCCGTCGCGCCCGGCGCGGTCGAGGACGACTTCAACCTCTCGGTCACGACCGGCACCGTCGGCTCCGAGGCGTACAGCGCGTTCGCCACCGACGCCCACCGAATCGACGACGCTTTCCTCGCCGGGACGCGCGTCACGCCGGCGCCGTAGGGCCGTCCCTCGTCGGCGGAGAACGTAAGCCCTCACCACGCCGCAGGCCGGGACCGAGCGCTCTGGCGGCGGCCAGC
>Ga0302319_10006062_pt1 | contig 24126 bp, 19 predicted proteins | sample Bog_T0_2_FD_203319 | JGI IMG/M metagenome (GOLD analysis project Ga0302319, IMG submission 203319) | Peat permafrost microbial communities from Stordalen Mire near Abisko, Sweden - Bog_T0_2 | ecosystem: Environmental > Terrestrial > Soil > Wetlands > Peat | place: Sweden: Abisko, Stordalen Mire...
TTGGCTGGTGCCAACGGGAGGCAATGTCAAACTCATGTCTGAACTCGAACTCAAACACTCAGGCAAAACACCCCACTTGTATTGGCGTAGCCACCGTTAACGGAAACACTTGCAAAAACTTTCGGAATACCCTCTTTAATGTTTTAACTTACCGGCCCGACGCCGTTCGCTTCGACGCCCGCCACCGGTCGGGCGTGCCCGGCGTGAGGCCTGTCAGTCCCGCGATCACTTCGCGCAGACCGCGCTGGATGTGTTCGCGCATCGCCGACGCCGCCTGCTCCGGTGTCCCCACCGCCAGCACCCGGGTCAACTGAACATGAAAATCGCTGCCCAGTGAACGCCGCTGCACCACCGTGTCGAACAGCCAGCTGAACACCAACACCCGCTCCCGTTCGATCGCCTCCAGCAATACCGGGCACCGCGCCCCCTCCGCGATCTGCAAGTGCAGCCGCACATGGTGCGTGTTCACCGCAAATAAAAAATCCCGGTCCTCCGGCCGCCGTTCCGCCTCGGCATACAACCGGTCCACTTCCTGGCCCAGCCGCCCCAGCACCGCCTTCTCCGCCGACGTCGCCCGCACCACAAACAGCCGCGCCGCCTGCGTCTCCAGCGCCTCCCGCAGCTCGCACCGGTCCTCGATATCCCACCGCGTTGGGATCCGCACCCGCGTCCCCACCCGCGGCTTGCTCTCCACCAATCCGTCGTGCTCCAGATGCAGCAGCGCCTCCGCCACCGGCGGCACGCTGATCTTTAGCTCCTCCGCCAGCGTGCGCCGCGACAACGCCATCCCCGCCGGCAGGTCTCCTTTCAGGATTTTGTCCCGGATCTTTAGATAGGCCCGGCCGGCCAATGAAACCTCCGGCCGCCGGAAAACGGCCGGCTTCAGCCGTTTCTTGTCTGTCAGCACCGTTGTCATCGGCCGGAAAAATGTGAATCGAACCCGTTCATCCCCGAATTTTGCCGGGCCGGTGCGTTTATGTAAAGCTCGCCGCTTGACTTCGTTCCCCGCCTCCGGCCATCATGGCTGATATATCAGTACTATGATGCCTCCGGTCCCCGTAATTTCATGTAATGAGTGAGCCGTCCCCCAACCGGCGTTGGCGCATCGCGTTGCTTGTCAGCGCGGCCATTGTCCTTAGTTATCTGGACCGCCAGACCCTCCCCTGGACCTTGAGCCACATTAAGGCCGACTATCCCTTCTCCGACCAGGTCAAGGCCCTCTTCGATTCCGCCTTCCTCGTCGCCTACGGCCTCATGTATCTCGGCGGCGGCTGGCTCCTCGACCGTCTCGGCACCCGCCGCGGCTTTCTGCTTATCATGATTTTCTGGTCTCTCGCCGTCGCCAGCCAGGGCCTCGCCGCCAACTACGGCCTGGCCCCTATGTTCGGCCTTGCCTTCGCCCTCGTCATGCTCTTGGCCAGCCAGTTCCTCCTCGGCATGGGCGAAGGCGGCGGCTTCCCCGCCGCCACCCGTGTCGTCGCCGAATGGTTCCCTGTCAACGAACGTTCCACCGCCATGGGCCTGATCAATGCCGGCACCGCCGTCGGCGCCATGGCCGCCCCTTGGTTCATCTTCCTCATCATGAACTACACCGGCTGGTTCGGCGTCGAACCCTGGCGCTGGGTCTTCGTCCTCTCAGGCACCCTCGGCCTCCTCTGGACCGTCTGGTGGCTTTACGGTTACCAACCCCGCAACCCCACGCCCGGCCCCGGCCAGTCCATTGCAGCCGCTGCCCCCGCCCCCATCCCATTCCGTCAGCTCCTCACCCACCGCGAAGTCTGGGCCATCGTCGGCGCCAAATTCCTCAGCGACGCCGCCTGGTATTTTTACATGTTCTGGCTGCCCAAGTTCCTCATGGAAACCTTTGCCATCAAATTTAACGCCGCCACCGGCATCGGCTGGATCCCTTATACCGCCTCCGGTGTCGGCTGCCTCTTTGGCGGTGGCCTCTCCAGCGCCCTTCTCCGGCGCGGCTGTTCCGTGAACTGCGCCCGCAAGACCGCCCTCGCCGCCAGCGTCGCCTTCATGCCCTGGGTCCTCATTATCCCCCACATCCATACCGTCGGCTGTGTCATCTTCATCTTCAGCCTCGCCTTTTTCGGCCAGCAATCCTGGTCCACCCTCATCATGACCCTGCCTACCGACTTAATCCCCCGCCACGCTATCGGCACCCTCGCGGGCCTCGTCGGTTTTGGCGGCGCCATGGGCGGCATCGTCCTCGGCCAGATCGCCGGCTGGCTCCGCGACCACGGCCACAGCTTCGCCCCCGTTCTCGCCATCGCCGGCTCGCTCCACGTCGCCGCGTTTATTTTGATTTGCCTCGTCATTCCTAAAATCCAAATACTTAATCTCTCAACCCCTGAAAAACTGACATGAAAATCACCGAAATCCGCACCCGCGCCATCCAATGGACCGGTGCCACCGTTCCCCTGCCGCCCCACTTTTGCACCAACCCCATGGATGCCGTCTCCCCCATGCTCTCCAAGGCCACCATGGGCACCTTTACCTTCCATGGCTGGCTCCTCGTCGAAATCTTCACCGATAACGGCCTCGTCGGCCTCGGCAATGCCGCCCTCTCCCCCCTCGTCACCAAGCAGGTCATCGACCTCCACCTCAAGCCCCTCCTCCTTGGCGCCGACCCCTGGGACATCGAATTCCTCTGGCAGCACATGTATCGCAAGACCATGGCCTTCGGCCGCAAGGGCATCGGCATGGTCGCCATCAGCGCCGTCGATATCGCCCTCTGGGACCTCCTCGGCAAATCCGCCAAGCAGCCCGTCTACCGCCTCCTCGGCGGCCGCACCAAACCCAAAATCCCCGTCTACGCCAGCCGCCTCTACAGCACCCCCCTCGATGAACTCGCCCGCGAATCCAAGAAATACAAGGACGAAGGCTACCAGGCCATGAAGCTCCGCTTCGGCTGGGGCCCCGTCGACGGCCCCGCCGGCATGCAGAAAAACCTCGCCCTCGTCCGCACCGTCCGCGAAACCGTCGGCGACTCCATCGACATCATGGCCGACGCCTATATGGGCTGGAACCTCGACTACACCAAGCGCATGCTGCCCCTGCTTGAGCAATTCAACCTCCGCTGGCTCGAGGAGGCCGTCATTCCCGACGACATCCACGGCTACGCCGAACTTAAGCGCATGGGCCGCATCCCCATTGCCGGCGGCGAACACGAGCAGACCCTCTTCGGCTTCCGCGAGCTCATCGAGGCCCGCGCCGTGGATTACATTCAGTTTGACACCAACCGCGTCGGCGGCCTCACCCAGGCCCGCAAGATCGCCGCCCTCGCCGAGGCCCACCAGATCCCCGTCATCCCCCACGCCGGCCAGACGCACAACTTCCACGTCGTTATGGCCAGCCTCAACTCCCCCATGGCCGAATTCTTCCCGCCCGTCGATGTCGAGGTCGGCAACGAACTCTTCTGGTACATCTTCAAGGGCGAACCCATGCCCGTGAACGGCTACATCGACCTCGATGAAAACACCCCCGGCCTCGGCCTGACCGTGGACGAAGCCGGCCTCAAAAAATTTCACATCACCGAATGATGCGCCTCGTCCAGCTCCAGAACGGCCCGCTCCGCCGCGTCGCCCTCGTCGAAGAACCCCGCCTGCACCTGCTTGCGGACGTCATCTCCATCTACGAACTGGCCGGCCACGCCCTCCGCACCGGCGGCTCCCTGCACCGCCTCGTCGAGGAAAAGGCCGCGGGCGACTATCTTGACTACGACGCCGTATACGCCGGCCGTTCACCCTGGCGCCTCCTGCCCGCCGGCGATCATCCCCTCGACCCCGCGCACTGCCTCGTCACCGGCACCGGACTCACCCATCTCGGCAGCGCCAAAAACCGGCAGCAAATGCATGCCGCCGCCACCCCCGGCGCTGAACTCAACGACAGTATGAAAATGTTCCGGTGGGGCGTCGAACATGGCCGCCCCCCCGCCGGCCAGATTGGCATCGCCCCCGAATGGTTCTACAAGGGCGACGGCTCCGTCCTGCGCGCCCACGGCCAACCCCTCGACGTCCCTCCCTACGCCGAGGACGGCGGTGAGGAGGCCGAGCTCGCCGGGGTTTATATGATTGGCCCCGACAGCCAGCCCCACCGCCTCGGCATGGCCATCGGCAACGAATTCTCCGACCACAAGTTCGAGAAACGCAACTACCTCAACCTCGCCGGCTCCAAGCTCCGCAACTGTGCCCTTGGCCCCGAACTCGTCCTCGACCCTGGATTCGCATCCGTCCCCGGCACTGTCACTATCGAACGTGACGGCCAAACTATTTGGACCCAGGAGATCTGCACCGGCGAACAGGAGATGTGCCACAGCCTCGCCAATCTCGAGCACCACCATTTCAAATTCGAAGGCCACCGCCGCCCCGGCACCCTGCACGTCCACTTCTACGGTGCCTGCAGCCTCAGCTTCGGCGCCGGCCTCGAACTAGCCAATGCCGACACCATGGCCATCAACTTCACCGGCTTTGGCCGGCCCCTGCGCAACCCTCTCCGCATCCTGCCGCGCAGCCAGATCTTGACCACTGTCAACCCCTTGACCTGATATGTTATACTGACGTTATGAGCAAACCACAAATCGCTTTTCTCGGTCTCGGCCTCATGGGTTCTGGCATGGCCGCGCGCCTCCTCGCCGCCCAATTCCCCGTCACCGTCTACAATCGCAATCCGGAGAAGACCAAGCCCCTCGCCGGTCTGGGCGCCCGCGTCGCCCCCACCCCGCGCGCCGCCGCCGAAGGAGCCGACGTCATCCTCAGCATGCTTGCCGATGATAACGCCTCCCGCAGCCTCTGGCTCGGGCCCGACGGCGCCCTCGCCGCCGCCGCCCCCGGCACCCTCTGCATCGAATGCAGCACCGTCACCGTCCGCTGGGTCCAGGAACTCGCCGCCGCCGTCGCCGCCCGCTGCTCACTCTTTCTCGACACCCCCGTCACCGGCAGCAAAACCCACGCCGCCGCCGGCGAACTCTCCTTCCTCGTCGGCGGTTCCACCGAGGCCCTGGAAAAAGCCCGGCCCGTCCTCACCGCCATGAGCAAATCCATCACCCACCTCGGACCCGCCGGCAGCGGCGCGCTCCTCAAGCTCATCAACAACTTCCTCTGCGGCGTCCAGGTCGCCTCCCTCGCCGAGGCCCTCGCCATGATCGAGCACAGCGATCTCAACCGTGACACCGCCCTCGGCGTCCTCACCAACGGCGCCCCCGGCAGTCCTCTCATCAAAACCGTCGCCGGCCGCATGACCGTCCCTGACTACACCCCCAATTTTTTGTTGCGTCTCATGGCCAAGGACCTTACCTACGCCTTGGAAGAAGGTGCCCACCGCTCCGTCCCCCTCACCACCGCCGCCGCCGCCCTCAGCGAATTTCAAACCGCCATCCGCGCCGGCCATGGTGAACAAGACATCGCCGCCGTTATCGAACCCCTCCGCAAACTTTAATCACAAACTTTAACCTGATTTCCGCTCCCCTTATGTCCACCCAACCCGTCCTCCTCGCCGGCACCTGGCACCCCGCCCACGCCGCCGCCACCTTTCAGGCCGAAAACCCCGCCACCGGCGAAAAACTGCCCGACCTCTACCCCGTCAGCCACTGGAGCGACTGTGACACCGCCCTCGCCGCCGCCACTGCTGCCGCCAAAATTCTCCGCACCGCGCCGCCCGTCCAGCTCGCCCGCTGCCTCACCCGCTACGCCGAACGCATCGAGGCCCGTGCCGCCGAACTCGTCGAATGCGCCCACCGCGAAACCGGCCTCGCCAAGGCCCCCCGCCTCGCCGATGTCGAGCTCCCCCGCACCACCGGACAGCTCCGCCAGGCCGCCGCCGCCGTCCTTGATGGCTCCTGGACCCAGCCCGTCATCGACACCAAAAACAACCTCCGCTCCGTCCTCGCCCCCCTCGGGCCCGTCTGGGTCTTTGGCCCCAACAACTTTCCCTTCGCCTTCAACAGCGTCGCCGGTGGCGACTTCGCCGCCGCCCTCGCCGCCGGGAACCCCGTCATCGCCAAAGCCAACACTTCCCACCCCGGCACCTCCCGCCTCCTCGCCGAGGAAGCCCTCGCCGCCGTCACCGAGGCCGGCTTGCCCCCCGCCACCATCCAGATGATCTACCGCACCAGCCATGCCGATGGCGAACGCCTGGTCGCCGACCCCCGCACCGCCGCCCTCGCCTACACCGGCAGCCGCGCCGCCGGCCTCAAGCTCAAGACCGTCGCCGACCGCGTCGGCAAACCCGTCTACGTCGAACTCTCCAGCGTCAATCCTGTGCTGATGCTCCCCGGTGCCCTCGCCGAACGCGGCGCCAAGCTCGCCGAAGAACTCGGCGGTAGCTGCCTCCTCGGCTCCGGCCAGTTTTGCACCAGCCCCAACCTCATCCTCCTCTTTGCCGGCGATCACGCCGAACAATTCATCGCCGCCGTCGCCCAGAAGCTCGCCGCCACCCCGCCCGCACCCCTGCTCTCCTCCGGCGTCCTCCGCACTCTCGTCGAGAGCGTCCAAACCCTCCGCAACGCCGGTGCCGAACTCGTCACCGGTGGCGTGCCCCTCACCACTCCCGGTTACCGCTTTGCCAACACCCTCCTCCGCGTCACCGCAGAGAAATTCCTGGCCGCCCCCCACGCCCTCCAAACCGAGGCCTTCGGCAACGCCGCCCTCATCGTCACCGTCCGCGATGCCGATGAAGCCGCCGCCGTCCTTAACAATCTGGAAGGCAACCTCACCGGCAGTATCTATACCGACACCGCCGGTGCCGACGACCCCCTCTACAACCGCCTCGTGCCCCTGCTGCGCCCCCACGTCGGCCGCCTCATCAACGACAAAATGCCCACCGGCGTCGCCGTCTCCCCCGCCATGAACCACGGCGGCCCCTTCCCCTCCACCGGCCATCCCGGCTTCACCGCCGTCGGCATCCCCGCCGCCCTGCGCCGCTTCACCATGCTCCAATGCTTTGACAACGTCCGCCCCCACCGCCTCCCCGCCGCCCTCCGGAACCAAAACCCCACCGGCAAACTATGGCGTCAAATCGACGGCCACCCCACCCAGGCCGATGTGTCATAAGCACGTAAGGCGGGGATGCTGCCGTCCGGGGACCTAGTAAAACTGCTCTGGCCGTTCTGAGCGAAAATTTTTGATTTTTGGCGAAGGACGATGTAAAAAATTCCCGCCTTAATTCAGTTTTTTAGTTTTTCAGCTTTTCAGCTTTCTTCCTTTGCGCCCTTCTGCAAACATCCCCGCCATTAAATTGTCGACACCCAACCCGGTGCCGCCCGCCGCCCGCCCGCCCGCCCGCGGCACGTGGTTCTTTTTCTTCCTCCGCTGGCTGGAACGCCATCTGTCCATATCAACCCTCTATGCGCTCCTACGCCCCTTCGCCTTCGCCCGCGCCACCCTGAACACTGCCTTCCGAAACCCCCGCCCGCGCCAACCCCTGCCCGCCGGCCTGCAAACCGCCTGGTCCCGGCACCAGCTTCGCCGGCGGCGCCTGCAACTCTACATGGACCGCCATCTGATGTATTTTCCCGACCGCCTGGCCGATCCCAAATGGCGCGACCGCTGCACCCTCGTCGGCCACCAGCAACTGCGCCAGCTCCGCGTCGCCGGCCACCCCGCCGTCCTGGCCTTCTGTCATTTTGGCTCCGTCCACCTCACCCGCTACTGGCTCCGCGCCAACGGCATCCCCTGCGCCGCCGTGACCGGCGGAAAATCCGGCAAACCCCGGGAACTCCACCTCCTCACCGAACACCTCATCGCCAGCCCCCACATCCCCATCATTTTCAAAATGGACCAGTTGAAGGAAGCCTCCCGGTTCCTCGCCGCCGGCAACCTCCTGTTCATCTCCCTTGACCGGCCCGAAGGCCGGCAGCTCGACGTCCCCTTCGGCGACGGCTGGACCATGCAAATGGCCACCGGCGCCGTACGCCTGGCACATCGCCATCAGGCCGAACTCATTCCCTGCACCATCTTGGACGAAGGCCCCTGGCGTTACCGCGTCGTGGTCGGCCGCCCCGTGCCGCCGGAACTGCTCGCCGATGAATCCGCGTGGCCCCGGGCCGGCGCCCATCTCATCGCCGAAATGCTGCCCCACTTCCAATCCCGCCCCGACCAATGCGGCGGCGAACTGCACCGCTGCCTCCGCAAAAATTGACCCCGGGCGGGACCTGTCCGCTTGGATTTCTGCTTTTCCACCCCGCTCCACCAGTTTAATACCGCGACTCAAAGTCGTAACTACCAGAAACTATGTTAAAAACCGCTCGGCCATCTTCCTGGCGCAGGAACGTCACCCCCTCGCTTCTGGCCGCCGACCGCCAGCCTTCCATCACAGTGTCCAGAGATTTGGCCGGCATATAAACTGTCGCCGTGGTGTTCGCCGGAATCGTCACTTTTAAGGTGAATTGGCCGCCCTCATGTTTCCAGTCGCTGACAATTTTTCCACGGCTGGAATCGTAGCTGGCCTTCACCCAAGTCACGTCGCCGACGGGTTGCGGATTGATGACGATTCTTTTGAAGCCGGGGCTGTCCGGCGCGTTTTGGATGCCGGCGAGGTCGTGGTAAAACCACTCCTGAATTTGGCCAAGCATGAAATGATTTTGCGACGAGCCGCGCCTGGCGTCCCACGCCTCGGTAAGGCTGGTCGCACCCTGTTCAAGCTGCATCCCGTAACCGGGCTTGTTGGTCTGATTATTGATGTCAAAAATCACGTCGCTCCGTCCGCCCTCGGCCAGCGCCCGGAGCAGATAACGGTACCCGACATCGCCGGACGTCAGCCCATTGTCTCGTTTGCGCACGTCGCGCACAATGGCGTCCAGCACGGCGGTGCGGTTGGTCGGCTCGCAAATGCCCATGACCAGCGGAATGGAATTGGCCGTCTGTGAATCAGTCGCGTAAAACTGGTTGGTCTCGTTGTAAAACTTTTCGTTGAATACGCGGCGGATGTTTTCCGTCAGTTCAGAATAGTGACCGGCGTCATCCGTTTGGCCGAGCATCACGGCGACGCGTGACATGATTTCCGCGTCCTGAAAGTAAAATGCCGTCGCCGTGAGCGCGACCGGCGTGAGTTGCACCAGACCGGCCGGCTTCGGGCCGATGTCATACCAGTCGCCCAAGCCGTAGCTGGCTATATTGTTGCTCGCCCGACCGCCGCAATAGGCGAGATAACTTTTCATCGCGTCGTAATGCCGGCGGAACAGGTCCAGGTCCCCGTCAAATTCATATTGCTGCCACGGCACGAGGATGAACGCGCTACTCCATTCCGGCGAATCGCCGAAGTTGTTGCGCTGTTGCATCGTGTTCGTTTTTTCATGGAAGACGGAGTATTCCGGCGCGGTCGTCGGTACCAGACCGCCGGCCAGTTGCGCGTCGGCCATGTCATTCAGCGTCTTCGTGAAGAGTTGCGCCAGATCGTATTCGTAACGCAACGCCGGGCCGTTCAAATGATCCTCCTCCAGCCAGCCGCGTTTCTCGCGCTGCGGGCAGTCCGTCAGCAGGCTCATCATGTTGCTGCGTTGCGCCCACTGGACCAGCTTGCGGATGCGGTTGAACAACAGGTTGGAACATTCAAATTCGCCGACGGGATCGGAGGCAGATTGGATGACGTCGCCCTCGATGGCTTTCACGGCCGGCAGGGTGGTGCCGCCTTTCGCCGGAAAAAATTCCACCTCCAGATAACGGCAGCCGATGTAGAAAAATTTCGGCGACCACGTTTCCTTCCCTTCGGTTGCCTTGGTGAAATCACACCAGATGGTGCTCCCATGCCGGCTCCCCATGGAAGCTTGATCCGCCAAACCGTTGCTGTTGACCAGCTCGGACGGAAAAATGCGCACCCGGCTGCCCGCCGGACCGGTGACGGTGATTTTGGGGATGTGCGCGGCATTCTGGCCGAAGTCGTAAATCATGTCGCCATTCGTGAGCGGGCGCGCCGTGATGGGCTTGTGGATTTCAAACCCACGAATCGGCGGCGCGGCGCAGGAAAGCCCGCGCAGTTCGCCGCCCGGCCCGTTGACCTCGATTGCTGGTTGCCATTTTGAATCGTTATAGTTGATGCTGTTCCAGCCGGGCTGCACCCGCCGCGCATCATAATCTTCGCCGCTGTATATCGAGCTGGCAGTGATCGGCCCCGGCGCCACGCGCCAGCCTGCGTCCGTGCCCATGGTCTCGACCTGGCCGTCCGCATATTCCAGCCGGATTTGCGCGATGACCTTTTGCAGACCGAAAGCATAAGCCACCAAGGAAGGCGGCCGGAACCGCGTCATCCGCACACTATACATCCCATTGCCGAGCTCGATGCCGGCGGCGTTGCTGCCTTTCCGCAGCTCATCCGTGATATCACGCGTATCGTAAAGGCACGTCGTGTCATATTTCGTCCAGCCGGATGAAAGAAAATCATCGCCCACTTTTTTGCCATTGAGCGTCAATTCGTATTGGCCCAAGCCGCAGATGTAGATGAGCGCGCGCTTCAGTCCCGGCTTCACCACAAATTCGTGGCGCAAAAGTAACGAAGGAATGTTTGTGTCCGCCGCCCCGATCCATTTGGCCTGCCAGTCGGACTGTTGCAACACGCCCATCGTCAACGTCGCCGGCCGGCTCCAGTCCGAAACGTGGCCGCCTTCGTCCCATACCCGCACTTTCCAAAAAACTTGTTCCGCCGATTTTAATTTTTCGCCCGGAAACGGTATCTGTATGGTTTCATCTGAAGCCACCCTGGCGCTGTCCCAAAGATCATCGTTATCTTGGGCAAGCTGCTCCGCGGTTGAAGCGGCGAGAACTTCATAAGCCGTCTGCCGCTGCCCGCGTTCGCCACCCGCCAGTTTCCAGAACAGACGCGGGCTGGCGGAATCCACCCCCAGCGGATTCACCGCGTAATCGCAGCGTAAATCCACCGGCGTCAATTTCGCATTGGCCGGCACGACCAATAACAGGAAAGCCGCCAGGGTAAACAGTTTATTCATGAGATATAACATCACCTTTAATTTCTGCTTTCTACTTTCCAAATTTCTGCTTTTGTTTCAAACCATTTCCAACACCAACAAATTCCAATCCATAAAACCCTTGTGGCTCAATGCCATTCCGGTGTCCGGATGATAATACTCATTCAACGACCCGTTCTTGGCCAAATCCGCCGCCAGCAAACGCAGCGTCTTGTCCGCCAGCTCACCCGCCTCGTCGTGGAACCCGTAATCTTTCAGCCCCTTCCAGACCAAATAATTCACGATGATCCACACCGGGCCCAGCCAGTTGCTGGGATTCGAACTGAAATCCAGGCAATACATGGCTTCCTTGGATGAAAGCGACCTGACCCCCGCATTCCCCCGGAAGCGATCGTCCGCCAGGTAATTGGTCTGCACCAGCACCTTTGCCTGTTCCGGCGTCGCCAACCCGCACCAGAGCGGCAGGAAGCCCGTGAAGGTCTGTATCCGCAGGGGCAAACTATGCCAGGACATGTCCATGCCCGGCTTCACATTGGGGATCAGCTCCTTGCGCCGGTCGACGCATTGCACATCCACCGTGTAATAAAATTGATCACGCGGATCCCAGCAATATTTCTGGATCTGCTCCCCCAGCGTCACGGCCTGCGCGCTGAGACGCTGCTGGTCCTCCGAACGTTTCAACCGGCCGGCCAGCTCCGCCGTCGCCTTCAAATCCTCAAGGAACAGGCCGTTCAGCAGCAGGTTCGCCGAAGAAAAGAACGGCCGCCCAAAAGTCGTCGGATCATTGTCGTTGCCAATGGCCACATCGTTGCCCCACACCAGCAGGCCAATTGGACTTTGATTGCCGGTCACCCACGACCCGTAAAAACGCAGCAGCTTGTCGAAGTGCGGCGCCAGCCAGTCCACCGCGCCCGTTTCATCGGCGATCAAAAGCGCGAGTTGCCCAAACACCGGCTTCGCTTGATTTTGCGATTTGGGCCGGTCCGCCTTCAGGCAGCCGAGCGGATCGGCGCTGTGCACGTCGATCAACATGGGAATGCGCCCCTCGTCCGACTGATGATCGAAAAAATTGATAAAACTACCGATGCCATGCTCCCCCACCTGTTTCCGCAAGGCGGTATCCTGGGCGATGCCCGCAAATCGAAAGAGCCCGCGCGCCGTCCAATACGTGTCCCAGTCCCAAAGATTGGTGGCATAACGCTTCCCCGGCAGACTGCACGCGATGCTCGGCTGCGCCAGCAGTCCTTCCGCCGGCCGCAATAGCTGCGGTGCCGTCTTGCCAAAATAACCCAAAAGCTGGTCACTTGCCGCCTTGCGGTCATCCGCCGACCATGCCGCCGCCGAACCCGGCTGCCCGGCCGGTGCCGCCTTCAGTCCGGTGCCACCCCGCACAAGTGATGCCGCGCCCAACAAAGCCATGCCCGCAAGAAATTCGCGACGGGAAGGTTTGGACAAGGCGGTCATCTTGGCACCTCGATACGCAGGATCATGTTTCCAGTAATAAGGATTCTCCCTGCAAAAATCAAGGCCCCATCCTCAATGTCTGCCACGATTCTCGCCTCTTCCCTTTTTGCCTTAACTTTAGCTTTTCAGCTTTTTTAAAGAACCCCGCCACCAACCCCAACCCGCCCCCGCCCCGACCAATGCCCCGAAGATGACCAGCACCTCCAAGGAGTTCGCCTCCGGAACGGATTCTATGTTGATGATGTTGTCATCCAAGGTAACGGCGCCATTTAATGCCAGGGCGCTGCCGTTCAGACTGGCCCCGTTGTTCAGGGTGATGCTCGCGTTGGCCAAAATGTTGCCGTTGATCACCGAACCGGTGCCGATGGTCGCCGATGAGCCCACCTGCCAAAATATGTTGCCGGCCTGCGCCCCATTTTCCAGCACCACCGACGCATCCACGGCGGTCGTCAAGGTGCTGCCGATTTGGAAAATGAATTGGGCGTTGGGATTGCGCTCCGCGTTCAACGTCAGCAGCCCGGTCAGTTGGGCGGAGGAAGTGAACTGATAAACGCCGGGTGCCAGTGTTTGCCCGCCCAAATCCTCACCCGTCAGGCTCTGACTTGGACTTTCACCACCTAAGGCCGTGTAGGCGATCTGGGCATCAATCCCGGCCTGCTGCGCCACCGTCCCGTCAATATAAGTGGTGCCATTTACGGTCCCGGGACCAAAGCCGGTGATGGCCGTGCCTGGATAAACCCCCAGATTTCCGTTCAGAACGGTGTTCCCGGTGCTGGTCACCGTCGTATTTCCCATGACCGCGAAGCTTACCGCCGAGCCCAGTTCATCATCGGCCTGGATTCGTGGCACGATCACCGCCATGCCCGTCAGGGCCGTTAAAATTACAAAACTGGTTTTCATATAATGTTTATTCAGAAAACCTGGCTTGAATATCCTCCCATCCTCCTGTCAGGTTCACCCAGCATTCTCATTTAAAACCCTCCCGGGCGATATAAGGTGTTTACCCCTGACAGATTTCTGTTTTCTGCCCTGTCCTCCGTAGCCTGGCGAAGGGGGAAGCCTTGGCGAAGAGGGATGGCCAAATTTCTAATTTTCCACCAGTGTCCCCGCCCGCAACTTTCTGCAAAAAAGTTATTACCATGGACCATAGATGTCCAACCTCTCGGTTTAGGCTCTTTGCGAATCATGGGATTGCCCATGATTGTTGGAAACGGATGGCTTCATGCCATCCGGGTTCTTTGACATATTTGGATGTCCGGAGGCTTGGAACCTTTAAAGAAATCCTGTGGCCGTGTTGAGTGAGGATTTTTGATTTTTGGCGAGGCTTTGGAGAAGAAGCATGTCCGCAGCGACCTGACTGCCTGCGCGAAGCGCAAGTCAATTTCGGGCTTCTAGCTGGCAGAGGCTTGGGAAGCCAAACTGAGCCGAAACGAAGCCAAAAATCAAAAAGACAGCTTCGGCCACGGTTTCCACAGCATGGCTACAGGATTTCTTTAAAGGCGCATGGGTGGAGACGATACAGTCCCCACTTCCCGGCCCTTTAGATGTATCAGACTGACCTCAGCGACTAACAAAAACTAACGAAAACTAACATTGTCGGAATCTTCAAAAATAGCCTTTGTTTTAACGTTAACTAACAAAACTTAACAAAATCTAACATCCAAAAAAAACGCGCCGAAAGGTCTGGTCTCAGGTCTAATCCGACCTGATCCAACCTAATCCGACCGTTGAAATGGAGTTTTCAAGTGACTCCCAACGCCGCCAACACCTGTCCGCCATTTTGTCCGCCGTAGCCTGGAGAAGGTGGAAGCCTTAAGCGACGGCGGATTGTATCCCAACTGCCGAATGTTCTCCCTCTCCTCGGGGAAGAGGGCCGGGGTGAGGGCGGACGTATCCTGCTCACGCAGCGACAAAACCAGGCCAATCAGTTCTAATCCGATCCAATCCAACCTAATCCGACCATTGAAATGGGTAATTGAGTATGTCCGGCGACCAGTAACCCAACCGAATCCAAGCTAATCCAACCCGATCCGACCTCTCATATGATAAAAAACGAAACTCCCGCCGCCGCCGGCACCGCACCGCCGCATCCTGTAAGAATGGGCGCACCACCGAAAGCGATGGGCAGGCTTGTTTCACGGCCGCCCCCTGATTATGTTTTGCCCATGAGCGACAACAACAACTTCATTCGCGAGGACCCCTGGCGCATCTTCCGCATCATGGCCGAGTTCGTGGACTCCTTCCAGACCATGTCCCATGTCGGCCCCGCCGTCACCATCTTCGGCTCCGCCCGCACCCCGGCCGATGGCCCCTATTACCACGCCGCCCACGACATCGCCAAGGGTCTGGCCCAGCACCATCTCGCCGTCGTCACCGGCGGCGGCCCCGGCATCATGGAGGCCGCCAACAAGGGTGCCGCGCAGGGCGGCGGCAAATCCGTCGGCCTCAACATCGAGCTGCCCCACGAACAGACCGGCAACCGCTTTGCCAACATCCCGGTGCACTTCCATTACTTCTTTTCCCGCAAGGTCTGCTTCGTCAAATACAGCCTCGGCTTCGTCTTCATGCCCGGCGGCTTCGGCACCCTGGATGAATTCTTCGAGGTCCTCACCCTCGTCCAAACCCAGCGCATCCCTCGCTATCCCCTCATCATGTATGGCACCGAACACTGGAAGGGCCTGTTTGCCTGGATGAAAAACCACCTCGAAAAAGACGCCCTCATCAGCCCCGGCGACCTCGGCCTCGTCAACTTCGCCGACGATCCGCGGACCGTCATCGACATCATCGTCGACTACCAGCGTCGCGTCAGCCCGCCGGAATCACCCGCGCCCGCCTTTCGTTGAATCCCTGAGTCATGCGCCCATTGATCCATGAAGCCGTCACCGCCCACTCCCCCGAGTCGCTGGTGGATCAACTGCGCGGCGAACCGGGCGTGGCCCTGCTCCGCACCTCCGCCTTCGACTCAACCTCGGCGCGTTACTCCCTCGTGGCCGCCCACCCCTTCCTCACGTTCCGTTCCCATGGTGCCCGCTGCGAAATCGCCACTGGCCCGGAAACCCGGGTCCAGTTCGGCAACCCCTGGAAAATCCTCGACGGCCTCATGGCTCGCTGCGAACTGCTCGATGAGATTGACCTCCCTTTTCCCCTCGGCGGCTGCTTCGGTTACTGGGGCTACGACCTGAAAAATTTCACCGAACCCAAGCTGCCCCACCGCACCGTCAACGACCTCGAACTCCCCGACTGTCACGTGGGCTTTTACGACAGCCTCGCCGTCTTCGACCATCAACTGGACCGCGTCTTTGTCGTCTCCACCGGCCTCTGCCCCGACGGCTCGCGCAGCGAGACCCGCGCCCGGGAACAAGGCCAGTTCTGGCAAAACGCCCTGGAAACCACGCCGCCCACACCACCGCACGTCCGGATGACCGGCCGCCCCGGCCCCGCCGCCGTCACCTCAAACCTCACCCGCGCCGAATTCATCACCGCCGTGGAAAGCGCCCGGCGTTACATCCACGCAGGAGACATCTACCAGGTCAATCTCTCCCAACGCCTCGCCGCCCCCTGCGACTGCTCCGGCTGGGAACTGTTCCAGCGGCTGGCCGCCGTCTCACCGTCACCCTTCGGCGCTTACTTTGATTGCGGTGCCTTTCAGATTGCCTCCTCCTCGCCCGAACTGTTTTTGCGATTGAGCGGTTCCCACATTCTCACCCGCCCCATCAAGGGCACCCGACCGCGCGGCATCGACCCGACCGAGGACGCCCGCTTCGCCTATGAGCTCCAGACCAGCGCCAAGGAACTCGCCGAACTCGTGATGATCACCGACCTCCTGCGCAACGACCTCGGAAAAATCTGCGAATATGGCACCGTGCAAACCCCCGAACTCGCGCGCCTGGAACGCTTCGCCCAGGTGCAGCACCTCGTCTCCACCGTCGAAGGCCGCCTACGCCGCGATGTCACCCATTTCGCCGCGCTCGCCTCCGCCTTCCCCGGCGGCAGCATCACCGGAGCCCCCAAATTTCGCGCCATGGAGATAATCGATGAACTTGAGCCCGTCGCCCGCGGTCCCTACACCGGCTGCCATGGCTATCTCGGCTTCAACCGCGAGAGCCAGCTTAGCATCTCCATCCGTACCGCCATCTGCCAGTCTGGCACCGCCTATTTCCACGCGGGCGCCGGCATCGTGGCCGACTCCGGCCCCGCCGCTGAATACGAGGAAACGCTCGCCAAGGCCGCCGGCTTTCTCGCTGCCCTGCAATTGGAATTTCCCCCCGTGAAACTACCCGCCGAAAATGGCGTTAAGACAAGTTGACCTTGAACTTTGAATTGAACCTCTGACCTCTATCGCCCATGCCGCGTCACCAGTTCCTTGCGCGCCGCATGCAACCGCTGGATAACGATCTCGGACACCCGCTTCATCAACTCATAACCCAGGTCATGGTTTTCCTCGCACAGCTCCCGCACATGCTTCCCATAGAATAAAATCGCCTTCGTCGGCGTCGCCGCCCGCGCATCAAAATGCCAGCAATATGGCGGATACAACCACGACCAGCCCAGCAAATCCCCCGCCGCCAGCGTCTGGATCGGCACCGGTTCGCCATCCTGCACCGATGATTGCAACTCCACTTCGCCCTCCAGAATCAGGTAAAACCGGTTCGCCGGCGCGCCCTCGCTCAAGATCCGTTCGCCCGCCTGAAATTCCGCCGGCATGGAATCCGACGCCAGCAACTCCAGTTGCTCCGCAGTCAATCCCCGTAGGAACCGTTGCGCCGCCAGGATGGGCACATTTCTATGCATAATTTCAGCTCGCCTTCACCTGCGCCACCAGTGAGTTCAACGACGCCTTCGCATCACCAAACAGCATCCGCGTGTTGTCCTTGTAGAACAGCAGGTTTTCAATCCCCGCAAATCCGGCCGCCATCGAGCGCTTCATCACAATCACCGTCTTCGCATGATCCGCATCAATGATCGGCATTCCGTAGATCGGGCTGGACTTGTCTTCCCGCGCCACCGGGTTCACCACGTCATTCGCACCGATCACCAGGCACACATCCACCCGGTCCATCGTGGGATTGATCGCCTCCATCTCGCACAACTGGTCATACGGCACATTCGCCTCCGCCAGCAAAACATTCATGTGGCCCGGCATCCGGCCCGCCACCGGATGGATCGCAAAGCGCACTTCCACCCCGCGCCGTCCCAGCTCATCCGAAAGTTCGCGCACCGAATGTTGCGCCTGCGCCACTGCCATGCCGTAACCTGGCACAATCACCACCTGCTGCGCATACGCCAGCAGTACCGCCACCTCGTCCGCCTGAATCGGCTTGACCGTCTTGCCCGCCAAATCTCCCGCGCCGCTCGCAGCCGAGCTGCCGCCCGACCCGAATGCCCCGAACAACACATTCGACACCGGCCGGTTCATCGCATGGCACATCAGCAACGTCAGCAGCGTCCCGGAGGAACCCACCAACGTGCCCGCCACCACCATCGCCAGATTGTTGATCGCGAACCCGTCGGCCGCCACCGCGAGCCCTGTGAACGAATTCAGCAGCGAAATCACCACCGGCATGTCCGCCCCGCCGATTGGCAGCACCATCGCCACCCCGAAGAACAACGCCAGCACAAACAGCGCGATGAACAGAGTATTCGTATTACCGCCCGAAACATTCACCGTCAGCCAGCCGCCAATGCCCAGAATCACCAGCAAAATCAGCCCGTTCAAAATGTTCTGTCCGGGAAACGTGTGCGGTTTTTCAAATTTCCCCTCCAGTTTCAGATACGCGATGATGCTGCCCGAAAACGACAGCGAACCAATCAACGTCGCAAACAGCATCGAGCCCGCGATGAACGCCGTCGGATTGTTTCCGTGCAGAAACTCCAAGCTCGCCACCAGCGCCGCCGCCCCGCCGCCCAAGCCGTTGAATAGCGCCACCATCTGCGGCATGGCCGTCATCTTCACCGAATACGCCCCGATCGCCCCGATCACCAGGCCGATCACCGTGCCGATCACGATCAACGTATAATTAAACGGCCAGCCCTGCGACCACACATAATCCCCACTGGTCTTGTGCAGCGTCAGGAGCGCGATCAGCATCCCAGCCGCCGCCACCAAGTTCCCCAGCCGCGCCGTCTTTGGCGAAGCCAGCAGCTTGATGCCCAGGATGAATAAGACCGAAATCCCAATGATGATGTAAGCGTTGATTGAGCTCATTTTTTCTTTTTCTTGAACATTTGCAGCATGCGGTCCGTGACCATGAACCCGCCAAAAACATTGGCCGAGCCGAACACCACCGCAACAAATCCCAGCACCTGCGCCAGCGGCATCGCCGCGTCCGCCAGCACCAGAATGCCGCCAAATAAAATGATTCCGTGAATCGCGTTGGTGCCGGACATCAGCGGCGTGTGCAGCATCGACGGCACCTTCGAAATCACCTCGATGCCCACAAAGATGGCCAGTACGAAAATGAAAATGATGTTGGGGGTATTTGAATCCATAAAAGTATCAGCTCGGTTTCGCAATCAGTTTCTCGTTCATAATCTTGCCGCCGTGCGTCACCAGGCAGGCCTTGATGATGTCGTCGTCCAGTTTTAGCACGAACATCTTTTCCTTCTTGTCCCAAAATTCCTCCACCAGCGCCACCAGATTAGCCCCATAGACCTGGCTCGCATGCAACGGCACCCGGCCCGGCAGATTCGCGATGCCCACAATCTTCACACCCTTGCGGTCCGTCACCTGGTCATATACCACGCCGGCCACGTTCCCGCCGGTCTCCACCGCCAGATCCACCACCACACTGCCCGGCCGCATCGCGTCCAACATCTCCGGCGTCACCAGAATTGGCGCCTTCCGGCCGAACACTTGCGCCGCAGATATGACCACATCCGAATCCGCGCACGTCTTTTTCATCGCGTCGCGCTGCTTCTGGATCTGCTCTTCCGTCAATGCCTTCGCGTAACCGTCCTTCGTCTGCCCCGTTTCACCAATGTCAATCTTCAGAAACTGTGCCCCGAGCGACTTGACCTGTTCCTCCACCACCGGCCGCGTGTCATACGCCGTCACCTTCGCGCCCAGCCGCTTCGCCGTGGCGATCGCCTGTAACCCAGCCACGCCCACGCCAATGATGAACACCTTCGCCGGCAATATCGTGCCTGCCGCCGTCGTCATCATCGGAAAAATCTTGTTGGAATACCGCGCCGCCAGAATCACCGCTTCGTATCCGCCCAAGTTTGCCTGTGACGAAAGCACATCCATCTTCTGCGCCCGCGTCGAACGCGGAATGAATTCCATGCTGATCGCGCTGACCCCGCGCTCCGCAAACTGCTGCACCAGCTCCTTCTCGTTGAAAGGGTCCAGCAAACTGGCATGAATCGCACCCGGCTTTAGCAGCGCGATGTCCGCCGACGTCGGCTTCCGCAGCCGCAACACAATGTCGCCGGTGCTCAGCAGACTGTTCCGGTCGTTGGATATTGTGGCCCCGGCCTTCACATAAGCTTCATCCGGGAACCCGGCGGCACTGCCGAGGCCGGCCTCGACTTCCACCAGCGCCCCCAGCTTGACCAGCTTGCCGACGCTGTCAGGGGTGAGGGGTGCGCGGTTTTCGCCGGGATGTGTTTCGCGTGGAACGGTGATTTTCATGGCTGTTAAACTGTTAGCAGCCTACCACCACCAACGTCGATGAGAAGGTCTTATCTTGCTATTTTCAACACAATAATTGTCTCATCTTCATCCGAATAACTTTTACCTTTGAACAGCGGAACTTGTGCCCCTACCCTTCATTTCCAATTGACTCCCGCCCATAATGAATCAAAAATCGTTTGTGAACTTCGATTCATATAACGTCCCGACAGTCAACCGCTGGCCGATCTGGCCGATCTCATCGTTGACCTGTTCCTGAATGGCGCCCGCAAAAGATATACCTCTGCCTATGTTCCTCCCTTCACCTGACCCAAAACATACCGACGTGAAACCCCTTGCTACCGACCGTCTTGCGCCCGCCATTATCTCCACGCTGGTCATTCTGGTCCTGACCAGTTGCACGCCCAAGCAGGCCGCCACCACTTTGATGACCGCCCCGATCAAGCGCGGCACCCTTACGCAAAAAATCACGGCCACCGGGCTGCTCAGCGCCGTCAAAAGTGTCGATGTCGGCAGCCAGATCTCCGGGACCATTTTGAAACTCTTCGTCGATTTCAATTCCGTGGTCACCAACGGCCAGATCATCGCCCAAATTGACCCGGCCATCTATCAGGCCAATGTCCATCAGGCCCAGGGCAACCTCGACAACGTTCAGGCCGCCCTTGAACTCGCCCGGCTCAATGAGGTGCGCGAGAAAAAGTTGCTCGACCAAAAATTGGTCTCCCAGTCCGACTACGACCAGATCAACGCCTCCCTCCATCAGGCCGAGGCCAATGTGGAAATCTGGCGCGCCACCCTCGAGAACAACCTCGCCAACCTCAACTACTGCAAAATTTATTCGCCCATCGACGGCATCGTCATCTCCCGCAAGCTTGATGTCGGCCAGACCGTTGCCGCCGCTTTCAACACGCCTGTCCTCTTCACCATCGCAAATGATCTCACCAAGATGACCATTGACGCCAGCGTGTCGGAATCGGACATCGGCGGCGTCCGCGAAGGCCAGACCGCCGAATTCACCGTCGACGCCTTTCCGGACGATGTTTTTTCCGGCGTAGTCACGCAGGTCCGTAAGGATCCCGCCACGGTCAACAACGTCGTCACCTACGATGTCATGATCTCCGTGAACAACCCGGGCCAGAAACTTTTCCCCGGCATGACCGCCGATGTTTCCATCCTTGTCGCCCAGCGCCCCAATGTCCTTAAAATTCCCGATGCCGCGCTCCGCTTCATCCCGCCTGACGGCGTCGCCGTCGACGATGCTTATGCCGCCGCCACCAATGCCGTCCCGGCGGGCCTGACCGCACCCAATCAACGGACCATTTACCTGCCCGTCGGCACCCAGAAAACTCCGCGGCTCAAAACCGCCCACATCAAAATCGGCGCCGATGACGGGGCTGACACCGAAGTCACTGATGGCCTGAATGAAGGCGATGCCGTGGTCACCGCCGCCCTGGCCGGCGATGGTCGGAACTCGCACCCCGGAGGCCCGTCACCATGACCGCCCCCGTCACGGCGCCGGCCGGGCCCATAATCTATCTCGACGCCGTCCATCGCACCTATCACACCGGAGAGGTGGATGTGTATGCCGTGCGCGGCGTCACCCTTACCATCGGACGGGGCGAATTTGTCGCCATCATGGGCGCCAGCGGCTCCGGGAAATCCACGCTCATGAACCTGCTCGGCTGTCTGGACCGCCCCACCGCCGGACGTTATTTGCTCGATGGCATTGCCGTGGCCGACCTCGGGCGCAAGCAACTCTCCATCCTCCGCAATCACAAGCTTGGATTCGTTTTCCAGAGCTTCAACCTCCTCGCGCGCACGACCGCCCTGGAGAATGTGGAACTGCCCCTGTTTTACAGCCGCCAGTTCCAATCCCTCCGGCAGCAGAAAGACCGTGCCTTCAAGGCCTTGGAACGCGTCGGTCTCGCCGAGCGCGCAACACACCATCCCAGCCAGCTCTCCGGCGGTCAGCAACAGCGGGTCGCTTTGGCCCGCGCCCTCGTTAACGAGCCGAATGTCGTGCTCGCCGATGAACCCACCGGCAACCTCGACAGCCGCACCAGCATTGAAATCATGGGCGTCTTTCAGGCCCTCAACGAGGCCGGCATCACCATTGTCATGGTCACCCACGAGCTCGATATCGCCGCCTACTGCAAGCGCATCATCGTCATGCGCGACGGCGAGATTCTCAGCGACCAGCCCAACCTGAACCGCCACCACGCCGCCGATGAAATCGCCCGGCTCAACGAGGCCGAACGCCGCGTCAAACTCGCTTAATCCTGTGCTTACCCTCCTCCAACTTTATTTCATTCGACCGGTCCGCACCGCCCGGCTCGCCCTGCGCGCCCTCCGCCGCAACAAACTCCGCTCCATTCTCACCGGTCTCGGCATCATCATCGGGGTCGCCGCCGTCGTCGCCATGGTCGCGGTCGGCAATGGCGCCCGGGCCCAGATTGAATCCAAGGTCTCCGCCCTCGGCCAGAACCTTCTCACCGTCTTCGCCGGGAGCAGCCACAGCGGCGGCGTCAACGGCGGGCTCGGCACCGGCAGTTATCTCACTCTCGCCGATGCCACCGCCATGGGGCGCGAGGTGCCTGACGTCGTCGCCGTCAGCCCGGAGGACCGTTCCAGCGGCCAGGCCATCGCCAACGGCCACAACTGGTCCACTCAGGTCATTGGCGAATCCCCCGCCTACCTCGCCATCCGTAGTTGGAGCCTCACCTCCGGCACCATGTTCACGGACCGTGATGTCCGGTCCGCCGCCAAGGTCGCCGTCATCGGCTCCAAAACCGCCACCCAGTTGTTCGGACCCGAAGACCCCGTCGGCCGCGTTGTCCGGGTCAAGGGCATCCCGCTCGTCATCATCGGCCTGCTCGCCACCAAGGGGGCCGGCATGGGTGGCAACAATCAGGACGACACCCTGATCGTCCCCTACACCACCGTCATGAAACGGCTGACAGGCGACAAATATCTCAAATCCGTCAGCGTCCAGATTTCCAGTTCCGACCGCATGGCCACCGCCCAAGCGCAGATCACCAATCTCCTACGCCAACGCCATGGCCTGTCCGCCGACCGGGGCGACGACTTCACCATCTTGAACCAAAAAGAAATTGCTGACACGGTCGGTTTCATCTCCACCATCATCACGCTGTTGCTCGGCTCCATCGCGGGCATCTCCCTGCTTGTCGGGGGCATCGGCATCATGAATATCATGCTCGTGAGCGTCACCGAACGGACCCGGGAAATTGGCATTCGCATTGCCGTGGGGGCGCAACCCGGGGACATCCTGCTGCAATTCTTAATTGAGGCCGTCACCCTCAGCCTCCTCGGCGGCATCCTCGGGGTCGCCTTGGGCATGGGTGCAGCCCGCCTCACCTCCGTTTTCGCCGGTTTTCAGGCGGTGGTCTCCACCGGTTCTGTCGTGCTGGCCTTCAGCGTGAGCGCGGCCATCGGCATCTTCTTCGGGTTCTACCCCGCCCGACGCGCTGCGGCCATGGACCCCATTGAAGCTCTTCGGTATGAATAATGGGGGCGGGATTAGCTTGGATTCTTTTGGATTGGGTTTGGATTTATCCAACAGGTAGAGCCGTGGTTGTACAAGCATGGCTGGACTCAGCCGGACACAGCCATACCCATACCCTGCCGTTTTTTTGATGTTAGATTTTGTTAGTTAACGTTAAAACACAGGTTTTTTTGAAAATTCCGATAATGTTAGAATCTGTTAGATTTCGTTAGTCGCCGGACTGGTCTGATACAGCCAAAGACCGGGAAGCGGGGACGATATCGTCCCCGCCCCAAATCGCCGGACACTCTCATATGTCAAAGAGCCGATTGCGCCACCCACAAACATGCGCGGTGCTCATGGCCAGCGCCATGATTCGCGAAAAGTTTAACCCAGGAGGTTGGACATCTATAGTCCATGGTAATAACTTTTTCTGTGAAGCTGGCGGAGAGTTTCGTCGGACGGCGACCACCGGGCGCCAGCCTGACACCGCCCCCGGCGAGCAGCAGAAAAGCTGGGTGGTATGAGATGGAGAGAGCAGCCCCACCTCTCCCCGTCCCTCTCCGCCATTTATGCAAATGGCAGAGAGCCCCGCATCCGCGCTAC
>Ga0302319_10006063_pt1 | contig 24126 bp, 11 predicted proteins | sample Bog_T0_2_FD_203319 | JGI IMG/M metagenome (GOLD analysis project Ga0302319, IMG submission 203319) | Peat permafrost microbial communities from Stordalen Mire near Abisko, Sweden - Bog_T0_2 | ecosystem: Environmental > Terrestrial > Soil > Wetlands > Peat | place: Sweden: Abisko, Stordalen Mire...
ACCGACACTTAACTTCAATCCCTTGATGCCATACACGCCCCCTGCCTTGGGAACTTGACCCACAGGCACCCAGTGCTGCATGTTGTCCCAAATATCCGCATTCGTCGAAGTCATCGAGCGAAAGTTGCTTGGGGGCCCTTGGCTGGGAGCTGCGGAACCGAGCGCCCTGGGCATATCCATCGAGACAGAACTGTCATCCTCCTCGGGAACCGCCACTGCGGCCAGCGTCAACGCAAAGGGCTGCATTTCAGATTGACCGCACTGCGCGTTCGTAAAGGCAAGAGCCACTTCGGATGCCTTTGAGGTCGCGGAATGCGCCACAACCGACACGACCTTCGCTTCCAAAACGGCTCCTTGCCGCAGAACGCAGCCGAGGCCATTCCACTCCGCCGTCACTTTTGCGTAGAGGATTCCACCGGGCTTCAGATTACGGGCCTCCAGGTCCGCCATCAACTCTGCTTCGACGGCCGTCACCGGCGGTTTGGCCAGCGGCTCGGCTACCATCAAAGCTCCCGAGAGACCTGCGGCGAGGAAGATTCCCAAAAGTCTCATCGTCATGATTTGCCCTTGTGATGCACGAAAACATCATACGGGGAAACGCTTTCCACATGGAACAAAATTGACCCAGAAAATGCGCACGCGTCTTCCGCCTGCTTCCGGAACACTCCACTCCCGCGGGATGTACAAGCGGTGCACGAAGATAACCTCGTTAACCTCTGCCCGCACGCAGGGGCAGGAAAACGTTCTCTCTATTGCCAGCAATAATGTTCTTCGATTAATATGACCTCCTCATGTGCAAACGATCATCTGCCGCCGCCCTTCTCGCTCTTCTCTCTCTGCCCTTGAGCCTGCTTGCCCAGGCGCCGTCTCTAACCATCCAGGTGGATCACCCCACCGCCAACGTCAGCCCCACCCTCTACGGGTTGATGACCGAAGAGATCAATTTCTCCTACGACGGCGGCCTTTACGCAGAACTGGTCAGGGACCGTACGATCGGCCGGGATTGGCAGGCACTCGCCCACTGGACGCTGGTCGCGCGAGGCAACTCCGCCGCAGAGATATCGCCGGACCAGGCCACCGGTCCCAGCACTGCACTGCCGCGCAGCCTCAAAGTCAGCGTAACCTCGGCAACTGAAGCCGCACCGGCCGGCGTGCAGAACGATGGTTTCTGGGGGATTCCCGTTCGGCCCCAGACGTCGTACAGCGGATCCTTCTATGCGAAAACCGACAGCGACGGGGTTCCCGTCACCGTAAGCCTCGTGAACGATCAGACGGGCGTGACCGCGGCCACCACAAAGATCACGGGTATCTCCGGGGAGTGGAAGCAATACGCCTTCACTCTGAAGACTGCCGAGGTTTCCGTCACATCGAACAATCACCTGGTGCTCACCATCCCGCGCCCCGCAACGGTTTGGTTCGACCTGGTTTCCCTGTTTCCACCCACCTATCATGACCGTCTCAACGGCAACCGCATTGACTTGATGGAGAAGCTCGCAGCCATGCATCCAAAGTTTCTGCGCTTGCCGGGTGGAAACTATCTTGAGGGCGACCACATTCCCGAGCGCTTCGAGTGGAAGAAAACCATTGGTCCGCTTGTCGACCGGCCTACCCATCCCAGCCCCTGGGGTTACCGTTCGTCCGACGGCATGGGATTGCTCGAATTCCTGGAGTGGTGTGAAGACCTGAAGATTGAGCCCGTACTTGCCGTCTATGCCGGCTATTCGATGGCGCAGCAGCATGTCGACCCCGGCACGGCGCTCGAGCCATACGTCCAGGATGCGCTTGACGAAATCGAATTTGTGACCGGAGACGCGAGCACCAAGTGGGGTGCCGAGCGCGTAAAGAACGGGCACCCGGCGCCGTTCCCTTTGCACTATGTCGAGATCGGCAACGAAGATTTCTTCGATCGTTCGGGGTCTTACGACGGTCGCTATGCGCAGTACTACAAGAGCATCAAGCAGCGCTATCCGAACTTGCAATTGATTGCCACCGCACCCATCAAGAGCGTGAAGCCCGATGTGCTCGACGAGCACTATTACATGGCTGCGGAGAAGTCATTCGCCGACGCAAACCATTACGACAAAACCGATCGCAACGGACCGAAGATCTTTGTCGGCGAGTGGGCGACGCGCGAAGGCGAGCCTACACCCAACCTGCAAGCGGCTCTGGGCGACGCTGCGTGGATGACCGGCATGGAGCGCAACAGCGACATCATTGTCATGGCCAGTTATGCGCCATTGTTCGTCAATGTGAACCCCGGCGGCATGCAGTGGGAGACAGACCTGATTGGCTATGATGCACTTGCAAGTTACGGCTCGCCCAGTTACTGGGCGCAGGTGCTGTTTGCCAATCACCTCGGCACTGAGGTGGTTCAAAGCGCGCTGTCAAACACCGGCCCTCACTGCTATGCATCGGTAACGCGCGACGAAAATCGGAGGAAGCTCTATATCAAGGTGGTCAACGCAACCTCGGATGCCCAGCCACTCGATATCGCCCTCACAGGAGCACCCCACATTGACCCGCGAGCAACGCTGATCACGCTGAGCGGCAAGTCGCCGGATGCGACCAACACCATAGCGACTCCGGACGCCGTGGTGCCGGTGGAACACCAGATTCAGGTGAAGGAAACGAATTTCGAGCACAGCTTCCTGCCCTACTCGATCAATGTCCTTGAACTGACTTATTAGAGCTTTTTCGAATCAAGTGTAGAGAACAGTTTGGGTGGGCCCCATCCTTGAATCGTTCTTTGATTCAAGGGCGGGAAAGCACAAATCCCACTTGCGCCCGTAAACAACCAGGCCAAAAATGCTGTAGAACGGATGCGGCCGTCGCACAGATTCTGGGCGGCCGCACCATTCAAACGCGTTACGAGTTTCGGCCTACTGGATATACGGCCAGCCGTCTGAAGTAAAGCTCAGCCGGCTGATACCCAGTGTCGGTGTTCCCCCGTTGTTGCCATCGTAATAGTGATAAACAATTGTGGGCACCGACTGAGTGCCGTCTGTTCCCGTGTCAGTAAAGACACTCTCTCCACCAGGCCCCACAATGTTGCTGTGCGTGCTCAGGAGGATCGTGCCTCCATTATCGGAAAGGTCCTGGCCGCCGCGATCCAGGAAGGGTCCCGTCGGACTCGCCGAGCGCCCATAGACGATCCGATACGTGCTTGTGGCGCTGCAGCAGGGGTTGATCGACGCGAAGTAATAGTAGTAGCCATTCCAGTGGTAGATAAAAGATCCTTCCTCACCCCAATAGCGGAAGGCAATGTTATAGAGCGTGGTATTGGAGGCGAGGCGAAGCCCTGTGCTTGGGTCGAGCTGCACGATATGCAGGCCGTCTTGCCACGATCCGAAGCCGAGCCACCAATTCCCAGAGGTATCGACAAACGGAACCGGATCGATCGCATTGTAGGTTGTGCTCGCACTGAACCCCCAGGGATTCACAGTAGGCGCGGGAATCGTGGCGGCCGTCCAGGAAGAAACAACGTAGCCTCGATCTGTCCAGGGTCCCCATGGAGTAGTGCTGGTGGCGAGTCCGATCGCCGCCTCGGCGCCCGTGGAGGGTTCAAATGGAACCGCATAGTACTGGTAGTAGATGCCATTCTGAACCATCAGGCTGGGCGCCCATGTGTCTACGTTCTCCCCATTGTTGTCAGACGGTGGCGTTTGCAGACCCGACCATGACGCGAAGTCGGGACCGATGATAGGACAACGGCCATCATCCGTGAGCCAGTAAGTACCCTGCACCGCTGTGCAGGCTCCGTCAGGCGTGGAGGCAGTAGTGTAAGTAAAGGTAGAAAGGTCGGCGGAATAAGCGAGTGTCTGGTGCGTGCCGTAGAGCCAATAGAGGTGCGTGGCTGGATCCTGAAGCATGTAGGGGTCGTGAACGTAGATTCCAGTACCTTGAACTGCTAGCGGCATCGGATAAGCTGGCGTGGTTGTCGCCGTCAGGGTCCATTCCTGGCAGGTGCATCCTGTGCCGGTAGTGGCCCGCGCGGCCTGGTCGATGGTGGCCGAGGAAGTCATGTTCGAGCCATCGTCCTGCAGGTACATTTGGCTGTAATGGTTCTCGATCAGATAATTGCCATCTTTAAGCAAGTAGAAGACCCAGTCTTCATCGTCGGTACCTGTATCACTATATTGCCCTGCCTGGGCCCCCGCATTCAAAGACGCGGAAGATGGTAACCCCGCGCTCGACTCGGTGCTTGAAAGCCCAATCAACTGGTGGGTCAACATATTCTCTATGTTCATCCGATTATCCGCGTAAACATTCGGCACCAGGTGCCACATTGAGTCGGTGGAGCTGGTATTGGTTTCCTGCACGACGTTTGTTCCCGCGGTTTGACTCTGGCCGCTGATGCCGAGCACCATTCCGCTGGCGGCATTCTTGATCTGGTACTGGTTGGTGAAGAGCGTGGGATCGTTCACTCCCACCACCGTGCCCATGTCCGGCGTTGTTGTCGTGGTAGTTCCACCCCCGCCACCACTGCTCCCTCCGCTGCCGCATCCAGTCAAAAGAATCCCCGTCGCAAACGCCATCCCCAGGCATACGTGGCGATGTGTTTTTGTTACCCGCCTGAACAAACGATCTGACCCTTGTTCTCTCATCTCTTGGCTCCCTGATTCCAACTCGATTTGCTTTCGTGGCGTGTCGGCCATTTTCGGCGTGCTCAGCTGAATTGCAGCAGTCGTTTGCTTCGACTCGTCCGTTTCGTAATTCTGAAGACCCGCGCGTGCCTCAACCAATCGATCGGGTTCGGTCTACGCCGTTGCGCTGAAGACTTCAGGCCGGACAAGGTCCATTTTTGAAAAGTAACTCCTGAATAGAAGGGTGGCGTTCTTCCACTGTTTCGCCACCCACTTTTTTGCAATTTTCTGAAGTTCCGGGGCCTTGCGCGGCGCCTCAATCGCTTATTTTGATTCTCCTTGAGTTCCCAGCGCCGCGTGAGGCCAGCCATTCGTCCAGGTCAGTGTTGATATCTGCAATGCCGGCTTGCCGGTGATAGCGTCGTAGGCGTGGAAGACGATAATGTCGCCCTCCGGCCGAAGCAGAATCGACTCGCCACCCGGACCAATCCACCGGCTGTTGGGTCTCAGAACTTGCGTACCGCCGCCCTCGAGCATTGGCTTGCCATCCGCATCGACATATGGACCTGTCACATGGAGTGACCGCCCAACCATGGTCCGATAGTTGCTTCTGGTGCCCCGGCAGCATAGGTCGAAGGAAACAAAAAGATAGAAATAGTCCCCATGCCGCACGATGAATGGCGCTTCGACAGCCTGCCAGTCCGCGGGCAAACCTGGTTTGGGTGGCTCAGGTAGCGAGGGCATTGCGCGTGTCGCCAGCGCATACAGTGTGGAATCCGAACCAGACGGCTTGCCGGTAGCAGGATCGATCCGCCGCATCTTGATGCCGCTCCAGAAGCTGCCGAAGCTCAGCCACGGCTGGCCCTTTTCGTCGAACACGATATTCGGATCGATGGCGTTGAACTCGTCTCCATGCGTCGACTTTAGAACCAAGCCCTCGTCCTGCCAGTGGTATTTGGGGCTCTGTGGGTCAAGCGTCTCGTTGGTTGCCAAGGCAATGCCGGAAGAATTGGAGCCAAACGACGAGTAAGCATAGTAGAGGTGATACTTGCCTTGAAAGAACGAGATGTCAGGGGCCCAAAGATCCCTGGTGGTGGGGCTTGCCTCGTGAATCCAATCAGGAATCTTGTCGAAGATATGGCCGCACAGTTTCCAGGACAGCAGATCGTTCGAGCAGCGGATAGGGAACTGGCCCTCGTTCGCGTTCGAGGTAGTGGCGTAGACGTAATAGGTGTTTCCTTCACGCGCGATCGATGGATCATGTGTGATGGGATAGTCGCCACTCAGTACCAGTGCCTGGGGTTCCTGGCAATAGAGCGCAGGCGTCAGGATCAGAGTCAGTGCGGCAGGTAGCATCCAGGTAAAACGCATAAAGAAAACTCTCCTTGTCCGGCGGAACATCGAATCCTCGTCCGTAATCCAATTTCAGGCAAACGTTTTCCAATCGGAGGGCCTTACGCTGTCGAGCAGCGAAATGCAGCCTGTTTGCGGGGTGCAGATCCAACTCAACTGGACCGGTTGTCAAATGCTCTACTAGTTCGTCGCCGCAGGATTCAAGTGAAGACTGCTGCGTGCCTTCTTGCTGGCCGCATCCGCTAACTTGGTAGCAAGCGCCAGTTCGCGTTCAGAATCTTCCTTCCGCCCCAGGCGTGCGAGTGTGAGTCCCAGGTAATAGTGGCCTGTCTCATACTCCGGGGCAGCTGCAACAGCTCGCTCCAGGAATTCTTCTGCCTGAACATACTGCTTCTGTTTGAAATAAGCCTGGCCTGTTCCTGCCAGCGCGCCGCCATGTTTTGGATCACGCACCAGCGTCTTGCCGAAATCAGAAAGGGCCTCTGCAAAATCTCCCTGTCCCAACGCGATGTCGCCCAACTGGTAGTAAGCCTCAGTCTGCACTGGCTGTAACTCGATGGAGCGTTGAAACTCTGCGCGCGCCTGATCGAATTGCAAGCCCTGCTGATAGACGCGCCCCAGTCCGTAGTGAGCGCTCGCATCGTTGGGCCGAGCCTTGAGATACTCCTGCATCTTCTCTTCTGCCTGCGACAGTTGGCCCAGGTCCAGCTTGACGCGTGCCACGGCGTACATAACATTCGGGTCGCCGGGATTAAGTTGTTCGGCCAAAGCAAGCGTCCGATCGGCGTCCTGATAAAGCTGCATGTCATCTTCCTGAATCCCCAAGTCGTAAAGCAGGTGCGCATTCTTCGGTACAAACTGTTGCGCGCGCACCAGAAAACTCAGCGCATCCTCCATGTGGCTGTTGCGTCGTGCGTCCAGCGCCAACTGCTCGCTGGCTGCAACCTCGCCGTCCTGCGCATCCTTGTTTGCCGGGTCCGCATTCAGAACCGATTCAAAAGCATCCCGTGCCTCGGCTGCTCTGCCGGATTGCAATCGCTCCGCGGCCAGGCTCTGCGGAGACTTTGCTTGTTGGGCCTCCGCGGCAGACGTTCCAGCGGCTTGCAGAACCACGGTGAGCACGACGAAAGGAACAAGCATAGCGTGAGATGCACCTGCGACAACCAGTGTACCGCGCAGTTCTTTCAAGCTGGAGGTACATCGAACTACGCGTTGCACGGGCTAGGTGGTAAAGCGGTTGATCGACTGTTTGCTTTACCGAGAAAGTTGGGTTCACAATAAGTTCGTCAATGCGGAAGCCGTCGATAGTTTTGCATTCTCGTCCGCTTATCCATTGTGAATCGTGGAAAGTTCCAGGCGCTCTGGCAGAAGCCAAAGCGCCCAGACGGCTGACGGTTAGAAGGTGATGCGGCCCGAGACCTGCAGGTTGCGTGCCAGCATGTCAGAGCCGGTGGGAATGCCAAAGCCGGTCGCGGTACTGTAGTCTCCCAAGTTAAGATCTGGAATCGAGAACCGGTGACGGTTGAATGCGTTGATGGCTTCCCCTTTCAGTTGGAAGCGCACTTTTTCAGTGATCCTGAAGTTCTTCAGCAAGCTGAAGTCTTCCGACTTCCAAAGTGGGCCAGAGACTTCGTCCGTGACTCGAGGTAGCGCGGCTCCCCCTGCAATCAGAGGAGATGCGCCACTGAAGTAGTACGGATCGAACGAGCAACTTGGTTGGGGAGGGTTGCCGACCATGTCGCAGCCATTCGTGTATGGGCGCAACCAGGGGACTCCGGTGGTGGATGCGCCTGCGCGATTCTGATCGACCATGGACCCACTGGCAAGCGGTACGCCAGGGTCGGACGGGCTGATCGCCCCAGCCGGTCGAAATCCCGGATTGAACCATGACTCCTGATTGAAGAAGTTCGGTCCGTTCTTGTTCTTCTTGTAAGCCGGACTGGCAAGGGATACACCGGGGACCCGCGTTTCGCGGAAGCAGTTATCGTACCCGCCAACACCGGTGTAGTTTCCGAGCGCATTGATTCCTGCTGCGCAGCCAAAGGAGAGAGGCTGGCCGCTCTCGTAGCGTTGAATTCCTCCAATTTCCCAACCGCCTACAAGGGCGTCAAGAACGCGATTCTGGTTGAGGTAGGCAGCCCCTTTTCCGAATGGCAGCTTGTAGAGATAGCTGATGGAGAGAGTCTGCGGTATGTTTTGGATGCTTATCGCTTTCTCAGCCTGGTAGTCGGAAGAGTTCTGAGCTTGATCTCCCCTGTCGTACTGACCGATTTCAGAGTCCGCATCGGTGATGTTCTTCGCCCAGGTGTAGGACACCTGGAGATTGAAGCCCTGACGGAAGCGACGGTTGAGTGAGACGATCATGGCATCGTAGGACGAGTGGCCGCGGTTTTCCAGGCAGCAATCGTCCGCGATATAGCCGTATTGCGGATAGGGACGAAGCGCCTGGGAGACTGGTCCCGCAAACGTCGAAAAGGGTGCAGTGACGGTAACGGGGGTGCTGCTGCCTAACGGGGTGAAAGTGGATGAACCGCCCTCAGGGATGTTTTCAGTCGGATCGTTCAGGTGATCGCCGTAGGCGAAGTCGGCGGTTGAGATGTTGTTGACGTTTGAAATGTCTTCCGTATGGAGATGCTCGGCACTCTGTCCGATATAGCCCACGGTCAAAATCAGATCCGTAGCCAACTCATCCTGTACCTGCAAGCTCCAGTTGTTGGTCAACGATGGCCTGCCTGTACCGTTCTGGATCAGTTCGCCTCCAACGTTGGTAAAGGTGCCCGGTCCGTTTGGAGCGGTCAATTGCGTCGGGCTGGTGTTTGGAGCGAAGAACGCGGGAGTCCACGCGCCGAAGCCGCTGTCCAGCTGAAAGGCCGGAGTGAAGTTGTTAAACGATGACGTGCCGCGGCCTTGTGTATAGCCGGCGTCCATGCTTGCACCAAAATCGTCGTATTGCAGGGGACCGGAGATTAGAGCGCCGCCGCCGCGGATGACTGCTTTCCCTTTGGTCCTTGGGATCACATAGGCGAAGCCGAGGCGGGGCTGGAAATCCTTGTACCAGGTATCGGCCCAAGCGCTGTTGCAGTTGCAGTTGACGCCGAAGATGAGAGCCCCCGGCAAACCACCCGCCAATGCATCCGGCGCTGTCAGGCTCAGGTTGGACGTATCGTTCAAGGCTTCGTGGCGCGGAACGTCTACATCCCAGCGGAATCCGATATTCAGCGTCAGGGTTGGCGAAACCTTCACATCGTCTTGGGCAAAGAGCGCATAGTAATGTGAGTTCCAACGCGGATTGTGGTTGAAAACGGTCTGGCTGGCGACGGCATCATCTCCCAGCAGGAAACTGGCAAAGCTGTTGCCGCTGGCCAGGTAGTTGCCGCCCACAGCGGCCGCGGAGGTTTCGCCGTGATAGAAGGTAAGGTTCGGTATATTGACGTCTTCCACGGTGTACTGTTGATGACGCCAATCGACACCGAATTTGAAGCTGTTGCGTCCCTTCTCCAAACTCACGCTGTCGTTGGCCCTGAGCCCGTTGTCGATGTTATCTCCACCTTGACCGATCATCCACGGAGAAAAGCTGTCAAAGCCGTCAAAATTGACGATCGGGTAGGAGTTGGAATAGAAATTCGGAGCTCCCGCGCTGGTCAGGGTTCGACCTGCGCCGATGGCCGTCGCAAAGTTCTTGCTGTTGGTGCGGTTGTAGCCGACATTCAAATGGTTCAAGAGCGTGGGCGAAATGGAATAGTCCCAGCCCAGACGCGTGTAGTGGGTTTCAAAATCCTGCGGGTAGGCCGAGTCGTTGAACGGCTGAGGAAGATTTGCATAGCCGTGGACGCTAAAGTTGTCACGCGAGCTATAGGACCCGTAGATCTTGTTCTTCTCGGTCAGCGTTTGATCGATGCGCACCGTGTACGTCGTATTGGTTGTGGGCGCGATAGCGCTCTGCGCGTAGTTGTTGTAGAAACCCCATGGCAAGTTAAGAAGCGCCGACTGGTTCGGAGCGGGCAGGCCCGCCATCAGCGCCTTTGCAGCACCACTGAAGCGGCCTTGAGGAATGATGTTGCCCGCAAAGGGCAACGCGCAGGGTGTGCCAGTTGGATTTGTTGCCGTGATGGTGGAGTTTTGCGTGGACGGATCGAAGATCTGATTCTGCAGGATCGGGTCTCCGGTGCAGGGGTTCGTTTGCAGGGTGTTCTGTGTCGTCGGGCCACCCCCTTCTACCAGCAGAGCGGAGAAATCTCCTCCTTGTTCGCCCAATCCCGTTGTGCCGCCTGTTGTGGTTGGAACGGTAGCTACCGTGGACCCGCCGAGGCTGAGCTTATAGTTTTCCCACGCGAAGAAGAAGAATGTTCTGTCCTTCCCGTTGTAGAGGTTGCTTCCTCTCCTGAACGGATTGGGAATTCTGACCGGTCCGCCAAACGTGCCGCCGTAATCGAATTTGCTGTCCGCCTGCCTGAGATATCCCTGGCAGCCCGAACTGATGTTCAGGTTGTTGCTGCCTGTGCAGTTGTAGAACTTATAGTTGCCATTGCTGAACCATTGGTTGGCGTCGAAGGCCGCATTCTTGAGGATGGTATAGGCGTCGCCATGAAAGACGTTGGTGCCGGTTTTCGTGGCAAAGCTCTCGAATCCTGCCGTGGTGCGGCCGAACTCAGCCGAAGGGCTGGATGTTGTGACTTTGAACTCCTGCAACGCCTCAATCGAGGGCGAGGTTTCGTCGAACGACGATCCATTCTCGCTGCGCGTTATGCTGGCGCCATCCAGCATCACCTCGGCGCCGTAGCTCTGGCCGCCGGAGAGTTTCATAAAGAACACGCCATTGTTATTCAGGCCGCCAACGGATTGGGCGCCGCCGGTACCCGGGCCAGTCGTGCCGGGAACGAGAAATGAAAAGGATTCCGGAGATCGAAGACCTCCAACCCCTGCCGCCATCGCTAGAGGCAGGTCGTCGATTTGCTGCTGCGAAATCGTACCGCTCACGTCCGAAGTCTCGCTCTCAATGGCGGGAGCGCTGGCGTCAATCGTGACAGTTTCGCTTACCGCACCGGGCTTCAGGGTTATGTTCAGCGCCGCCGTCGAGTTAATGGTGATCAGCACACCTTTCTCCGAGGCCACGTTGAAGCCGGTCGCCGTCACAGTTACGTTGTAGCGTCCAATTGCAAGTTCGGGAAAGTGGTAGATACCTGAAGATGTGGACACGGTCTCGTTCTGGACGCCGGTGTCAACGGCGATGGCGACAATCTTCGCGCCTACAATCACTGCTCCCGATGGGTCGGTGACGTTGCCGGCCAGGGAACCGCGCGTCGATTGCGCGACCGAGAGAACCGGGATTGCCAGCATGGCCAGCAACAATATGCAGGCCGTGCATCCTATGCCTACGAACCTTTTCATGTATTCCTCCTGAAAATTCGACGATTACAAAGTGCACCGTTCAGAAATGTCTATAACGGTCGCTCCTCCACGAATCCCCTTAGAATGCAATGGGTTTGGGTCGCGAAGTGATTCACTGTTTACCTTCTTGGCAAACGGTTACTTGGGTTTTCTTCCTTCCGTCCATGTCTGTCGGAGACGGATTCTGAGTTGGTACTTCGTTGGCACAGCCTGCGGAGCTGCCTCCGGAAACAGGCGATTCGAATTGCTGGCCTCAACGGACTGGGATTCCATTATCAGAAGATTCTTAAACCCTTTCTGGCCCTCTCCTGAATCCTTGCCCACCCGCTGAGGTTGTCCCCTCTCAATGGCTCTGGAACGTCTATTTTGGCCCCGAATCCCATCTGGATACGGAACCGGCGAAAACGACCGGTAAGCGTTTACCAGTCCAGACAGAGAAATCTTGCCCGGTTGAAGAGCAACGCGATTCGAACACCGAACATAGAGAAGCTGCAACGCTATTAACGGCTTGTTGGGACGTTTGTTTACGTTAATAGCTTATTTATCATAGAGTTATGTCTACCAGCCACTGGGAGCGTTTGCCCTTTTGAGACCACGTTTGTTGAAATGTTATAGTGTGGTACCGAAAGGGATGCTGGGTTCTCCATGTTGACAGCGCATCCATCTTGGGAGCCGGAAGTGCTCAGCCCCGAGCAGATCGGATTGGTGCGGCTTCACCTCAAGGAGGTGCTGGCGAGCCACGCGTTTGCCGGAAGCAAACGTACCCAGGACTTCCTCCAGTTGATCGTTGGACACGCCCTGGAAGGGGACGTCGATAGTCTGCGTGAGCGGATGATTGGGGCTGAGATGTTCGGGCGCCCGGTTGACTATGACACGGGAAGCGATTCCGTGGTCCGTGTCAAAGCCACCGAAGTCCGAAAAAGGCTGGCGCAGTACTACTCTGAAATCAAGGATCAGCCGGCAATCCGCATTGAACTTCCGAGCGGATCCTATATGCCGAGATTCATCTTCATGCCTGCCAGGACCTCCGCCGAACCGCAAGCCGGAGTGGCTCCGTCGCCCCCCGTGGAACGAGCCGCTAGTCAGGGTGAAGAGTCCCCATCGGACAGACCTCCAGCGCCGGTGGTTGAGGTAGCCCCGCTCCCTCAACAGAAATCGCGCCGGCCAGTCGGCGTCGTAATCGCCTTCGTAGTCGGATTCTTCCTCCTCGCGGTGATCGGCTCCGTCGGATTCAAGAAGTGGTATCTCGATCCACACGCGCGGCCAGAGATTCGGTCGATCGCGATCCTGCCGTTGAAGAACCTGTCAGGCGATCCGGGCCAGGAGTATTTTGCCGACGGCATGACCGAAGAGTTGATCAACGATCTGGGCCAGGTCTCCACGCTTCGCGTCATCTCTCTTACCTCGGCAATGAGTTACAAAGGCACCAAAAAGATGCTGCCCGTCATCGCCCGCGAGTTGTCCGTTGGCGGAGTCGTCGAGGGCAGCATACAGCGCGAGGGCAACCAGGTCCGCATCAGCGCTCAGTTGATCGATGCAAAAACTGACCGTCCCATCTGGGCCCATACCTATGTTCGCGACACCACCAGCGTCCTGGCGCTGCAGGGTGAAGTGGCTCAGGCAATCGCGGATGAGATCAGCATCAGCGTGACACCGCAAGAGCAAGCGCGCCTCGCCCGACGGCGCCCAATCGACCCCCAGGCACAGGACTTGTATTTGCATGGAATGCTCCAGCTCGACGCCGACGACTGCAAGAGCGCCGTCAATTTTTTCGAGCAGGCCCTCGCCAAGGATCCTAACTACGCCCAGGCGCATGCCGCACTGGCCAACTGCTACGGCCGAATGGGTGAGTCTGGCCAGATGGCCTATCGAGACGCGTTTTCCCGCCAGAAGGCTGAAGCAATCAAGGCAGTCGAGTTGGACGACTCGCTCCCCGAAGGCCACGCCGAACTGGCCAATGCCGCCATGACACTCGACTGGGACTGGGCAACTGCGGCGACCGAGTTTCATCGCGCGCTCGAACTCAATCCCAATTCAGCATCCCTCCATCAGAAATACGCCTTTTATCTGGTGCGAACCGGCCAACTGCAAAAAGCCCTCGCAGAAGTAGAGCGAGGCGTCGACCTCGATCCGGTTTCCGGCCGCTCCTTCCACTTTGAGGGGTTCATCGATTACTTTTCCCGTCAATATGACCCGGCACTTGCCCTTATCCGAACGGTTCGCGAACTCGAAATCAATCCCCCCGATTGGACCTTTCTATTGGGCGATGTCTACACGGAAAAAGGCATGTACGCGGAATCCATCAGTCAGTTCTTGAAGTCTGGCAATGGGCCCGACTCCCTCGGCCATTTGGGCAATGCTTATGCGCGCGCCGGCAAAGTCGGTGCGGCCCGAAAGACCATCGCGCAGTTGCAGGAGCGCGTTCGAAAAGATGGAGTGGGCAGGTACGAAATAGCCCTCGTCTATACCGGCCTTGGCGACAAGCAGGAAGCATTTAAATGGCTCGAAGACGCATACACCGCTCACGATGTCGGCCTTGTCTATCTCAAGATCGACCCCTGCCTCGACCCCTTGCGCTCCGACCCGCACTTTGACGACTTGTTGCGCCGCGTCGGCCTTCCAAAATAACTCGGATCAGAATCACTCCTCGCCGGCAACCGTTTGCTCCCTTACATTTCGCTCTGGCACCTCGCTCGCGTACAGTCACATACTAGGAACAGGACTCGCCATCGCCCGCGCATCCCATAGCAGGGATTACGCCGGTGCTGGCACCCGTTCCATATCGATCTCCGCCGGAAGCGAGTGATGAATACATCCTCTAAAACAAAACGTCTGACTGTCCCGTTCAACCCATTTTTCCCTTGCCTCCTGCTCTGTCCGCTGCTTCTCCACGCGCAGGCGCTCCCAACAGCACCCGATCCTGAAGTGGGTCATCTGCTGCAAAGCGGAGCGGCAGCCATGCATCAGGGCAAACCAGCCGAAGCCGAGAGTTTTTTCCGGCAGGCGACGATAGCCGCACCCGACTTGCCAGACGCCCACCTGGGCCTGGGCATGTCTGAACTCCGCGAAGGGAAGACCGACGATGCGGAGCGCGAGCTCTCAAAGGCATTGCAACTCAGTCCGAATATGCCGGGAGCCCACATGTTCCTCGGAATCGCTCAGTTCCAGATGAACAAGCTGGATGCCGCAACCGAATCGCTCAGGCAGGAGCTGACCGCGCAACCTGAAAATGTTGAAGTGCTCACATGGCTCGGCATTGTCGAGCTCGGCGCGGGTCATCCAGATGAAGCCGTCGGGCCGCTGGACAGGGCCGCCGCGCTCAATCCCAAAGACCCCAACGTCCTCGATTACCGCGGGCGCGCCCATTCGCTGGTTGCGCAGGAAAGCTATCGTGCACTCACAGCGCTCGATCCCGATTCATGGCGCGTCCATCGCGCTCTGGGTGAAATCTACTCCGAGTCCAGGCAATGGGAAAACGCAATCGCTGAATACCAGAAGGCGATCGAGAAGCAGCCCAATAATTCCGACCTGTACGAGGAACTCGGGGATGGGTACCAACGCCTTGGCAAATCTGATCTCGCGTCCCACGCCTACGAAACAGAGCTGAAGCTCAGCCCGCGCAATCCAGTCGCCCTCTATAACCTGGGGAAAATTCAGGTCCAGCGCGGAGACCCCCAGCACGGTGTCGCCCTGTTGCGCCAGGCAGCGGACGCAAGTTCCCCGTCCGCGCCCGTCTCCTTCTACCTGGGCCGGGGACTAGCTGAAACCGGACACCCTGACGAAGCCGTTACCTGGCTTGAGAAAAGCCTCACGCAAGGGCCATCCGACTTCATGAAACAGAGCGCTTATTTCCAATTGACGCGCGTCTACAAGATGCTCAATCGCAATCAGGACGCACAGCGCGCGGCCGACGAACTAAAGAAGCTCAAGGACGCCGCCGGCACTTCCGGTTCTGCCGCTGACGAATTGAAGTAGATGCCTGCCCGCGCCATTTAGGATAAAGCAGAAACACCCGCATATGGTGCTATCGAGACAATGAAGCCTACGCGTTTGCTCCTCACAGCTCGTGCGTTTGCGGCACTCTGCTTCGGCCTTGTTTCACTCGCCGCATCGGCGCAATCTTCCCCGCCGGGTTCCTCAACCGCCCCCACGGCGCAATCCCTTGTCCCCGGCAACTTCGTCGATATCACCGAAAAGGCCGGAGTTCATTTTCTCCATCAGGCGCCACACACCTCCCGCAAATACTTGATTGAAACCATGGGGTCTGGCGTCGCCCTTTTCGATTGCGATAATGACGGCCGTCTCGACCTCTACCTCGTCAACGGCGCGCCCTACCCCGATCCCACGCCCAAGGGTTTTATTCCTCAAAAGACAGGACCCGAGTACTGGAATCGCATGTACCACCAGAAGGCCGACGGAACCTTTGAAGACATCACTCAGAAGTCCGGGCTCCAAGGCGTTGGCTACGGCATGGGAGTCGCCGTCGCCGACTACGACAATGATGGATACGAGGACATCTTTGTCACCGGATATGGCGGCAATCGTCTCTACCACAACAACGGCAACTGCACTTTCACCGACGTAACTGAAAAGGCAGGAGTCGGCGGCAGTGGATGGTCGACTTCAGCCGCATGGGTTGACCTCGATAACGACGGCCTGCTCGATCTGGTCGTCGATCGCTACGTCACGTGGGATTGGGAAGACGTCTGGTGCGGCGAGCATCGCGAGGGCTATCGCGGCTACTGCCACCCGGATGTTTTTCCGCCCATCACCATGCTGGTCTATCACAACGACGGCAACGGCCATTTCACTGAGGTGTCGCACAAGCTCGGCTTGGACAAACCCGCCAAGGCTCTGGGCATTGCCATTGGGGACTACGATCGCGACGGGCGCATGGATATCTTTGTCGCCAACGATTCCATGCCGGAATTCCTCTTTCATCAAAAGCCGGACGGAACCTTTGAGGAAGTCGGCCTTGAATCCGAGGTTGCTGTCAGCGCCGAAGGCCAGACCTACGCCGGCATGGGCGTCGATTTTGCCGACTATGACAATGACGGATGGCCTGACATCATCGTCACCGACCTCGCCAATCAGCGCTACGCAGTCTATAAGAACAACCGCGACGGAACGTTTGACTATGCTTCGTTCGTGAATGGCATCGGCGCCATGACCCTGTTTCACTCCGGTTGGAGCTTGCGCTTTCTCGATTACGACAACGACGGCTGGAAGGATCTTCTCATTGCGCAGGGCCATGACCTGGACACCATCGAGACCATCTCTCCCCAACTTCACTATCGCGAGCCCATGATGCTGCTGCGCAATACCGGCAAGAAGTTCGTCGATGTCTCCGCCATCTCAGGAGGTGTCTTCCACGAGGCATGGGTGGGCCGCGGCATGGCCATCGGCGATATCGATAACGATGGCCGCATCGATGCGGTGGTCAGCACTAATGGCGGCGCGGCTCATATTCTGCTCAATCAGACCGCAACCGCGAACCACTGGATCACCCTGCATCTCACAGGGCATAAAAGCAATCGCGATGGCATCGGCGCAGTAGTGAAACTGACTACCGCGCAGGGATCGCAGTGGGTTACCGCGACGACCTCAAGCGGATATCTCTCCTCCAGCGATCCGCGTGTCCATTTCGGATTGGGCTCGAGCCCTGTAGCAGACACCATCGAGATTCGCTGGCCGAGCGGAATCGTACAAACGCTCATGAATGTGAAGGGCGACCGCCAGATTCAGGTCGACGAGCCCATCACAGAGACTACCTCCGGCCCCTCCAATAAAGCTGTTCAGCATTGATTTCGAGTGCGTTTTCGAATCGAGCATGAACAACAATTTGGTTGCCCCATCCTTGAATCGCTCTTTGATTTAAGGGTGGGAAAGCACGAAGTCCAGTCTCGACCGTAAGCAATAAAGCCCAAGCTCTAGCGGACGTCGCGCAGCGGGAGCAGGAGGCTTACAGGCTGCGGAAAAACTCATTGCGAGGGCGAGAGGCGTCAGGGCACAACTTTGGCCGCCGCACCGTACTTCGTTTTGAAAGGGCACGGCTTTAGCCGTGCCGCACCAGATGCATAAAATCAAGGGCTTTAGCCCCCGAGGGATGCTCTGCACTGGTCGGACGGCATTTATGCAACCACCTCAAGTGTCCCGTCTCCAACGTTCGTATCCAAACAGAGTTGTCATCCTGAGCAACCGCAGCGAAGCGAAGGGAGTCGAAGGACCCGCGGTTCGGACGCTCATAACACCAAATCTAGCTTCAAACAGGTGCCGCGAATTTCAGAGACACCGCAGTAGCGGACATCGCTCGGAGGAAGCAGGGGGTTTACAGACTGCGGAAAAACTCGCGTCGGAGGGAGGCGGGGGTTTTCAACCCCCGGATAGGGCCAACAGAACCAGTGCCGGCTTTAGCCGCGGACGGGCTTTCTCGGCCTTTCTCACCCGAAATCCCTGGGATTTCCGCAGCCTGTTCAACCCCTAAAAAGAGGCCGAATCGACAGGCCCTGTTCAGGTCCGGGTCCGCAGACGACCGGATTATTGCGCGCGGGAATGTTGCTGACAGAGTAACTTCCGGTTTGGCGGTTCCGGTTTGGCGGTCAACCGCCCGGGACCTCTCGAAGCGAACTTCCCGGTCAGTCGATTTGCTTATGCTTCGCCACTCCAGAATCGGTTGATGACGGCGTCGATATGGACATGTCCGCCGAAAACAATACGAATGGCTCGTAGGACGAGCGGATCCCCAACTCACCAAAATTTGGCGGTGTGTTCCCGGGGTTCAAGATTGCAATGATATTGTGGCTGGATCGACTCCGCAGCAGGAATTGAAACCAGCCCTTACCCAGGTCTGTTTGACTGAAAAAGTCAGGCAATTCAACCTCAAACCGTCCATCTTCTTCAGGAATCACCGTTGCAACCTGAATTGATGTGACGATGCCGTCCGCGATGCCAAAGAACCCATGGTCCCAAGCCGCTTCATAACTGATCTCTATCTCGACTCCAGAAATTTGAGCGGCGGAGGCCGGGACAATTCTTCCATGCAGTGGGACTCGTCCGAGGGGCCGACAATGAAGCGATCGTGCTTCCGATGCTCCCTGCATTGTGATTTCTAGCTTCACGATTTCGCAACCAGGCATGTACGCGATGATCTTCACTGCTCCCGCCGTTTTTCCGTCCACTGAGGCGGGAACGTCGTAGGACACGCGGCCGCTCTCCCTCGTGACATAGCCTCCATATCCGCCAAACGGTCCGAGCATGAAGTAATTGATCTGGACACTTTCTGAAGCAATATCTGGCGGCAAATTGAGCGTGATGCCGGGGGATTGCAGCAGGACATTCTCCTGGGCCAATAACAATGGACTCATTCCTGCAAACAGACAGACACAGACTGCGAATATCAGGCCCTTTGGTGCGAGATTCGCCCCCCGAAACGAGCTGGTACCATTCGATGCCTCGGATGGGGTCGCACGCAAAAAGGTGAAACTCATATTGGATTCGACTCAAGCAAGTTGTTTTGGTTGTTTGGTCGCCAAACCGGAAGATACCACGTAATCGGACGGTAAGGCCGGCAAGGTTCGGGCAACTCCAGCGAAACTCGGTCGAAAAGGGCACCTTTTAGGCAATGCCCCCTCAGGCACTCCAACTGACAGACAACGGGAATTCTTGAAACCCGCAGTGCGCGGAATCCCTACTCTCGGCTGTGCTCTCCATAGAGCGACTGGCTCAAGGCAAACTCGGCGCGAGATTTTTCCACCGCGCCCGCCGCGCGATATGCGAGGCCAAGCTGAAAATGCATCTTCGGATTCTTGGGATCGAGCTTTGCCGCGATTTCCAATTCCTTCACGCCGCCATTTGCATCTCCAGTAGCCACCAACGCCCGCCCCAGCTTTTCATGACATGCAGTGCACGTTTGGGCAATGCCGGCGGCGCGCTTAAGAAACGGTACCGCCTCCGCTGCCCTGTCATGATCCAGCAGGAATCCTCCCAAATCAAGAAATGGCCACTCATCTTTTGATCCCGGACCAGCCCATTCCGCAGCCTTGCGCAAGGCCACCTCTGCCTTGTCCGGTTGATTTGCGTAGTCGTAAATCAGTCCGAGATTCTCTTCGGCCTTCAAATGATCCGGCTTGACTGCGAGCACTCGCTGAAACATCGCTTCCGCGTCCGCGTATTTGCTTTGCGAATACAGGCAGCGTCCCAGGCTATACAGCACATCCGCATTTTTGGGATCGAGGGACAAGGCCACTTCCAGCCAGTGGACCGCGTCGTCGTAGTCATCCAGCAGCACATAATCCATCGCGACCGAGCGGAGCTGTTCCGCATCGGGCTTCTCCAGGTGGGCTGCCTGCGTATAAGTCTCAAGAGATTCTTTTGGCTTGTTTTCCTGTCTTAGTACTAAACCGAGCTTGTAGAGAGTCGGGGCAGAATCCGGATGAGCTTTTAGATCGTGCCGCAAATCGGATTCGATAGACGTCGTGGCCGCGGACACCGGCGGATTCTCCGAAATTGAAGAGGTTCCGGGGGCCTGCCCCCCTTTCGTCGGAATCTGCGCTACGGATACAAGGGATGCAAGGGAAAGAAAAACCCCAACCACCCCTCTGCAATCCAGGCGTGCGCACGTCAGCCTCATGATCTCCATCCGAGCCGCACCTGTCATCCGCTCCCTCTTTGCAGTCGCCCTTCGCCTCGCCTGACAGCTCAGAGTTTACCGCCTTCGCGCTTCACCGAAGAGTGCGCTTGGGCTTCGATCGGAGATTTGCATGGCTTGCCGCCGCACAGCGCAGCCGTAATCCCCACCCCTTCGGTAATGGTGTAAATACGGTCCACCGCCGGTAGTTTCACGGTCTCTCGCGCGCCGGAAGGCCAGTGGATCTCAGCCGTTCCCGCATCGGTTGCATCGCCCAGCCCGAAGTGCGGCCGCTGATCGTTCGACGAAATAAAGCTGCCGCTTGATAGCACGTCCTGGCGCATGCGCATGCCGTTGGCGTTCAGGTAGACTGTGGCGCACATGGCGTCGCGCGGACTCTTCTGCCCGCCCACCAGCTTCATCTCCACCCAGTGATGATGGTCTGGGTTCACGTTCCTCAGCAGTGTGGGAGGCCCGTCGATGGGACTGATCACGACATCGATCTTGCCATCGTTGAACAGGTCGCCAAACGCCGCTCCCCGTCCCGACGTGACAATCGCAAGTCCTGAGCCCTTCACCGGCGGCACGTACTCGAACCTGCGCCCTTTCTCGCCTTTCACGTTATGGAACAGCAGGGGCCGCTCTCGGAAGGTTGTGCCCCAGTCGTGTTGGTCCACCTGCGGATACACGTGGCCATTCACCATGAAGAGATCAAGCCAGCCGTCGTTGTCGTAGTCGATAAACCCATCGCCCCAACCTACAAATGGAATCGAGGTCTGCGCAATCCCCGCCCCGAAGCTCACATCCGTAAACGTTGTATCTCCATCGTTGTGATAAAGCACCTTGTAGTCGTCAGAGAAGTCGGTCACAGCAAAGTCTACCCGGCCGTTATTCTCGTAATCACCCACAGCGATGCCCATGGAAGCAATCTCACGCCCATCCTTGTTCAGCGCGAAACCCGACATATAGCCCTGATCCTCAAAAGTCCCATCCCCTTGATTGACGTAAAGAAAGTTGGGCTCCGAGTCGTTTCCTACCACCAGGTCAGGTTTGCCGCCGCCATCGATGTCCACAAAGATCGATTCAAATCCGTAGTAGCGGTTCTTGTCGTCCACGCCCGCCTTCACGCTCACGTCGGTAAAGGTTCCGTCCCCGTTGTTATGAAAAAGATGATCGGGCTCACCCTTCAGGCCCCTCGGTCCACACATCACGGTCGTCCCGCGGAAAAGACAAGAGCCGAAACCAACCGCCTTGCTACCCGCAATCGGCAGGTTGCCGCGGTCGAAATCCACATAGCCGGCCACGAACAGATCCAACCTGCCGTCGCCATCGTAGTCACCCCACGTGGCGCCTGAAGACCAGTCTCCAAGAGTCACGCCGGCCTTGGCTGCCACATCGGTAAATGTCCCGTCATGGTTGTTGTGGTAGAGCCGGTTTTTCCCGTAGTTCGCGACGAAGATATCCGGCCAACCGTCATTGTCAAAGTCCCCGACGGTCACGCCGAAGCCCCAGCGGTCGTTGGTCACGCCGGCCTTCGCGGCTACATCGGTAAATGTTCCGTCGCGGTTGTTGTGGTAGAGCGCGGCGTGGGGCGGCTCTTCCTTGCCGTCCAGCGTATTGAAGGTGGAACCGTTCACCAGGTAGATGTCCAACCAGCCGTCATTATCGTAATCAATGAGCGCTACACCCGAGCCGTCGGTATCGATAATGAACGGTTTGTCCGGCGTTCCCATTTTGTGGCTCCAGCCGGAGAGCCCGGCTGCCTTCGTCACATCCTGGAAAACCACTGTGCCGGTGTCCACAAAGCCGCCCGCAGTGATCGGCCGTTTCTGGTCGTCGTAGACCGCGGCAAAAGTGCCGCCGGTCGCATTGCCGCCCATTCCGCCCGTCTGCGGTCGCGGTGGCTCTTGTTGCTCGGTTGACTGCTGCGTCCAGCACTCGCTGGAGATGGAAAGAACAGCAATCAGGACGCCGGAAATCAGTCCGCGAACACCGAACAACGGCAGCCCTCCACGGCTTGAAGTGTATCGCACCCGCCGTGCCTTCGGTCAGCAGCCGGAAGACGCGGACCCACTGTCCGGTCAACCCGAAGAATCGCACCACAAACCCACATTTGTAGGCAACGTGTTTCTCGTAACCATTTCAAATTAAACAACTTAATCAGGTCCGTTACGTTTTCTCCAAAAAAGTGCTCAATTCTCGACAACGCTTATGCTCCAAAACCTCAATTCTCAGCAACCGATTCGCACCCACGCATTGTCCACAATTCAAAGGCCTCAAAGAAATGCAAACCTATAGGCCAACATTACGCATGATTTGCACATTTGTAGGCAACGGATTCGCGCTGTCCACATAGCCTATGAGCAGTCATTTGGCGGGTCGATTTTCTACTTCACTTCCAAATGGGCTCCTTTGCCGTCATCCGGGATAACGAAGCTAACCCTCTGGGGTGCAACGTCGACGTGGACTGCAACCTGTTTTCCATCAACGAGAATCTTCCCCTCCTTAGGCGTCCAGCCGTAGATCTCCGCCCGAATCTCCTTCCACCAGGCCGGGTAAGACCCCTCATGCGCGCTCAATGTCAGGCCCACACCGTCCGGGGTCTTCTCACACGAAAATTTCATCCACAAGTACCCTAAATGCTCATAAGCATAGGACTTACCGTCGTCCTGATAAAGCTCGCCAGCGCAATGCTCTCCAACATAAACACGCAGCGTAAGCGGCCCCCGCGGAATTTCGTTCGTGCTCTCCACCACCGGCGCAATCGGCAAGATCGACCCTCCACGAACAAAAACAGGCAATTGATCGAGGGTGGGAGTGATGCGTATGACCAGAGGAGGCTTCTGACTGGCAACAGCGGTCGGATCCGGAGTCGCCTGAGGTGGAGGATCATCGTTTGGAATTTTTTCGCCGGTCCAGTAGTCGTACCAGTCTAGAGAAGGAAACTCTACTGTGTAGTCATCCGTTTCATCCGGATACTGCGGAGGCGCGACCAGCAAGTCCGCACCAAGAAGAAACTCACTTTCGGCGTTGGCATCGGTGTCGATGGGATGGTGATCGGGAGCTGCATCAGGAAACTCAAGGAACAAGGGCCGCAGCATAGGAAGACCGGTACGCGAAGACTCATTGGCGAGCGTATAGAGATAGGGCATGAGCTGATAGCGAGCTTCGATAAAACGGCGGCGGATCGCCTCCTGCTCCGGGCCGCCGACCCATGGTTCCTGATCGGCGGTTCCCTTTTCAGTGTGATCGCGATCGATGGGCTGGAATGCGGCTATCTCAAGCCATTTTGTCAACAGATTCGGCGTTGGAGATCCTGCATACCCGCCCACATCGGCCCCGCTAAAAGAAAAGCCGCTGAGCCCAAGATTCTTAAGCATTGGCGTAGTCATGCGGAGATGATTCCACGAGCTGCTGTTGTCTCCAGTCCAGGTAGCCGCGTACTTTTGCCCTCCAGGATAGGAAGCCCTTGTGAGTACGAACGGGCGTGTCTCCGGATCGAGTGCACGAAGACCGTCAAATGTCGCCCGTGAGTTCTCCATGCCGTAGACATTATGAATCTCAGCGTGGGTCGCGGTCCGGCTTGCGAATCCCGGCTCATCGATACGATGCAAAACGTTTTCAGGCATGGTCTTGTTTGGAGTGTTGAAGACGGATGGCTCATTCATATCATTCCAAAAGCCTTCGATGCCGCTCTGATGAAAGTCTCGATACAGCGTGCCCCACCACGCACGCGTCTGTTGGCGCGTAAAGTCTGGGAACACGCTGGGACCCGGCCACACAATGCCCGTGAAGACTGACCCGTCTGGGTTCTTCACAAAGTGGTCACCAGTCATGCCGCTGTCAAAAGGGACGTAGCTCTGTCCAGGAAGATTTGCAATATGAAGGTCCGTGATTGCTACAACGTGGAAGTTCTCCGCCTTGAGCCGAGCGACCATTCCGGGAATATCGGGGAAGGCCTTGGGGTCGACCGTGAAGGGGCGATTCTTGTCCTGATAATCGATGTCGAGGTAGATTGCGTCTGCGGGAATCGAGTCCGTCCTGAAGCGCTTTGCCACTTCCAGCACTCGGGCCTGGGACATGTAGCTATAACGTGATTGCTGGAAGCCAAGAGACCATAGGGGTGGCAATGGAGGTTTTCCGGTGAGCCACGCATACGTCTCGACAACTTCTTTT
>Ga0302319_10006064_pt1 | contig 24124 bp, 4 predicted proteins | sample Bog_T0_2_FD_203319 | JGI IMG/M metagenome (GOLD analysis project Ga0302319, IMG submission 203319) | Peat permafrost microbial communities from Stordalen Mire near Abisko, Sweden - Bog_T0_2 | ecosystem: Environmental > Terrestrial > Soil > Wetlands > Peat | place: Sweden: Abisko, Stordalen Mire...
AGCTTCCCGGTGCCGGACAATACGCCGCCCACTCCCACCGAACCCGCCAGTGTGCTGTTCACTGCAAGGTTGCCGCCGGAGTTGATCGTCGTGCCCCCGGTTGCATTCACAGTGCCGCTGCTGACCGCGTTACCGCCTCCGCTCACTCCAAGGCTTGCCAATGTCAATGTCCCGGCGCTGCCCAGGTTGCTGGTGCCCGTCAGCGCCACGCTTCCTCCTATATTACCCGTTCCTGAAAGTGTCGCCACTCCCACCGTCACGGCGCTGCTTCCCGACAATGATCCGTCCACTTCCAGCGCTCCGGCGTTCACCGCTGTCGCTCCGCTGTAGCTGTCCGAGCCGGACAGGATCAATGTTCCTGTCCCCGACTTCGTCAGCGCGTACGAACTGCCGCTGTCTGTAATATTCCCGCTTACCGTCAGCGCGCTTCCGCTCACCGTCCATGTCTGGCTCGATCCCAATGCCACGTTGCTGCTGATCGTGTGCGCCGCAGAGCCTGCATCCACCGTGATGCCATTGCCGGCGGTGTTCCCGTTGGTCCCGCTTGCGTTGATCGTCAGGGTGCTGCCGCTGATGGTCACCGGGGATGTTGCCGCAGTGGAACTGCTGCCCGTGAACTCAAGGCTGTTGATCGTGAAGTTCTGACCAAGCACTGTGTTCAGGTTGCCCGCGCTGTTCGCCGTGAACTTCACGTTCGTGACCGCCCCGGGGAGCGATCCGGTGTTTGCCGTCCCGCTTGCGCTCGTCACGAAATTCGTCGAGCCGCTGGTCACCGTGGCCCATGTCCCGCTCAATGCCCCCTGCCAGTAGGCAACCGCCGGCGTTGCCGCAACGCCGTTGAATGTGATCGTGACCTCCGTGCCGCTCGTGATTGCAAACGTATAGCCCGTTGCCCCCGCCGGCAGCGTCCCGCTTGCAGTCCATGTTGCCAGGGCGCCGCTCCCCGACAATATCCCCGAGAAATTGATCAGGTCATATGGCGTGTTGTCAGCCAGGAGCCCCCCCAATGCCTGGTAATTCAAAACCACGTTGCTTCCCAGGCCTAGGTTCCCCGTGACGTTGATCAGGTCCGAGCCCGGGCCAAGGTCGTAATCGAGATTCGTCCCGTTGCCGATTGTCAGCCCGTTGGACAATGTCAGCACTCCCGCTGTCCCGAAGTTGTTGTTCGCTCCGCTCACATTGATTCCGGGCGCAAGATGGGCCACCCCCACCGAGCCCGATGTCGCGCTCGTAATGACCTGCCCCCCGATGATCCCGTTGCCCGACAATGTAGCGATCTGGCCGGATGCAGGCGTTACCGTCACCGTGTTCGTCCCGGTTGCCGTTCCCACGCTGTTGGCCGCCACAAGGTTGCCCCCGGTGATCGTGGTCCCCCCGCTGTACCCGTTCGATCCGCTTAGCGTCTGCGTTCCCCCGCTGACCACCAATGATGTCTTGCCGCTTCCATCCCCTATCGAACCCCCGAAGCTCCCGCTCACCAGCGAGTTGTCGCTGTTGGTCCCCGTCAATGTCAGCGTGCTCACTCCCGTGTTCGTCACGATGTTCGTACCGCTCCCGGCGCTGTCCAATGCCGCGATGCTCTGGTTGAACCCGTTCAGGTTGTACGTGTTTGTGACAGACCCGTCCGTGCTGCTTCCCGTGGTCACCACCGTGCCCGCCGGCAATGCGTTGTTCACCCCGTCCAGCAGCGTGCCCCCGTTATACACCAGCGTCGGGCCCGTGTAGTTGTTGTTCGTGGCGCTTACTGTTACCGTCGCATTATTCACGTCGAGATCCGAGTTGAACGTCGAGGGGGTTCCCCCCGTGATCTGGCCCGTGACGTTGAATGTCCCGCCATTGAAGGTCAGCACCGCGTGCGCCTTCGTCAATGTCCCGGCCACCACTTCAATCCCCGTGCCGATGTTGCTCAATACTCCGCCACCCGTGCCCACTGTCACGTTCTGCGTAAGCGGGTCCCCGGATCCCCCTCCTCCCGTGTACTGCAATGTCCCCGTGGTGCTCCCGCTTCCCAGCACTATGCTTGTATTCCCTCCCAAGTCCTCGTCCAGCGCCAGCGCCCCCACCTGCAATATCCCGTTGTTGATTGTCGTCACCCCGCTGTAGGCGTTGTTCCCGTTGTTGAGCACCCATGTCCCCGTCCCGTTCTTGGTCACCGATGTCGCCCCTCCCCCGTCATAAATGTAGAACGACGCCGTGTTCAACCCGGTGTTTGTCCCGGTCAATGTCAATGTGCTCGTACTCCCGCTCGCAAATACCACTGCGGGCCCGAAGCTTGGGGGCCCGGGGTTGAATGTGATCGCCCCGCTCCCCGATGCATCCAGCGTCGCCCCGTTGGCCTCCACCGTGAAGTCACGGTCCGTCACGGTGCCCGATCCCGTATATTGCAGCGTCCCCCCGTTGATCACCAGGTCCCCGGTGTTGCTGTTCGCATCCCCCTGCAACCCAAGGCTGTCCGCCGCGTTCCCGCTCCCGAGGTTGTTCACGCTCACCACCCCGTTGTTGATCGTCGTCGGGCCCGTGTACGTGTTGATCAGGTCCATTGTCAGTGTCCCCGTCCCGTTCTTGGTCAACCCGCCGTTCCCACTGATCCCCGTCCCGCTGATTGCCGTGTTCCCGCTCCCGCTGAATGTCAGCGCGCTCGAGTTCGTGTTGATCCCCCCGGTGATCGTCAATGTCTGCCCCGCCGCGTCCACCTGGATCTGCCCCGCGCTGCTCAGGTTGAATGCCCTCGCCAGCGTCCCGCTGGCCGCTCCCGTATACTCCAAGGTGCCTCCAGCCCCTCCGAACCCGATCGTGCCGGAGCCCAATGCCCCGGTGTTGCTGATCTGCAGATCGCCCCCGTTGATCGATGTCCCCCAGGCATACGGGTTAGTCGCGGACAGCAGCAATGTCCCCGAGCCCGTTTTCACAAGCGTTGACGAGCTCCCCCCGCTGATCACCCCGGACATCTGCGCAATGTCTGTTGTGGAACTGGCGTTGTTGTTCACCAATATCGTGTTCACCCCGGAGGCCAGCGTGATCCCATTCACAAAATTCACCAGCGAATCCGCTGTCGCTGATCCGAAGATCAATGTCTGGCCTGTGTTAACGAAGTTTGCCGTGCTCCCCCACGTGAGGTTTGCCCCGGCTCCCCCAATGTTCACCGTCAGCGTGCCTCCCTGCGCGGCGAAGCCACCGTTGGCGCCCGCGAGCCATTCCACCTGGTTGGTGCCAGTGGTCGCGCCCAAAGAACGACTAAAATAGCCACTGCTTTGGAATACACCCCCGGTGCCTCCATTCGTGCCGGAGAAAACGAGCAGACTGTTTGTCGGCAACCCAATCCCGTCGATCGCCTCCAACGCTCCGGCGCTGATAGTCGTATTGCCGGTATAGGCATTCTGCCCGCTGAGAACCTGGGTGCTGGAGCCGCTCATAACGAGCGCGATCTGACCCCAATTAGTGCCGGATGCGATCATGCCGGAAAATGTGTTGATCGTAGTCGCACTTTGATTGTTTCCATCAATCGTGAGCGCAAAAATTGTTGGATTTCCGGCGTAGCCGTTGCCTGTGTCAAAGACGTTTCCACTTCCAACCAGACCCCGGATTGTTTGATTATAGGAAGTGCCGGCTCCGCTGTAAGGGGCCAAGTCGAAAACACCTCCAGCATTGACCGTCAAAAGAGTATCCGCGAGGCCGTTGGTCCCGCTGATCCTGAGGTATCCCCCATTAAGCACCGTCGTATTGCCGGTATAGGTGCTGCCGGCGCCGACGATCACGCTACTCTGGTTTGGCCCCGTGCCTGTGATCGTAAGTGAAGCAATGGTGCCGGACTGTGTAACCGTGCCCAGATTGATCATTGCCGCGTCACCGGCAAACGCAGCCGAATCGTTTACGATGAGGTTGCTATAGAGAACTGTATTGGCAAAAATATCTGCAGGGCCGATGCCAGCGGTGGTGATTATTCCATTATTCACCGTCAGGGTGATCGTATTGGTGCCACCGTTGATTGTGAGAGTGCCAAAACTGTTGCCAACACTACCATTGTTAGCAAAAGACATTGTCGAATTCGCGGTAACCAGCACCGGAGTGTTAAATGCGATACTGTTAGAAACACCGATGCCCTGGAAAGTGCCGCCATTCAGGGTAATCAGGGCTGTAGAGCCTCCAAATTGCCCTGCGCCAACAGGATTATATTGCAGGAGCCCTCCCGCGTTAATGATGAAGCCATTTCCTGAATTCGTGAATATGTTAGTCAGGCTGGTCACGCTGCCGCCGAGCTGGAGATTTCCATTCACCGCAACGTTTCCACCAAAGGTGTTGGTCCCATCGAGCATCAGCAAACCGGTGCCAGACACCGTCAGCGTGCCACTGAAAGTAACTCCTTGCACGAATTGCGCATCGGTATTCACCGTCCATGTGGAGTTGGCCGCCGTGGTCGTAGTCCCCCCGGTTACAGCGGTGTTGTTAAAATTGAAACCGGTGGCGGCAGGATTTGCGAATAGAGTCGTATCCAATGAACTCGTAAATGTAATATTTTGACCAAAAACCACGCTGTTTGAGATCGTCCTGCTGGTATTGAATGCAGTATTGTCATCCAAAATGGCTCCGCTATTGACGAAGAACGTACCTGTGCCAACCGGACCGTTGGTGACCGTCCCGCTTGTGACAGTACTTGAACTTCCAAACTTCAATGTGGCGCCAGAATCCACCGTCGTATTGCCACTGTAGGTATTGGCGCCGTTGAGTGTCACCGAACCGCCGGGATTATTGATCGTCAGCGCGACAGTCCCGCCAGTAGCCCCGTTGCCGATAATACCGCTGAAGAGCAAATTGCCATCGGTCCCCCCGTTGCCCTGGACAGTAATGGTCTGCGTGCCGCTGGTGGCCGTCGAGGTGATCGGCGCGGAAACCGTAAGGTCGGTCGTGCCGGTGCCGCGGGAGACATTAAAATTCACACTTGTGCCGAGAGTCACGGCGCCTGCGCCCAGCGTCGCTCCCGTGGTCGCCCCATTGAAAGTCAGATTGCCATTCAGCGCGGTAATCCCGGACTCCGTGACGCCGCTGCCGAGAACGAGTCCGCCGCTGCCGGTGACCAGAGCGGAGGTAAATATGGCACCGGTGATTGTCGTCGTCCCGCCGCCCACCACCGTCATGGTGCCTGTCGTTACCGAGCCTCCGCTGACGTTGAAATTGCCATCGATGGTTGAAGCTCCAGAGAACAGGCCACCGCTGACATTGGCGTTACCCCCCACCACAGTCGGCGCCGAAATTGTGCCGCTGGAGAGAGTGAGGCCGCCGGTCGTCGTCAGTGTCCCGGTGCTGGTCACACTGCCACCTGCCACAGAGAGACTGGCAACAGTGTCGGAGAAGGCACCCAGGGCAACGGTACCGCCGTTCACATTGACAGCCCCGGCATCATTAATCTGATTCGATGCAAGGTACGTCACCGTAGCACCGGTATTCACAGTCAATCCGCCGCTGCTGATCGCGTCAGTACCCGCGGTGTTGCCGAGCTGCAAAGTGCCGCCATCCACGGTGAACAAGCCGCCTGTGTTGGAAGCGCCGCTTACATTATCGATCAACAATGTGCCCGGCCCGGACTTGGTGATCCCGCCGCTGCCTGTGATGGTGGAGGCAATGCTGCCGATTCCACCACTATCCACTGTGATTATCGCCTGATTGGCTCCAAAGGCCAGGGTGCCGCCTGTAATTACGTTACTGCCCGAGGTATTTGCAAAGAGCAATGCGCCGCTGGTATCCGTCAAGGTGATGCCACTGTTAATCGTCAATGCGAGGCCCGAAGCTCCACTGACAACCAATGAGTTAATGCTGGTGGTCGCGGATGCTGGTGTGGCAGCGGTAATGTAGGTATTATTACCGGTGGTTATGGCGTTATTGGTGAACTCATCCGTGGGGTTCAATGGCCGCAGGCCCGTGGTGGCATTGTAGGTGACAAACGTATTCGCACCACCCGCCGTGCCAAGCCCCCCCGTCGTCGTGGTTGCCGCACCCACGAGATAAGGAACAATCACGGTGTTCTTGGAGCTGGCGTTGATTCCGGTCGAGGTGGCAGCGGTGGTTCCCACTAGCGTCGGAGTGGTATTGAGGAGTATTCGGGCCACGCTACTGGTGGCTGTGGAATTCTCGCCCAAATTTATGCCATTCACGAGGATCGAACTTTGTCCAGCGGTCCAGTTCATACCCGCAACTGTGAGGACGGCCGTATTGGTGCTCCCATAAGTCACTGTCACGGTGGAATACCCGATGCCCGCATTCAGCGTCCCGGTGGTTTGCGTCGAGTTCGTGGCAGCGGCATCGGCCCCCTTGTAGAGGAACGTGCCCCCGTTCAAAGTGAAAGCCGCATTGTTATTGATGCGGTTATTGTTGTTGCCCCCGTTAGCCGTGGTGTTGTCCAATGTAAACGAGCCACCGTTTAATGTGAATGTCCCGGACGCAATCGAGGCATTGGATCCGTCCAATAGCAATGTGCCACCATTGACAATGGTCGCGCCGCTGTAGGTATTGGCCCCGGTAAGGTTCAGGGTATTATTCCCCGTTGCTGCAAGGCTGTAACCATTACCGCCATCCCCGATGGCTCCTCCCACGATGAGATTGCCGCTGTTAGTCACACTGACCCCGGTATTTCCCGCCAAAGTCACTGCACTGGTGCCCGTATTGAGGATGTTCGATGATGAATTATAGGTGAAAGTACCCGACCATACCTGGCCTGCAATTCCCGCCAGCGTGGTGGTTGCACCAACCGTGCTGCCAAGCGTGGCACCATTATTAATCGTGAAGGTACCGGTGCCAAGGGCGTTGGCGTTGTTGATATTCAGAGTGCCCGCATTGAGCGTGGTGCCACCACTGTAGGTATTTGAACCACTCAGGACCCAGATTGTCGTGCCGTTCTTTACCAGCGAAGTCGAGCCGCCGCTGCCATCGCCCAGCGCTGATGCCAGGGTATTGGCTCCCCCGGAGTTGCCGGTAAGCGTCAGCGTACGGGCACCCGATCCGATGAAAGCAATCGCATTGGTGTTGCTGAATACCAGAGCTTCGCTGCCCCCACCCGAGGAGTCGATCGTGCCGCCATTTTGCGTCAGCGTGAACAACCGGTTGGTGTTTACCGAAGTAGAATTGGTGTATTGCAATGTGCCGCCGTCCAGCACCAGCGATGCCGCGTTGCTGGCCGTGCTGGCGCCATTCCCCTCGCCGATGCTGCTGGCGATGCCGATACTCGCCAGGTAAGCCGCATTCAGGATGCCGTTCGAGATCTTCGTCGCGCCCGTGTAGGTGCTGGTTCCGCTGAGTACCAAGGTGCCTGACCCCAGCTTGGTCAGGTTGGTCGTTGGCGTGACAAGATTCGTTCCATTTGAGATGCCGCCGCCGATTGTGAGCGTACCGGTTCCTCCTACTGTTATGTTGCGGGTGGCCACTGCGTTCGTTCCCAGGGAAACTGCCCCTGATCCCGTATTGATGGTATCGGTACCGATGTAATTGACGTCGGCGTTCCATACCTCGGCATTGTTGTTGGACAGAGTGATACCTCCTGCGGTCGCATCGATTGAACCGCCATTAATGGTAAAGGTTCCCGAGCCTATCGCCGTGTTGCTATTGATATCCAGGGTGCCCGCATTGAGCACCATTCCACCGTCGAAAACATTCGCCCCGGTCAATGCCAGCGTGCCGGCGCCAGCCTTGATCAAGGTATTTGCAATTCCATCCACGATCGGGCCACTTACCGTGAATGTCCCGGTATTTACCGTGACTGTGCGTGAGGTGGAGACACTGCCGCCAGCAATGCCCAAAGTCACCGTCCCGGCACCCATCGTCAGGTTGTACGGACCGTTAAAGGTGAAGTTTCCATTCCAAACCATGGCGTAACCCGTATCAACCTCGAATTGATATCCGGGCAATCCTGACGGTGGTATATATCCAAGGAGGATCGACGCGCCGCTGGTGTTGCCGATGGTGGTGGAATCATCAATCACAATAAGTGGCGCATTGCCGGTATTGCCGTAAGGTCCAAGGGCCGCAGGGCTATTGATGTTCAAAGTTCCGGCAGCCAATGTAAAAACGGCTTGGGCTGTAGTCGTGTCCCCATTGATCAGGCCGGCCGCAAGAGTCAGCGTGCCGGTGCCAGACTTTGTGATATTGTAAACATCCCCGTTCCCGGATTCGGCCCAGACCCCTCCCATGGTCAGTGTACCGCTATTAACCGCGATGTTCGTGGTGCCTGTAAACACGTAATACCCATTACCAAGATTGAGACTGGAAGGGCCGTTGAAAGCAAGACTGTTGCCCATGTAGTAAGTGTAATTACCAAGGTTAACGGCTGTCCCGCTGGTGTTGCCGAGCGTCACGCCCGAGCCCACCCCAAAGACCACGGTATTATTGGAATTGCCAAATGCGGTGGCGCTGTTGACGTTTACTGTTCCGCTGTTGAGGGTGACCGTGTCGCCGGTAGCGCCAAAAATATTGGCCCCGCCCAAGGTTAATGTTCCGGTCCCTGTTTGTGTTAATGTTCCTAGGCCGTTGATTATCCCATTTTCCGTCAAGTTGCCATTATTGGTAATAGTCGTGTTACCGGCGAGCGCGATCGCGCCTGTGCCGAAATTCAGGCTATTGCTTCCCACAAAGTTTACATTACCACCCCAGAGCTGGCTGGTTACCCCGGTAAGCGATATCGCCGTCCCGCTGGTATTGTCGAAGGTGCCGCCGTTATTCACAAACCGGCCGTTTCCTAGAGCGGATGCATTGTTGATATCCAGGGTACCGGCATTGAGCGTGGTGCCGCCGCTGTAGCTGTTCGATCCGCTCAACACCCATGTGCCCACCCCGGATTTCGTAAGCACCGTGGGGGCTGCCACGCCGTTGTTGCTGATGTTTCCGGAAAGCGTATTTGCACCCGTGTTGGTTCCCGTAAGGGTGAGGAAGTTGTATCCGGCATTGCTCGGGGAAATATTCGCACTCAAGGAGAGAGCGCCCGATCCGGAGGCGTCGATGGCAAAGCCGGTGCTGCTGGCGGTAATATCAATCGTCCGGTTGGTGGTTTCGCCCCCACCCGTGTATTGCAAAGTGCCCCCGGTGCCACCAAACCCGATCGTGCCGTAGGTGCCCAGCGGATCAACCGAGCCTGCATTGCCGATCACACTCACGCTCAGGATGCCCCCCTCCACCATCGTCTCTCCCGTATAGGTGTTTGCACCGGTCAGCACCAAAGTGCCTGCACCTGCTTTGGTAATACTGTTTGCCGTGGCGCCATTGGAGATCACCCCGCCTTCCGTCAGTGTTCCGGAACTGACTGTCACCGTGCGGCTCGTCCCCGCATTGGTTCCCAGCGAAACCACTCCGGTGCCGAGATTCAGATTCTGCGTGCCGTTGAAGGTGAAACTGCCGCCCCAGACCTGTGCATTATTGCCGGCCAGCGTCAATGCACCGGAACTTGTGTTATCGAAAGCGCCGCCGTTGATGGTGAATGTCCCCGAGCCAATTGCAGTCGCGGCGTTGATATCGAGAGTACCCAGGTTCAGCGTCACACCGCCGTTGAAGGTGTTACTGCCGGCGAGAGGCTGCAGAGTAAGCGTTCCTGTCCCGTTTTTGACCAGCGTAAGGGCTCCGCCGGTATTTTCAATAAGGCCATAAAAGGCGCCGGAGCTATTGTTGCTGCCTACGGTCAGCGTCGCTGTTCCGGCGGCTGAGTTATTGATCACTCCACCGGCGTTTGTGCCGTTGTTTCCGCTGTTGAGGGCATCGATGGCGATCGTATTTCCATTCACATCGAGCGTGCCTGTGTTATTCAAAGTCAACGCGCCATTGACCGAGCCCAGTGCGAAATTATTTCCTGTTCCCGCCTGCACAGTGCCTGCACTGATTACCGTGCCGCCTATGTAACTATTGGATCCTCCGAGGACTAGGGTTCCCGCACCATCCTTGGTAAGGCTGCCGGTTGCTCCGCTGCTGACCGTGCCATTGATTGCCAGCGTACCGCTCCCCATCTGGTGAACAATCAGCTCCGAGCCATTCGCGCCCACCTGGCCGTCTTGAATGGTCGCGTTGTTCGCGCCTGTCATCAGCAACGCGTTTTGAGTAAGTGTCAGAACATCCGCCGCGCCGCCGAGATCCAATGTGTTTGCCCCTGCCGTGGTATTGATCGAGAGCGAGTTCAGCGACCGGCTGCTTCCCCCAAGTGTAAGCAACCCGGCAGTATTATAGAAAAAGTTGGTCGTGGAGCTGTTACTGCCGCTGCCCAGCGCCACCGCGCCCGTGTAACGCACTATGTTGCTGCCGGTGATCGAGGTCGCAAAGCCGGTGCTGGTTGCATCTGTGACCGTGGCGTAGCCGAGGATGGCGCTTGTGGAGCTTTGGGCGCCGACTGCCAACCCCGCCGTGGAGGTGACCGTCCCTCCCGCTGCCAGGTTGATATTCAATGTGCTCCCGGCGTTGCGTGTCCACGTATTCCCAAGCGTAAGATTCAGGCTTGTTGCGGAGTTTGGGTTGAGAACAATTGCACTCCCGGTACTGCCGGTAAGGGTCACGCTGCCCAGAGTTCCGGTTGTCGCCACCCCGTTCTTGCCTTTAATATCCAAGGCGCCATCACCCAGGGTCAATGTTGATGCAGGCGCAAGCAAATTCGTGGGGGTAGCCAGACTGGAATAATCCAGCAGCAACGTGCCGCCCTGAATACTCGTGGCACCGGTATAAAAATTTAATTGGTTGAGGGTGGCGGTGCCGCTAAAATTGGTGCCCAGGGTCAGATTGGTTGCGTACGCGCCGAACGAGCCCGTCTGGGCAAAGTTGCCCGAGCCTTGAAGCGTGAGTGTGTTACTGTTTCCCGTAACGACACCCAATGTGAGACTGCCGATTCCGATATTGATGATTGCATTGCCGGTGAGGGTGGTCGTGCCCGAGAAAATCAATCCCGTGGTTCCGCTGGTCACATTGCTGCCGTTACTGAGAGTCAACGTATTTGAAGCGATCGACAGTGTTCCCAAAGTGTCCGTTACACCCGCCCCGCTGGTCGTGTCATCAATGGTGATCGTGCTGTTGCCGTTGACGGTGGTGTTGCGCCCGAAATTTGTATTGCTGTTGTTGGCCAGTTGCAATGTGCCTGAGGTCAATGTCAAGGTGCTACCCCCGAGCGCTCCTGCTGCGGTGGCCCGCAGCACGCCGCCGTTGAGCGTGGTAACTCCGGAGTAGCTGTTGCTGTTATTGGTAAGCGTTTGGGTTCCCGCGCCGGCCTTGGTAAGTCCGCCCGTGCCGGTGATGATGCCGGTGTAGGTGCCCGAAAGGTTGTTCGTGGAACCTATGGTGAGCGCGCTGGTATTGATCGAAACGGTACCGCTGTTTGACACAGTGTTTACATTCGTCAAGTCCCCGATGGTCTGCGCCGCGCCCACCCCGAAGGTTGCCCCGTCCTCCACGTCCACGGTGGCCAGGGTTCCCAGCGCCGCCGCCAGGTTTGAATTCAAGGTTCCCCCGTTGATATCAATCTGGGTGCCGTTCACCAGGCTCGTCGCCGCCGTCGCCAGGGTCAGGGCGCCGCTGCCGCTCTTGGTGATCGTCACCGCTGTGCCGGAATCGTTCAAGGCGCCCAGGGTCAGGAGCGCACCGGAGTTGACAGTGAAAGTCGGGTTGCCGGTAAGCGTGGTGGTCCCAAAAGTAATGCCCGCCGTGCCGCTGCCCACGTTGCTGCCCACGGCGATCGTCAGGGTCTGGGAGCCCATCAAAAGCGTGCCCAGGGTTTGCGTGACACCGGCGCTGCCGGATGTCATGACATCCGAGGCAATCTGGACATTCCCTGTCACAACCGAGTTTTTGCCAAAATTCAAACCCGTATCATTGGCCAGTTGCAATGTGCCGGAATTCAGGGTGATTAGACCACCGGTATTGCCCAGCGCGGTGGAATTCGTGGTTGCGCGCAAAACACCGCCCGCAAGCGTTATGAACATCACGCCGTTACCACCTGAAAGTATCTGGGTGCTGGCGCCGGTTTTTATGAAAGTGTTCCCGGCGTTGGCGCTTGCGGTGCCAGCGCCACCCAGAGTTCCCGAGAAACTGTAAGTCCCGGAGGTCGCATCAACTGTCAGGCTCTGCCCTTCATAGATATTCACATTCCCCGCGGCGCTGCCTGAAAGTGCGCCAATGGTATCACTGAAACCGTGATTCAGGGCAAGAATTCCGTTGTTGACCGTGACGATCGCCGTGTCGTCAATCTGGTTGCCAAATACCTCCTCTACCCAGCTAGTGGTGTTAATAAGGAGGCCGCCAGCTCCGATGGCGTTGCCAGAGGCTTTCTGGAGCAAAAGACCTTGGGACCCGTAATTTCCTGAAGGATCCAGACCTAAAACGCTGACCAAACCGCCCGTATTCGACGTATTGCCGACCAATGTAAGATTCCCTGATGCCCCGATCAAATTCAGGACATTGGATCCTCCCGAAATATTTCCCAAAGTTAGCGTGTTGGCATTGACGTTGAGCGTGGTCGATCCCGTCAATGTGGTCGTGACTGACCGGAAATCCAAGGCATTGCTGCCTAAATAATTCACACTTCCGCTCATGGTGACCCCTCCAAGCCCGATGAGCGTGGCGTAGGTGTTGGAGAGATTATCAAAGGTGGTGCCTGGGGCGATGGAGAGCGTCCCGGTGCCCAGCGCTTCCGCGTTTCTGAGATCCAGAGTGCCCGATGTCAATGTAACTCCACCGGAAAAGCCCGGATTAAATCCGCTGATAACCAATGCCGAACTGCCGCTATTCTGGACGACACCCGTGACGTTGCTGCCGATGTTGGTGAGCGTCACTGTGCCGGTTCCCGCGCCTGAGTTGGTAATCGTGCCGGTATTGTTGGCGGTCGTCACACCGATGGTGCCGACTCCATTGGCATTGAGCGTGATGTTGCCGACGTTGACGAAGCCGGTTGCGCCGGTAAGCGTGCTGCTCGAGGCGCCCTGGTTCCAGATGACGTTCATCGCGCCGGAGAAGGCGCCTGTGCCGGACGTGTTGTTGCCGATTGTCAGTGTCGTAGCCGCGCCGCTATTGGTCACGAGTCCGGCGCTGGTGAGGGTGCCGAGTGTCTGGGCATTGCCGCCGACGTCAAAAGTGGAGCCCGCCGACGTGGTGAGCGCGTTGCCGCTGAGGATGCTGCCGCCCGAGCCAAGTTTCAGCAGGCCGGCACTGACCGTGGTAAGGCCGGTATAGGTATTCGTCCCGGAGAGTAGGGCCGTGCCGCTTGAGAGTGTAAACGTGTTCGTGTTGGTGCCGGTGATCACGCCGGTGCTGCTTTCATTGAACGTGGCGGTTGCATTGTTCACCGTGATGCTGGAGCCATTGATCGTGCCAGTGAGATTCAAGGTGCCACCAATGCCGGTGAATGAGGTCGCGCCCTGGAAGGTGTTCGCGCCGGAGAGCGTCGTGGTGCCCGTGTTGGTGATGGACAATGCGCCGTGCGATGTGCCCACGCCGCCGCTGTAGTCCTGGATCGCGCCGCTGATCGTCGTGTTGCCCTGGCCGGCGAGGGTCAGAGTGAGGGCAGTGCCGGTCACAGCGTCGATGTCGACAGTATTCGCAAGGGTCAACGTGCCGCCCCCGGTAATGTTATTGGTCAAAGTAAAGCTGGATGGTTGCGCGAAGGTGCCGTTGAGGGTGATGTTATTGGCGCCGGAAACCGTGCTGCTGGCCGCGAGGGAAACCGCGTTTGAGAGCGTCGAAGAAACAAGGAGCGACTGGAGGATGCCGCCGTTCAAGGTCAACAAGCCGGAGGCGAGGCCGCCATTTCTGGTGCTGTCGAGTTGCAGGGTGCCGCTGGTCAGGGTGATCGCGCCTGCGGAACTGTTCGAGCCGGACGTGATCAAAGTGCCGCCACCGACCGTCGTAAGGCCGGCGTAGGTATTGGTGCCGCCGAGTGTGGCGAAGCCGCTGGTCAGGGTAAAGGTGGCTGCTGCGCCCGCGATGGCGCCGCTGGCAGTTTCATTGAAGTTGGCGCTCGCATAATTGATCGTGACGCCTGTGGTGCCGTTGAGTGTGCCGGTCAGGTTCAAAGTGCCGCCCGCGCCGTTAGACAATGTGGCGCCGGTATAGGTGCTGTTGCCACCAAGGTTCAGGATGCCACCACCACTATATGTCAGGCCAGTCCCGGCAATAGTGTTGATAACACCTGAGGTGATATTGATATTGCCGTTGCCAGTGAGGATGGCGATTCCGGCAGTGCCGGCGGTCTGCAGATTCAACGTGCCGATGCTGAGCGCCGAGCCGGAGCCTTGCTCCGCAGTGACGTTCAGTGTCTCGGATGCAGTCGTGAGGTTCCAAGTGCCGAACTTCAGGACGCTGGTGCTCGACGTGCCGCCCAGCAGGGTCACGGTCTGGCCGGCGGCTTCGGTCACTGTGCCAGTGCCGAAACTCAGGCTTTGGCTCCCGCCAAAGGTCAGGCCGGCATTGAGGGTCATATTGTTGTTGTTGGCAAGGGTGACGGCGCTGCCGCTGGTGTTATCGATCGTGGGGGCGGTGGTGACGACAAGCGTGCCTGTGCCGATGCCATAGTTACTGTTGATGTTCAAGACGCCGCCGGTGAGGGTCGTGTTGCCGGCGTAGGAGTTGCTCCCGCTCAAAGTCAATTCCCCGGAGGTGACAGACAAGGCAAGATTGTTGTTGTTGGTTCCGGCGCCGCCCAGATTGCCGGCAAACGTCGAGGGAGTCAGCAGGGCGCCCGTAAAGGTCAGGATGGAATTGCTGGCATTGCCGCCGACGATGGCGTTGCCTGCGCCGCTGCCCTGCGTGAACAGGCCGGCGACGGTCTGCGGGGCCGCGTTGGTGGCATCACCGAGTTGCAGGACGCCGGAATTGGCGCCGCTGCCCAAGGTGACGATGGTCGAGGCCGTCAGTGCACCGACCAGCACACCGCTTTTGGTGCCGAGTTCCAGGGTGCCGTTCTGGATGTTCGTGAAGCCGCCCGTGTAGGTGTTGATGCCCACAAGGTTCAGGGTGCCGCTGCCGATCTTGGTAAGGCTGCCTGCGCCGCTGATGACGCCGGAGACCGTGAGAGTGTTAGACTGCGTGTCAAACGTGCCGCCCCCGGCGGCGAGCGTGATTGCGCGGTCATTGGTGCCATTGGCGCCATTGTTCAAGCCAAATGACGCGCCGGCCTGCAGGGTGGCGTTGTTCAACGTTAGGGCTGCGCCAGTAGAAGCGAGGCCCAAGCTGGAGTCGGAAGTGATGTCAACGACCGCACCGCCGCCGGCGACGGTTACGCCGCCATAGGTGTTGGTGCCCGAGAGAGTCGTCGTGCCGGAGCCGTCAAGCGTGAGGACCGACGTTCCGTTGCCATTGGCGATGACCGAATTAATGGTAAGCCCTCCTGTGCCGAAATTGTGGATTATTAAATCGGAGGTCGTCGCTGTGAGGCTCTTCAACGTGCCATCATCGATGGAAGCCCCCACCGTACTTGCCGACGAGCCGGTATACAACAAACCGCCGCTGGAGATCGTCAGGAGCTGGCCACCGAGACTGATGGTTTGAGCGCCGGTGGTCGGATTGAGTTGCAGGGAGTTGATCCCGGTCGATCCGGTCAGCGCCGTATTGTTACCGCTGATCAGGTAGTTCGTTGAGGAGCCGCTACTGCCCGCGAGGGGCAGCGAGGTGGTCTGGCCGCCGAGTGCCGCGATATTTCCACCGGTGATCGTGGCGAAACTCGTGGTTCCACCGGTGATTACTCCATTGACGACGGTTCCCCCGGTGGTGAATGTGAATGCGCCGCCGCGGGCGCCGGCGGCGCCGAGCAACCCGCTGGTAATCGCGGTCGAGTTGGCGATATTGGCGCCTGTGCCAGCCGTGCTGAAATTGACCGTAGAGTTATTCACAGTGGCGTTGATCGCGCCCAGGGTCAGGGTCGTGGTGCCGGCGGTACCGCCAACCACCTGAACTCCGGAAGCTCCTGCCGTTAATGTGACCGCGCCAAGGGTCTGGTTCGAACCGGCTCCAGCGCCATCGTAAACGAACGTGCCTCCACCAAATGTTGGTGCGGTGGTGGCCTGCAGGGCTGCAGTGCCTCCCGTATCACTGAGAATCACGATTCCACTATTGAACGTACTGGCACCCGTGTAGGTGCTGGTTCCCCCAAGTGTCAGCGTACCGGTGTTTGAGAAAGTCGTCGCTGCCGTCGTGATGGTGGGAACAATGCCCCCCGTAATACTGATATTGCCGTTCCCGGCAATCGTCGTGGTTCCAGCCCCGCCGGTCGTCTGGGAATTGAACGCCCCGATGCTTAACGTGGAGGTCGATCCCGGCATGCTCAGAAGCGTGAGTGTCTGACCCGAGGCCGTCATCGACCAGTTTTGAATCGTCAATGTCTTGCCATTCGCTCCGAGCAGATTGACGGTGCGGCTGGCGGCTTCGGACAATGTGCCCGGGCCGAGGTTCAGGTTGCCGCTGCCGCCAAAGCTGAAGTTGCCGCTCAGCGTAATGGCATTCGTATTCGCAAGGGTGACGTTGCCGCCGCTGGTGTTGTCGATAATCCCCGTGTTTAGCGTTAATGCGCTGGTGCCGAGCGCGGTGTTGCTGTTGATATTCAACTGGCCGGCGGTGAGGGTAGTGGCGCCAGTATAGGTGTTGTTGCCACCGAGGGAGAGCGCCCCTGCGCCGTTTACAGTGATCCCCAAAGTGCCGGTGCTGCCGTTCTGGATGGTGCCGGAGAAGGACGAGGTCTGATTTGCGCCGGGGGTGACGGTGAAAACTTCATTAGTGGCGCTGTTGTTCTGGAGAGTAGTGTTGCTGCCGCTCGAAATGGCGAGGACCGAGGGGCTAAAGGCGTTGGTGCTCAAGGTGCTGGTACCGGTCATGACGACATTCGCGGTGGCCGCGGCGCCCAGGCCTGTGGTATTGTTCACCGACACCGCGCCGGAACTGATGCTGGTCGCGCCGGTGTAGGTATTGGCGCCCGTGAGCGTGAGGGTCCCGCTGCCGGTGTAGTTGAGCCCACCGTTGCCGCTGATGACGCCGGAGGCCGTGGCGTTACCGGCGCCGTTGAAAGTTGTGGTAAAACCCCCGTTGGCCAGCGCGCCCAACGTCAGCAATGCGCCGCTGTTCGTCGTAAAGGTGGTCGCGGCGTTGATGGTCGTTGCCCCAAAGGTGACGCCGGCCACGCCGCTGCTGACGTTGCTCCCGGCGCCGATCGTCAACGTATCCGCACCGAGGACGGTTAGCGTGCCCAGAGTTTGCGTAATGCCGGCGCCGGAGGTACCCAGGTCGGAGAGGATAGCGGCATTGCCAATCAGCGTGGTCGCATAGGCGCTCGTCGAGGCGTTCGTCGCCAGGTCCAGCGTCGCTCCGCCGCTCATGGTGATCGTAGTCCCGGCGCCCAGGCCTGTCGCATTGGTTTGCAGGACGGTGCCGCTGCTAATAAACGTGATGCCGCTGGAACGGCCACTGGCGCCGTTCAGGGTAAGTGTGCCTGCGCCCGTCTTGTACAGGTTGAAGTTTCCGCCGATGGCTCCCAGCGTGAGGTTGGCCCCCGTTCCTACGTTGAACGTAACGCCATTCGTCGACAGGGTGGTGGCGCCGAAAGTCACGCCCGCCACACCGCTGCTCACATTGCCGCCCTTGACGACACTCAACTGCTGGGGGCCAATGGCCAGGGTGCCCAGGGTGTACGTGTTGCCCGTGCCTGACGCGGTCACATCCGAGGTGATCTGCGTGTTGCCGGTGACTGTGGTATTATTGTTGAAGGCAAGATTGGTGCCGCTGGCATTGGTCAGATACAGGACTCCCCCGCCGAGCGTGAGCGCGCCTGCCCCCAGCGCTCCTGCGCTGGACGTGGCGACCAATGTGCCGGAGTTCAGCGTGGTCGGCCCGGTGTTCAGGTTGTTACCGCTGAGAGTCGCGGTGCCCGCGGTGTTCACGGTGATCGCGCCGGATGTGGCGGACACCGCGCCACTGATGGCGATATTCCCCAAGGCATTCGTTCCCCCAAGTGTGAGAACGGCGCCGGGTGCGATCAAAAGTGGGCCTGCAACGGTCAGTGTGCCGGCGTTGTTGACGAGGAAGCTCGTAGTGGCAAGAACCGACGTGGTCGTGGTTGATCCGATGGTCAGGTTGTGATTGGCTGTGTCGTCCAGCAAAATCGCGGTATTGCCATTGCCATTGATTGCGGTAGTGCCGGCAAGGTTAAGCAGGTAGGTTCCACTGATCGTTACGTTCTGGCCAACACCGGTGGTCAGCCAGATGCCCACGTTGCTGGTGTTGGCGGTAAGAACAGGCTGGTTGGAGAAAGTGGAATTAAATTCGACGGTGTTGCCCGTCACAGGCACGCCGGTATTCCAGTCGCCGGGCAGGAACCAGTCGGCAGTGCCTGAGGTGCCCGCAGCGCCCGTCCATGTCTGAATGGCCGCCTGCACGGGGTAACCGGATAAAAACGCGCTGAGCGCTATGAGCGCAATGATTGCAGCCGGAGTGACGCCGGAGCGCTGCCGGAGTTTTGAGAGGCCCGATTGGGCGAAGCGGGAGCGGCAGGTTTTGCTCATGTTTTTTCCTTTGTTCAGGGGTGAGGAACGCTTGACGTTGACGCGGGATAATGACGACTCCAAAGATGGTACAACGTATTTCATGGGGGGAATGTGGCGGGGGTGAACTTCAAACTTATTATTTATTCGGCTAAAGTTCCAATAAAATAATTTCTTTCATACTAGTGGGCTTTATAATAGTTTCTTCTCGTAAACACTGTTGTTTATCTCGGATAGTAATGAGTATTCGTTTCTCTTTTTCTCCAAGTTTCACACGTGATCATGCTGCAGGGGGAGCCGGTAAAAGGAACTACGGGGGGAGTTCACCCGATGAATATGCAATATAATTATTGCCTTTTCTAAGACAATATTAACAATTCGTAGGGATAATATTGACTGATGAAATCCAGGCAAACGGCTCCTAATGTTGCTCCAGTCACCTCCATTTCGGTGGGGGATGGGTTTCCTTCTTTGAAACGCGTGGGGGTCGCGGTGCAGTACTATCCGAAATACGTCAGCGCTCCCATAGGGGGCTTGCACACCGTGGATGTTGTTTTACTTGGTTTTACAGTTCATGGTCATGGGAGGCACCTCATGGGGGATGAGGAATACGAGGAGACGCCCGGTTCCATCGGCATCACGCACTATGGCCAGGCCCATGACATCGTCACGGATGATGAAGGCATCGAGCAGTTCAACGTGTTTCTCGATTTGAGAAACCACCCGCTCCCCATATTGCCGGCGGCATTGCGCGATGTGCTGGCGATTATTCTTCCGCTGCACCCGGACCTCTGCCATCGGTTGAACCGTCGTGTACATCTGCACCTGAACAACGAACAGCAGATCGCCCATTTGCTGGAGAGGATGCTTTACGAACAGAATCTTCAGGATGAGGCATCCGACGAAATGATGCGGGCGCTGCTGGGCATTTTGCTCGTGGAATTATGCCGCTCCGCGCTTCAGCACGGATTGGTGACAGCCTCTTCCGCGAAGGGAAAATCAAATGAGTGGGTGGAACGGCTGCGGCAGGACCTGGACACGCATTACCGCGAACCGCAAACCTTGCCGGAGCTTTCCCGCAAGTGCGGCATGCACCCCGGCTCCCTTTGCCGCTCTTTCAAGCTGTACACGGGCGTAACGCTCATGGATTACATCAATATGCGTCGCATCCAGGCCGCGATGATCCATCTCCGCAGCACTCAGGACAAGATCATCAGGATCGCGCTCGAATGCGGGTTTAACGACCTGGCATATTTCAACCGCAAATTCCGGGCGATAACAGGCAAAACACCCACACAATATCGTGCTGAAGTCAAAACCGCCTGACGCATCGAAAGGCATCGCACCCGGATTTCGCCACCCGCCGTTGCCACGTTGCCGTCAATCCAGCATACCAAAACCAACTCAAAAAAGCCACCTTAGGATTTGGTGGCAGGCTGCTGGAGGAAATGGCTGACATCCTCGCCGGCTTTCCACCGGCGGTAGATTTCCAGGGAACGCTCGATGACAGGGATGGCGTCGCCAGCGGGCAGAATGTCATCCACGACGACGCGTTTGTGCTCCAGGGTCTTGTAATCCTCAAAGAATCGCTTGATGACGGCCAGCTTGTGTGGAGGGAGGTCGTGCGCGTCGCGGTAGGTGTTGTATTCCGGATCGTAGATGTGAACGGCGATGATTTTGTGATCGAGCTCTTCCTGATCGAGCATCGTCATGAGCCCGATAGGACGCGCTGCAACAAGCGTAAGAGGATAAACGGGCTCGGCCCCGAGCACGAGGACATCGAGAGGATCACCATCCTCGGAGAGGGTCTGGGGAATGAAGCCGTAATTTGCGGGGTAATAGACGGCGGAATGGAGGACACGATCGAGCTTCAAGAGGCCACTTTTCTTGTCGAGTTCATATTTATTCGAGCTGCCGAGGGGAATCTCGATGATAGTGTTGAAGCATGCGGGAATGTCGTCACCGGGTTCGACGTCATGCCATGGATTGCTGATGCTTTGCTGTTTGTAGGGATCGAGTTTCATGATGGATGCGGTGAGGTCGCGCGTCTCTTTTCAGCGACTATTCGCCACTTTGCAAGTCGGATACCTTTTTCACGTTGCCGAGGATCTGGCCGGCGGAAAGGAGTTGTTCGCGGAGGGCGTCGTATGGCACCTCCTGCACAGAGGTTTCGCGGCGGATGGCGAGTTCGGCGGCATGCACGGAGGATTCAGCGAGGATCATGAAGACGGGCTCCATGCGGATCGATCCGAAGGCGATGTGGGAAGCGGAGAGGCAAAACGGGACGAAGAGATTTTCACATTCGCCGCGCCGGGGAATGATTGAGCGGTAGGAAATGGGATAAGGGTCTCCGCCATGGACTTGAACGTCTCCTTCGTTCAGGACGCGGCCATCTTCCGTGGCGAAGCGCCGGCAGTTGTGTGAGTCCATGGTGTAGGCGGCGAGGCCGACGGAATCCAGTGCGGTCTGCGCCCCGGTGCAATGGTGCTCGGTCATCACCACATCGCTGACAAGACGGCGAGCCTCGCGGACGTAGAGGGCATGGGAAAAGCCACTGCAGTCTGTGAATTCGTCGGCAGCCCAACCCCATTGCTGGTAGGGCTCCTGGAATGATTGATCCACGACTTTGTCCTGTTTCCAAAACCACATGAGGCCCTTGATATGGGCGACGTGGGCCTGGAAGATTTTTTCGCGTTCGGCGTAGGAGGCCTGGGCGAAACCGTGGTTGCCGCCGATAAAGTCGGTGGAAAAGCCGCCGTGGTTGTTCATGTCCACCTTGTCATTGACCAACGCGTCGAACTTGTTGAATTGCGGAATGTAGCCGGCCTTGCAGTAGCGGCTTAGGAGTTCGTAGTGCGAACGGTCGTAACCCTGCGGGCGGGTGAACGGGACCTGGTTGCTGGAATTTTTGCTGAGGCAGAGGCGGAAATTGTAAGCCTGCAAACGGTGATCACCGTTGCCCTGCACAGGCTGGCCGGGCTCGATGCCGGGCAGCAGACCGCTCGAGGGATCGCCTTCCCGCACGTAGGGATCGACAGGAAACTGGAACTGGTGCTGGTCCCGGACCTGGGCGCCATTGAGGGTTTCGTTGTATTGGGAGTTCGACTCGCGGCCGGCGGTGCAGCTTACATCCGCAGCAGCCATGAGGTCGCCTTCGTAGCTGCAGTCGATGAACATTTTTGCGGAAACCTCGATACCGTTTTCCGTCCAGAGGCGTTGGATGCGGTTGTCGCGCATTTCTACCCGGGCGAGGAAGCTGGTGTAGTGGGCTCCGATTTTTTCCTCAGCAATCCAGTCCTGGAAAACGCGTTCGGCGATGTGAGGCTCGAAGCGCCAATGCTCGGGCACGTCGTAGTATTTGCCCACCCGGCCGTAAAACTCGCGGGAGATGCCGCCGATGGCCTGCTTGTTGCCGATGTCGGTGCAGCTCAGGCCGCCGGAGGTCATTCCCCCGACGTGGAGGCTTTGCTCGAGGACGACCACGGTGAGGCCGAGGCGGCGGGCGGCGACTGCGGCGGCGATGGCGCCGGAGGTGCCGCCGTAGATGCAAAGATCGCAGGCGATTGTTTTGTTGAGCGGATTTTCCGGAGGGGTGTAGTAGCGAAGGGCGTTCATCGAAAAATGGCGTTATCGGTAAAAATGAATCAACATGCAATCCCGATGTGCGGGCCATTATGGCAGGGATGCAGGATAGCTGACGGTTGGCAAGGGTTGGCAAGGGTTGATTAACCCTGGCAACGGGAACGGCCATTGGTCGCGCAGAATGGGGGTATTGATCGATTTCCGTTGCGGTTTTGAGCGGCTTTTTTAGGATTGCGCACCTTATTTTTATGCAACGCCCGGCTTTACTCTATATGCTGATCATTGGTGTGGTGGCATGCGGCATCCTGGCGATCCTGCATTTTGGCGACCGGTTGCCGATGCCGGTAGCGGGTGGAGGGTCCACACAGGTTGTTGGAAATGCTGCGAAAGCGCCGGCAGCGACCGCGGATGACCCGTTGAGCCGGCTTTTCGTGCAGTTGATCGTCATCATTGCGGCGGCCCGTGTGATGGGGGCGCTTTTCACCCGTTGCGGCCAGCCGGCGGTGGTTGGGGAAATGGTGGCTGGCATCCTGCTCGGGCCATCGCTTCTGGGGCTGGTCGCGCCGGGTGCGTATCATTTCATTTTTCTTTCCTCGTCGCTGGGCTCATTGAAGCTCTTCAGCGAGATCGGCGTGTGCCTCTTTATGTTTGCGGTCGGGATGGAGCTGGATGTGACGCATCTGCGGCAGAAAGCGCGGACCGCCGTGATGGTGAGCCAGGCGAGCATCATCATCCCCTACTTCATGGGGGTGACGCTGGCACTGTTCCTCTACAGCCAGCTTGCGGCGCCGGGGGCGTCCTTCACGGCGTTTGCGTTGTTCATGGGGATCTCCATGAGCATCACGGCGTTTCCCGTGCTGGTGCGCATCCTGCAGGACCGGGGGATTTTCAAGACCGCGCTGGGGGGCACCGCCACGGTTTGCGCGGCGATGGGTGATGTGACGGCGTGGTGCATCCTGGCCTTTATCGTCGCGATCGTGCGGGCGACGAATGTGAGCGCGGCGGCAATCAGCCTCGGCCTTGTAGTGGTGTTTGTCGGGTTCATGCTCCTGGTCGTGAAACGCCAGCTTCCTCGCTGGCTCGGGCAAGCGGCGCTGGAACACGCCGACCCGGGGAAAGGCGTGCTGGCCGCAATGATCGGGGTGGTGCTTGCCTCCGCGCTCTGCACGCAACTCATCGGCATCCACGCCATTTTCGGCGCGTTCCTGGCAGGCGTGATCATGCCGGAAACGGGAAATTTCCGGCACAAGCTGCTTGTGCGCGTCGAGAATTTCAGCTCGGTGCTGCTGCTGCCGCTGTTTTTTGCGTTTGTCGGACTGCGCACGGAAATCGGGCTGCTTAACAATGCAGGGGACTGGCTGATCTGCGCAGTGATCATCGCGGTCGCCACGGCTGGCAAGCTCGGCGGGAGCGCGATCACCGCGCGCTTCACCGGCATGCAATGGCGGGAATCGTTCCAGCTCGGCGCATTGATGAACACGCGCGGGCTCATGGAGCTGATCGCGCTCAATATCGGCTACGATCTCGGCATCCTGTCGCAACGTATTTTTGCAATGCTGGTGATCATGGCGCTGGCGACCACGATGATGACCGGGCCGCTGTTTTCTTTGTTCGGGAAGATGCGGAGCGTGCCGGAAACGGGGGCGGAGCCGGTGGCTTCATAAGTTATTCCAGATTCGCCTTCGGCGTCCCGATAATGTATATTGAGGATTTCAAAGAACTTCCGGGCCAGTTTTTTGGCTGGGTGCGTCACCGGTTCATGGTGCCGCGTTTTGGGCGGAATTCGCCCCTTCTACATAAAGTTGCCACAAAACTGTTATTTACGCAATAAGAAAGTGCGGAAATAATTAGTTTCGTGAAGATTACTCTGGAAAACCTAAACGGCGCTGCAGCGGAATGGGCGTTTTTTAAACAGCTTTCTGTCAAGAAATGAAGCCCTACCCCCATTTCCTGTGTAGAGTAGGCAGGAAGCGACGGATTGAAAGGCACGTGCCAATGACCGTTATCTTCCCGCCCCTCATCAAACCGGACGGGCGGTTTTCCCGCATCCGGCTTTCCGGGTTCCTTTGTCGTTGCGC
>Ga0302319_10006068_pt1 | contig 24116 bp, 20 predicted proteins | sample Bog_T0_2_FD_203319 | JGI IMG/M metagenome (GOLD analysis project Ga0302319, IMG submission 203319) | Peat permafrost microbial communities from Stordalen Mire near Abisko, Sweden - Bog_T0_2 | ecosystem: Environmental > Terrestrial > Soil > Wetlands > Peat | place: Sweden: Abisko, Stordalen Mire...
ATGTCGCCGGTCGTATCCGGGCTGCCGGCGGCAGTATCGCGATCACGGCCGCCACCGCGCAACAGGCGGTGCGCAATGCCGTCAATGTAACAGGCGCACTGTCGGCGCGATCGGTGTCGGGCCGCAGCGGCCACATCGTGCTCGACGGTGGCGCCGGCGGCAATGTCAGCCTATCCGGGAAGCTGTCGGCGACCGGCGGCACCAAGGCCCGGGGCGGCTCGATCACCGTGACCGGCGACACCATCGCGCTGCGCGGCGCGCTCGTCGATGTCTCCGGCGGCAGCGGCGGCGGCACGGTTCTGATCGGCGGCGGGCCGCAGGGCTCCGGGCCGCTGCCGCATGCCGCCACCACCAGCGTCGACAGTGCCAGCCTGATCAAGGCTGACGCCACCGTCAACGGCAATGGCGGCAACGTCACGGTCTGGTCGGACCAATCAACCAGCTTCGCCGGCCATATCTCGGCGCGCGGTGGCGCGCAGGGCGGCAATGGCGGCGAGGTTGAAGTTTCCGGCAAGGCCGAACTGGACCTTTCGGGCGACTACAGCAAAACCCCGCTTGCCGATCTCAGAGCGCTCCGGGGAACGAGTGGAACCGTCCTGTTCGACCCCGGCACCGTCAACATCGTCGACCAGACCAGCCTCGCCAATCACTCCGCGCTCAACGGGCCGGACACCTTTACCGCGCAGTTCATTTCAGGTCAGCTTGCATCCGCCAACGTCACCATCGACACCAACAACGCGACCGGCGCCAATGGCAACATGGGCGACATCAACCTGTTGTCCAACGCGTCCATCGCCTGGTCGAGCAGCAACACGCTGACGCTGAACGCGGCGCGCAATATCAATTTCGCCGCGGGCGCTTCGGTCACCGGGACCGGAGCAAGTGCCGGCCTGGTGCTGCGGGCGGATTCCGGCGGGACCGGAATCGGCACACTTAATTTCTCCGGTGGAACGCAGGTCAGTCTGCCCTCAGGCAGCGTCGATCTCTATTATAACCCGGCTTCCAACCGGACTGTCGCAAATGGCGGATCCAACAACGCCGCCGGCAGCGTCAACGCGTCGAGTTACACGGGCGCAACGCCGGCGGCGGAAACCTGGTCCAGCTTCATCAGTGCCGGAACGCTTACGCCATGGATGCTGGTTAATAACGCCTACGATCTGCAGAACATCAACAACAATCTCACCGCGAATTATGCGCTCGGCAACAATATCGACGCCAGCGCCACCTCGGGCTGGAATTCGAACGCGGGTTTCGTGCCGCTGGGAACCGATGGTCAGAACAACGTGCAGAACGGCGGCAACGGATTCGCAGGTTCATTCGATGGCGGCGGACATGTGATCGACCAGCTCGGCATCAGTCGCGGCTCAGCGGGGTATATCGGCCTGTTCGGCAACATCAGCGCAACATCGGCGATCACCAATGTCGGAATGACCAACGTTGCCATTACCGGCGGAGGCCAGTTCACGGGCGCGCTTGTCGGTTTCGCCATGACCGGATCTTCGATTTCCAAGTCCTATTCAACCGGTGCCGTGATGGGCACTGAATGGGTCGGGGGCTTGATCGGTCGTTCGCAGGGATCGATCACTTCTTCCTCCAGCAGCGCCACGGTCTCCGGCGCCACCAGGGTCGGCGGCCTCATCGGGCAGATCGACGGATCGCTCAGCCAATCCTATGCGACCGGCGCGGTAACCGCCGCGGCAAACGGGGGCTTCGTCGGCGGTTTGGTCGGCTACAGCTACGGCAGCGTTTCGCAGTCCTATGCCACCGGTGCGGTGGCGGCTGGGAACTCGGCCTACAGCGTCGGTGGTTTGATCGGCGAGCAGGGTGCCACCGCGACGACCGCGGAGTCCTACGCGACTGGATCGGTGGCCTCCAACGGGCAGGGGATCGGTGGATTGGTCGGACGGAACATCGCGGGTGGCACCATAGATCAGTCCTACGCGACCGGCGCCGTCAGCGGGACTTCCTATGTCGGAGGCCTGGTCGGCTGGAATGACGGCAGCGTCACCCAGTCTTATGCGATCGGCGCCGTGACCGCAGGCGGTGGAAGTTTCGACGTTGGCGGGTTGGTCGGCCTCAACAACGGCAGCGTCGGAACGGGCTGGTCGAGCGGCGCCGTCAGCGGCGCCGCTGATGTCGGCGGTCTGGTCGGGCTGAATAACCAAACCATTAGCGCTTCCTACTACGACCAGACCACGTCGGCACAGGCCAATGGCGTTGGCGGCGGCAGCGTGACCGGTGTGACCGGGCTGACCACGGCCCAGGCTTTCACACAAGGATCCTATGCCGGCTGGGATTTCACCAATATCTGGTGGATGGACGGCAGCGCGACACGGCCGTTCCTGCGCTCGGAATATTCCACCACCATCGTCAACGCCCACCAGCTCCAGCTCGTGAACCTGTCGAACGCCACACTCGGCGCGAGTTATGATCTCGCCGCCAACATCGATGCGACGGTCACAGATGGCGCGACCTTCGCAGCCGGGATGTGGACATCGAGCGGCTTCGTCCCGTTGGGAACGGATGGCGCCGGAAACCTCCAGAACGGCGGTAACGGGTTTAGCGGATCGCTCGACGGCGCGGGCCGGACCATTTCCGGCCTTACCATCAATCGCGGCTCGGCCAGCGATGTCGGCCTGTTCGGCTATCTCGGCAGCAGCGCAAGCATCAGCAATGTCGGCCTGGTCAATGCATCCGTTGCGGGCCACGACTTTGTCGGTGGCCTGGTTGGCGAGAATAATGGCGGTGCAATTTCAATATCCTACGCCGCTGGCGCCGTCAGCGGCAACAACAATGTCGGCGGGCTGGTCGGCCAGAATGACCTGAACGCCAGCATCCGCAACGCCTATGCGACCGCAACAGTCACCGCTGCGGGTGCCGGTGCCGGAGGGCTGATTGGCAACAATAACGGGAACGGCAGCATCGTCAGTTCCTACGCGACGGGCGCGACGAGCGGTGGTGTCGCCAACCAGGCCGGCGGGTTGGCGGGGCTGAACAGCGGCACCGCGACCATCGTTCAGTCGTATTTCGACCAGCAGACAACGGGTCAGAGCAATGGGATCGGTCAGAACTCGAATGCCGCTGGGGGCGGCGTTACCGGGTTGACGACGGCGACATTTCAGAACGGCTCGCTGCCGGCGGGTCTCAACCTACCCACCTGGACGGCGACCAGCGGTGCTTATCCAGCCCTTTACTGGCAGACCGGTGTCGCGTCGCAGCCCATGACCACGACCGTCGTGATCACGGCAACCGATGTGAATTCCGGAACATCGACCTACGGTCAGGCAGCCCCCACATTCAGTTACAGCGTCACCGATGGCAACGGCAACGTTCTGTGCACGTCGAACTGCGCGGCCTATTTCAGCGGAACGCCGCTGATCGACTCCACGCTTTCATCCGCCACATCGGTCGGCGCCGTGCCCGGCTATATCGCGCAGGGAACGCTGCTTGCTGAGGTGGGTTACCGATTCAAATTCATCAACGACATGATTGTGGTCAATCCCGCACCAGTCAGCGTGACCGCGCTCGGCGGCGCCTCTAAATATGGCTCGTCGCCGGCGAACCCGGGCCTCGCTGCGACCGGTCTGCAGAACGGGCAGAATGTCAGCGCGCTGGCCGGGCTGCGCAACTCTTTCGGCATCAGCAACACCAGCAACGCCGGCAGCTACACGCTTGATGTCGCGGGCACGCTGACCAATTCCAACTACACCATAGCCGGCATCAATACCGGAAGCTGGACCGTCAATCCCGCGTCCGTCACCGTCACCGCGCTCGGCGGCTCCTCGGCTTATGGCACGTCGCCGTCGAACCCGGGCCTGTCGGCCACCGGCCTGCAGAACGGGCAGAGCGTCAGCGTCCTCACCGGGCTGCGCAATTCGTTCGGCATCAGCAACACCAGCAGCGCCGGCAACTATACCCTGGAAGTGGTGGGGACGCTGACCAACCCCAACTACACGGTCGTCAGCGCCAGCAATGGAAACTGGATCGTCGGCGCAGCGACCGTACTTCGGGGGTCCATGCCTGACCGTACATCCAGCTCATCGCATTACATCCCGGGCATCGTTGACAAAGTCCCACCGTCCGGCACGGATGCCGGCGCGCTGCGCGGGCTCGACAACTTGTTCGCCGTCAGCATCGGCCGCGCCAGTCCAGGCGCGGTGTCCGCCGCCGCCAAACCGGACGCGGCGTCCGCCGACCCCAGACCCCCAGCCGCCAACCCCGATCGTCCGGCGGCCGCCGCCAAAACCCCGGCGGCCGCCGCCGCGCCGCCGTCCGCGAGCCCAATACCGCCCCGCTTAGACACCCCGCGCGCCGATGCATCACCGGCCGTTGCGCCGATCTCCGGCCCGGTCGCCCAAGCGGGCTGTCGGGGCGGAATAGCCGGCGATCGAGGCTGCGACGCGGTCGTCCCGAACAAGCCGGCGGGCCTTATTGATGCCGTTCTTTCAAAACTCAATCGCAATGCGTTCGCCGCAGAGTTGGATCGCAGACTCGCCGAATTGCGCCACTCCGGCAGCTTAACCGGCGCGGTACTGACGACGCTGGCAGCCGGGACAACCTTAACGATAACCGTCGGAGTTATCGGTTGGCTCGAGCGCGGCGGCGCTCTGCTCGGCGCGCTATTGACCGCGCTACCGGTATTGCGCGGATTTGATCCGTTGGTGGTGTTTGTCCGGCCGAGGCGCGGCGAGGAAGACGGCTCGGCACCCTCGGATCTCGATCTCATGTTCGATGACGCAAGGTCGGACCGGCCGGTGGCGAAGCCCGCCGACGTCATCGCATCGGCGATGTTCTGATGCGCAGGTCATCGAAGCTTGTCACCGGGATCATGATTTTGATATAGACGGATTCGGCAGGGTTCGCCGAGCGACGCCGCGACCGCGGCCTACCAAATCGGATTATAAGTTTTTCTGATGGCCTGCCAAACCATACCTTGCTTCTACGCCGTCGTTGATGGTGCTATGCATCGCGTTATGTGTTTCCGTAGATCAGGCTGGGGAGCTGCCCAATGACAGATGGCTCCCTCCGTCATATCGTGATAGTCGGCGGTGGTGCCTCCGGGCTGGAACTGGCGACCAAGCTTGGCGACAGCCTCGGCCGCCACAAGCATGCCCGGATCACGCTGATCGACCGCAGCCGCACCCATATCTGGAAGCCGTTGCTGCACTCGATCGCCGCCGGCAGCATGCGCCGCTCGCAGCACGAACTCAACTATATGGCGCAGGGCCATTGGCACCATTTTCGCTACCGCAATGGCGAGATGACCCGTCTCGACCGCGACAACAAGCAGATTACGCTGGCTCCGACGTTCGACGAGGAGGGGCGCCAGATCAGCCCGGAACGGCACATCAGCTATGACACGTTGATTATGGCAGTCGGCAGCGTCACCAACGATTTTGGAACGCCCGGCGCCAAGCAATACGCTGTGCCTTTGGAAACCCCCGAACAGGCAAGCCGCTTCCACCGCCGCCTGGTGAACGCCTGCGTGCGGGCGCAAAACCAGGATGCGCCGGTGCGACCCGGCCAGCTCTATGTCGCGATCATCGGGGCGGGCGCCACCGGCACTGAACTCGCCGCCGAACTGCACCACACGGCCCGCGCCATCATCGCCTATGGCCTCGACAAGATCAATCCTGAACGCGATCTGCGCATCGTCCTGATCGAGGCCGCCGAACGCGTGCTGCCGGCTCTCCCGGAGCGCATCTCGGCGTCCACCAAGGACCTGCTGGTCAAGCTCGGAGTCGAGGTGCGCACCGGCGCGCGCGTCGCCGAGGTGCTGCCGGACGGGGTCAAGCTTGCCAGCGGCGAGATCATTCCGTCAGAACTCGTGGTGTGGTCGGCGGGTGTCCAGGCGCCGGCCTTCCTGGCCAATATTGGCGGGCTCGAAACCAACCGCATCCATCAGCTCGCGGTCCGACCGACGCTGCAGACGACCCGCGATGACAGTATTTTTGCGATCGGCGATTGCGCGGCGTGCCCGCGTCCGGGCTTTCCGCAAAATGTCCCGCCGCGCGCCCAGGCCGCGCACCAGCAGTCTGATTTCATGGTCAAGCAGATCGGCCACCTCTTGGCCGGCCGTCCGCTGGCCGAGTTCATCTATCGCGATTTCGGTTCACTGGTCTCGCTTGGCAAATACAGCACGATCGGCAGCCTGATGGGCTCGCTGATCGGCTCCAGCTTCCTGGTCGAAGGCTACTTCGCCCGCCTGATGTATCGCTCGCTCTATAAGATGCACGAGGCGGCGCTGCACGGCCGGATCCGGACGCTGTTCGGTCTGGTGACCCCCAGCGCGCGGCCGGCGCCGACCGTGAAGCTGCACTGACTTGATCCAGCGCAAACCTGATCGGCGCAAGCGTGGCGGTGTACGGCGCGTTTTCTGCAACTTCGCGTCGGTTGCGGGGGTGGATGGGAGCGATCGCCAGCCCAACGAAATTGCCATCATAAAGCCCTAACGGCGCCGTAAAAATTGGTCATGACTTCACGATGAGTGATGTGTTGATCGAAGCTGCCCCGGCCCCGGCGGATGTGGGCGACGAACAGCGGGAATTGCCGGATTCGTTGACGACTAAGGCTGCGGACCAGCCGGCATCGCTGGACGACACGGCCGCGCCGCCGGCGCCGTGGATCGGCATCAGCGGCTTTCTGATCGACAGCCAGCGCAAGGTGATCGAGCATTGCCGCCAGCAGCTCGCGGCGGCCAATTTGGCAAATCCGGAGCGCGAACGGCTTGAGCGGGTGAGGGATGTGGCCGAAGCCGAACTGTTTCGGCTGCAGCCATCAGTGATAATTCCGCCGGGCTGGGTTGATCGATTGTCCGCCGACATTTCCGCAAGTCGTGACGCCGCCGCGAGCGACCCGCCGGGCCCCAGCCCTGCGGCGTCGGCGGAGCCGACAGCCGATCCCGCCAGCCACCTTTCAGAGACCGCGGCAAGCGCACCGCTCGCGGCTATTGCTGGGTAGCTCTATTCCTGGCCTTCGGCGACGGCATCGCTCCAGGGCTGGAAGATGTCGGTGGCGCCAGAATTGCGGGTGCCGTCGCGCAGCACCAGGCTCGGGCAGGCGAATTTCATCGGCTGGGTCAGGATCCGCGCTTCCTCATAGTCGAATTGCGAGCGCAGGGCTTGCCGCGCACTTGCCGGCAGGCGTTGATCACCGATCACGATATCGCCCTCGCTGGCATCGAGGCGCGGTTGATGGATCGCCTCCTCCAGATCCATGCCATAGTCCATCACGAACGACAGCAGCTGGGTCACCGCCGGCAGAATGCGCCGGCCGCCCGAGGCGCCGAGCGCCAGCCGCCGGCCGTCGGCGGATTGGGCCAGAACCGGTGTATAATTGGTCAGGCAACGCTTGCCGGGAGCCAGCGCGTTGGGGCCATCGGGGCTCGGATCAAACCACATGATCCCGTTGTTCATGGTCAGCCCGGTGTGCGGCAAGACGAATTTGGCGCCGAAGCTCGACAACAAGGTCTGCGTCACCGCTGCCATGTTGCCGGCGCGGTCGACCACGGAAAAATGCGTGGTGCAGGATGGCGCCAGATATTCGGCGCCGAGCGCGCGCCGGCCATCGGCATCGCCCATGTCGCGCAGTCGCTCCCGATAGGCGGATTGCAGCGCCAGCGCATAGGCGGTGTAGGCTGCCGCATCCGGACCGCTTTGGCCAGGCTGCCATGCCGTCTGCAGCCGGCGCAGGGCATGGGCGAGCGTTGGGCCGCAGGTCAGCTCCGGTGTCGCAAAGACCTGGCCGGAGCGATAGGGAATGACCAAGGCAGCGCGCAGGTCGGCGCGGAAGCCGGCGAGGTCCGCGACCGTCAGCGCGCCGCCGCCGGCCCTGATGTCGGCCGAGATGCTGTGCGCCAGATCACCTTGATAGAAGTCGCGCGGCCCCGCGGCCGCGAGCCGTTCCAGCATCGCCTGCAGAAGCTGCTGCGGCAGCCGCACGCTGGACCGGATGCCCCAGGGCGCGCTCGGCGGCAGGCCGTCCACCAGGTAAGCCGCCGCACTTGCCGGATAGCGGCGCAGGTCGGCTGCCGAACTCGCGATCATCAGCGTGGTCCACCAGTCGACCGCGAGACCCTCACCGGCAAGTCGGATGCTGGGGCCGAGCAGGTCCCGCCAGGGCATCCGGGCGTGGCGCTGATGGGCCAATTCCATGCCGGCAACCACGCCGGGCACCGCGATCGAGCCGGGGCCGTGCAGGTTGCGGTCGTCCGTGACCCGCGGCCATGGGAACAGGTCGGAGGCGGAGCCTTCGCCCGACAGCGGATAATCCTCGCGCCGCAGGCTTGCAGGCGCGCGCATGCCGTAATCGATCACTTCGGTGCGATCCTCACGGGCGCGGTAGAGCACCATCGCGCCGCCGCCGCCGGCGCCGCTCATCCAGGGCTCCAGCACGCCAAGCGCGAAGGTGGTGGCAATCACCGCATCCACACAATCGCCGCCGGCCGCCAACACGCTGGCGCCGATTTCAGCCGCCCGGCGCGACTGCGCAGCGACGATGCCGCCTTGGGAGGTTGCCGCCGGCTTGCGGATCTGGAGGCTGTGGCTGAACTGGTCGGGCATCGGGCAGGCCTGGGTGGCATGAGAAAGAGGGCGCGCCGGCGCATCCTGCGTCGCAATCGCGACTGACGCAAATCGGACGCGTCACGGCGATTGGCCACGGTGCTGCCGCTCCGACTACCATTTGCTCGCCGTGGGTTCAATGAACCGAAATTCCCAGTGTGGCTTGCGTCATTGCGAGCGGCAGCGAAGCAATCCAGCTTTGGCGCCGCGAAACAAGCTGGATGCCTTCGTCGCCAGGGCTCCTCGCCATGACGCGGTCGGAGGGTGCGCGATGCTCAAAGCGCTGATTTCATTCATAAAATGAACAGCGGCACCCAGGCGATCGAGGGAATCGCACGGAGCGCCTGCAGCGTAGGATCGAGCAGCCGCCGCGCTGGGCTCCAATAACCCGATATCGCGCCGAACAGCGTGCCGGCGCCGACGCCGAGCCCAAAGCCGGCAGCCACCCTTGTCAGGGTCGCCGTGACATGACGCAAAAGTTCGCCGCTGCGCGCCAGTTCCTGGATGACCTCGAAGATACGCGATGGCGGCGGCACCAGCCGGCCGTTCGACCAGCCGGATCGCACCAGCCATTCCCAGGCGACAGCGATCGCGAGCGGCAGCAGCGCGCCGAGCGCCGGACGCGCGACCTGCCGCCAGCGTCGCGCCGCCCTGCGATCGACCAGATCGGTACGTTCGCGCGCAAGGATATCCAGCGTCATGACAGTCGAGGCGCCTGGTTGATGATGGCGAAAGCGGCATCGGCGATGGACGCCTGGCCTTTCAGCCCTCCGGCAGCGGGATATGGTCGTCGATCAGGGTATCCACGGCCGCCCTCACATCGACCTTGGCATCGATCACGCCGGCCTCCTGCAAGGCAAGACCCGCGGCGAGAATCGACTCGCGCTGCGGCGCGCCAATCCGGCTATGGGTCAGGTCGGTGCGCTCCTTGAGCTGCTTGTCCACGACGGCATCGGGCAGTTTGGTGACGCCGATGAAGGCCTGCTTCAGTTCCGGGTAATTCGACAGCGCATATTGACGGGCCTCGTCATAGACCTTGAGCACGCGCCGCGCCGCGTCCGGATAGACCTTCAGGAATGGCTCACGCACATTGAGGATGCCCCAGGTGTTGGCGTCCGGCTTGCGGAAGAACGGCCTGGCCCCGTCCTCCAGTTCGGCCTGCGCCATCATCGGATCGAGCCCGGCCCAGGCATCGACGTCGCCGCGGATCAGCGCCGTCTTGCCATCGGCATGCTGCAGCAATACCGGCGTGATATCCTTCTCCGTCAGCCCGGCATCGAGCAGCGCCCGCACCAGGAAGATGTGCGGATCGGTGCCGCGGGTCACCGCGACGCGCTTGCCCCGGAGGTCGGCGACCGCGGCGATCGAGGAATCCTTTGACGTGACCAGCGCGGTCCATTCCGGCCGCGAAAACACATAGACCGACTTGATTGGGTTGCCGTTGATCTTGGCCACCAGCGCCGCTGAACCGGCCGTGGAGCCGAAATCGATCGAGCCGGCATTGAGAAAATTGAGAAACTCGAGCGCCTTGTTGGAGCCGGCCGATTGGACCCAGACGATCTTGATTCCGTCCGCCGCGAATTCCCGCTCCAACAGGGCGTTCTGCTTGAGAATGATTGAGACCGGATTAATAGGTCGCCCAATCCAGTCGGATTTCCTTGAGGACATCTGCCGCACGGGCCACGCTGGAAAGCAGAAACTTGCCGGCAATACCGACGCCAAAGCCGCGTCGCGAGATTTTGACCAAGTAAAAACGCTCCCTGATGGCCGCGATCGCCAGCGCAACGCCCTGCATCGCGCAAATTCGTAGCCATCGCCGCGATGGCTGCCATGGCTACCGATGCCAATTCGATATAATTTTGGAGAAAGATCAACGAGAAAATAACTCTTCGAATTGACTTGTCTGAAGGATCGGCCTGCTCAAAACAACCAACAAGAAAGCATCAATCTACTGTCGCTCGAGGGGCCCTGGTGGTGGCCAGAATGGTGCGGGCGTCGCTGCGCGCCGGCAAAACTCCGTATTTGTCCGGTGTTCCGCTTTACCTCCTGTTATCGCGCGGCATGGGAAACGCTCTCGTTGAAATTTTATCAATCGGTTGGCGGATGATGACGTTGCGGTCCGGGTCCGGGCCAATAAGGGCCGGAAGGGCAATTGGGGCCAGGTGGCCGAATGGCACCGTGGTTGCCGCTTGCTTCTGGCGCGTCAGGGGTTGGCAACGGGCTGTCGGTACCGAGCGCTTGATGGCTTGCCGTGGACACCATGGCGAGGTCATAGGCTTCGGGCCGGACCAAAGCGGTGCCACCATGGTCGAGTTCGCGCTGGTGGTGGCGCCATTTGTGGTGATCCTGTTTGGGTTGCTGGAACTCGCATTGCTTTTTATCATCAATGTCAGCCTCAGCCTCGCCACCGAATCCTTCGCGGGCCAATTGCGCACCGGGCAGCTGCAGGCTCCCGGCGTGTCCGCCTCCAGTTCGAGCGGCGTGCAGATCGATTTGGCCGATGCCAAGACCTTGTTGTGCAACGGCATGCTGTTGTTGCCGCTGGCGACCTGCATCCAGCAAGTGCAGATCGATGTGCGGCCGCTGACAACCTTCCAGCAAACCGTCTCGACCACGCCGGTCAGCGGCAGCACCTTCAGTTCGGCCAATCTTTGTTTCTATTCCGGCAATGCCGGCAGCATCGTCGAGGTCAGGGCCTATTACCTCTATCCGATTGTCGACCCGCTGTTGCTGACGGCATTTTCGCCAATCAAAACCTATACCAGCTCCAGCGGATCGGCATCGGGCTATTTCTATCCGATCACCACGACGCAGGTGTTCAAAGCGGAGAATTACAGCAGTGGAACCAATACGGGGGCGGGATGCTGACGGCCCTCAAGGCGATCCGGCGCCACGCCCCGAACCACCGCGATCGGCACGCGGGCGGCACTGCCAGGCGTTTCCGCGATGACAATCGCGCCGTCGCGGCCGTCGAGTTCTCGCTGGTCGTGACGGTGCTTCTCTTGATCCTGCTTGGAATCTGCGACGTGGTGCCGTCATGGCTGGTCTCCAACAATGTCAATACGGCGGCATCGACCGCCGGCGACGTGGCGGCGCAATTTTCCGAGATGCAGACCTCGGACATGGTGAATGTCTATTCGGCCGCCGCTGACGTGATGTCGCCGTTTTCTTCCGCCAACCAGTCGCTGCGGATTACCCATGTGTTTTCCGACGGCAATGGCAACGCCAAGGTCTATTGGAGCTGTGGGAGCGGCAATTTGCCGGCCTACACGGCGCTGAGTCCGGTGACGACGACCCCGACCGGAAGCCCCCTTGGATGGTTTATCTGGGTCTACAACAGGCCGAGCGGCAGCTATCAGGCGAACGGCACCAATACCGGCTACATCTTCACCGAAGTAAGCTACTCCTATACGCCGCCGGCGCAATTCGTGCTGAGGTCGGCGATCAGCATGAGCGCGGTGGGCTATTATCTGCCGCGGGCGTCCTCCTATGTGGGCTTTCCCTGGGACGGCATATCGAGCGACGAGCCGACCGTTCCGACCTCGGCGACCGCATCGGCGTCGGTGCAACTCAGCAACGGAGCGACCTGCAACTATGCCCATTGAAGGAAAATGGATCCCGCTGATCCTGCGCAACGTTTACCGTGTGGTCAGGCGCTGGCGCGATAATTCCGGCAATGTCGCCATCATTACCGCGCTGTTGCTGCCGGTTCTGATGGGGGCGGGAGGTTTCGCCATGGACTACGCTCATGTGGCCTACGTCAAGCAAAAGTTGGACAAGGCCGCCCAGGCCGCCGTGATCGCCGCGGTCTCGCAGAGCGCGGCGACCGCCGGCGGCGGCTATTCGCATATAAGCTGGCTGCAGTCCTACGGCCTGGACGTTTTCTCCGGAAATACGTCGCAATTGTCGGTCGGGACGATCTCCCCGACGCTGACGGTCACGTCAACCGGCAGCAACTCCGTCGCCGCAACCTTGACCTATTCCGCCACGGTTCCCGCCCTGTTCACCAGCATCGTCGGCATTCCGACCTTCACGGTTACCGGCAGCTCCTCGGCGAAGGCGACCGGGATCACCTATATCAATTATTACATCCTGGTCGACATCTCGCAATCCATGGGAATCGGCGCGACCAGCACCGACATGACCAACCTGTACAACCGAAGCGCCACCTATAATGGCCAGGGATGCGTGTTCGGCTGCCACGTCGTGGAGTCGGGGCAGACCTACTCGAACGAATATCTCGCCCATGACATGAGCCCCACCATCACCTTGCGCATCGATTCGGCGGTATCGGCGATCCAGACCATGATCAGCGCCGCCCAGTCGGCGGCGGGAATCAATGCCAACATCAAGATCGGGCTCTACACCATGAGCGAGGATCCGATCTCCGGAAAGTTGCTCAACACCATCTCGGCCCCGTCTTCGAACTATACCCAATTGACCTCTTTGGCTGCGACCATCGATCTTGGCAACAACGACATCGCTGAACCCGGCGATTCTGATTTTGTCGACCAGTTGACGCAATTCAATTCGGTGCTGCCGTCAAACGGCTCCGGCGCCAGCGCCACATCGCCGCTGAATTACGTCTTCATGATTACCGACGGACTAAATGATATCTACGGCAGCAGCTGTGTCGCACAGCATTGCACGGCCGCGTTCTCGCCATCCTATTGCACCAGCCTCAAGGCGAAGGCGACAGTCGGCGTTATCTATACGACCTATCTGCCGATTTACAACAACAACGACCCGACCCAGGGCTACCACCCGGCCTATCAATATTTGGCCGAGCCCTATGTCGGTCAGATCCCGACCAATCTTGCGAGCTGTGCCACATCCAGCGGATACTATATCCAGGCCAATGACGGTCCCTCGATTACGTCATCGATCAATGCCCTGTTTGCCAAGTCCCAGAACGGCGCGACCTTGACGCAGTGATCGGCCTCGCCTTGCTCCCGGCGCGCGCCACCGGCGCAGGCGCCGATGGCCGGCGCCAATAGCGCAACGAAGCCGGTCCATGAGCGAGGAAGTCTATTGCCATGGCTCGCACGGCTGCTTTTAACGAATGGTCACCGAGACAGGTGGCTTGCGCCGAGCTTCTCGACGATCACCTGGACCAGTGACGCGCTATCACCATAGAGGCGCGAGATGTCCCCGCCTTTGGCCAAAGCAGCAGGGTCCTGCGAACATTGATGCAGCGTCAGGTCCAGCATCTCTTGACGAAACCGGAGCTGCTTCAGGAAGCCTGCGGCATCGGCAATCAGGACCCGGTGCACGAGCGGCCGTTCTGCCTCATCGGAAAGCTGGGCGGCCATCCCAACCAGATCGGTGACGCGATCAAGTCCGTTCTTGACGCCGTCGAGATCGCCAGCCAATCGTAACCGGCAGCGTTGCTGTAACACGGCATCGTCACGGCCGGCCTCCTCGAGGCCATACGAGTCGGGCGGATGGCTGATGGTGGCGGCAAGATCATCGGCGAGGGAGCGGGCCCTGAGACCCAATTCCAGGAGACTGCGGTGGTCGGCGATACCAAGATCGTTGGCAGCCGAAGGCGAGGTGAGAAGCGCGAGCCAGGCCAGAACAACAAGCGCGAGCCTATTGCGCATCGACGGACTTTTTCATGGGACCTGTCTCGGCCATTTGCTGACAGCGGAAAAGGTTCGCTGGAGGAGTGCCAAATGTGATGGGCCCGACCGGCTTTTGCATCATAGCGGCGCGGGCTCCGTCTCGATCAAGGGCAGCGGCTCGCCGTGGATCTGGGCCTCGAACGACCGCAGGCGCTGATAGATCGAGATCAGCTCGACAATCGTGCTCCAGGCGTTGACGAGATACTGGAACGACGACCTCACCTGGGTAAAGGCATTGAGAATCTGATTCATCGCGCCAAGCGTGATCCTGCCGGCAACAATCGTTGGCCCGAGCAGGACATAAGGAAAAATGGTGTCGGTCTGCAGATAGACGATGCGGCCGACGTTGAAATACATGAAGTTCAGATACAGCCGGAAATAGTTCCGTCGGATATCGGCAAACAACATGCTGACCGTCGGCGGATCGGCGCGCGCCGGATCGTCTTCCCCCAGCACAAGCTCCTTGCGGTAGGCGGCTTCAACCCGCTGGTTGAAAAACTCGATGGCCGGCAGACGGATCCCGATCAGCGCCAGCGCGCCGGTTCCGAACAGCGACCAGATCACCGCGGCAAATACCAGTGGATAGGGGATCGCGCCGATCAGCGGCAGTTCCGTGACAGCGCTCGAGAGTCTCAGCAGCACCGGAAGGAAGGCCAGCAGCGTCAATAATGCGCTGATGAGGTTGACGCCAAGGCCCTCCACCGTGGTTGCGAACCGCATGGTGTCTTCCTGGACGCGCTGCGACGCTCCCTCGATCGAGCGCAGCCGCGGCCAGCTGGCGATGTAGAAATCGTTCATCGCGGCGCGCCAGCGGAAGATGTAGTGACTGACGAAGAATCGGGTCAGCACGCCGACAACCACCGCGACCAGGGCAATGCCCGCGAAGGTCGACAATTGGCTATAGAACTGTTCGATCGTAACCGGCCTGGATTTTGACAGGGCAGCCTGGACCAGATCGTAGAACGGCCCGTACCAGCTGTTGATCGCGACGCTGACCTGGACCTGGAAATACGAGGTGAACAGGATCAGCGCCGAGCCGACGATCGACCACCAGGCCCAGGGATGCGGCGCCAGCCTGATCCAGGCGGCTGCGAAGATCATCACGCCAAGCGCGAAATAAACATCGAACCACAGCGAGCGTGCCGACCAGAACATCGCCACGCCGACCACAGGAGGCTCGGACGATCCGAAGAGATCGCCAGCATAGAAATACCACAGGGCCATCGCCAGTGCTGTCCAGGCGATGGCCGACAGAAAGAACAGCCTGGGCCGGGGAAAGAATGAAACAAACATGCGGGATATCCAAGCTCCATCTGAAGGGATTACCGGTAGATCCGGTTGAGCACAACGGTGAGGGTGGACTCAGTCGGGGCGCTAAAATGCTTGAGCATTTTGGCAGCCCGCGTCGAGCCTCAGTCGTGTACCGTCATCGAGCTTGACCGCATCCGGTGCGATCTTGACCGACGAATAGCCGCCCAGCGAACATTTTGCTGCGCTGCCACTGCGCACCCATGTGCCGTTGCGGCGAAACCAGCCGACGCGGACGCCGTTGGCGTAACCGACATATCCAAAGCAGCCGGCTGTGGTCGTCGGTGTCCGCACCAGCACGCATCCGGCTTGAGCAGCACTCAATTCGCTTACAGATATCAGCACCGCGAAAATAATCAGGGCAAAGCGCATGGGACCATACCGGGTTCGAGCAAAAGCTATTCTTGCCTCAGGAGAGGAAAAACTTCAATGCCGCTCGACAGATCGCCCACGGCTGGGAAGTCAGGTTGGTGGGTACAGGGGTGTCGTCTCGCCCGAAATCGCTGGTCCAGGCGGGAGACTTATGCTGCGTCCCGCGGCGCCGGCGAGGCTTCTTACCGGCTTGAAGCTTCCGCAACCAGGCGATCGACTGGCCTCAGGCTTTCGAGAGGGCCGATTCGGCTCGGCGTCGCGGCTCACCGTAACTCAGAAAACGGCGCGCTTTTGCATTAAACGGTCTTTCGATCCAATCGTGAGTGAGGAGTCCCACCGCCACGATACCGAAAATCGCCAGGGTAAATTCAAATATGAACAGGATGGAATTGTGCCACGGCAATTTGGCGGCAAGTTTGATGACTGCCTGAGTTACAAAAAAATGGGTGAGGTAAATCGCGTAACTTGCGTCTCCCAGTCGCATGAGGGACGAGGGCACCTTGATTTTCGTCAGATCAAGAAGCAACGCAGACAGCACGATGACGAACGCTGGAATGCCAAACTGGACGACACGGTCGTGTCCAGGAAAAATAAAAGGGCCGCAAACGATGCAACCGAGGGCCAATAGTCCCGAGATTGCGGCAGGCCAGCGCCAGCTCGTCTGGCTCGGTAGATAAGGCAGGATCAACCCAAGGATGATCCCAAAGGAGAATTCAATAATGATCGGGTTGGTGTAGAAACTGACGGCGATATTCGTTGTAAGTCTGTTGACCGGGAGCGCAGCGGCGACGAACAAAACGGCGCAAATCATACAAGCTCCGATCCGTCGATTGTTGACGACAAGAGACAAGCCAAAGATTGCATAGAACATCATTTCATAATTCAATGTCCAACCCACAAAAACAATCGGCGCTATCTGACCGTTTTCCTTCTGAAAAGGGATAAACAGCAGCGACTTGAGCAATTGAACCGCATCGGCGCGGGTTGCCTGAAGCAACCAGGGTGCAAGAATGGCAATACAAAAGACGGCAATGGTGATGAGCCAATACAGCGGAACAACGCGAGACAAACGATGGGCAAAAAAACGCCAGGGACTTATCGTCCTCTGAGATGTCGTGAGCGTCATAATCAAGCCGCTGATGACAAAAAACAGGTCTACGCCGGCATGCCCAAAGTCAAAAATATCGGCAGGTCCGCCTACCATCATGGCAAGCGCCGGAAGATGCACCAACGCCACTAAAAATACGGCCAGGGCGCGCAACGCCTGAATGCTAGGCAACATTTGCGTTGTCATTCCCTGGAAAGAGCATCCCTGGAATGAGACAAGGGCGATAGCATATCTCGGTAATCACAACAGCTCCCTCCGGCTGACTGACGGCTCAGCCATTTGAAGCAGCATTAGCGAATCATCACTGTGTCGACGTCAAGGCAGCTTTGATCTTTACGAACCGCTTTGATCTTTACCGTTAACAGCCGGTCCGACGATATATTTCGCGCGCCTCCGCAGGCCAGGGGGCGGTTGCACCCGGCCGGCTTGGTGATCGGCACGCCAGAGCAATCTTCGCTGACCGCTCGCCATGGGGATGTGGCATCGTGACGGAAAAATCCTTGATTGCGTCACCCTTTCGTCGTCCGCGCAACCGCGGCACGCGGTACGGCAACATCAAACTGGCCCTTTCATTTCAGGAAATCGGTTGGGCGAGAGCCGTTGCATCGCGCGCCGATCAGGAAACTTCGGTGAAGAGCAATATGGCTCATTCGCGTTTTCGCTGAGGTGACAGTAAAGCGCGAGCGATATTGCTCACTCGTTTTTTTGCCGAAAGAATTGGACCTTTTGTCCGACCGCGCTGTTGCAAGATGGGGTGTATCGTCACGATCTGCCTCAACAAATGGATTTATCAATGTCATGACGATGTCGGGCCGGTCAGGATTACCGGAGACGACTTGCTGCGCGGCGATCTTGCCCGGCTTATCGGGGCGCCGGGCGAAAATATCGCAGATTAACTCTCAATTTCTGATTATGAGGACTGATCCATGGACGAGACAATCCTGGTCGTAGGCGCGAGCGGCAAGTTCGTGGGCATGGTCATCCCCGAACTTGTCAAGCGTGGCGCCGATGTGCGTGGCTTGGTCCACAATCCGGCCGATGCCCAAAAAGTTCGCGCAGCTGGCGCGCGGGAAGTCGCTGTCGGGGACCTCACCGACGCGGCTGGCGTTGCAGACGCGCTGCGCGGCGTCGACCGGGTATTTTACGTCGCTCCCGTCGCATTACCCGATGAAGCCAATATAGGAAAGGCGTTCGTTGCCGCGTCGATCGCTGCGGGCGTGCGGCGTTTGGTGTTTTCCTCGGTGATACATCCGGTGCTGAGCGGCCTGCCCAACCACGCGCAGAAGGCGCCGGTCGAAGACGCGGTGCTGAATTCTCATCTCGAATATGCCTTCCTTCATCCGACCGTCCTGTTCCAGAATTTCGCCAGCGCATGGGACGGCATCGTCGAGACCGGCGTTATCGCCGAGCCCTGGTCGAACGACACGCGGTTCTCGCGCGTCGACTACCGCGACGTGGCCGAAGTGGCGGCGACCGCGCTGACCGACGACCGGTTGCTTTACGGCACCTTCGAGCTGTGCGCTGCGGGCTGGCTCGACCGCAACGACGTCGCTTTGTTGATCGGTGACGTGCTGGGCCGCGAGATCACGCCGCAGCGGATCAATCCTGATACGCTTCCCGCGGCGGCACAGATGAAGCGCCCGATGTTCGATCACTATGACGAGATCGGCCTGCGCGGCAGCGCCATCACGCTCGCGGCCATCCTGGGTCGCGAGCCGCGTACACTACGCGCCTATTTCGAGGAACTCGCCGCCCACACCCGGCAAGCGAGAGTCAGCCAAGTAAGACGCGCAGGTTCGCGTTGATCACTGGCCCAGACCATCATCGTCGATGGCGGCAATGAAATGCTTTGAACTGAAGGACCTCCCATGGCGGATCTTTTCTCCCCTATGCGCATAAACCCGGATCTCGTCGAACGCCTTCGTATCGACGCGCCGTTCACTGCGTGAGGTGGTAGCGATGCCTACGCCGCTCCGATTAGCGGCTTTCGGCATTTTGCCGGACAGATCGCCGAGCGATCCAAGGCTCCGGTGTTTGGGGCGCTCGCTATCACCGGCGAATTCCTGCGGAGCAATCCTGGCCAGTGAGCGATCTTTCACATCGGTTCCGTCACCGCCACCCGAATGGAGAAACCCAATGACGCATATATTGTTCGTCGGCCAGAAGCCTGACACGGTCGATTTCTCGGACCCATCCTTGCCGCCGGGCTTCGATGCCGCAAAGATCAATTCCGGCATTGCGCTGGGGGTCGCGAAGATAGAGGAACGCGGTTGGCGAGGCGATACCTGCATGATCACACCCGATGCAGCCGGTAGCGCCATGCTTGAAACCGCGCTGAAGGGCGCAGCCTACGACTGTGTGGTGATCGGCGGCGGCCTCAGGCTGCCCCCCAAAAGCCTGGCGTTGTTCGAGACGGTGGTGAACATCATCCACAAGGCCGCGCCAAATGCCGCGATCGCCTTCAACACGCGTCCCGACGACACGGCTGATGCGGCTGCGCGACAAGTCAGGACTGGCTGACCGGTACGCCAGCCGGTTGGCGTGCAGCTCCCCTTCGCCGCCGTGGGGCGCTTGGCGCATGGCTCAGGTCAGCTTGATCGTTACGGCAATGTTGCCGCGTGTCGCTTTCGAGTACGGGCAGATCTTCTCTGCTCCATCGACCAGGTTTCTTGCAACATTGCGCTCCACACCCGGCAGCCTGACATTGAGCCGGGTCGTGAGAAGATAGCCGCCGAACCCGAGGGCAAGGTCGACTTCGGCATCAATGCGAACTTTGGCCGTCAGCGCGATGTTTCTTTTGCAAGCCGCAAGCGCGATCGCATTCGCGAAAGACGCCGACCAGCCGGCGGCGAACAGTTGGTCCGGGCTGGTACCGATGCGCGCCGAACCGGGGGCCGAAAGCCTGATGTCGAGCAGACCGTCGGAGCTGCGCGAGGTGCCGTCATCGCGATCGCCAGTGGTCTCGGTCTTGGCCGTATGCAGCACCCCTACGAAATGGTTCATGGCGCACTCTTTTTGAAGGAGCTATTCAGTGTGATAGGTCCCGCAGCTCGCGCGCGCATCGTGCCCGCGAGCCCAGCGCGGACCGGTTCAGACGAGGGTGGTCGTCACATCAATATTGCCGTGGACGGCCTTGGAGTACGGGCAAATCGTGTGCGCGGTATCGATCAGGGCCTGCGCCTGGTCGCGCTCGACGCCGGGTACGCTGACGTTGAGGCGCGCCCGAAGGAAAAACGCGCCGTCCGCCAGGTTCAGATCGATTTCGGCGTCGACCGCCAGACCGGCTGGAAGCCTGACCTTCCGCTGCGCGGCGGCGAGCTCGATTGCGCCCATATAGCAGGCTGACCAGGCGGCGCCAAACAGCTGCTCGGCGGCTGGATGAGGCGCCGGCAGTTTGACGTCGAGATGACCGTCGCTGCTGCGCGCGCCGCCGGCATGGCCGTTGGTGTTGTGGGTTTTTCCGGTGAAGAGGAGTTTCTCGGTCATGGCTAATCCTTTCGATGTTTGGGTTGAACCTTAGGCGGTGCGTTATTGTTGCTGAAAGATCAGATCGGTGCGCGCTTGGCGCGCGCCGACATTTTCAGCCCGACTGTCGGAGCGATCTGGAGGGGGCCTTGATGGTATCCGTGGTGTGTCTCCTGGGGTTGATGGCTGGCTCGGCTGCACTTGCGTGCTGCCCAACACCTATCCCAACGAGGACGAAATCACCCGTTAGGCGTTGTTATCCCCCGTTAGGCGCACCTAATGCCTTATTGCTTCGGGCAAATTCCAGCGCTCGGTGGCCGCGCAAGCGCTCGATCGCCTTGCCCTTTATGGTTTGCAGGAAGGGTCGTAATATCCAGGACAGCCACCACCTGGGCGGGCGCGGTCACCGAGGGGTCTATGGCTCAGGCTATCAATCGGACGGACGGCGGCTTGTCGTTTGGCCCGTTCAATTTGCTGGTGAACGAGCGCCTCCTTGTGAAGCAGGGGGCCCCCGTCGAATTGGGTGCGCGTGCCCTGGATATATTGGTCGTCTTGACTTCCACCCCGAACGTAATCGTGAGCAAGACGGATTTGCTGTCGCGGGTCTGGCCCGATGTCATTGTGGAAGAAGGCAGCCTGCGCTTTCACATGAATGGCCTGCGCAAGGCCTTGGGCGATGGGCAGGGTGGCGCCCGATACATCACGACACTCCCAGGACGGGGCTATTGCTTCGTTGCGCCGGTCTCGCGGCCGGCCAGTCCGAGCAATAACGCGCCTGTCGTTGCCAGCCATTTTCCGCATGCCAATCTCCCCAGCCGCCTGAGCCGGGTGATCGGACGGGACGAGGATGTTCTAAGGCTGTCGGCTCAACTGAACGCGTCGCGCTTTGTCACGATTGTCGGTGCCGGTGGCGTTGGAAAAACCACCGTTGCAATAGCTGTCGGGTATCACCTGAAGGACGTCTTCTCGGGCGCCCTGCTGTTCGTAGACCTCGGGATGCTGAGCGATCCCGAACTGGTCACAGCGGGCATCGCCTCCATGCTTGGGCTATCGGAAGGCGAACACACCTATCGGCTGGTTGCCCTGGCCTATCCGCCGGATGACCCAGGGCTTACGGCAGCGGCGGTCTGGACGTTCCCGGCCATGCAGCTATTCATGGAGCGCGCCGCTGAGAGCGGCGTGCGTTTAGAGGTCAGCGACGCGGAAGCCCCGATCTTTGCGAGCATCTGTCGAAGCGGCGCTGGAAGTCGTCACCAGTCTTGCTCTCGACAGTTCGAGCGTTCTTGGCGCCGTCGACAGTCTTGTTGCGAAATCGCTGGTCGCAACAAGCCCCCTGGGGGCGATGATGCGCTACAGACTCCTCGACACGACGCGCGCTTACGCCCTTCAGAACATTATTGACGACGCCGATGCGCTCGAGCTTTCGACCCGTTGTACTTCCGCCGGTGGTCGGAACAGAACGGTAAGGAATGGTCGAGCCTGTCCAGTGGTATTGAGCGAGCATCGCATTTTGCCGGCGTTAACAATGTTCGGGTGGCGCTCGAATGGTGCTTTTCTCCAGAGGGCAATATCGGGTTGGGCGTTTCCCTCGCGGCCGCTGCGACGCAGGTTTTTCTGGCGATGTCGTTACTTCCGGAATGTCACCGCTGGTCGCAACGTGCCATCCTCGCCCTCGACGAGACCACGGCCGGAGGTCTCAACGAGATGCACCTTCAGGCGGCGTTGGGATTCGCTTCATCGCAAATGTACGGAGAAAGCAACTGCGTAAGTGAGGCCCTGAACAGAAGCCTGGCGATTGCCGAAGCATGGCGACACAGTCCATCAAGCCGAAATCCTCAACATGGAGCATTATTTCCATGCCCGCAAAGGAGATCTCAGGTCCGCCCTGCAATGCGCCAGACGTTGTCGGGTTATCGCCGAGACGTCTGACGATCTGATGGTGCGAGCGCTGGCCCACGCGATGTTGGGAAGGGCGCTGCAGGTTACCGGTGACCTTGCGGGTTCGCGCGCGGAGCTCGATTCCCTGATGCGGATCGTCTCCCCTTCGCATCGTGGGCCGGCCCTGCTTCGCCACGATCCCCATTATCATTCTTATATCGCCCTGGCGCGGACGCTTTGGCTGCAAGGTTATCCGACCCAGGCGCTGGAACTTACACGCCAGGGAGTCGAAGCCTCCAAAGCCATGGGGCATCCGGCAGCATTGGCGCTGGTTTCGGCCGGCGCGGCGTCGATTTTTCTCTTGGCCGGCGATCTCGATGCCGCCCAATACCACACCGACTTGTCCCTCGGCCATGCCGAAGCCAATGCCTTAGGGCCTCTTGTGGCTGTTGGACTGGGCCGCAAAGCAGAGTTGGCGATCAAACGAGGCGACACCAACGCGGGCGTCGAGAATCTTCAGGCCATACTGCAGCGCCTCCGCGCGGCACGACACGAGGTGCTCAGCACGGAGTTCAACATAGCGCTCGCTCAAGGACTAGCGGCGATGGGACGGTCAAGTGAAAGCCAAGCCCTGATCGACGAACGAATTCGGCAGGTCGATGTCGGTGGAGAGACGTTCTATGTGCCGGAACTGCTCCGTGTAAAGGGACGAGTTCTCCTGTCCAAGCCTGAACCCGACCCGCGCGCGGCGGAGATATGCTTCAAGCAATCGCTCGAATTGAGCCGCCGTCAAGGCGCCCGCGCATGGGAATTGCGGGCCGCAAGGGACCTCGCGAAGCTTTTGGTCGAGCAGGGGGAATCCGAGAACGGACGGACGCTGTTGGAGTCGGTCTACGAAGCGTTCAGAGAAGGATTCGAAACGGCCGACCTCAGAGCGGCCGCGGAGTTAATCGCGACGTTGAGATGATCCTCTCCGCTAACGCCGGCTAACGACCCATAACGGGCAATTTCCTCAGGCCGGCGCCATGATCGGGACATGCAGTCGGTTGAAAAATCCGGAGGAATACCATGACGAGCCATACCTACGACAAGACCACGACAGCGCTACTGGTCATCGATCCCTACAACGACTGCGCTTCACCCAACAAGGCGCTGATCTGCTTGCGCTCGGCGATCGCTTGGCTCGTGAACAGGCGGTGCTGGCATGCGTTCTGGTTTCCCCTGGGTGCGCCGGATCCCGGCGCGCCGCCGTGCATGCGGCAGCGCCTTTTGCCGCGTACCGAAGGCGAGCGGCACGAGCCGCCGGAGCGGATTTTGGCGCCGCAACGCGGGCTCGCCAGCATGGCAGCGGTATTGGGGGCGTGATTGCTCATGGCAGCACTTCCCGCTCGGCGGCCACGGACTCGTGCCGCTCGGCGTCACGATCGGGGATCTCGGGCATTCGCGCATCGGTCGCCGTGGTTGCCCCGCTCTGGTCCGAGACGACCATGTTGGTATGCGTGACATTGCCGACGATGGCCTTGCCGCCATCCTGAATTGACACGTTTTGCACGGTCACGGCAGGCTCGCTCTTGCTGCGGTAGCGGTTGAGCGCCTCCATCTGGGCGGGAAACGTGCGGGCCAGCCGGCCCAGGGCGCGCCCGGCACTGTCTTGCGAAGCGATGTCTTCCGCGCTTGCGAACTGATAGGCACACCGCATCGCCATCACGTGAACGGACACCATCTGCGACACCAGCATGGCCTCGACGGAATCCCGGGGCTTGATGCTTTTGATCATTGAAATCATGGAGGAGAGGTTGA